>Ga0224510_10000565_pt1 | contig 27853 bp, 23 predicted proteins | sample SF_May12_sed_USG_FD_170161 | JGI IMG/M metagenome (GOLD analysis project Ga0224510, IMG submission 170161) | Sediment microbial communities from San Francisco Bay, California, United States - SF_May12_sed_USGS_4_1 | ecosystem: Environmental > Aquatic > Marine > Sediment | place: USA: California... | reverse complement strand
CCTGCCACGTCGTAGCGGCCAAGCGTCAGCGCCGACGTGCGCATGCCGAGCTTGGCGTCGTCGTCCCGGTCCACCATCGCGTACTCCGTGTCGTAGGCGAATGCGTAGCAGATGTTCGCCGCCAGCAGCACCCAGCATTCCGCGGGAAGACGGTTCTGGATCGCCCCGTAGGCCATGGGGATGCCGAAGCCGAAGGCCACCCCGAGATACAGTTGCGGCAGCGCGAAGAAGCGCTTGGTGAGCGGGTAGGTCACCGCGATCGCCAGTGCTGCGAAGGACAGCAGCAGCGCTGTGCGGTTGAGCATCAGCACCAGAGCGAACGCGGCCGCCGCAAGCAGCGTCGCGAGCACCAGGGCCTCCGCGGGGCGGATCTCGCCGGCCGCGAGCGGCCGGTCGCGCGTGCGGTCCACGTGCCGGTCGAAGCCGCGGTCGAAGAAATCGTTCACCGCGCAGCCCGCCGAGCGCATCAGCAGCGTGCCGACGCAGAAGATGGCGAGGATCTCGGTGCGCGGCGCGCCGCGCGAGGCGAGCCACACCGCCCACAGCGTCGGCCAGAGCAGCAGCAGCGTGCCGATCGGCTTGTCGAGCCGCAGCAGACGCTCGTAGGCGTCGAGACGACGTTCGATCGCTGGCCAGCTCACGAGCGGAGTCTAGACCCGATGGAAATCGGCGCGTGCGCCGAGCCAGCGCTCGATGTGGCCGCGCGCGAAGTCCTCGCCTGCGTCGAGCAGCTCTTCGGCTGCGGCGCGCGCCGCGAGCACCAGCGGCTCGTCCGCCGCAAGGTCCGCGAAGCGCAGCGGCAGATCGCCGCTCTGGCGCTCGCCGAGGAACTCGCCCGGCCCGCGCAGGCGCAGGTCGGCCTCCGCGATGGCAAAACCGTCGGCGCTCTCGCGGATCACCTTGAGCCGCTCGCGCGCCGCATCCGACAGCGGCTCCTGGAACAGCAGCACGCACTCGCTGGCGCGCGCGCCGCGCCCGATGCGCCCGCGCAGCTGGTGCAGCTGCGCCAGCCCGAAGCGCTCTGCGTGCTCGATCACCATGAGCGACGCGTTGGGCACGTCCACGCCGACCTCGATCACCGTGGTGCAGACCAGCAGCTGCGTCGCGCCGGCAGAGAACGCGTCCATCGCCGCCGCCTTGTCCTGCGGCGCCAGGCGCCCGTGTACCAGGCCCACGCGCAGGCCGCTCAGCTCGGCGCTCAGCTCGGCGTGGGTATCGAGGGCGGCTTGCAGCGCCTCCTTGGATTCATCGATGACCGGGCAGACCCAGTAGGCCTGCTGACCCTCCGCGCAGGCTGCGCGGATGCGGGCCAGGACCTCGGCGCGTCGCGCCGCGGCATAGGTATGCGTGATCACCGGCTTCCTGCCGGGCGGCAGCTCGTCGATGGTCGAGACGTCCAGGTCCGCGTCGCGCGTCATGGCGAGCGTGCGCGGAATCGGCGTGGCGCTCATCATCAGCTGGTGCGCGAGCGCCGACTCGGCCTTGCGACGCAGCTCGAGGCGCTGCTTCACGCCGAAGCGGTGCTGCTCGTCGACGATGGCGAGGGCGAGGCGGGCGAATTCCACGCCCTCCTGGAACAGGGCCTGCGTGCCGACGGCGATGCCGGCCTCGCCCTTGGCGATGGCGGCGCGCACGCGCCGCTTTTCCGCGGCAGGCAGCGCGCCGTGCAGCCAGGCGATGCGCACGCCGAGCGGCGCGAGCCAGGCCGAGAACTTGCGGTGATGCTGCTCGGCGAGGATCTCCGTGGGCGCCATCACCGCGGCTTGCGCGCCCGCGTCGACCGCGGCAAGACAGGCGATCGCGGCGATGATCGTCTTGCCGCTGCCGACATCGCCCTGCAGCAGGCGCTGCATCGGGTGCGGCTGCACGAGGTCCTTCAGCAGCTCCGCCATCACGCGCTGCTGCGCGCGCGTGAGCCGGAACGGCAGCTTGCCGAGAAAGCGCCGCAGCAACGGCCCGTTCGACGGCAGCGCGAGGGCCAGCTTCTCGCGACGCTTGCGCCGCGCCAGGCGCAACTGCAGCTGCTGCGCCAGGAGCTCGTCGAACTTCACGCGCCGCCAAGCCTCGGCGAGGTCCGCGCCCGGCGCCGGCGCGTGCAGCAGGCGCACGCTCGCCTCGAGCGGCGCGAGCCCGTGCCGCTCGCGCAGAAAGGCCGGAAGCGTGTCCTCGATCGACTCTTCGGCGAGCCCCTGCTGTACGAGTTTGCGCAGTGTCGCCTGGCCGAGGCCGGCGGTAGTCGGGTACACGGGCGTCAGCGTTGCCGGCAGCGGCTCGCCCGGCGCGACGAGGTGGTAGCGCGGATGGATCATCTCCGCGCCGCCGCGCGCCGGCCGCAGCTCGCCATAGGCGCGCACGCGCAGCCCATGTGCAATCGCGCGCTCGAACGCCTGCTTCTGGTTTGGGTAGAAATGCAGGAAACGCAGCGCGATGCCCTCGCATTCCACCAGCATCTGGCGCTTTCCCCGGTATACGACCTCGACGCGCCGCACCGGGGACTCGATCAACACCGGCGTTCCCGGCGGCGCCTGTCCGGGCGGCGTGAGCCGGGTCTCGTCGTCGTAGCGCAACGGCAGGTGCAGCACCAGATCGCGGCGCGAGCGGATTCCCAGCTTGGCGAGCTTGCTCGCCGTGGCGGGGGCGAGCGCGCGCGTCAACCGGCGTGCAGAATGGCGTCGATCTCGACCAGCGCGCCGCGCGGCAGGCTCGCCACGCCCACGGCGGCGCGCGCCGGGAAGGGCTGCGGCACGTACTGCGCCATGATGTCGTTCACCTTTGCGAAGTGCGCGAGATCGGTCAGGTAGACCGTCATGCGCACGACGTCCTCCAGGCCTAGGCCGGCCGCCCGCGCGACTGCCGCGAGGTTCGCGAACACGCGATGGATCTGCGCCTCGATGCCCTCGGCGAGCTGCATGCTGGCCGGATCGAGGCCGATCTGTCCGGACAGGTACACGGTGCTTCCGGCGCGCACCGCCTGCGAATAGGCGCCGATGGCGGCCGGCGCGTCACGGGTCTGGATCGGGACCTTCATGGCTGGCGGATCATTAGAATGGCTGCGGGCATCTTAGCGGAAATGACGACCGCGCTCATCGCCAGCCTGGAGAAGCTCCTCGGCACCCCGCGGGACGGGGCGCTGCTACGCTATTCGCTCGGCCGCGAGTACCTGAAGGCGGGCGACCACGAGCGCGGGGTCGTCCAGTTGCGCGAGGCGGTGCGCCGCGACCCACGGTACTCTGCCGCCTGGAAGGCGCTCGGGGGCGCGCTGGCAGCTGCGCACAGGATCGAGGAAGCGCGCGAAGCGTACACGCGCGGCATCGAGGTCGCGCGCGCCCGCGGCGACCGCCAGGCCGAAAAGGAGATGACGGTGTTCGCGCGGCGCCTGGACCGGCCGCCGCGCGCCTAGGCGCGCGCCAGCAGCCGGCCCGCCCCGGTCGCGCTCGCCGGCCGGCCGAAGTAGTAGCCCTGCGCCTCCGGGCAGTCGTGGCTGCGCAGGAAATCGACCTGCTGGCGCGTCTCCACGCCCTCGGCGACCACGGTGAAATGCAGGTTCTGCGCCAGCTCGATCACCGCGCGCACGATCGAAGCCGCTTCCGCGCTTTCGCCCGCGTCGCGCACGAAGCTGCGGTCGATCTTGAGCGCCGAGAGCGGCAGGCGCGTCAGGTACGACAGGCTCGAGTAGCCGGTGCCGAAATCGTCGATGGACATCTTCAGTCCCGCCGCGCGCAGGTTGTGCATGGTGCGCACCGCCACCTCCGGATCGTCGACCAGGCAGCTCTCCGTGATCTCCAGCTCGAGCAGCCCCGCCTGCACCCCCGTGCGCGTCAGGATCTCGTGCACCAGCCGGTCGAGGTCGCCGCGGCGGAACTGCTTGGGGGAGAGATTGACCGCAACCGGCACCGGCACGCGCCCCGCATCGCGCCAGTGCCGCTGCTGCGCGCAGGCTTCGCCGATCGCCCATTCGCCCACCGGCAGGATGAGCCCCGACTCCTCCAGCGCGGGGATGAACTCGTCGGGCAGGACATGGCCGCGCTGCGGGTGCTTCCAGCGCAGCAGCGCCTCGAATCCGGTCAGCGCGCCCGTGGCGAGCTTGACCTTCGGCTGGTAGTGCAGCTCGAACTCGCCGCGCTCGACCGCGCGCCGCAGGTCGGTATTGAGCTGCCCGCGCGCCACGGTGCGCGCATTCATCTCCGCGGTAAAGAAGCGGTAGCAGTTGCGCGCCGATTCCTTGGCGCGGTACATGGCGATGTCGGCGTTCTTGAGCAGCGACTCCGCGTCCGCGCCGTCGCCGGGGAACGTGGCGATGCCGACGCTCGCGGTGGCAAACGCCTCGTTGCCGGCCAGCAGGTACGGCGCGGACAGCTCATCGAGCACCCTCTGTGCCACGATCGCCGCATCGTCGGCGTGCGCCAGGTCCGCGAGCACGATGGCGAACTCGTCGCCGCTGATGCGCCCGACCGTGTCGCCCGGGCGCACACAGCGCAGAAGCCGGCGCGCCACCTCGGCGATCATCAGGTCGCCGGCGTAGTGGCCGAGCGTGTCGTTCACCAGCTTGAAGCGGTCGAGGTCGACGAACAGGGCGCTGGTCTGCCAGGACTTGCGCCGCGACTGCACGAGGGTCTGGGCAAGCCGGTCGTGCAGCAGCGTGCGATTGGGCAGCCCGGTCAGGGGATCGAACTGCGCCAGGTGCGACAGGCGCTCCTCGGCTTTCATCCGCTGCAGCGCGGTGGACAGCACGTGCCCCACGGCCTCGGCAAAGCGCACGTCGTCGGCGCCGAACGCGTGTTCCTTCTCGGCGTAGACGCACAGCAGGGCCGAAGGCGTCTCGTCGTGCCGCACCGGCGCGAGGATCGCGCTGCGCATGCGATTCAGCCAGCCGAGCCAGGGTTGGTCGGCCGGCAGGCTCTGAAGATACTCGCGGCCGGCGATGCGCGCGGCGTTGTCGCGCAGTATCTCCGGCCAGACGCTGTGCGGCGCCATCGCTGCCGTCTTGCCTACGGCAGCATGCGGTCCGTCGCCCTGCGCCGCGCACACCAGGTACTCGTGCCGCTCGGCGACCATCTCCACCAGCCACGCGGCGTCCACGTCCTCGGCGCGCAGCGCGCGCACCGCCGCCGCATGCAGCTCGTCGACGCTGCGACGCCCGAGCGCGAACTGGCCGAAGCTCGCCAGCGCCGCCTGGCGCGCCGCCTGCGCGCGCATGCGCCGCTCTGCGCGGATCATCTTGGTGACGTTCCTCGCCACGCCCCGGTAGCCGGCGAAGCGGCCGCCCGCGTCGAACATGGGCTCGCCGCTCACGCTCATGTAGCCCTCGCCGCCGTCGGGCAACGTGCGGCGCAGGACCAGGTCCCTGAATGGCTCGTGGCGCTGCAACTGCTCGCGATGCGCCTGCCACGTCCCCTCGGCCGGCTGGAGGTCCGCAGTGTCCCAGCGCGCCTTGCCCAGGTATTGCGCCACGTCCCCATTGGCGAGCGCCGCGGCGCCGGGTCCCTGCAGGATCGTGAAGCGGAACTGCTCGTCCTGCTCCCAGTACCAGTCCGAGGAGAGCTCGGTCAGGCTGCGGAAACGCTCCTCGCTCCGGCGCAAGGCGACGAGCGCCTGCACGTTCTGCGTGACGTCCTTGGCCACGCCGCGATAGCCGCGGAACGCGCCCGCGCCATCGAACATCGGCTCGCCCGACACGCTCACGAAGTGCGCAGCCCCGTCGTTGCCGACGCGCCGGATCATGAAGTCGCGGAATGGCCGGCGCTCCGCGAGCTGCGCCTGGTGCGCGCGCCAGTCGCCCACCAGCGGCTCGGTCCCCGGCAGCTCCCAGCGCCGCAGGCCGACGTGCTGCGCCGCCGTGATCCCGCCGCGGTCCATGTGGGCGCCGCCAGTGGCCACGAAGCGCAGCTCGGCGTCCTGCTCCCAGTACCAGTCCGCCGAGAGCTCGGTCAGGCTGCGAAAGCGCTCCTCGCTTTCGCGCAATGCCCGCTCCGCCTCCTGGCGTGGCCGGATGTCGCGCGAAATGGCGACGATCAACGGCCCGCTCTCGGTGAACAGCACCCGCCGGGTGGACTCGAACGGAATCGTCGTGCCGTCCCTGCAGCGGTAGGCGCTGCTCATGCCGCGCACGGTCTGGGGATCCGCGACAAACCCCCGGTACTCCCTCTGCAGCGCCTCGCGCGCGACCGGCAAGAGGTCCTGCGGGCCCATCGCCAGCATCTCCTGCCGCGAGAATCCCAGCGTGCGGCACACGGCCTCGTTCACGTCCACGTAATGCATGGTGTGCGGGTCGACCAGCAGGATCATGTCGGCCGAGGCGTCCATGCCCGCACGGAAGCGCCGCTGCGCGTCCTCGCTGCGCCGATGCAGGAGATACTGCCCGATCTGGCTGCCGATCGTGCCCACGGCCTTGAGCACACGCTCGTCGGGGCGGCGCACGTCGGGGCTGGTGAAGGTGAGTACGCCGATCGTCCTGCCCTCGGCGAGCACCGGGAACAGGAACGCGCCACGCAAAGGCGCCACTGTCAACCCGTGCGGGTCGGCGCGCTCGTCCTTCTGCGCATCCGCGATCCACAGCGGCTCGGCATGCTCCCATACCCAGCCGGCCAGCCCGACGCCGCGCTGGAACGTCAGGGCCTGCAGCGCGGCCGCGGCGGCGGAATCCTGCGAGCCGGGCGCGTTCCACAGCCCGCCGAAGCGCAACATGCCCGCATCCTCGTCGACGCGCCAGTAGCGCCCCTCCTGCCAGCCGTGCATCTCGCAGATGGCGCGCATGACTGCCTGCAGCGCATCCTGCGCCGAGTCCGCGGCCGCGAGATGTCGCGCCACCGTGTGCTCGAGCTCGAGCACCTGCCGCGACACCTTGCGCTCGGTAATGTCCGTGCCGACGCCGCGGTAGCCGACGAACGTCCCGTCAGCGTCGAATACCGGCTCGCCGCTGATCGCGAAATGGCGCACGCTCCCGTCGGGCGTCGGGCGCGAGAACTCGAAGTCTTGGAACGGCTGGTGCGCGTCGAGCACCGCCTTGTGCGCCATCCAGGCCTGCTGGTCCGGCGAGTGGTGCGGCAGTTCCCAACGGCGCCTGCCCAGGCTGCCGTCCGCAAACGTCGACACCGCCGAGGCGCGCGCGCCGGCGCCGCGCCGCGCGAGCCGATGCTCGGCGTCCGTTTCCCAATAGAAGTCGGTGGACAGCTCGACCAGGCTCCGCAGCCGGTCCTCGCTTTCGCGCAGCGCCCGCTCCTTCTTCACGTCTTCCGACACGTCCTCGAAGGCGGCGATATCGTAAAGCGGCGTGCCCGAGGCGTCGCGCGCGAGGGACACGGTGAGCCGCACCCACACGGGCAGCCCGCCCTTGCGCAGATAGCGCTTGCGCACGCTGAACTGGGGGATCTCGCCGGCGCGCAGGCTGGCCCTCTGCTCGCGCGTGACGTCGACATCCTCCGGATGCGACAGGTCGCGCACCATGCGGCCGACCAGCTCCTCGCGCGTGTAGTCCAGCATCGCGCACAGGCGCCGGTTGGCGAGGCGGATGCGGCCCTCGAGGTCGACGTGCGCCAGCCCGAGCGGCGCATGCTCGAACGCGGCGTCGAAACGCGCGCGATACTCCTCCTCGCCGCCCACATCGCGATGGCTGCAGACCACCGCCGTGACGTCGGCGTCGTTCAGCCGGTTCACCAGGCTGCTCTCCAGCATCCGAGTGTCGCCGTCCTTCTGCCGGTAGCGCACGCGCAGCGTCGCCCGTCGCCCCGGCGCCGCGCACAGCCTCTGGAACGCCGCCTGGAACGCGGCGCGGTCCTCCGTCAGCACATAGCTCAACGCCGCCTGGCTCAGCACCTCGGTAGCGTCGTAACCCAGCAGCCGCCGCATCGCGGCGCTCGAGTACTCGATGCGGCCCTCGGCATCGAGCAGCATCAGCGCTTCCGAGCTGTTCTCGATCAGCGCCCGGTAGCGGCTGTCCACCGTCGCCTGCGCGCGACTGGCCTGCGCGTGCAGGCTGGCGAGCCTCAGGACCCGTCGCAGCGTGGCGGCATCCAGCTCGTGCTTGGCGATCACGTCGTACGCGCGGCGCCGGAGCGCTTCGTTCTCCAGCTGCGGATGGCCATTGCCCGAGATGACGATCACCGGCCCGGCGGCCGCATCCCGCATGCTTTCCAGCGTCTGGAAGCCGTGGCTGTCGGGCAGGTCCAGGTCGAGCAGCACCACCCGCACGTCGCGCGAGCGCGCGAGCGCGACGCCCTCGGCCAGGGTGCGCGCATGCAGAACTTGGGTGCCGTCGTCGCGCGCGTCGCTCAGGTAGGCCTGGAGGAGCTCGGCATCGTTGGCGTTGTCCTCCACCATCAGCAGGCACGGCGCGCCGGCCTGGGTCGCCCTTACCGTCGCGCTGGACCGCGCCCCCGCTTGCATGCGGCGCGCCTCAGCGGTCCGATCCCAGGCGCCGCAGCACGCCGGGTAGCTCGTCGGCAAACGACTCCTTGGACACGACCGCATCGATCCCGAGCCGTCGGGCCTCGGCGATCAGCTCCGGGGTGGGAAACAGCGCCAGGCCGATGACTACCTGCGCCGGATTGCCCTGCTTGACGCGCTGTGCGAGCTCGAGTCCGCCCAGGCTCAGGTCGACCAGGACGACGCCCGGCCGCACCGGGGCATAGCCGGTGAGGCGCTCGATGTAGTCGGTCGCCGCCGCGACGAACGCGGGACTGCCATCGAGAATGACGACCCCAGTGGGCGACGCGGCCAACCCCATGCCGCGCAATGTAGGCAGCGCGCCCCGCAGGCGTAATCGGGCCCTCCCTGACGCGGGCTAGGGGAAAACCCGGTGCGGGTCAACCCTATGTAAACGCTCAGGTTTCCGGCGGCACCAGGCCGGCGCGAATGGCGTAGCGCACCAGGCCGGCGACATCGCGGATGCCCAGCCGATCCATGATCTGCGCGCGGTGCGTTTCGACGGTCTTCACCGACAGGTTCAGCTCGAAGGCGATTTCCTTGGTGCTGCGGCCTTCGGCGATGCGCGTGAGCACTTCGCGCTGGCGCGGCGTGAGCGGGTCGGGCCCGACGCCCGAGCCGACGCGCTGCACATAGCCGTCGACGACCTGCCGCGAGATCGCCGGGCTGAGGTAGGTTTCTCCGCGCATGACGCTGGTCAGCGCGAGCGCGAGCTCGGAGGTGGCGGAATCCTTGATCAGGTAGGCGGAGGCCCCGGCGCGCAGGGCGAGCAGCACGTACTCCTCGCTGGTATGCATCGACAGGATGACGACCTTCGCCTCGGGCAGGCGCTCGCGCAGTCGCGCGGCCGCCTCCAGGCCGTTCATGCCCTTCATGGCGATGTCCAGCAGCACGACGTCGGGCCGCGACTGTTCCGCCTTCGCCAGCGCCTCGGCGCCGTCGCTCGCCTCGGCCACCACCTCGACGCCGGGAATGTCCCGCAGCAGCGAGCGCATCCCGGCGCGCACCAGCGCATGATCGTCCGCGAGCAGCACACGCAAGGCGGGCACTCAGCGCACCCCTACGGGAAACGAGGCAACCACGACTGTACCCTGACCGGGCGCGGAGTGAATCTGCAGGGTGCCGCCCGCCAGCGCCACGCGCTCCTCCATGCTGATCACCCCGAGGCTCTCGCCGACCGCCGCGCGGCGCTGCGCCGTCGCCACGTCGAACCCGGCCCCGTCGTCGCGCACGGACAGCGCCAGGCGCTCGCCGGCGACGAACAACCGCAGCCAGACGTTGCCCGCCCTGGCATGGCGCACGATATTGTTGATCGCCTCCTGCGCGACGCGAAAGCAGGCGATTTCGACCTCCGCCGTCAGCTTGGAAGGCATCTCCTGGATCTCGAAGTGCGGCGTCAGCCTGCCGAGCCTCGCCTGCCGGTCGAGGTGCGAGCGCAACGCCGCCACCAGCCCCAGGTCGTCCAGCTGCAGCGGCCGCAGGTTGATGGACAGCTGCCGCACGCGCTCGATGGTGTGCCGCGTGGCCTCCAGCGCCTCGCCGACGCGCGTCTCCATCGACGAGCCCTCGCGGCCGCGCGCCACCGACTCGAGGTTGAGCTTGATGGCCGTCAGGCCCTGGCCGATGTCGTCGTGCAGCTCGCGCGCCAGATGCCGGCGCTCGTCCTCCTGCACCTCGAGCAGGCGACGGGACAGCCGCTGCAGCCGCTCGCGCGCCGCGCCGAGGGCGTTCATCGCGCGCCTGAGCTCGGTCACGTCGCGGCCGACCACCTGGATCTCGAGCAGCGCGCCGCCGGCGTCGCAGATGCCGCGCGCGGCCCAGTGCATCCAGCGCTCGGCTCCACCCGCGTCCTTGACGCGCGCATCGCGCTCGTTGATGAGCGCGCCGGAGCCGATGCCCGCGAGGAACCGGCGCGCGGCGTCCTGGTCCTCCGGCAGCACGTGCAGCAGTACGCTGCGGCCCAGCATGCTTTCCCGCGTCAGGCCGAAGTAGCGGCAGTACGCGCTGTTCACGAACGTGATGGTCAGATCCGGCAGCATGCGAAGGATGGGATCGGCCTGGTCCTCGACGACGGCCCGATAGCGCCGTTCCGAGAGCTCGAGGGCCTCCTGCGTGGCGAGGTGCCGGCGCCGCTCGCGCGCCTCTTCCATCGCGCGCACCACAGCCGGCGCGAGGCGCACGAGGTTGTCCTTGAGCACGAAGTCCGTCGCGCCCGCGCGCAGGGCCTCGACGGCGCGCTCCTCGCCCAGCGCGCCGGAGACCACGATGAACGGCTGCAGCGGATCCTCGAGCCGCACGCGCGCCAGCGCGTCCAGTCCCGTGTAGCCGGGCAGGTGGTAGTCGGCAAGCACGATGTCGTACTTGCCGGGCGCGTACAGGCGCTCGAAGTCCGCGCGTCCAGAGGCCATGTCCGCGCTGCATTCCAGGCGCGCGGCGGCGAGCGCGCCCAGCGACAGCTCCGCGTCCTCTTGCGAGTCCTCCAGCAGCAGCAGGCGCAGGCTGGCCATGCCTAGGCGCTCGGCGCCAAATCCAGGGTGAACGTGAACACGGCGCCGCGGCCCGGCTCGGCCTCAGCCCAGATGCGCTGCCCGTGCCGGTGCAGGATGCGCCGCGCGATCGCCAGGCCAGTGCCGCCGCCCTCGAACTCGCCTTCGGCATGCAGGCGCTGGAAAACCCCGAACAGCCTGTCGCGCAGGCGCGGATCGAAGCCCACGCCATTGTCGCGCACCGAAATCTCCACCGTTCCGCGGGGCACGGGTCGTGCCCGGATCTCGATGCACGGCTGCGGATTCAGCCGCGAGAACTTGCGCGCGTTGGACACCAGCCGCTCGAGCACGCCGCGCATCAGGACCCGGTCGGCCATGACCCGGGGAAGCGCGCCGACTGTCCACTGCACCTTCTCGTCGCCCTCCTCGATCCCGGACTTCTCCACGACCTCCCGCACCAGCGCGGCAAGATCGACCTCGCGCAATTCGAGCGACTGGCGTGAAGCGCGCGACAGCGCCAGCAGGTCGTCGATCAACCCTCCCATGCGCCGCGCGGCGGCGGCAATGGTCGCCATGTAGTGCGCCGCCTTCGGGCTGGGTTCCGCCAACTCGTCCTGCAGCAGGCGCACGAAGCCGTCGATATGGCGCAGCGGCGCGCGCAGGTCGTGCGACACGGCGTAGCTGAAGGCATCGAGCTCCTGGGTGGCCGCGTCGAGCGCGGCAGTGGCGGCGGCCAGGCGCTCCTGCGCCTCGCGCAACGCCTCTGGCCCGGATGGCGCCTCCGCCGCAGAACGCGGCGCTGCGCGCCGTCGACCGGCACGCCGACTGGGCTTCGACTTACTCGGCATGTTCCTTCCCCGACCCGCAAGCTGCCAGGGCCATTATGCCGCGCCGGCGCGCGCGATCAGAGGGTGCACGGGCGGGCTCGCCGCGCGCTGCGCGGCGAAACCCGCAAGAACCTGGTGGAGTGGAAGGGGATCGAACCCTCGACCTTCGCATTGCGAACGCGACGCTCTCCCAGCTGAGCTACCACCCCGAGGGAAGCTGCGGATTTTACAGCAGATTACGGCGTGCGGAGAACCCCGGCGCGGCGTGTTGGCGAGGCGACCGCGTGAGCGATCAGGCAGTGATCTTGTGCGGCCGCGCCTCGGGCGCGGGAATGAAAACGCCCACCGAGCGCAGCGCCGCGATCTCGAGCTGCACTTCCCAGTAGTAGAAGTGCAGGTAGCTCACGGCGAGCAGCGCGAGCAGCGACACTTCGCGCACCATGCGGCGGCGTTCGCGCTCGCGGTGCGCATCGGGCTGCGTGCCGGCGACCTGGCGCAGGTAGGCCAGCACGTCGGCGTGGGTCTGCAGCTTCCTGCCCGCCAGGTCCTCGAGATACTTGTGCAGCGACGCCGGGGAGTTGAAAGTGTCGTCGCTCGCGTCGGAGGCTTCGCGGGCCGCCGACTGGGTGCGCCGGCCGGCCTCCTTCAGCCACTCGGCCAGTTGCTCTCCACTGCCGTTGCCGCCACCACTCACCGTGCCCTCCGCCGCTGGATGCAGACCAAGGCAACTTTGACACAGCCGCCCTGCCCTGGCTTATCCGGGTGTCCGTGCGCCGCGCAAAAGGTGGTGGGCCGGCTTGGATTCGAACCAAGGACCAAGGGATTATGAGTCCCCTGCTCTGACCGACTGAGCTACCGGCCCCGCGCTGCCGCGTGCAGTCTAGCTCGCAGGACCCGTCTTGAGCACTTTGCGTATGGTGTCGGCGAGGATGTTCTTGGTGTACGGCTTCGTCACGTACCCGTCCGCGCCAAGCGCAAGGCCTCTGCTGATGTCCGCAGGACTGTCCTTGGCGGTGAGCAGGATCACGGGCAGCAGCGCGAGCCTCGGATGGCGGCGCATGCCGGCGAGGATCGCGAAACCATCCGCGTCGGGCAGCATGACGTCGAGAAGCAGGATGTCCGGCAGCCCCATGGCGCGCAGCGAATCCTTCAGAGCCTGGCCGTTGCCGGCGACGCGTACCTGATAACCCGCCATGCTGACGCGCAAGTCTGCGAGCGCGAGCTGGTCAGGATCGTCTTCGACCACGAGCACCACGGTGGCCGCCGCCTGCTTGGCGAGAGGCGCGCGGTTCTTCAGCCGGTCTTCGGCCAGATATGCCCCGGTGCGGGAAAGGGATGCGCCCGCGACGCTCGCCTCGCGCTCGATACGCGGCGCGTCCTCGTCAATCGGTCCCGGCGCTTGTCCGGGTACCGCGAACTGCAAAGGTTGCGTGACGTCCGCCGCAGACCGCGACTCGAGCATGCCGAGCTCCTCGAGCTCACCCAGCCACTCGGCGAGCAAAGTATCCGGGAACTGGCGCAGACTGCCGCGGATCGCGTCGCCGTGCATTTCCGTTTCCACCAGCGCCAGAATGCGCCGGTAGTCGGCCGGCACGGCCAAGTCGTTACGCGTGACTGCTTCGCTGCCGGACGCAGTCCGGCGATAGAGCTTGCCCTTGCCTGCCATCGGAGTGACGGCGCGTCGCCCGGTGAGCGCGCTGCCGGCCTTATCCCTCCTGGTCGAGGAAACTCTTCAGCCTCTCGGAGCGCGAAGGATGCCGCAGCTTCCTCAGCGCCTTGGCCTCGATCTGGCGTATGCGCTCGCGCGTTACGTCGAACTGCTTGCCGACCTCCTCCAGCGTGTGGTCGGTGTTCATCTCGATGCCGAAGCGCATGCGCAGCACCTTGGCTTCGCGCGGCGTGAGCGTGTCGAGCACTTCCTTGGTCACCTCGCGCAGGGACGCGTACATCGCCGCGTCGTTCGGCGCGAGCGTCGACTGGTCCTCGATGAAGTCGCCCAGGTGCGAGTCGTCGTCGTCGCCGATCGGCGTCTCCATCGAGATCGGCTCCTTGGAGATCTTGAGGATCTTGCGGATCTTCTCTTCCGGCATCTCCATCTTCTGCGCGAGCGTGGCGGGGTCGGGCTCCTGCCCGGTCTCCTGCAGGATCTGGCGCGAGATGCGGTTCATCTTGTTGATTGTCTCGATCATGTGCACCGGGATGCGGATGGTGCGCGCCTGGTCGGCGATCGAGCGCGTGATCGCCTGCCGGATCCACCAGGTGGCGTAGGTCGAGAACTTGTAGCCGCGGCGGTACTCGAACTTGTCCACCGCCTTCATCAGGCCGATGTTGCCCTCCTGGATGAGGTCGAGGAACTGCAAACCGCGGTTGGTGTACTTCTTGGCGATCGAGATCACCAGGCGCAGGTTGGCCTCGGTCATCTCGCGCTTGGCGCGGCGCGCCTTCGCCTCGCCCGTGGACATCTGCTTGTTGATCTCCTTCAGATCCCGGATCGGAATGCCGATCTTCTGCTGCACGCCCTGGATCTTGCCGAGCAGCTCCAGGATCGAGGGCTCGACGCGCGCCAGCTGCTCGCTCCAGGGGTTGCCGGCGTTGATCTCCGCGCTCAGCCAGCGCTTGGAGCCCTCGGTGCCGACGAACACCTTGATGAAGTGCGGGCGCGGCATCTGCGCCTTGTTCACCGAGATGTCGTGGATCTGGCGCTCGTGGCTGCGGATGTTGTCCACCAGGCCCCGCACGCTGTCGCACAGCCGTTCCACCGTGCGCGCCGTGAAGCGGATCGTCATCAGCTCGGTGGAAATCTGCTCGCGCACGCGCAGGTAGTCCTTGTCCTTGGATCCCTTGTTCTCCAGCACGCGCAGCATCTTCTCGAACAACCTGCGGATGCGCGCGAACTTCTCCAGCGCCGCGGTGCGCAGCGCGAGCAGGCTCGCCGTCTGCGCCGCGCCCTCGTCCTCCTCGGATTCGGCCTCTTCCTCCTCGATCTGCTCCTCTTCCTCTTCCTCGCTCGCGGCCTCCGCCTTCTTCGGGTCGAAGTCGTCCTTGGCGTTGGGGTCGATCAGGCCGTCGACGACCTCGTCGATGCGCATCTCTTCCTTCTCGACCTTATCGGCCAGGTCGAGGATCTCGCGCACGGTGGTCGGGCAGGCGCTGATCGCCAGCACCATGTGGCGCAGCCCCTCTTCGATGCGCTTGGCGATCTCGATCTCGCCCTCGCGCGTCAGCAGCTCCACCGAGCCCATTTCGCGCATGTACATGCGCACCGGGTCGGTGGTGCGGCCGAATTCGGAATCCACCGTGGACAGCGCGGCTTCCGCCTGCTCCTCGACGTCCTCGTCGGTGGCCGCCGCCGGCGCCGACTCGGCGGTGATCAGCAGCGTTTCCTGGTCGGGCGCCTGGTCGTAGACCTGGATGCCCATGTCGCCGAACGTCGAGATGATGGCTTCGATCTGCTCGGCATCCACCAGGTCGTCGGGCAGGTGGTCGTTGATTTCCGCGTACGTGAGGAAGCCCCGATCCTTGCCGAGCTTGATCAGGTTCTTCAGCCGCATGCGCCGCGTCTCGGCGTCCTCCTTGGGCAGCTCCGCCATCGCGGCGAGCCACTCCTCGCGCTTGGCGCGGCGCCCGGGCCGGCCGCGGCCGGCCTTGGTCTTCAGGCCCTCGGCGAGCTTGGCCTCGAGCTGCTCGAGCGCGGCCTTGGCGCTCTTGATCGCCGGCTTCTTGCCCTTCTCCTCGGCCTTGGCGGGGGCATGCGCCCTCGCGGCGACCTTCTGCGGCGCGGCTTTGATCGGCTTCCGGGGCGCGGCCTTAACCTGCTTGCGGCGCACGGCCTTGGCCGGCGCCGGGCGCGACTTCTTCTTCAAGACCTTGATCGGCTTGGACTTTTTCGCGGCCTTGCGAGGTTGCTTCGCCTTCGCCTTGCGCTTTGCCTTGACCATTCTCACCTCGTCGTCGCGCGTGGAGCGCCCGAGCCGAAAAAAAGGGGGCGATTTTACCTCAAACGCGCCCTCAGGACCGCTGTCCTTTCAATTGATGCAGTTCTTTGATGCGCAGGTTGAGCTCCGCGTTCAATGCCGAATCGCGGCCGACCCGGTCCTTGAGCGCCTCGATCTCGCGGTGCTTGTGGCGGATGCGCAGGGCGATCTGCAACTGCGTGAACTCGTGCGCCGCGGACTCGGCGTCGAGCTGGCTCTCCAGCACGGCGGCTTGCGCGCGATGGACGAGCAGCTCGTGGGCCCCGCCGCGGAAGCGCTCGAGCAGCATGCCCGGGCTGGGGGCATTGTCCGCGGCGACCTCCGCGGCCAGGCTGCGCAGGGCCGCCGTCTCGGGCGCGCTCTCGTCCAGCAGCTCGTCGGCGAGCCCCCGCGCGAGCGACGGATCGGCGAGCACGCAGCGCAGCAAGCCCTGCTCCGCGGTGCTGGCCGCGAGCGGCGCGCGCGTCCTGGCCGGCGGCGCCGTCCGGGCACGGGCGGCGCCCTCCAGCGGCGCGAACAGCCGCTCGACATCCTCGGGCGTGACCTGCGCGAGCGGCGCGATGGCGCGCACCACCTGCATCCTGAGCACGGGCGCGTTCAGGCGCTGCACCAGCGCCTTGGCGGCCACGAGGAAACGCGAACGGCCCTCGGCATTGGCAAGATCCGCCTGCGCGCGCAGCTCGCCCAGCAGGTAGGACGACAGGGTCTGCGCATCCGCGATGCGCCGCTCTACGTCCTGGCGCCCGTGCGCGCGCACCAGCGTGTCCGGGTCCTCGCCCTCGGGCAGCAGCAGGAAGCGGATCGGGTTGGTGTCGGTGGCGAGCGGCAGGCAGACCTCCAGCGCGCGCCATGCCGCCTTGCGGCCCGCGGCGTCGCCGTCGAAGCAGAACACCAGCTCGGCGCCCGGCTCGCGCAGCTCGCGCAGCAGTCGCGTGACGTGCACCGGCGTGGTGGCCGTGCCGAGCGTCGCCACGGCGTAGCGCAGGCCGTGCTGCGCGAGCGCCAGCACGTCCATGTAGCCCTCGACCACCAGCGCGCGCCCGGCCTCGCGCATCGCATCGCGCGCGTGGCCGAGGCCGTAGATCTCCTGCCCCTTCTGGAACAGCGGCGTCTCCGGCGAGTTGAGGTACTTCGGCTCGCCCTCGCCGAGCACGCGCCCGCCGAAGCCGACGACCACGTCGCGGCGGTTGAAGATCGGGAACATCACGCGGTCGCGGAAGCGGTCGTAGCGCTTGCCCTCGCCCTCGATCACCAGCCCGCATTCCACCAGGGCCGCGTTGTCGTAGTCGGGGAAGGCGGCCTTCAGTCCCTGCCAGTCGTCCGGCGCGTAGCCCACGCCGAAGCGCGCGGCGGTCTCGCCGGACAGGCCGCGGCGCTTCAGGTACTCGATGGCGCGCGGCGCGTGCTTCAACTGCGCCCGGTAGAACTCCATCGCCTGGTGCATGAGCGCGGCGAGGTCGGTTTCCCGCTCCTGGCGCTTCGCCTCCTCGGGCGTGCGCGGCTGCCAGGCCGGCACCTGCATGCCGACCGTCGCGGCGAGCTCCTTCACCGCGTCGACGTAGCCCATGCCGCCGTAGTCCATGAGGAAGCCAATGGCGTTGCCGTGCTTCTGGCAGCCGAAGCAGTGATAGAACTGCTTGGCGGGGCTGACCGTGAACGAGGGCGTCTTCTCGTCGTGGAACGGGCACAGCCCCGAGTAGTTGGCGCCCGCCTTCTTCAGCTGGACATACTTGCCCACCACGTCGACGATGTCGACGCGGTTGAGCAGGTCCTGCTTGAATGAGTCGGGGATCACGTGAAAATGGGGACTGTCCCCATTTCGCAGTTTAAATGGGGACTGTCCCCATTTTCAGGCCCCGAGCTTCGCCTTCACGAGCGCGGACACCTTGCCCATGTCGGCGCGGCCGGCGAGGCGTGGCTTGAGGAGCGCCATCACCTTGCCCATGTCCCTGACGCTCGCCGCACCGGCCTCGGCAAGAGCCGCGGCCACCGCCTGCGCCAGCTCGGCCTCGCCCAGCTGCTGCGGCAGGTATGCCTGCAGCACGCCGATCTCGAACTGCTCCTGCGCGGCCAGGTCGGCGCGCGCGGCCTTCTCGTACTGTGCGATCGACTCGCGGCGCTGCTTCACCATCCTCTCGATGACGCCCAGCACGTCGGCATCCGTCAGCTCGACGCGCTCGTCGACCTCCTTCTGCTTCATGGCGGCGAGCAGCAGCCGCACGGCGGACAGGCGGGCGGCGTCCTTGGCGCGCATCGCCGCCTTCATGTCTTCGCTGATCCGTTCCTTGAGGGTCATGGGGGCTCCAGAAACGCAAACGCCCCGGTGGGAAGCACCGGGGCGCTGGCTGAAATCCTGAGATCAGGTCCTAGTACAGCTTCGCCGGCAGCATCTGGCTGCGCAGGCGCTTATGGTGGCGCTTCACGGCCGCCGCGAGCTTGCGCTTGCGCTCGGAGGTCGGCTTTTCGTAGTACTCGCGCGCGCGCAGCTCGGTCAGCAGCCCCGTCTTCTCGACGGTGCGCTTGAAGCGGCGCATGGCCACCTCGAAGGGCTCGTTCTCCTTGACGCGGACAGTCGGCATTCCCTACCCCGTATTGCGAAAGGGCGGGATTGTAGCAGAAGCCTCACAATGACAGCGTGCTGGTCCTCGGCGTCGAAACCTCCTGCGATGAGACCGGCGTCGCGCTCTACGACGGCGCGGCCGGGCGGCTGCTCGCCCAGGCTCTGCACTCCCAGGTCGAGATGCACGAGGCCTACGGCGGCATCGTCCCGGAGCTCGCCTCGCGCGACCACGTGCGGCGCATCGTGCCGCTCGCGCGGCTGGTGCTGGCGCAGGCCGGCAAGACGCCCGGCGACCTGACGGCCGTGGCCTACACGCAGGGGCCTGGCCTCGCGGGCGCGCTGCTGGTCGGCGCGGCGTTCGGCCACGGGCTGGCAGCGGCGCTCGGCGTGCCGGCGATCGGCATCCACCACCTCGAGGGGCATCTGGTCTCGCCGCTGCTCGGCGCCGCGCGGCCCGAATTTCCCTTCGTCGCGCTGCTCGCCTCGGGCGGGCACACGCAGCTCATGCGCGTCGCCGGCGTGGGCGACTATCAGCTGCTCGGCGAGACGCACGACGACGCGGCCGGCGAGGCCTTCGACAAGACCGCGACGCTGCTCGGTCTGGGCTATCCCGGCGGGCCCGCGCTCGCCGCGCTCGCCGAGCGCGGCCGGCCCGGCCTGCACCGCCTGCCGCGGCCGATGATCGCCAGCGGCGACCTCGACTTCAGCTTCAGCGGCCTGAAGACCGCCGTGGCCACGCTGGCGCGCGGGGCCGCGCGCGACGAGCAGCCGCGCGCCGATATCGCGCGCGCCTTCGAAGACGCGGTGGTGGACGTGCTGGTGGCGAAGAGCGCGCTCGCCATGGAGCGCACGGGCTGCACGCAACTCGTGGTCGCCGGCGGTGTCGGCGCCAACCGGCGGCTGCGCGCCGCGCTCGACGCGCGGGGCGGCGCAAGCGGCTTCGACGTCCTCTATCCGCCGCCCGAGCTGTGCACTGACAATGGCGCCATGATCGCGCTTGCGGCCACGCTGCGCCTGCAGGCCGGGCTGGGCGGCGACGCCGAGCGCGGCTTCACGGTGCGCCCGCGCTGGGACCTTGCGGCGGCGGGCTAGCCTTGCCGGCCACGCGTCCCTCTTCTCCGGCGAGCAAGCGGCGCATGTTGTCCTTGTGCCGCCACAGCAGCAGCACCGCGATCGCAAGGACCGCGGGAAACACGGGCTGCAGGCCGAACAGCCAGAACGCATAGGCCGGGGCAAACACCGCGGCCACCAGTGCTGCGAGCGACGAAACGCGGAAGAACACGAAGATCGCGATCCACGTGGCGAGCGTCCCGAGGCCGAGCCAGGGGTCGAACGCGAGCAGCACGCCCGCGGCAGTGGCGACGCCCTTGCCGCCACGAAAGCCGTGGAAGACCGGGAACAGGTGGCCGACGAAGACCGCGACCCCCGCAAACAGCACGTCCTGGCCCAGCACGGCCGGCTGTCCGGTCCACTGCTGCGCCAGCCAGACCGCGAGCCAGCCCTTGCCGCCGTCGCCGAGCAACGTGAGCGCCGCCACCAGTTTCCTGCCCGAGCGCAGCACGTTGGTCGCCCCTGGATTGCCCGAGCCGTAGCGGCGCGGATCGGGCATGCCGAGCAGCCGCGACAGCACGATGGCGAAGGACACCGAACCGAGCGCGTAGGCGGCGAGCACGATCAGGGCGGTCTGCATCGCCAGCATCCTACCTGCTGGAGCGGCGGCGCTCCGGCGGCAGCCAGAAGTAGATCGTCGCGCCTTCGCCCGCCGCGCCCTCGGCGCGCACCCGGCCGCCGTGCCGCTCGACGATGCGCTGGACGGTGGCCAGGCCGATGCCGGTGCCCTCGAAGTGCTGCGCGCCTTCGAGCCGTCGGAACGGCTCGAACACGGCGGCGGCCTGGGCGGGGTCGAAGCCGATGCCGTTGTCGCGCACGAAGATCTCGTCCGCGGCATTGCCGGCCACCTCGATGACCGCCTCCTCCTTCCTGCCCGTGTACTTCCATGCATTGCCGAGCAGGTTCTCCAGCAGGATGCGCATCAGGCCCGGGTCGGCAAGCGCGCCCAGGCCGTCGGCGATGCGCCATGTGACGCGCCGCTCGCCGCCGCGCGCGCCGATCTCCCGGGCCACCGTCCGCGCCAGTGCGCTCAGGTCGACCGGGCTCTTGGCGAGCGCCGCGCGCGAGGCCTGCGACAGCGCGAGCAGGTCGTCGATCAGGCGGTTCATGCGCGCCGCCGCGCTGCGCAGCTGCCCGAGATACTCGCGCGCCTCGCCGGTCAGCACGCCCGCGAGCCGCTCGGCCAGCAGGTCGGCGAAGCCGTCGATGGCGCGCAGCGGGGCGCGCAGATCGTGCGAGACGGAATAGGTGAAGGCCTCGAGCTCGCGGTTGGCGGCGTCGAGCGCCTCGGTACGCTCGATCACCTTGCGCTCCAGCGCCACGTTGAACTTGCGCAGGTCCTGCGTCGCTTCCATCTCCCGCGTGACATCGCGCCCGGTGCCGTGGTAGCCCGCGAAGCGTCCTTGCGCGTCGACCAGCGGCCGGCCGCTGACCGTTGCCCAGTGCACGCGGCCGTCGGCGCTGCGCCGCTCGAGCAGCAGGTCGCGGAACTCCGCGCGCCGCTCGAGCAGCGCGCAGTGCTCCGCCCAGGCCGTCTCGTCCATGTTGAGGAAGCCCATCTCCCAGCGCCGCTTGCCGTAGTCCTCCTCCGGCGGGATGCCCATGCGGCGCAGGATCTCGCCCTCGCGGAACGTGAAGCGGTGCTCGATGTCGGTCACCCAGTACCAGTCCGACGACAGCTCCACCAGCGCGCGGAAGCGCTGCTCGCTTGCGCGCAGCGCCTCCTCGGCGCGCTTGCGCTCGGTGATGTCGCGAAAGATGCCGGCCACCAGCTGCAGCCGCCCCTCGGCATCGTAGACGCCCGAGAGGCCGATCTGCACGTCGAGCCGCCGCCCGTCCTTCGCCATGCGCTCGGTCTCGAAGGCGGAAGGCGCTTCACCCCGCTTGAGCTGCTCGGTGTTGCCCCGGGTTTCCTGCTGCCGCTCGGGGGGAACGATCAGCGTCAGCGGCTGCCCGACCGCCTCGGCGGCGCTCCAGCCGAACATGCGCTGCGCCGCCGCGTTCCAGGAAACGACGCGCAGCTCCGGGTCGCTGAGGATGATGGCGTCGCTGGATGTCTCCACCACCGCCGCGAGCTGCGCGCGCATCTCCTCCGCGCGCCTGCGCTCGGTGATGTCGCGCAGGATGAACAGCCAGCACGGCTCGCCGGCGATCTCGACGGTGACGCCGTTCAGCAGCGTGCGGCGCATCGCGCCGTCGCGCCGGCGCACGACGAACTCATGGTCACGGACGCTGCCCGCGGCGCGCATGGCGCGCAGCATGGCCTCGCGCTCCTGCGGCTGCTGCCAGAGCCCGAGATCAAGCGAGGTGCGGCCGAGCGCCTCCTGCCGGGCGTGGCCCGTCCTGCGCTCCCACTCGTCGTTGACGTCGAGGAAGGCGCCGTCGGCCGCGCGCACCAGCGTCATCGCTTCCGGCGCCTCGCGGAACAGCTTGGCGAAGCGCTCCTCGGAAGCGCGCAGGGCCTGCTCGGCGACCTTGCGCTCGGTGATGTCGCCGATCACGGTGAGCACGGCGGGACGGCCCTCCCACTCGACCTTCTCGTTGGCGATCTGCACCCAGCGCGCTTCGCCCACGCGCGGCAGGATGCGGATGTCGTAGCGCGGCTCGAGCGCCTCGCCCGCGGTGCGGCGACGATGCCGCTCCCGGACCAGCTCGCGGTCGTCGGGGTGGATGAACGGCGCGAACTCCTGGCCGCGGAGCTCCGCGAACGCATAGCCGAGCAGCTCGAGCGCGCCGGGATTGGCGTACGCGAAGCGCCCGTCCTGCAGGATCAGGATGCCCTCCATCATCGTCTCGGCCAGCGTGCGATAGCGGTGCTCCGCGGCCTGCAGCGCCTCGAACGCCGAGATGCGAGCGTCGGCGACGGCCCCCGCGGCCGCGGCGCGCACCGCTTGCACGCGCGCGCGGTCCGCATCGCGACGCAGCACGCCGACCAGGAGCGCCATCGTCGGCGTAGCGAACGCCCAGATGACCACCCGGTCGAGATCGGGCTCGCTGTAGCGGAACGGCACGCCGGGCAGCGAGAAGCTCCAGGAAAAGTACAGCCATCCGATGAGCGCGCTCGACAGGCCTGCGCCCAGGCCGCCCGCGTACGCCGCGAACACGACCGCGAGCAGGACGAACGCGGGAGGATTGGGGACCCAGTAGCCGAGCGCTGCGAGCGCTGCGAGCAGGACGACGGTAGCCAGCGTAACCGCGACCCCGAGCCAGCGCGCGCGGGCTGGGTCCATCGCACGGCGGCGCTGGTCCTGCATGCGCGCGAGTTTACCCGCGACCCCTATAATCGTCCGCCATGGATGCGATCCAGCTGCGTGACCTGCGCGTCGAGGCTCTGATCGGCATCCATAAGCGCGAGCGCCACGTCGCGCAAACGGTGTCGATCGATCTCGACATCGGGCTGCCGGGCGTCGTGGTGTTCAGCAGCGACAAGGTCGCCGACACCATCGATTACGAGCAGGTGGCCCTCGGCATCCGGGCGCTTGCCGCGAGCGGGCACTTCCGCCTTGTCGAGACGCTGGCCGAGCGCATCGCGCGGCTGCTGCTCGACGAGTTCGGCGCGCCCTGGGTGAAGGTGAGCGTGGCCAAGATCGGCATCCTCGCCAACGCCAAGTTGGTGGGCGTCACCATCGAGCGCCGGCGCTAGTCGGCCAGCGCCACCTCGACCAGCGTCGGCCGCAGGGTGCGCGCGAGCTCCGCGGGCGAGAGTCCCACCAGGTAGCCGCGCCGTCCGCCGTTGATGTAGATCTTCGCCAGCTCGAGGATCGAGCGCTCCATGTACACGGGCAGCTTCTTCCGCGTGCCGAAGGGCGAGGTGCCGCCGACCTGGTAGCCCGAGTGGCGCTGCGCCGCGTCCGGTCGGCAGGGCTCGATGCGCTTCACCCCCGCCTGCCGCGCGAGGTTCTTGGTCGACACCGTGCGGTCGCCGTGCATCAGGATGATCAGCGGCTTGCCGGCGTCGTCCTGCATGACGAGCGTCTTCACGACGTCGTGCTCCGGCACGCCGAGCGCGCGCGCCGAGACCTCGGTGCCGCCGTGCTCGACGTAGCCGTACTCGTGCTCCGTGTAGGCGACGCCGTGCCGCCTGAGGAACACGGTGGCGGGCGTGTCAGCCACGGGGATGGTGCTTGGCGTGCAGCGCCTTCAGGCGCTCGCGCGCGACGTGCGTGTAGATCTGCGTGGTGGAGATGTCCGCGTGCCCGAGCAGCATCTGCACCACGCGCAGGTCGGCGCCGTGGTTGATGAGATGCGTGGCGAACGCGTGGCGCAGCACGTGCGGCGAGAGGCTCTTGCCCGGGATCGCGCGCCGGCCGTGGCGCCGCAGCAGGTGCCAGAACGCCTGGCGCGTCATGCCGGCGCCGCGGTCGGTGACGAACAGCGCGTCGTTCGACTTCCTCTTCAGCAACGCCGGCCGCGCCTCGCGCAGGTAGCGCTGCACCCAGGCCACCGCCTCCTCGCCGAGCGGCACGAGGCGCTCCTTGGAGCCCTTGCCGAGGATGCGCACCACGCCCGCGTCGAGATTCGCCTCGTGCGTCTTCAGCCCGACGAGCTCCGAGACGCGCAGGCCCGAGGCGTACAGCACTTCGAGCATCGCGCGGTCGCGCAGCCCGCGCGGCGTTTCCGCGTCCGGCGCGCCGAGCAGCGCCTCCACGTCGGCCTCCGACAGGCTCTTCGGGAAGCGCGGCGCGCGCTTGGGCGGGTCGAGGCGCAGCGTGGGATCGGCCCGGATGCGCCGCTCGCGCAGGCAGTAGCGGTAGAAACGCTTGAGCGTCGAGAGCATGCGCGCGGCGCTGCTCGATCGTCCGCGCCGCGCGGCGAGAAAGCCGAACAGGTCCTGCTCGCGCGCCTGAGCGAGCCCGCGCCCCGCCAGGTGCGCGGCGAGCTGCGCCAGGTCGCGCCGATAGGACTCGAGCGTGTTCTTCGCCAGGCCGTCCTCGAGCCACAGCGCGTCGCAGAACGCGTCGACGTGGCGCGCGTCGGCCTCGCTCAGGGCGCGAGCGCGAACCCGTCCGCGCTGCGCTCGTGCATCAGCAGCCAACGCTTGGCCTCCAGGAGGTAGCCGCCGGTGGCGTGACCGAAGCCGCCGATGCCGGCGGCGGCGACCACGCGGTGGCACGGAATGACGATCGGCAGTCGGTTGTCGCCGCAGGCCTGGCCCACGGCGCGCGCCTGCGCGCCGAGCTCGCGCGCGAGCTCGCCGTAGGTGCGCGTGCGGCCGCGCGGGATGGCGCACATTGCCTGCCAGACGCCTCTCTGCAACGGCGTGCCCTCGATGGCGAGCGGCAGGTCGAATGCCGCGTCGGCGTCCTCGCGGTAGCGCTCGAGCTGGTGCGCGGCGCGCTCGGCGAGCGCGTTGCGCGGCGCCATCGCCTCGGCTGCGGGCGGCAGATAGCGGATCGCGACGACGTGGCCGTCGCGCGTCTTCACGGCGACCTTCATCTTCGGAAACTCGAGTACGGCGTCAAAAATGGGGTCAGAACAACATTTCCTCGGACTCATCGATGATCCGGCGCTCCCTGGAAATGTTGTTCTGACCCCAATTTCTCGATCCTCGCCAGCAGATCGTCGGCCACCTCGATACCCTCCGCACGCATCCTGCTCTCGGACGCGAAGCGCTTCGATCCCGGCAGGCGCACGCCGTCGTCGCTGAGCATGGCGCGCACCACGGTCTCGACGCGCTCGAAGTACTTCGGCATGCCGGCGAGCGCACCCGGATCGATGGCGAGGAACGCCTGGCCGATGCGCGGCTTGTTGCCCTGCTCGGCGAAGAACGAGTCGGCTTCCGGCCCGATGGCGGCGCCGGTCAGCGCCGCGCACACCAGCTCGAAGGCGAGCGCGAGCATCGCGCCCTTCGCGCCGCCGATGGGAAACAGGCTGCCGTGCTCGATCGCCTCCTTCGGGTCGGTGGTCGGCTTGCCGTCGCGGTCGAGCGCCCAGCCCTCGGGAATCTTCTCGCCCTTCTGCATGGCCATCATGATCTTGCCGCGCACCACCGTCGTGAGCGCCAGATCCACCACGATCGGCTCGGCGCCCTCGCGCGGGAAGGCGAACGCCACCGGGTCGGTGCCGAACAGCGCCTTCTTCCCGCCCCAGGCGGGAATCGCCGCGGGCGAGTTCGTGAAGGCGACGCCGACCAGCCCGGCGCGCGCCACGTCGAGCAGGTGGATGCCGAGCACGCCCACGTGCGCACTGTTGGTGATGCCGGCGAAGCCGATGCCGTTGCGCCGTGCGCGCTGGACGACCTCGGCGACGGCCCAGGCGCAGGACTCGTAAGGCAGCCCGTCGGCGTTGTCGATGAGGCACACGCCCGCTCTTTCGGCGCGCATCGTCGGCCGCGCGCCGCCGTCCGCGCGGCCGTTGCGCAGCATGCTGCAGTAGAACGGCACGCGCGACATGCCGTGCGTCGGCAGCCCCTGCTCCTCGGCGCGCGCCAGGTGTTCGGCCGCGGCCCGGGCCATCGCCTCGTGCGCGCCCGCGTTGCGCAGCGCGCGCGTCGCCAGCTCGCGCAGCTCGGCGCCTTTCTTCTTCATAATGTCAATTCTAACCGCAGGCCTTTCAGGAGGAGGACGCATGGGAAGCATGATCGAGCTGCAGGCGGCCGATGGCCACAAGCTGGCCGCGTACAAGGCGGAGCCCTCGGGCAAGCCGCGCGGCGCCGTGGTGGTGATCCAGGAGATCTTCGGCGTGAACACGCACATCAAGTCGGTGGCCGACGGCTACGCGGCCGACGGCTACCTCGTCATCGCGCCGGCGATGTTCGATCGCGCGCAGCGCGGCTACGACACCGGGTACTCGCAGCCCGAGATCCAGGCGGGCATCGCCATCATGCAGAAGCTCGACTGGAAGCACACGATGCTCGACGTCGACGCGGCGGTGAAGGAGGCGGCGAAGGCCGGCAAGGTCGGCATCGTCGGCTACTGCTGGGGCGGCACGGTGAGCTGGCGCGCGGCGGCGGCCACGGCGGGCCTTGCCTGCGCGGTGCCCTACTACGGCGGCAGCATGCCGAGCTTCATCGGCGAGAAGCCCAGGGTGCCGACCATGTGCCACTTCGGCGAGCTCGACCAGTCGCCGACGCTCGAGCAGTCCAAGGCCATCGCGCAGGCGCATCCCGGCATCACCGCGCATTTCTATCCGGGCGCGGGGCACGGCTTCAACTGCGACCAGCGCGGCTCCTACAACGCGGAGGCCTCGAAGCTCGCGCGCAGCCGCACGCTGGAGTTCTTCAGGAAGCACCTCGGCTGAGCAACGACTCGCCCGGGCGCACGCGCGTGAAGGCCACCGGCTTCATCGCGACCCTCTCGCCCGCGCGCACGCTCGAGTAGGCGGAGCGCTCCAGCGCACCCGCCTCGGGAAAGTCGTCGCGGAAGTGCGCGCCGCGCGAGTCCTCGCGCGCGAGCGCTGCTGCGGCGATCACGCGGCTCACCTCGGTGAGGCTCCTGAGGTTCAGCCAGTCGTGCCAGGTGAGGTTGAACGCGCGGTTCGCGTCGGCGATGCCCGCGCGCGCGAGCTCGGCGGAGATTGCCTCGAGCTCGCGCAGCGCGGATTCCAAAGCCGCGCGGTCGCGGATGATGCCGACCTTCTCCCACATGACGTCATGCAGGCGCTCGCGCAGCGCTTCCAGGCCGCCGTGCCCCGGGACAATCCTCGGCTCACAGCGCTCGACCGCCGCCACGATCGCCGCCTGGTCGGGCTCGCGCCACGCGCCCTCCTTCGCCACCCAGGCGGCCATCGCGTCGCCGGCCACCGCGCCGAAGACGGTCGAGTTCGCCACGCCATTGCCGCCGAGGCGGTTCGCGCCATGCACGCCGCCCGCGTCCTCGCCCGCCACGAACAGGCCGGCGAGCGCGGTCGTGCAGTCCAGTCCGAACTCCACGCCGCCCATCATGTAGTGCGCCGTGGGCACCACCTCCACCAGGCCGCCCGCGAGATCGAAGCCGCAGTCGGCGCAGCGCTCGACCATGCCCTTGAAGTTCCTTGCCACCTTGTCCGGCCCGAGGTGCGCCATGGAGATGTACAGGCCGCCGTTCGGCGTGACGTTGCCCTTGCGCATCTCGGTGTACATCGCGCGCGACACGAAGTCGCGCGTCGCGCGCTCGGCGAGCGGGTCGTAGGCCGGCATGAAGCGCTCTTTGGCGCCGTTCAGCAGGTAGCCGCCCGCGCCGCGCAGGCCTTCCTCCAGCACCGTGCCGGTCATCCTCGTATGCGTGCCCGCGAGCAGGCCCGTCGGGTGGAACTGCACCATCTCCATGTCGCGCAAGGCGAGCCCCGCGCGCAGCGCCATGGCCAGGCCGTCGCAGCTCTTGTCGCCCGAGGGCGTGTGGTAGCGGTACATCGTCGGCCCGCCGCCGGTGGCGAGCAGCACGGCTTTGGCGCGCACCATGACGTATTCGCCCGTGCGCATGTCGATCATCAGCACGCCCGCGAGCGCCTGCCCGGAGCGATCCTTGATCAGCTCCACGGCGCGATGCTCTTCCAGCC
>Ga0224510_10000563_pt1 | contig 27863 bp, 28 predicted proteins | sample SF_May12_sed_USG_FD_170161 | JGI IMG/M metagenome (GOLD analysis project Ga0224510, IMG submission 170161) | Sediment microbial communities from San Francisco Bay, California, United States - SF_May12_sed_USGS_4_1 | ecosystem: Environmental > Aquatic > Marine > Sediment | place: USA: California... | reverse complement strand
CGACGACTGGACGACCACGAGGTCGCCGTGCTCGTACGTCGGCAGCATCGACGAGCCGCGAACCGCCACGAAGACGGCCGGGCCGCCGAGCGCCTGGGGACGCAGCGTGAATGCCCAGACCAGGACCACCCCGGCGAGCAGGATGACGGTGAGCGCGCGCGACAGAAGACGGATCATGGGACCGGCACGTAGGTGATGACCAGCTGCGGCTCCTGGGGCACCGTGCCGACCTCCTTGGCGGAGTACTGGGATGCGCGCGTCGTCGCCGAGCCTTCCGCGTCGTCACGGATCATCCATCCAAAGTTCGTGGCGGACCCGGCCACGAAGCGCGCCACGTCGGCGGTGACGGTGCCACCGGTGACGTAGACGCCGGTGGCCCGGTTCTGGCATCCCACCGGAGTGCCCACGCTGAACGTGCCGGTGCGCGATGCGGTCGGAGGGTTGTTGATGGCGGTGCCAAACGGCTGGTTGTTCCAGGTGAGGGTGGTCTCCCCCCAACTTGCGGTCACCCGAAAGATGTCGAGGACACGGCACTCGGCGGGCGCCGCCGTCATGTACAGGCGCAGCGTGGCCAGCCGAACCGTCGCGGATGAGGGGATCAGCGGGCTGCACCTGGTCAGGTCGAACCAGATGTAGAGGCGGATATTGAGGTTGACGCCGGACTGCACGGCGATGACGGAGTTCGTGCCAAAGTTGGAGGTTGGCGATCCCTGGCGTGCGGTGGTGTCGGCGACTGCCGTGGTGGTGGTCGGGGTCGCGGTGATGGTGCAAGTCCGGTACGGCGTGAAGTTCTGCGAAGTCAGGCTCAGGCTGTCGGCCGAACCGGTCAGGACGCCGCTGCCGACCAGGATGCCGGCGCTGGCCAGCAGCACCCGCAGCCATGTGCGGGTCATGGTCCGACCATGACGAGATCGGTCTGCTCTGACGTGGTGACAGCGGGCGCTGTGCCCAGCGCCACGGTGACGGAACCGCCTCCGCCCGGGACCGTGGCCGACCCCGACGCATTCGTCACGCCGTTGTTCACGGTGACCTGGAGGGTCGCACCGGCGCATGCCGCCGGAATCGCGCCCACCGTGACGCTGACCACCGTGCTGCCGGACAGATTCTGGAAGACGGTCAACCCGGCGGTCGTGCACTGCGGGACGGTGGTGGTTGCCGCTCCAAGCGTGCCCGAAGTGAGGCTCAGGGACGCGGCGGCCCCAATGACCACGCCGGTCGCCAGGAGCAGGGTTGCGGCTGCAGCGCGGCGCCAGAAGGTCATCTGTGGCCTCCGACGCGATTCGCGGTGGTGGGCGGCCATGGTGCCACCCACCACCCTGATCGCACTACCCGCTGATCACCACGCTAATGGCTGTGACCGACGTCGCCGATACGACCGGCGAGAAGGTCACCGCGAAGCTGGTGCCTGAAGCGGGCGTGGTCCCCGTCGCCTCGCCGAGCGATGCGCCCGCCGCTCCTGCCAGCGTGACCTTGTAGGGCTTGCTGTAGCAGGTCGCGGCCAGGCCGGTGATGGTCACCGTGCCGACGGTGTATCCCGGTCCGGGTGCGCCGGCCTGGTAGGTCGACGTGTAGGTGGCGTTCATGGCCGTCGCCTGGCACGCAGCGACCACGGTGGTGGCCGAGCCCAGGCTATCGCTGGTGAGGTTCAGGCTCGCGGCCAAACCGAAGACGAGCCCGAAAGTCGTCAGACCGGCCAGAACCGCGCCCACAATGCGCTTCATTATGCTGGAACTCACTTTCTCTTTGTGCCCCCTCGCCAACAATGTGAACCGCACCAAGCTGCCGGCGAATAGGAGTGAGGTACTAGTACCGAGCTGGCTCGTGCGGCTGCACTGCGCGTCGCGGCTTTGCTGCGCGGCCGCTGCCACCGGCAGCGTTGCGGGTCAGGCGAACGAGTCGGGGTACAGCGAAGGAGGCACTCCGACCTCTTCGCGGAGCAGAGCGGGAGTGAGTTGCTCTGCCATGAGCCGACCGTACCCGTGCGTCTGGCCGTGCGTCTCGAGCCACTCCCCGACGAGGCGGCGACCATCGATGTGAGCGAACGAGTGTGCCGCCCAGAGGGGGTCGGCGAGCCGGGCGAGCGCTGCGACAAGCCTCGCGTCTTCGATCAGCCCCACGTCGCGCAGGTAGGACCGCACCTGCTCGCGTGGCTGTTCGTCCTGGTGGAGCGCCAACGCCGCGTTGCCCACGGCCGGCGCCAGTAGCCAGCGTGCGCGCTGAACGACCAGCTCGGCCTCGACGTCGACGTTCATGCCCTCCGCCCGCGCCAGTCGCCCGAGTTCGTACCCGAGCTCGCCATCGGTCATCACCACCTCGCGCGCGAGGCTTGCCATCCCCTCAGCGATGACTGCCTGCGGGCTCAGCTCGACCGGCAGCGTGAGTTCGCCGCGGCTCGCCACCACCAGCACCACATCCTTGACCGCTGCTGCCGCGTGGCGGCCGGGGTAGCCCTGGTCTGCCGCCAACTCGACGATGCGGCCGATCGTCACCGGGAGGTCGCAATTCACGCGGACGATCGACCGGCCGCCGCCGACGTAGCGAGCCTTCGTCGCCCAGGACTCGCCGTGCGCCTCCTCGAACACGATCGACTCGTCCTCGGGCAGCCAGAGCTGCGCCCGCGACTGGGAGCGCATCACCTTCGTCAGGGCGACGAGAACCGCCAACTCGCGACCGCGGGGAATTGCGGTGCACGCCGCGTGGCGGTCAAGCCGCTCGCGGAGTGAGCCCGACCCCCGGAGAGCGGAGTCGAGCAACCGGTGCGCTGCCTGGAAGGTCGACTCCGGCTCGAGGGAGACACTCACCTCCAGGAGCTCCTCGACGAGGTCCACGAAGCGGATCTCCTCGCCTCCGATGCGCCTGCTCAGCGCGCTCATCGCCTTCAGCTGCGAGACGAGCCATGCTGAACGCCGACCACCCCCAGGCGTCTCCTGCGGCAGTTCCGAGACCATCCCCGCCAGGGTCATCGCCTCGGCATGCAGCTCGGCGGCGGGTGCCGGTTCCTCCCCCGCCACGGCCTCGGCGAGCTCCGGGGGGCCGTAATAGGCACCGACCAGGTCGGGCCGATGCCGAGCAAGGCGCAGCCCCAGCAGCAGGTATCGCCGGGCGACCTCGTCCATGGAGCCATCGTAATCGTGACCACCCACCGTTGACACAGGGCCAATTGGACCGATACCGTGCATCGGTCAACCGAATCGCAGGCGAAAGGAGACGCACCGATGACCACCGTTCACGTCGCGCGCCCCCGCCTGGCAGGGAGGCTTCCTCGGTCCTGACCGACCGCAGCGGCCCCTCCCCGCGGCCACGGGCGCGCTCCACCCGCCCATCGTTGACCCTTATGCGTGGAGAGACACCTTGAAGCTCGTTCCCCTGGCCGCGCCCGACGCGGCTCCACCGCTGCTCGCCGGGACGGTGATGCGTGCTCGCAGCGGCTTCTACACGGTCCATACCGACAACGACGGCACCGTCGAATGCCAGCTCCGTGGGCGCATCAAGCAGGTCCGCAGCGGGACCGACCTGGTGGTGATCGGCGACCGCGTGCACCTGACCGCGCGGCGTGACGGGAGCGGCACCATCGAAGAGGTGGAGCCGCGTCGTTCCCAGTTCAGCCGCCGTCAGCCCGGCCCCCGGGGCAGCTGGAAAGAGGACGTCATGGTGGCGAACCTCGACCAGGTGCTGGTCGTCTTCGCCTGCGCCGATCCGATGCCGCACCTCCGCATGCTTGACCGGTTCCTCGTCGCGGCCGAGCACAACGAGGTCGAGGCGGCGGTCGTGGCCAACAAGATCGACCTGGTCGGCATGGCCGCGGCCCGCAAGATCTTCTCCGGCTACGAGGCGATCGGCTACCCGGTGCTGTACGTCTCCGCCAGGGAGGGCATCGGCGTCGAGGAGTTCGCCGACCGGCTCGCCGGCCGCATCAGCGTCGTTACCGGTCCGTCCGGCGTCGGCAAGTCGACGCTGCTCAACGCCATCCAGCCCGGACTGCGGATCGAGACTGCCGAGGTGAGCGAATCCCTGCACAAGGGAATGCACACCACGACCTCGGCGGAGCTCCACCCACTGGTCGCTGGCGGTGGGGCCGTGGCGGACACGCCGGGCCTCCGGGAACTTGGCCTCTGGCAGATCCCTGACGAATCGCTGGCGTGGTGCTTCCCGGAGATGCGCGAGCACCTGGGGGACTGCGGTTTCAACGACTGCCGCCACCTCGGTGAGCCGCGCTGCGCCATCCTGGCGGCCGTGGCTGGCGGGACCGTCAGCGAAGCCCGCTACGAATCGTATCGGCGGCTGCTGCTGAACGAGGACTGACCACAGCGACTGACCGGGGCGGCCGTATGATCACGACCAATGGAGATTGCCCCCCGGTTGCACGCGGTCCGGGTGCTGAGCGGCTACCTGTACCTCATCGACGAGCCGGCGATGACGCTCATCGACGCCGGGCTGATCGGATCAGGACGCTCGGTGCGACGCTACGCGTCGAAGATCGGTCGGTCGCTGGACGACCTGACGCGGATCATCTGCACGCACGCCCATCCGGACCATGTCGGCGGCGTCCGCGAGCTCGCCGGCGACCGTGATGTCGAGGTGCTCATGCATCCCGCCGACCTGGATGGATTGAGCGTCACGCTGCGCGACGCGGTCGCCAACCGGAACCGGGGCCAGCTGATCGCCTACTTCACCCGCCACCCCGGCGAGGCGACCCCGGTCGCGGACGGCGACCTGTTGCCGATGCTCGGCGGCCTGCAGGTTGTGCATACGCCGGGACATACGCCCGGGAGCGTCTGCCTGTATGCCGCGCAGCAGCGGATCCTGTTTGTCGGCGACGCGCTCCAGGTGATCCGCGGCAAGGTGACCTTCGCCAGCTCGGTGTTCAGCGAGGACATCGCGCTGGCGCGCGCCAGCGTGGCGCGCATGGCGGACCTGGACGTCGAGACGATCGCATTCGCCCACTACCCGCCGTGGCGCGACGACGCGAACGGCACGCTGCGCACGCTCGCACGCACCGCCGGAAACTGACCTCTCCGGCGCGCACCCCGCGCCGACCCCCTAGTCACCGGCTCGTCGCGGGCGTACCGTACCCGTCTCGAGGAGGGATCCCATGGCGGCCATCGCCCCCGGTGCGCGGACCGAATCGACAGCTGAACCGACGATGAGGCAGGACGCGCCCGCGACGGTCCCAAACGAGCGCCGCGCGGCGAGCGGACCCACGCTCATCGACCTCCTCCGGGACGGTGCGAAACGCTACGGGGATCGACCCGCCCTGCTGATCCGGCCCGGCTTCCGCACGCGGGTCTGGAGCTACCGCGACCTCGGAGACCTGGCACCGCGCGTCGCCCGGGTGCTCACCGAGATGGGCCTGGAGCGCGGGGATCGGGTGCTGATCTGGGGCGTGAACCGGCCTGAATGGTCGATCGGCTTCTTCGGGGCACTCTTCGCCGGAATCGTGCTGGTGCCGGTCGACGTGCGCAGCCAGCCGGACTTCGTCGCGAAGATCGCGCAGCGCACCGGGGCGAAGCTGGTGCTCGCCTCGGCACAGACCGCACCCCTGGCCGAGGCACTCGGGTTGCCGGTCGTGCTGATCGAGTCGCTGCCGGACCGCGCTCGAGACGCCGAGCCGCTCCCGACCCCGCAGATCTCGGCGGGCGATCTGGTGGAGGTCGTCTTCACCTCCGGAACAACCGGCGAGCCGAAGGGCGCGATGCTGACCCACGGCAACCTGATGGCCAACGCCACCGCACTGCGCGCCGTCTTCCCCTTCAAGCGCGACGAGCGGCTCCTCTCGATCCTGCCGCTGTCGCACATGTTCGAGCAGACCTGCGGGCTGACCGCACCATTCCTGGCCGGCGCCTCGATCGTCTACCCGGTGAGCCGCCAGCCGGCCGTCCTGATGCGCACTTTCCGCGACTTCCGGGTGACGATGCTGCTGATCGTGCCGGCCGGCCTGAAGCTGCTCGACTCGGCGATCCAGCGAAAGGTCGATGCGGGCGGCAAGCGCGCCTCGTTCGAGAGGCTGCACCGCGTCGCACGGTACTTGCCTCGCCCGCTGAAGCGGCTCCTCTTCCGGCCGGTCATCTCCGGGTTCGGGGGCCGGTTCCGTACGGTGGCCGTCGGAGCGGCCGCACTCGAGGATGACCTCGCCAATCGCTGGACGAACATGGGATTCGACGTGCTGCAGGGCTACGGAGCGACTGAGCTCTCGCCGGCCGTCAGCTTCACGCGTCCATCGCGCAACCGGATCGGCACGGTCGGCGAGGCGGTGCCGGGGGTCGAGATTCGCATCGCCGAGGACGGCGAGGTGCTTGTCCGCGGGGAGAGCGTCTTCGCCGGCTACTGGGAGGACGCCGATGCGACCGCTGCAGCCATCGACGCCGAGGGCTTCTACCACTCCGGCGATATCGGCCAGCTCGACGACGGGTTCCTGACCCTGCGCGGCCGGAAGAAGGACATGCTCGCCATGCCCGACGGGACGAAGGTGTACCCGGAGGACATCGAGGCGGTGCTGGCGCGGGACGAGCGGCTGCGCGACGCCACCGTGGTCGGCTATACGCCGCCGCGCGGCGAACTGCGCGTCCACGCGGTCCTGCTCACCGACGATCCCGCTGGGGTCGATGCGGTGGTCCGCGATGCCAATGCGCTGCTCGGCGCCCACCAGCAGATCCGCGGCGTGACGATCTGGCCCGATGAGGACTTCCCGCGCACGCCCACCCTCAAGGTCAAGAAGCGCCTCGTGATCGAGCGGCTCGTCGAACTCGAGAAAGGCACCGGCCCGGCGGATGGTGACGAGTCGGTCACGGCCGTGCCGCAGGCAGGCGCTTCGGGTGTAGCTTCGGGTGTAGCGGTGCTGGTGGCATCGGTGGCCGGCCTGCCGATCTCATCGGTCCAACCGGGGTCGTCCCTCTCGAGTGACCTGAACATGGACTCGCTGGCGCGGGTCGAGCTGCTCGGCGTGATCGAGGAGGAGATGGGCGTCTACGTCGATGACGCCGACCTGGACCCCGAGACGACGGTCGAGCAACTGACCGCGCTGGTCGAGGCCGCGCGCGACGTGAAGCCCGAGACCGGAATCTTCGGCTGGCCGCTCAGCCCGCTCGCGCGTGCGGCCGGCATCGCGATTCAGACCCTGTTGATGATCCCTGCCTACTTCGTCATGTACCGCGTGAAGGTGACCGGGCTCGAGCGGCTCCACGATCTCCGTGGGCCGGCCCTGTTCACCCCGAACCATCACCTGCACAACGACGTGGGCCTCATCCTCACCCGGTTCCCCATCGCGCTGCGCTGGCGCCTGTCGACGGCCGCGGCCGCCGACGACATCTTCGGCAACCCGATTCGCGGCTTCGGCTCAGCACTGATCGGCAACGCCTTCCCACTTGCGCGCGAAGGGGCGATCCGGCGCTCCCTCGAACTGCTCGGCGCGCGACTCGACCGCGGCTTTTCGATCCTCATCTTCCCGGAGGGCAAGCTGACCGTGGGTGGCCCGTTGCAGCCCTTCAAGTCGGGGACAGGCCTGATCGCCGTCGAGGGCTCCACGCCGGTCGTCCCGATGCGCCTCAGGGTGCACCGATACTCGCGCCTCGACTCCGGCGCGCCACCGGACGCTCCGCGCTCCTGGCGCGGTGAGGTGGAGCTGATCTTCGGTGACCCGATCCACTTCGCCTGGGATGCCGACCACGCCGCCGCCACCGCCCGACTGGAGGCCGCAGTCACCGCGCTCTAGCTGCGCCCGCGCGTCCCCGCTGGGGCAGCTCCAGCTCGCCGCCTGCAATCGCGACCGTCACCGCCAGGGCGGCGTTGGCGAATGTTGCGACGAGATCGAGGTTCACTCGTTCGACCGTGTCACAGACGAGGTGATAGCAGGCGTCCATCGCCTCGCCAGCCGTGCCGCCGTAGGCCTCGGCCTGCGCATCGGTCTTGAGTTCGGTTGCGCCGCTGAACAGGCCGCCGGTGGGGATGCGTGACTGGCTGAAGAAGTAGTGGTCCGATCCGCCACCGAGGTCCATCCGCTCCGGGCTGATCCCGACCGACTCGAGGTAGGCGACCAGGAAGTCGGCGATCTCCGCCGACCCGGCCGCGGCGCCCGGCTCGTCGTAGACGATCGGCACGTAATTGGCTGAACCGAGCATGTCGAAGTTGAGGTAGGCGCCGATCTCGGCCCGGCCGTCGGCATCGAGTCCGTCTACGTAGGCGCGCGATCCGAGCAGTCCGAACTCCTCCCCGCCCCAGAAGGCGAACCGAACACGTGCCCGGGGGCTTTCCTCGGCCAGCAGTCGCGCCACCTCGAGCAGGGCTGCCGGACCAGAGCCGTTGTCGTTGATCCCAGGCCCGTCGTGCACGCCGTCGAGGTGGCCGCCGAGCATCACGACCCGGTCTGCGATGCCGTGCGACTCGGCGATCACGTTGTGCACCATCGCGCTGCCGATCTCGGTCGTGACGGTGATGTGCACCTGCGACCCGTCCTCGGCGGCGGCCTGGAGGGCCTCCCCCACTTCCCCGGTGGCGGAGAGGACCGGTATATCGATCCCGTCGGGTGAGAGTAGGGTCGGGCGTCGGGGCTCACCCTTGGCGTACTGCGGGTAACTCACCACCAAGGCAACCGCGCCAGCGGCCACCGCGTTCAGCACAACCTGGCGCCGGAAGCACTGCCCGGGAGGAGCGAAGGCAATCGTGCCCGCGACGAATCCGTCGAAGTCTGCGGCGTCACACCCGCTGTCCTGCCCGTCGTCGAATCCCACGGGCGTGACCGCGCCTGAGAGGTCGCCCGACGCGGAATAGATCATCGCCTTGAAGTCGTTGCCGGTCTCGAAGGTCGGCCCGCCGTCCACGGCCAACGTGCCGCCGGGCAACTCCAGGTACGTGGCCATCTGGAATTCGGGCGTCTCGACCGAGTACCCCATCTCACGAAGCTGCTCGGCCACGTACTGAACCGATGCGTCGTACCCGGCGGTGCCGGCCGTGCGGAGGCCGCCGTTGTCGGTGGCAATCTCCATCAGCGCTTCGAGGTGGGGTCGAATATCGGTCCCGGCGATTGCCTGCGGGGCGTCGATCGAGTGGGTCGGTGAGCCACTCGGGGTGTCGGTCGGACCTGCGCAGGCTGCCAGGACGAGGGCGAAGGCCATCGTCAGGCCAAACGCTGGGGTCAACCGCCGAGAACGCATCCTGCCAAGGGTACGCAGGCCTCATCGCAAAGGTTCGACCGTTGAGACCGATGGAGTTCCCGCGCTAGAATGCGGCTGCTTTGCGAGCGGGAGTAACTCAGTTGGCAGAGTATCTGCTTCCCAAGCAGAATGTCGCGGGTTCGATCCCCGTCTCCCGCTCCAGTTCCTCATCCAGCCCGTCGATTGGGCGGGCCGGTGCGGAACGGGGCGCCTGAGCACCTTGACGGTCCCTCCCGCACCGCCGGGCGTTAGGCGTCTGCCTGGTGCTGAACATCCTGCGCACCCAACCGGCACCCGTTGGAATTGGCGCGCGCCGCGTTTCCGTCGGACGTTGGTCCGGCCGGCCGTGCCGTTCGAGACTGCAGGACAGGTCCATGCCGCGGCCCGTCCGCTGCTTCCGCCTGAGCGTCGTGGCCCATATCCGTTGGCCTCGTCGGTCAGTTCTCCAGTCGGGTCAGCAACCACTCCCCGGTGACGGCGTCAACGTAGACGTATCCGGTTGCGTAGGGTCTTGCGAGAGCGGACGAGCCATCCGCCGTGATTGGGGCGGGGGCGGGAATCGCCAAGTTCGTGAATCGGATCAGCCAGAGAGCCCGAGTGTCGATGGGAGTAGCGCCCCGCATGGTCGCTGGATCGGTCACGGTGACAAGGTAGGCGTCGGCCTGCGAAACGTCGAACATGTCGCCAAATTCGCGACTAACGACCTCAAGGGCCGCGTCGCGGCTTATCTTGCCTTCGGGATCTGCCGGCGACAGGTCGAGCCCCGAGAGCGCCGGGTCGTTACGGAGTTCGGCAGCGACCGCGCCGTGTTGGATCGGTGGCAGGACACCGGGCACAAAGACAACGAATAGGCCGACGGCAGCGATGGTAATGAGAACCTTAGTGCGCATTGGTCCAGTTCCTGAACTGGTCAGAGGCCGGTCGGTCATACCCGTAGGGGCTTTCCACGTAGGCCGAATTCGGGTTGAACACGACCCACGAACCCGAAGTGTTTCGATAGCGCATGCTATTGAAAAGCAGCTTGCTTGGCGCAACAAGGCCGATCTGGCTGTGGGTCGAGTTCACCTCCCCCTGGACATTGAGATAATCCCCAGCCGCAAAGCCCAACCCGCCTCGCGATGCCTTGCCCGCACCATCGAGGAAGCAGTCCCAGACAAGGTCGAACGAGTCGTAAGCCATCTGGAATGTATGTGTCACATGCATGAGCGGGAAGAAGTACTTAACTCCCGCCCCACCCGAGTCGACAAATTCGCAGTACATCTTCGGCTCGGACCAAGACGAGAACCGGACCCAGCCGGTTTGCACCCAACCAGGGCACGATGAGGTCTTGCACAACGTTGTGCCTTCGAGGCTAGATGGGGATCCGCTAACGTTGCCGCACACCGCTGGATTCGTCCACGCGATGATGGCTTTCATCCGGCGAATGGGTCTCGGCGAAGACGGAGACGGCGTCGGATGCGGATATTCATCCGCCTGGGGAGCTCCCCGCGCTCCCACAAGACCATGTAAGTGGCGGAGTGGGCAAAGGAAGCCTGCAATGAACCCATGCGCGGGCCCGGGTGCGACTCCCTATGCCGACCCATCGCACAGGTATTCGCCTCGGAGCGCGTCCTCCGTGCAGCGATCATGGTGGGTCCCGCCGCTCAGTCGACGTTCAGCAGCGGCTGAATTCCTGCCAGCGGGCCGCCCGCCTTGGGCTGGGTCAACTCGGGCTCTGGAGCGCGGTCCGCCTGACGCGTCGCGAGCTCAGCCTCCAATTGAGCGATGAGGGTGGGGACGGTCGAGCGGAATGCCGCCTCGTACGCGTCTCCAGCCTCCGTGGCGAGCGCCTTGTCCCCCTTGGCGTTTGGCGCAAATCGGTAGTGGATGATCGTGCCCGTCGAGGTGGGCTCCAGCTCGATGGTGTGGAGCAGCTTCAGCACCCCTGCCGGGGTATCGAGGATCGTCCGGTCCGTGACGTAGTCATACGGTCGCCAATCGAGAATCTCCTCGACGACGGCGTCCTTGCCGTGCCTGCAGTGGTTCTCTGAGCCCAGTCCCCTCCGGCCACCGGGAGCCCCCTTGATGGCGACCTCGGTCACCCAGGGCTGCCAGGTCATCCGCTGGCCGGGCTTGGTCAGGAATTCCCAGGCAACCTGCGGCGGCACCGTCGTCGGTATCGAGATGGTCGCGATTGAGGCCTCTGGGGTGACGAATACGCGCTCGCGAGCCTCTTCCTCCTGCCACCGACGCTCGAGGTCGTGCGTCCACGCGGGGACGTCGCCGATCCGATCGTAGGTCTCGGTGTGCGCCTGCATCCCCAGTTCGGCCGGGTCGATATCGGTGGCATCGATGCACTGCTGCGTGATCAGGGCGTAGGCGGTGAGGCCGAGCTTCTCGACGACCTCGTTCTTCAGGAGCCGATGCACGACGACCACGTCGGTCCCGAGCAGCTCCTGCCGCCCAGCCACCTTCTGGAGGATGGCAGGCCCGTGATGGACGACGAACTTCAGGTCGAGATCCGGGATGCGGCTGCACGCGTTGCACTCGCAGGAGGTCGCCTGGCGAACATCGCGGCGGCGACGCCGGAACCCGAAGTAGCAGCGCTCGATCGTGTCGAGGAGCATCGACCCGTCGACCTTATCGGTGGTCATGTACGTGAAGGCGGCATCGCCCTCGAGCTTGGCGAGCCGGAAGTTGGGACGGAGCGCCGAGACGACGGCGCCGATGAGGTCGGCGAGGATGTCCTGGGCGTGGTCCAGCTCGACGTCGGCGAGGTAGCCGGTGTAGCCCGAAATATCGGCGATCAGGAAGCAGGTCGGTTGCGCGGCGGCGAGCATTCTTCCCCGCAGGAACGGAAGATTGAGACGATCATCACTATACGTTGGTGCTTCTGCACCGGCTCGGGGTGGCAGATGGCACACGGTGGTTTTTGTGACTACTGGCCCTAGTCCACCCGTGCGACCCGGCCGAGGATGTGGCCTCTGTATCGAGGGACCGCGACGTGGCCGATCTGTCGACCGTCTTCACCGGAATCCGCTTCGAGAACCCGTTCCTGCTCGCCTCAGCCCCGCCGACCGAGTCGGATGCGAACATCCTGCGGGCCTATGAGGCCGGCTGGGGGGGCGTCGTCACCAAGACGATCGGCCTGCACCCGGTCGCCAACGTGCGCGGTCCGAAGACGAAGTTCCTGCGCGTGGACAACGGCGGCAGTCGGCTGTCCATGGCGAAGCGTCCGGACTCGACGCTGATGGCGTCGTGGAACTGGGAGCTGATCTCCGACAAGCCGCTCGACTGGTGGATACCGCGCCTGGAGGCGGTCAAGAAGGCGTTTCCCGACAGGGTGCTGGTGGCCTCGATCATGGCCGGGTCGGGCAGCGACAAGGAGCTCGAGAACTGGCAGGTCCTGACCCGTGCGGTGCAGGACGCCGGGGTGGATGCCGTCGAGCTCAACTTCTCGTGCCCGCACATGGACCGCGTCGACATGGGCTCGAACATCGGAAAGGACAAGGTCCTGTGCTCCATCTCCACGCAAGCGGTCAAGGAGGTGGCCCGCATCCCGGTCTGGGTCAAGCTGACGCCGGCCAGCGCCGATATCTCCGAGGAGGCGGGCGCCACGTTCCTGGGCGGGGCGGACGCCATCTCGTCGTCGAATACCTTCCCCTCGCTGCCACTCGTCGATCCTTCCACGGCCGAGTTCGAGGTCAACGTGAACGGCTTCGTCGCGTCCGGCGGCATGGGTGGTCCGGCCATCCTGCCGCTGTCGCTGGCCAAGATGGCGCAGCTGACGCAGTCGTTCCCTGACCGCGAGTTCTCCGGCGTCGGCGGAATCGCGAGCTTCGACCAGGCGCTCAGCTACTTCATGCTCGGCTGCGGGACGGTCCAGGTGGCCACCGCCGCCATGCTCGACCATGCCATCGGCCCGAACGTCATCCGCGCGCTCACCGATGGCATGACCGCGTTCCTCGAACGGAACGCGGAACGTGGCTGGACCTCGCTCGAGGACTTCCGCGGCCTGCTCCGCGAGCGCATCGTGTCCCACTCGCAGATCGCAAGGCCGGACGCATCCGATTACCGCGGGGGCTACGAGGAGGAGTCCGAGGGCTACGCCACCGAGCCACTCACCGTCTGAGCGAAGGGTGGCCTTGCCACGTGCCCGCGCGCCCCTCGCTGCTGTCTGCCGACTGAACCGCGCTAGCATCACCGCGTGAAGCCCAGGGTGCACCCGTGAGCGCGCCGGACGTTGCCGTCATCGGCGGCGGCGTGGTCGGCACGGCGGCCGCTGCGCACCTGGCAGGGCAGGGCGCCCGCGTGACGCTCTACGAGCGCGAGGCCATCGCCGCCGGCGCCTCGGGACGCAACTCCGGGGTCGTGCAGCACCCGGTCGATCCGGCGCTCGTCGGGCTGTACCACGCGACCGTCGAGGCATACCGCGCGCTCGGGTCGGAGATTCCGCAAGCCGGGTTCGTGCTGGCCGCCGAACCGGCAGGTCTGCTGCTCGTCTCCCGGCGACTCGACGTCGTCTCGCTGCTCTGCGAACAGCTGCGCGCTGCGTTCCCCTACCTCGCGCCCGAGGTGCTCCAGGGCGAGGCGCTGCTTGCCGCTGAGCCGACGCTGGCGCCCGACCTGGCGGCCTGCCGCCTGGAGGCCGGCTTCCCGATCGTCCCGTCGGCACCGACCTACGCCCTCGCCACGCTGGCGGAGCGGCGCGGCGCAACCATCCGTCAGGGTCGAGCGGCTCTCCCCGCCATTGAATCGGGAGTCTGCGTGGGCGTGCGGGTGGCCGGGCGCACTGAACCTGCCGGCGCGGTGATCGTGGCCGGCGGCCCGTGGACCTCGGAGATCATCGATCCGAGCGGCGCCTGGACACCGATCCGCTCGGTCTGGGGTGTCGTGGCGGAGACCGCCATGCCAAATCCACCGGCGCATGTCCTCGAGGAAGCCGAGATGGACGAGGCGCTGGGAGCGGGCCACCTGGCGCCGTCCGCGATCGAGGCGCACGAGGATCCGGCCACCACTCCCCGGTTCAGCCTGATGACGGCCGCCGGCAGGTCGGTCGCCGGATCCACCTTCCTCGAATCCGAGCCGGTGTTGGCCCCCTGGGTGGAGCGAATCCTGCAACGAGGCGCCAGCTTCGTCCCCGCCCTCTACGACGCGCCGATCACCGAGATCCGCGTCTGCGCCCGGCCGGTCGCCCGCGACGGCCGGCCACTCATCGGGGCGGTGCCGGGCATACCCGGTCTCTTCGTGTGCGCCGGGCATGGCCCGTGGGGCATCTCCACCGGCCCCGGCTCGGCGCGCCTCGTGGCCGACCTCGTGCTCGGGCGGGACGTCGACATCCCGGAAGCGTTCGATCCCGGCCGGTTCAGCAGCCCCCGCCCGGGCGGGGGCGCGCAGGCGAGCAGCTAGCCCCGCATCGCTCGCGGCAGCATCCCGACAACTCGCCAGAGCGACGGACTGCGCTCGAACGCGACCATCTGCCGCGCCACCCGGTGCGCCGTCCGGTGGCTGGCAAACCAGATCGGCTTCGGCCGAGGGCGGAACGGGCCGCGAACCACCGTCTTCTCGGAGCGACTGAACATGAGCGTGTTGTGGACGACCCCGACCCCGGAGCCGATATCGGTCCGATAGTGGCCTGGGAATGCGCCCCACGGCGTCACCCCAAGCGCGTACCCGATCCCCGACCAGTGATTGACCCCCACCGTGCCGTACCGCAGGTCGGCGACTGCCCGTTCCACCGCCGGACCGGTCTTCGGGTCGAGTGCCGCGCGGGGATCCACGATGATGGTCGCGTTCAGGGTCCCCCACAGGGATTCGTTGGCGAAGGCAACCGCCCGTTCCAGATAGTCGGGAACGTTCTCCGACTGAATCGGCACCTCGCCGGTGACCGAGCAGAAGGCCTCGGTCGTGAAGCACATCTCGTCGCGACGTGCCGGATCAAGATCCGAGATGAGTGCCCACGGCAAGGCGCCGTCGCTCCGCTCGCCGTAGAGCTCCGCCTCCGGATGAGCGCCGAGGAACGAGTCGAATCGCTGCTCCGCGCCGGGATAGAAGGCGCTCCGCACCGGCGTCGCGGCAAGCCGCGCTCGAACGGCAGCCAGGAAGGGCTGACGGAGCCGCCAGCCCGCCGGGGTGATGATCATCCGCGCCGCAGTGCAATTGAAGCCGGCGTTGTTGGTGAGCATCGAGGCGACGTTGTCGGCCTGGACCCCGATACCGGCCTCGGACCAGCGACCCGGAACCACGATGATCGGCGTCAGGTTGCCGAGCTCAGCGCTGAACGGCTTGGACATGATCGGCTCATCGCGCTGCTTGCGCCCCAGGCCATCGGCTCCTCCGCCGAAGACGATCGCCTCATACGTGCTGTCGGAACCGGTCACGTGCACCTCGTCCACGCCGGGGTGATGGACCAGGTGGGCGCCCTCGACCGCTCCGCCGTGGACGATCCGCAGGAACCCGCCCGCGATGAGCGCTGCGAAGGCCTCCTCGAGGATCGGTCCCATGAAGGCCAGGGTCGGGTGCGTCTTGAGGATCACCACACGGTTGTGGACGAAGAGCTTGTAGACCGCGTCGAGCGGCGCGATGGACGAGACGTTGCCGGCCCCCAGGACGAGGCTCACGCCACCCGCATCGGGAGACCGATACGCGAGCGCCTGGGTTGACGGCAGCGACTCGCGGGTCACGCCCGGCTGCATCCAGACCTCGGCGGTTGCGCGGGAGTACATGAGGCGATCGAAGCGGTCGGCCGGCATGACGCGTGCCACGACACGGCCGTCGGGCAGCGTGCGCGTGCCGCCCGGGATGCGCGGAGCTCCGTACCGATCGATATCAACCAGTGAGCGACGCAGCAGCCGCAGATTTCGAAGAGTGAGATATGGGCCGACCAGGGTCTCTTCGGCCGAGGCGGGCATGCGGGGATCAAGGTCCTCCTCAGCGAGGCACGCTGCGATCCAGCGGTCCGCGTTTCGGAAGACGCCCTCCGTCAGCTCGTCGAGGATGCCGATCCGCGCGGAGACGGGAACAGCGACCCAGGCTGCACGTCTTCCCTGCAGTTCAGCGACGGCCACATCAAGCGCGGTGCGATGCGTGTGGTGAACGGCGACCGTCTCGGCCCGGGCGGACATGGCGCGGAGTCTACGCCCGCCCAATGCAACGGCGAGGCCGGGCACCCGGTCGCCCGGGGCCCGGCCATCGGCCGCGCAGTTCGCCTACTTGACGGTGAAGGCGATCCGCATCCCTTCCTGGTAGTGCGCTTCCTGCTCATCATCCGACCAGATGTTGCAGAGCAGGACGTAACTGCCGGCTGCAAGGTCGAGGGTGACCGTGCCGGATGCCCCGACCTCCACGTCCTCGATCTCGCCGATCACCTCCATGCCGCCGCCCGCCTCGTCGACCACGCCGTTCGCGTCGACCGGCAACGCGCCAGCCGCAAGGTCGGTCTTGACGACCACGAACTCGTGTACGTCGTTGGGACCGTCATTGGTCACTTCAAAGACGACCGATCCGGCCGTGACCTCCGACTTGTCCGGCACCACCGACCACTCCTGGAGCGCCACCTTGACGGTCCCGCCGCCGGCGGCGCAGCCAGCTACGAAGATCAGGCCGATGATCGACAGGATCACCGGTCGGGCGAGACGCGCGCCCCTCATGCGAGCAGATGACTCCATGTTGTCCAAGTCTGGGAACCCTCCTCATTCGTGTGTGCGCGGCGCCGTGCGGCTGCCGGGGCAAGCGCTGAGGGTAGACGTATTGCCCACCAAATGGAAGGGTCATTGTCACTCCTCGAGCTAGATGGTCCCCCGCGACGCGGGCCACGCGCTCGACGCTGCCGCGACCGCCGACCGGGTCGCCTGGCTCGTGAGCCGCCTCGACCTGGAGCCGATCAGCGCAGAGGTACTGGCCGAGGTCGGCCTGCCCGACGAGTAGTCCCAGTTAGGTTGAGGTCGGCGTGGGGGAGGCGGTCTCCGTCGGCGTCTGGGAAGGGCTCGGCGACTTCGACTCCTCCTCACTCCCGGTCGGACTCGGCTGACCGGTCGGACTCGGCTGACTGGTCGACGGCCTGGGCGTGGAGGTCGGGATCTCGCTCGGCTCTCCGGACTCCGCCGGGCTCTCCGACTCAGACTCCTCCGGCGTGACCGATGGCGTGGGAGAGACGCTCTCCGACGGGCTCGGCTCGAATGACTCGGTGACCGATGGCGACGGCTCCGAGCTGGAGCCGACGGTGAAGTCCCGCACCAGCTGGGCCAGTTCCCCGGCATACAGGGCGCCGGCAACCGCAAGCACGAGGGTGGCGGCCAAGGCTGTCACCCGGGCGAAACGAGCGAACGGGCGCCCGGCGGACGGTGGCGTGGTAAGCCAGGCCAGCAGACCGCGACGCGGCGTCGGTTCGGCAGCGACTGCGCTCATCACCCGGTCGGCGAGGTCCGCCGGCGCTTGGTCAGTCGCGATCGTGGCGTAGCGCTCCAGCTCCTCCACCGCAGGATCGCGCGGGTCGAGACCGCCACCCACCTCGGAAGGATCGAACGGAGACCGGCTCATGCCGCCACCTCCCGGCCAAGATCAGCGCGCAGCCGTTCGAGGCCGCGGCGCAGGTGCGTCTTCACGGTGTTCAGCGGGCGTCCGGTCGCGGTCGCGATCGCATCGAGGCTCAACTCTCCGAAGAATCGGAGAGCCACCACCTCGCGGTACGGTTCGCGGAGGCCGGCGACGGCCAGGCGAACGGCACGCTCCCGCTCGCCGGAGAGGAGCGCCGTCAGCGGGTCGGAGGCCGGTGCACTCAAACCGATCTCCGGATTGAGCTCGGCGGCGTCGCGTCGCTGACCGAGCCGACGGAACGCGTGGCGCGTGGCGATCCGCATCAGCCAGCCCCCGAGGGGGCCGTCGCCGCGGTAGCTGCCGAGCGCCCGATAAGCCATCACGAAACTCTCCTGTGCCACATCTTCGGCGTCGTGCGGGCGGCCGAGAATGCGAAGACAAGCGCGGTAGACCGCGACCTGCTCCCGTTCCACGAGGATGCGGAAGGCGTCGCGGTCTCCGTCAAGCACGGTAGCCACGAGTGACCGGTCGTCCACGCGTCCATCGTGCCATGCAACCTGCGCCAACGTTCAGTCGTTGCCGGAATCGTCGCCGCCACCCTGGCCGGAGTGGTCACTCTCGTCAGGCGAGGCGTCAGGCGACTCGCTGGCGTCGTCGGCGTCGTCGGATTCCTCGGGCGAAGCGTCGGGCGACTCGCTGGCGTCCTCAGCCTCGGACTCGGATGAGGAAGCCTCGGCAGACTCGTCCTCGGACTCGTCGGCGTCCTCGCCCTGCGACTCATCGGCGTTCTCGCCCTGCGACTCGTTGGCGTCCTCGCCCTGCGACTCGTCGGCCGAAGCCTCGGGCGACTCGCTGGCCTCGAATTCGTGGCTTGCGTCAAACGACTGGCTCTGGATCTCGTCGGCACGGTCGTCCGGTCCGCCGGAGAGCGCGGCCTGGGAGCCGAAGACGGCGCCCCCTACGAGCAGGAGAGCTGCGACGGCCATGCCAGCACTTCGCAGGATCCGCTGTCGGTCGGTGGTTTGCATCGGTGTGGAACTCCTCGGTATGCGTGTGTGGCCGCCGGGCAGATGGCGGTCTCACCCCATTCGATACCGGTGGGCCCCGAAAGGTTTCAACCGTGTCCGAGTTGGTACCATGTCTCTGCACACTTCCGTCGGGCGCCACGATCCCCCGCACGATGTCTTCGCGCCTGCCCGCCGTCTGAAGAGAGGTTTGAAACGCTCATGGCCACCATCACCGAACCCTCCACGGCCAACGCGCCCATGGGGCCGAACCGACGCCGGCTGCCGAGCGCCCGCTCGGTGCGGTGGAACCCCGAGGCCGAGGAGCTGCAGCAGCTCACCGCCCGGATGCCCCAGGCTCGACGGACGAGTTTTGGCAACTACAACGTCCAGACCCAGGTGGTCAATCGATCAGCGGCATCCACCTACCTGGTCACCGATGACCCGAGCGAGACGACCGGCAAGGCGATCTCCGTTGCCGAGGCGGCCCGGGTGGCCGCACTTCAGGACGCGTACATCGCCGGGGCGGATATGCTGGTCATCGACGGCTACCTCGGCAACGACGCCGAGCAGCGGTCGCGGGTGCGCCTCTACATCGAGGAGGCAAACGCCAACATCGCCGGGATGCAGCAGCAGCTCTACTTCCCGCCCGACATGCCGGCCGATGCCTGGGACCCGGAGCTCTCGCTGATCTACACGCCCAACCTGCCGATGCCCGGCTACCCCGATGATCGGCTCATCACCGTTGACATCGCTGCCGGCGTCACCCGGGTAATGAACTCCGACTACTTCGGCGAGTCGAAGAAGGGCGGCCTCCGCATGTGGAACGCGCTCGTCTACGCGCGTGGCGGCCTGGCGATGCACGCCGGGTGCAAGGTCGTTCCGACCGATGACGGCGAGCGGACGATGCTGATCATCGGTCTCTCGGGAACCGGCAAGACGACGACCACCTTTACGCGGCAGAACAACAGCCAGCCTGTGCAGGACGACTTCATCGGCCTGTTCGCGGGTGGCAAGGTGGTCGGCACCGAGAACGGGTGCTTCGCCAAGACGTTCGGCCTCGATCCGGCGCACGAGCCTGCCATTCACGGCGCGGTCATGAAGCCCGACGCGTACCTCGAGAACGCATCACAGCGCGAGGTAGATGGGCCGGTCGACTTCTTCGACACCTCGTACACCCAGAACGGCCGCGCCACGTTCCCGATGTCCTCGCTGGGCATCTGGCGCGATCCGCGCGAGATCGGTCCGGTCAGCCACCTGTTGATCCTGAACCGCAACGACAACATCATCCCGGCGGTGGCGCGCCTCACCTCGGAGCAGGCGGCCGCCTACTTCATGCTCGGCGAGACGCAGGGAACATCCGCCGGCGGCAAGGCCGAAGACGGCAAGTCGCTGCGCGTACCGGGCACCAACCCGTTCTACCCGCACCGCGACGAGCAGCAGGCCAACCGCTTCCTGGAGCTGATGGGCAGTTGCGACTTCGAGGTCTTCCTGCTGAATACCGGCCGGGTCGGCGGGACCGATGCGGACCCACTCTCGAAGAAGGTGCAGATCGAGCACTCCGGCGCGATCGTCAAGGCGATCGCCGAGGGGACCATCACCTGGGAGCGTGACCCCGACTTCGGCTACGAGGTCGCCTCGGCGCTGCCGGGCATCGAGGATCTCGAGTTGCTCCAGCCGCGCCGGCTCTACGAGCGGACCGGGCGGAGCGAGGACTACGCCGCCTGGGTGGCGCGCCTGCGCCGCGAGCGGGTCGAGTTCCTGGAGCGCTACGCCGGCCTCAAGGCCGAGATCGTCGAGGCGATCCGCTAGGGGCCGCGGTCGCCTCCGCTTCAGGCATGCGTTTCGAGGGTTGCCTGCACGGAGAGGGCCACGTTTCCGGCGAGGGCACGTGAAATCGGGCAGCCGTCCTTGGCATCCTCGGCGATGCGCTTGAAGGCCTCCTCGGTGCAGCCGGGGACGTGCCCGATGACGGTGAGTACCGAGGAGACCACGGTCCAGCCGGTGTCGAGCTTCTCGAAGGTGACCTCGGCCGAGACGTGGAGGTGCTCCGGCGGCGTGCCGGCCCTGCCGAGGTCGGCCGAGAAGGCCATGGCGTAGCAGCTGGCGTGCGCTGCGGCGAGCAGTTCCTCGGGAGACGTGCGGCCTTCGGCATCCTCGGTGCGGGACGCCCAGCTGACCGGCAGGTCGGTGAAGGTATCGGACGACCCGGCGCTGACGGATCCGGCCCCGGACATGAGGTCGCCGGACCAGGTGACGGTGGCGGTGCGGACGGCAGCCATGTGACGGTGTCTCCTTGTATCCTGCGGGGAGTTCAGCCTACCGCAACGGTGGACCGATGCCGACCGCCGAATCGTCCGTTCCCACCCCGCCGCCGATGCCCGTCCTCCGCGCCGAGCGGGTCTACCTGCGCCCCGCAGAGCGCGAGGACCTGCCCGCCTTCGTCCGCTGGTTCTCTGACGCCGAGACGACGCGATACCTGGCCATGCGCGCGCCGTTCAGCCTGGCGATGGAGGAGCAGTGGTTCACCGGCATGCTCGAGCGCCAGGGCAAGGAGGGATACCTCTTCGTCATCTGCCTCGTCGCCGATGGGCGCGCGATCGGCACGACCGGCTTCCATCACCTCGACCTGGAGAACGGCAACGCCAGCTGGGGCATCAGCATCGGCGAGAAGGCCGAGTGGAACCGCGGCTACGGCACCGAGGCGCTCCAGGCGATGTGTGACTTCGGCTTCGGGCAGCTGCGCCTGGAGCGGATCGAGCTCGACGTCTTCGTGCCCAACCGACGAGCACAGCGCTCCTACGAAAAGGCCGGCTTCGTCACCGAGGGGGTCTTGCGACGCGCCCACTTCGCCGACGGGCAGTTCCACGACGTGATCCGGATGGCACTGCTGCGCGGCGAGTGGGAGGCGCTGGCCCGGGCGAAGACCTGGGAGATCGGGACCTAGTGTTCGAGCTGCGGCGCGACCCGGTCACCGGGTGGTGGTCAGCGGTGGTGACCGATCGGAACTTCGAACACGCCTCTTTCGCCGTTCAGGCGACCCCCATCGAGGGCACCCATTGCCGTCACTGCGACGATGACCCGGCGCCCGAGGGAGACGCGGGAGCGGAGGCAACCGAGGAGACCACGGTCCGCCGAGTGACGCTGCGCAAGGACGCCTTTCATCGGATCGACACCGGGCGAGAGCGCACGGGACAGCTGTCGCTTTCGCAGGCTGCGGCCGCGAGCGGGTCGTGGGAGATCCTGGTGGCGCCGCGCGGCCACCACGAACGCCTGGCCGACGCTCCGCCGCGGCTGGCGGTGAACCTGCTGCGTGCCCTGCGCGACGCCATGCGCGCCCTTGCCGACGAGGAGCGCCCCGCCGACGAGCCTCGCTACCTCCAGGCCGTGCAGAGCTACGGGATGCAGGCAGGCTCGCGCAGCAGCCACCTGAACCTGGAGCTGTACGCACTGCCGCAGGTCCCGCACTGGGTCGCCGAGGAGATCGGCGGCGGGGCGCGCCACGTCATCAAGAGCCGCAACTGCGTCTGGTGCAGCCTGGCCCACGCCGAGGAGGAGTCGGGCGAGCGCCTCGTACTCGCCGAGGAGCGCTTCGTCGTCTTCGCTCCGGCCGCCAGCCGCTCGCCCTTCGAGCTGATGATCGTGCCGCGGGCCCATGCCGCCGACTTCACCGCACTCGACGACGACGACATCGCGGCGACCACCGCAACGCTGCAACGCACGCTGCGGGCGCTCGATGCGCTGGGAGACCCGCCGTACAACCTGTTCCTGCACACCGCCCCGGTCGGCGAGCGGCTCGACCAGACGTTCCACTGGCACCTGGAACTGCATCCGCGCCTGCGGGTGATCGCCGGGCTCGAGCGGGCGACCGCCCTGGCCGTCAATCCGGCCGCACCCGAATACGCCGCGGAGGTGCTGCGGCGGCATCTGCAGAGCGGCACCTCGGCCGAAAGCCTGTAACGGATGGACGTGCCGGTGCGTCAACCGGTGCGATGGCATGTTCACCGCGGCTCGTCTCGCGATTCACGGCGATGAGTCTTCCGAATCGGCGATCGATCGACTTCGAGCACCTGTATGCCGAATTTGCCGGACCGATCTACAGCTTCGCCCTGCGCATGGTCGGCGATCCCGATCGGGCAGCGGACGTCGCGCAGGACACCTTCATCAAGGCCTACCGCAAGCTCGACACCCTGACCGACCTCACCGCGGCGCGCTCCTGGATCTACCGGATCGCCAGCAACACCGCGATCGACCAGATTCGCCGCCATCGAAGGATCGTGCCGATGGGCGACGAAGAATCCGGACCCGGACAGCGCCCTGATCCCGGGCCGGGCCCCGAGGCCCAGGTCGTGGGGAGCGTGCTCGACGATCGCGTCGAGCGTGCACTGCTCCGATTGAAGGCGAACCACCGGCAGTGCCTGCTCCTGTCCGACATGGAAGGGATGAGCGCGCAGCAGATCGGCGACGTGCTTGGAATGAGCCAGGGCGCGGTGCGCACACTCCTGTGCCGTGCCCGCGGAGAGATGCGCCGCCACCTGGCGGCAGAGGGACTCACCCGATGACCATGCGACGCGGACCGCATCCCGATGAGCTGATCAGCGCCTCGCTGACCGATGATCTGACGTACGACGAACGCGCCGAACTGGACCGCCACCTGGCGGGCTGCGCGGCCTGCCGCGAAACGCTGGCGGCCTTCACGGTCGAGCGCGACCTCGTGGCTGGCATGAGGGAGGTAGAGCCCCCGCGCAACCTGGCGGCGCGGGTGCGCACCGGGATCGAGGCTGGACGACTCGAGCAGCGCCCGTGGTGGCGTCGCGGCGGAGGGCTCGCGGCTGCCGGGGGGTTCGTTGCGACGGTCGGCGCGGCCGCACTGGCCGTTCTTCTCATCAGCAACCTGCCGCTCGGTCCCGTCGGCCAGGGCGGATCACCGCAGCCGACTGCGTCCGCGACGGCATCTGACGAGCTGTCTCCCAGCGAGGAACCGTCAGCGAGCGCCACGCCTCCGGCGACGACCGGGGACGTCGCGCTTGAGCCCGGGCAGGTCGGCTACCTGTCGCTGGTCGGTGCGCCGTTCAGCGAGTCGCACCTGTACTTCATCAACGATGCGAACGGCGCATCGGTCGAGGCGCAGGCGCCGTCCGGACCGATCCTGTCCGCCGCCTTCTCGCCCACCAACGAATGGCTCGCCTACATCACCCAGAAGGGCGAGAGCGGCGCGAACGAGGTCTGGGCGCTGCGCATAGCCGACGGCACGACGCTCCACCTCGGCTGCTCACTCGCCGCTCCGTTCACTGATCGTCTGGCCTGGTCGCCGGATGGCTCGTACCTGGCGTACACCCTCGTCGCCGACGACCTTGGCGCGAGCTCCGGTTGCCCGGCCAACGATCGCGACGAGCGGACCACCGATGCGTGGATATTCGAAGCTCCTACCGGCGAGCACTACCACCTCACCCAGGACGGAGACGCCTTCGCGGCATCGTTCCTCGCTGGCGAGACCCCGACGCTGCTGGTCAGCCACGCGGCCGAGGCGCCGTGGAGCGAGGCCGTACCCCTGGCCACCACCCCATCCGATCTCGAGCGGATCGACGGCGTCTTCATGCCCCTCGTCTCGCCCGACGGCAACCGCGCCCTCTTCTGGCGCGGGACCATGGCCCTCGAGCCTGGCGGCTGGGCGTGGTCGTTCTCCCGCGGCGGCATGCCGTACGTCTCGGGCGACTTCCGTTCCAGCGGACCGGCGTCCCCGTGGCTCGGCGAGCAGCTCTTCGCCGACCTGACGACACCGGGCGGCGCCGCCTTCGCAGCGGGCCGCTTCAGCTGGGGGCTCGACAGTGACCTGGTCGCATTCTGGGGAGGCGCCTGGAATGGAACGCCACAGGGCGGCCAGGGCACCTACCCTGACGACCAGGGCGTGTACATCGGACGCATCGGCGCCGGCCTGCTGACAGTCGATTCGCGGCTCTCCAACCTGTCGGGCTCCATCGGTGAGCAGGACTGGATCGTCGACGTCATCTTCACCGCCGACGGCGGCGACGTGGTCGTGACCGTCGGGCTCCCGTCAGCGGGGATCGGCGACCCGCCGTCCTCGCGCCTGCTGCGCGTCCCGCTCGATGGCGGCGATGCAACGCAGCTTGGCGGAGACTCCGATCCGACCCCATGGAATGGCCCCGCGGTCATCGGTCGCCTGAACTCCTCGGGCTAAACTCGTTCAGCCATGAGCGAGCGACAGATCCTCGATGCCGACGAGCTCCGTCGTGCGCTGACCCGCATCGCCCACGAGATCGTCGAGGGCAACGGCGGGACCGATGGCCTGGTCTTGGTCGGGGTGCGCAGCCGAGGAGTCCCGCTGGCGCGCCGCCTGGCGGCGCTGATCGAGCAGCACGAGGGCGTGAGCCTGCCGGTCGGGGCGCTCGACATCACCTTCTATCGCGACGATCTGACCCGCATCGCCCACGCGCCGATCGTGACCAAGACCCAGGGGATGCCCGAAACCGACGACAGAACCGTGGTCCTGATTGACGACGTGCTGTACACCGGCCGCACGGTGCGCGCCGCGCTGGATGCATTGACCGATCACGGGCGACCGCGGGCGGTGCGCCTGGCGGTGGTCGTGGACCGCGGCCATCGCGAGCTTCCGATCCGAGCCGACCATGTCGGCAAGAACCTCCCGACCGCGAGCGACGAGATAGTCCACGTCCGGCTCGTCGAGACCGACGGCGCCGACGAGGTGGTGATCACGCGGCCCGAAGGCGGGTAACCGGCCGCGCTATACTCCGGACAAGCCCTTTAAGACGGTCCTGCGAGGCCGCCAAGGAGTCACCGCAGCCATGCTCGACATCGCCGACAGCGCACCCGCCGCCGCTGCTCCGTCGACCGATCGCTGGCCCGATCGCCACCTCCTCGACATCGACCAGTTGTCGCGTGCCCAGCTCGAGCAGTGCCTGGATCTCGCCGTCGAGTTGCGCGAGCAGCGCAGTCGACGATCGGCGCCCCGCCTGCTCGCCGACGAGATCGTCGGGCTGGCCTTCTGTGAGCCCTCCACCCGTACCAGGGTGAGTTTCCAGCTGGCCGCCACCTCGCTAGGCGCGGAGGTGGTTGATCTACCGATCGAGGCGAGCAGCGTGACCAAGGGCGAGTCGCTGGCCGACACGCTGCGAACCCTGGAGCGCACCGGCGTGACGATCATCGTTCTGCGTCACCCGATGAGCGGGGCGCCCTATCACGCGGCGCGCAGCATCGGTGCGCGGATCGTGAACGCCGGCGACGGAACGCACGCTCACCCGACCCAGGCGCTGCTCGATGCACTCACCCTGCGCGAAGCCCTCGGGACGCTGGAGGGCAAGGTGATCACCATCGTCGGCGACATTGCGCACTCGCGGGTGGCGCGCTCGAACCTGCATGCACTCTCGATGCTCGGTGCGTCGGTTCGGCTGGCCGGCCCGCCCGCCTGGGTCGGCCCGTTCGCGAGCTGGCCCGGCGTGCAGATCGCGGATCGCCTCGAGGACGCAATGGCGGGGGCGGATGCGGTCATGACGCTCCGCATCCAGTTCGAGCGCGCGGCAGCCGGTGGGGTCCCGACCCTGCGCGAGTACGCGTCCCGATGGGGCATCACCGAGGAGCGCATGCGGCTTGCCAGGCCAGGCGCCCCACTGCTGCATCCGGGTCCCACCAATGAGGGCGTGGAGGTCACGGCCGCCCTGGCTGCCGGTCCCCGCAGCTTGATCGGGACGCAGGTGAGCAATGGCGTGCCGATCCGGATGGCCGCGCTCGCCCTGCTGGCGCCGTGAGTCGTTTCGGCTCGATCGCTGATACGCCGGCAACGTTTGCCCTGACCGGAGCGCGCCTCATCGATCCGTCCTCGGGGACCGACGTCATCGGCGACCTGGCGGTCCTCAACGGTCGCATCGCCGAATCCACCGAACTGCCACCCGACGTGTCGCGCGTCGATGCAACCGGCCTGATCGCGACGCCGGGTCTGTGTGACCTGCATGCCCACCTCCGCGAACCGGGGATGGAGGGGGCCGAGACGATCGCCACCGGCACGCGGGCCGCCGCGCACGGCGGCTACACGACGGTCTGCGCCATGCCGAACACCGACCCGCCGCTCGATGAGCAGGCGCGCGTGGCATGGGTCCTGGAGCGGGCGCGCGACGCAGCCTGCCGCGTCCGGGTGGTAGCTGCCGCGACTCGCGGCCGCGAGGGCGAGCGCGCCACCGAGATCGGCGAGCTGGCCAGGATGGGCATCGCCGGCGTGAGTGACGACGGGCAGGCGGTCGCCTCGGGACGCGTCGCCCGCGGCCTGCTCGCCTACCTGGGACCGCTTGGTCTGCCGCTCATCGAACACGCGGAGGACCCGGGCCTCGCCAACGGGACCGTGATGCGGGCCGGGCCGATCGCGACACGCCTGGGACTTGCCGGGTGGCCGCCGAGCGCGGAGCGGACGATCGTCGAGCGCGACATTGCCCTTGCCGAGGAGACCGGCGGATGGATCCACTTCACGCACCTGTCGACCGCTGCGGCGATCGAGGCGGTCCGGCGCGCGAAGGCGCGTGGCGTGCGGGTCACCTGCGACGTCACGCCGCACCACCTCGCTTTGACTGACGCATGGGTCGCCGGCGACCGTGGTTTCGCCTGGGAGGAACCGGCGGGCGTGGCCGCGGAGCCGTTCGGCACCACGGTGGCCCCGAGGCGGGCCTACGACTCGGCCTGTCGGGTGAATCCTCCCCTCGCCTCGCGCGCGGATGCCCTGGCCCTCCTCGCTGGCCTGGCCGACGGGACGATCGACGCAATGGCCACCGACCACGCACCCCACCCGCCGGAGCGCAAGGAGGTCGAGTTCGCAGCCGCAGCGCCGGGGATGATCGGTCTCGAGACGGCCCTCTCGCTGGGGCTCGCCGCTGTGGCTGCCGGCTGCCTGGGCATGCTGCGTCTCCTGGAGGCGATGGCCACCACGCCGGCGCGGCTCATCGGTGAGGAGCGCTCGCTGCGACCGGGATCGACCGCTGATCTCGTCGTGTTCGATGCCCGGGCGACCTGGCGGGTCGAGGCGGCGGGCCTGGCATCGGCATCGGTGAACACCCCGCTGTTGGGAATGGAGCTGCCCGGCGTGGTGCGGCTCACGGTTGCGAGCGGGCGCATAACCTACGCAGACGGGCTGGACACGATCAACTAGGGCCTGTGGACCGACGCTCCGCCTGCGAGG
>Ga0224510_10000561_pt1 | contig 27898 bp, 31 predicted proteins | sample SF_May12_sed_USG_FD_170161 | JGI IMG/M metagenome (GOLD analysis project Ga0224510, IMG submission 170161) | Sediment microbial communities from San Francisco Bay, California, United States - SF_May12_sed_USGS_4_1 | ecosystem: Environmental > Aquatic > Marine > Sediment | place: USA: California... | reverse complement strand
CGCGAGATAGTTCGGATCCAGCATCTTCGCCACCGGCACTGTCGCAAAGGCCGGATCCCCCACGTAGCGCGCGCGATCCGCGTAGGCGAGGCGCGCCGCCTCGCTGAACAGGTGCACCGCCTCGGCCGAGCCCGGCGCAGCGCGATCGAAGGCCGTGCGCTCGAGGACGCCGAGGATCTGCAGCACGCCGGTGGCGCCCGAGCTCGGCGGCCCCATGCCGCAGATGCGATAGGCGCGATACGCGCCGCACACGGGCGCGCGCTCGATGACGCGATAGCGCGCCAGGTCATCGAGCGTCAGATCGGCCTGCACCGCGCGCACGATGTCGGCGGCGATCGCACCATGGTAGAACGCGTCGGCGCCGCGCGCCGCCAGCTCGCGCAGCGTCGCCCCGTACTCGCGGTTGACGATTCGCGCGCCCGCGTAGAACAGCGCGCGCGCCGCGGGGTCGCTGCGCAGCACCTCTTCGCGCTCGAGCAGGCGCGACAGGCGCCGCGTCTTCTCGAAGCCCTCTTGCGCGAGCCGGATCGCCGGCGCGAACAGCCGTCGCCACGGCAGCCGCCCATGCTCGCGGTGCAGCGTCTCCAGCAGCCGCGGTACACCCGGCACGCCGACCGAGCGCCCGCTCGCCACCGCCTGCATGAATTCCTCGGGATTGCCGTGCCGGTCGAGAAAGCGGTCGGGGCGCGCCGCCGCCGGCGCCGCCTCGCGCGCGTCGTAGCTGCGCACGCGCTTGTCCGCTTGCGTCCAGGTGAGCGCGAACGCCCCGCCCCCGAGGCCCGAAGACTGCGGCTCGACCAGGCCGAGGACGAGCTGCGCGGCGATCGCCGCGTCCACGGCGCTGCCGCCCGCGCGCAGCATCTCGAGCCCCGCCGCCACCGCGCGCGGGTCGGCGGCGGCAACCATGAAGCGCTTGGCGTAGGCGGCCCGGCGCTCGACGCGTTCGCTTTCCGCCTCGGGCGCGGCGAGCTGCGCCGCGGCGCCGGCGCTGAAAAAGAAAAGGGCCGCGCAAGCGGCCCTGTTCAGGGACTTCGTACGCGCGCTCACACCATCAAGGGTACGACGAGCAGCGCCACGATGTTGATGATCTTGATCAGCGGGTTCACCGCCGGGCCGGCAGTGTCCTTGTAGGGATCGCCCACGGTGTCGCCGGTTACCGCCGCCTTGTGCGCTTCGGAGCCCTTGCCGCCGTAGTTGCCGTCCTCGATGTACTTCTTGGCGTTGTCCCAGGCGCCGCCGCCCGTGCACATGGAGATGGCGACGAACAGACCCGTGACGATGGTGCCCATCAGGACGCCGCCCAGCGCCTGCGGCCCGAGGACCACGCCGACGACGATCGGCACCAGCACTGGCAGCAGCGACGGGATCATCATTTCCTTGATCGCCGCGCGCGTCAGCATGTCGACCGCGACGCCGTACTCGGGCTTTGCTTTGCCTTCCATGATGCCCGGGATCTCCTTGAACTGGCGGCGCACTTCCACCACCACCGAGCCCGCGGCGCGGCCCACGGCTTCCATCGCCATGGCGCCGAAGAGATACGGCACCAGGCCGCCGATAAAGAGGCCCACGATCACCATGTGGTTCGACAGATCGAAGCTGATCGACTTGCCGGCGGCTTCGAGCGCATGCGTGTAGTCGGCGAAGAGCACCAGCGCCGCGAGGCCCGCCGAGCCGATGGCGTAGCCCTTGGTCACCGCCTTGGTGGTGTTGCCGACCGCGTCCAGCGGATCGGTGATGGCGCGCACCGATTCCGGCAGGTCGGCCATCTCGGCGATGCCGCCCGCGTTGTCGGTGATCGGCCCATAGGCGTCGAGCGCGACGATGATGCCGGCCATGGAGAGCATCGAGGTGGCGGCGATGGCGATGCCGTACAGGCCGGCGAGCGCATAGGAGGCGATGATGGCCACGCACACCGCGAGCACCGGCCAGGAGGTGGACTTCATCGACACGCCCAGACCGGCGATGATGTTGGTGCCGTGGCCGGTGGTGGAAGCTTGCGCCACGTGCTGCACCGGCTTGTACTGCGTGCCCGTGTAGTACTCGGTGATCCAGACGAGGAATCCCGTGAGCGCCATGCCCACCACGGCGGTGCCGTAGAGGTGCCAGACGCCGATCGTCGTCTTCGCGCCCGCGATGTCGAACTGCGTGGTCTTCAGCAGGTCGCCCATCACCACCTGGGTGATCGGCCAGAAGGCGATGAGCGCGACGCCGCCGGCGACCGCGAGCCCCTTGTACAGCGCGGGCATGACGTTCTTCTCGCCCGGCTTCGCCTTCACGAACCAGGTGCCGATGATCGAGGCGATGATGGCGAAGCCGCCGATGGCGAGCGGGTAGATCACCGCCGCCTCGGTCTTCAGCATGAGCGCACCGAGCAGCATGGTGGCGACGATGGTCACGGCGTAAGTCTCGAACAGGTCCGCCGCCATGCCCGCGCAGTCGCCGACGTTGTCGCCGACGTTGTCGGCGATCACAGCGGGGTTGCGCGGATCGTCCTCCGGGATGCCGGCTTCGACCTTGCCGACGAGATCGGCGCCGACGTCCGCGCCCTTGGTGAAGATGCCGCCGCCCAGCCGCGCGAAGATCGAGATCAACGAGCCGCCGAAGCCGAAGCCGATCAGCGGGTGGATGATGTGCACCAGGTCGTCTTTCTTCAGCGCATTGGCGTAGAGCAGGGCAAACAGGCCCGCCACGCCGGCGAGGCCCAGTCCGACGACCAGCAGCCCGGTGATGGCGCCGCCCTTGAACGCCACCTGCAGCGCCTCGTTCAGGCCGACGCGCGCGGCTTCCGCGGTGCGCACGTTGGCGCGCACCGAGATGTTCATGCCGATGATGCCGCAGGCGCCGGAGAGCACGGCGCCGAAGAGAAAGCCCCAGGCGGTGGTCCAGCCGAGCTGCGGCGTGAAGCCGATGGCGAGAAACAGCACCGCGCCGACCATCGCGATGGTCTTGTACTGGCGCCACAGGTAGGCGACGGCGCCTTCGCGAATCGCGGCCGCGATCTCGCGCATGCGCTCGTTGCCATCGGGCAGCCTGAGGATCTGCGCGCTCTGCCAAACGCCGTAGACGATCGCCAACAATGCGCATACGAGCGCAAAACCCAGTCCGCCTGCCATGTGTTTTCTCCCCTTCGCATGCGCGGGGCGGGGAGCCCCGCGGAAAAGGGGGCGATTTTATCAGGCTAGCCGAGGACGGCGAAAGCCCTGGCGCGAATCTCTTCGATGCCGCCCAGGCCCGAGATGCGGTGCACGCGCGGCGCGCGCGCATCCCCCGTGGCGGCCCAGCGGGTGTAGTACTCGACCAGCGGCTGCGTCTGCCGGCGGTATACGTCGAGGCGCCGTCTCACGGTCTGCTCGCGGTCGTCCTCGCGCTGGATGAGCGGCTCGCCGGTGGCATCGTCCCGGTCCGGCGTGCGCGGCGGGTTGAATTTGACGTGGTAGCTCCGGCCCGAGGCCGGGTGCACGCGTCGCCCGCTCATGCGGAGCACGATTTCGTCCTCGGGCACGTCGATCTCCAGCACATGGTCGACCGCGACGCCCGCGGACTTCATGGCCTCGGCCTGGCCGAGCGTGCGCGGAAAGCCGTCGAACAGGTAGCCGCGGGCGCAATCGGGCGCCCGCAGGCGCTCCTTCACCAGGGCGATGATGACATCGTCGGACACGAGCTGCCCCGCGTCCATCACTTTCTGCGCTGCGAGGCCGAGCGGCGTGCCCGCCTTGGCCGCTGCGCGCAGCATGTCGCCCGTGGACACCTGCGGGATGCGGTACTTCGCGGTGATGGCGGCCGCCTGCGTGCCTTTTCCCGCGCCCGGCGGCCCCAGCAGGATGAGCTTCATCGCAGCAGTTTTAGCACAGCTTCGAGATCGGCCGGGGTGTCCACCCCGGGCGCGGAGGCGCCTTCTGTTCGCACCACCGCGATGCGATGGCCATGCCAGAGCACGCGCAGCTGCTCGAGCTGCTCGATCGCTTCGAGCGGCGCCGGCGCGAGCCCGGCGTAGCGGCGCAGGAACGCCATGCGATACGCGTAGATGCCGACGTGGCGCAGCGCACGGGGCGTGCCGCCCTCGCGCGGAAACGGAATGCCCGCGCGGCTGAAGTAGAGCGCGTCGCCGTTCGCGTCGAGCACCACCTTGACGACGTTCGGGTTGGCGAATTCCGCCGCATCGTGGATCGGGTGGCATGCCGTGGCGACGCTCGCCTCGGGCCGCTCGGCCAGCGCGGCGGCCACGCGCGCGATGAGCAGCGGCGGGATCAGCGGCTCGTCACCCTGCACGTTCACCACGATGGCGTCCTCGGCGAGCCCGAGCTGCGATGCCGCCTCGGCGATGCGATCGGTGCCCGAGGCGTGGTCGGCGCGCGTCATGCGCGCTTCGAAGCCGTGCGCACGCACGGCCTCGGCGATGCGCTTGTCGTCCGTGGCCACGCACACCGGGGCGGCGCCGCTCAGGCGTGCGCGCTCGCACACGTGCACCACCATCGGCTTGCCAGCGAGGTCGGCGAGCGGTTTGCCGGGGAAGCGGGTGGAGGCGAAGCGCGCGGGAATGAGGACCGAAAAGCGGGCCGCCGCGCCGCTCACGCGACCTCTTCGGCCGGATCGAGCTTGCGCGCGTCGTCTTCGAGCATCACCGGGATGCCGTCCTTCACCGGATAGGCAAGACGGTCGGCCTTGCACACCAGCTCGGCTTCCGGCTTGCGGTACACGAGCGGCCCCTTGCACAGCGGGCACACCAGGATTTCAAGCAGCCTTGGGTCTATGGCCGAGCTCACCGAGCCTCCTTTGCAGCCACGCGTCGAACGCCGGATCGGGCACCGCGCGCACCGGCAGGATCCAGTGCTGCGGCTTCGCGAAGCGCTTGCATTTTACCGCGTCCTTCTCGGTCATCAGCACCGGCGCCACGTCGCCGAACTCGAGGTCCGCCGCGCGAAACGGATGGTGATCCGGGAACGGGTGCGGCACCGCCTTCACGCCGAGCTGTGCCAGGTGCCGGAAAAAGCGCCCCGGGTCGCCGATGCCGGCCACCGCGTGCACGCGCTCGCCGGCGAAGGATTTCACCGGGCGGCGCTCGCGCGCATCGGTGGCGCGGTGCACTTCCTCGCCCACCAGGCGCATTGCGTACCCCTTCACCTTGTCGGTGCCGTGCGCGATCACTGCGTCCACGCCCCACAGGCGCGTCTTCGGTTCGCGCAGCGGCCCGGCCGGCAGCATGAAGCCGTTGCCGAAACCGCGCGCGTCCACCACCGCGACCTCGATGTCGCGGCGCAGCGCGTAGTGCTGCAGGCCGTCGTCGAGGATCACGACGTCGCAATCCGGATGCGCGTGCCTGAGCGCCGCGACGACCGCGGCGCGCTCGGGCCCGACCCAGACCGGGCAACCGCTGCGTCGCGCCATCAGCACCGGCTCATCGCCGACCTCGGCGGGGTCGGAGGCGAGCGTCACGCCGCGCGGCGCGCGCACGCTGCCGCCGTAGCCGCGCGCGACGATCGCCGGCGACCAGCGCTTCGACTTGAGCAGCTCGGCGACGTGGATCGCGAGCGGCGTCTTGCCGGCGCCGCCGACGGTGAGGTTGCCGATGGCGATCACCGGCACGCCGGCGCGCGCGCTCCGCAGCAGACGCAGCCGGTAGAGCGTGCGCCGCAGGAACACCGCGGCGCGGAACGCGAGGCTCAGCGGCCACAGCAGCCAGCTGACCGGATTCTGCCGGTACCAGAGCGGCGCGAGGAGGCGCGTGGCTAGCGGCTCGTCTGGGTGGTGAAGGTGATGTGCTGCAGGCCGGCGGCGCGCGCGGCCTCCATCACGCGCACCACCGACTGGTGCGTGGCGTTGGCATCCGCGCTCACCACCACCACCGGATCGGTCCGCGCGCCGCTCGCGCGCCGCAGCTCGCCGGCGAGCTGCTCGACGCTGACGAAGGCCACCGGCGTGCGGTTGACGACGTACAGGCCCTGCGCGTTCACCAGCACCGCGACTTCGTTCGCGCGCTCGAGCTGCTTTTCCGCATCGGCGGCGGGCAGGTTGATCTGCAGCTCGGTGTACTTCGAGTACGTGGTGGTGATCATGAGAAAGATGAGGATCACCAGCATGACGTCGATCATCGGCACCAGGTTGATCTCCAGGTGCTCCTTCTCGCGGCCGCGCTGGAAGTTCACCGCCGCCTCAGGCGTTCTCGGCGCGCTCGCCGTGCACGATGTCGATCAGGCGCGCCGCCTGCTGCTCCATGTCGACGACGAAGCCGTCGACCTTGTTCTTGAAGTGGCGGTAGAAGATGAGCGCCGGGATCGCGATGCCGATGCCGAACGCGGTGTTGTAGAGGGCGATGGAGATGCCGTGCGCGAGCTGCTGCGGATTGGTGCCGCTGGGCGACTGCGAGCCGAAGATCTCGATCATGCCGATCACCGTGCCGAAGAGGCCGAGCAGCGGCGAAGCGGTGGCGATGGTGCCCAGCGTGGTGAGAAAGCGCTCCAGCTCGTGCGCCACCGAGCGCCCGGCTTCCTCCACCGCATCCTTCATCACGTAGCGCGAGGCCTTGCGGTTTCTCAGGCCCGCGGCCAGCACTTCGCCCAGCGGCGAGTCCTGGGCGAGCTTGTCGAGGACATCGCCGTTGACGCCCTGGCGCTGGTATACGGCCAGGACCTGCTCGAGCAACGTCGGCGGGATGATCTTGCTGCTGCGCAGCGTCACCGCGCGCTCGATGATCAGCGCCACGGCGATGACCGAGGCCAGCAGCAGGGGCCAGATGGGCCAGCCGGCGGCTTGAATAATGGCGAACAAGTGAGCGCTCCGTGATGTTTGAAATTGTTGTCGGCGCACTTTAGCAAAAACGCGACGCAGGCGTTATCCACATTTCCTGTGGATAAGTGTGTGGATTTTCTTTGGGCAGTGTGCAGCTTCCCTCGCGCGTTGCGCCTCAGGTCTGCGGCGATTAAATTTTCATCAGTTGTTTCCGGTACGGAAACAGCGGCTTACGGAACAGAATCGGTGTCCGTAAGGGATCGTCGCGCGCGCCTTTGACGCGCGGCCGCGCTTGTGCATTAGTGTTGCCGCGTGGACGAGGAAACCAACCGCAATGCCGCCCCCGTGCTGAGCGTCTCGGCGCTGCTGCGCAGCGTGCGCGAGACGCTCGAGAAACGCTTCCCGCTCGCCTGGATCGGCGGCGAGATCTCCAACTTCCGCCCGGCCTCCTCCGGGCACTGGTATTTCACCCTCAAGGACGAGCTGGCGCAGGTGGACTGCGTCATGTTCCGTAGCCGCGCTGCAGCATTGGACTGGGCGCCCGCGGAAGGCATGCGCGTCGAGGCCCGGGCGCTGGTGACGCTGTACGAGCCGCGTGGGCGCTTCCAGCTCAACGTCGAGCACATGCGCCGCGCGGGCCTGGGGCCGCTCTACGAGCGCTTCCTGAAGCTCAAGGCGCAGCTGGAAAAGGAAGGGCTGTTCGATTCGGCCGCCAAGCGCGAGATCCCGCCGTTTCCGAAGACCATCGGTGTCGTTACGTCACGACAGGCCGCCGCGTTGCGCGACGTGTTGACGACCCTGCAACGCCGCAACCCCGCGATTCCAGTGATCGTCTATCCCGTGCCCGTGCAAGGCGAAGGCGCGGCGGCGAAGATCGCGCAGACCCTGGCGCTGGCCAATGCGCGTGCCGAATGCGACGTGTTGCTGCTGGTGCGCGGCGGTGGCTCGATCGAGGATCTGTGGCAGTTCAACGAGGAGGCGGTGGCGCGCGCGATTCGCGCTTCTGCGATACCGGTCGTGGTTGGCGTAGGACACGAGACGGACGTGACGATCGCGGACTTCGCCGCCGACCGGCGCGCGCCAACCCCGACCGCGGCGGCGGAAATGGTGAGCCCGTCGCGCGAAGAACTGCTGCTGCGCGTTGCCGAACTGGCGCAGCGCGCGACGCGCGAAGCGCTGCGGCGCATCGAGTACGCCATGCAGACGGTGGACGCTCTGGCGCGGCGGCTGGTGCATCCGCGCGAGCGGCTGCGGACCTCGCGGCAGTTGCTGGAACAGTTGGCGGCGCGTTTGACTTCGGCGGCTGCGCATCGCTTGGACAATTTTTCCGCGCAGCTCGCCGCGTTGAAAGCCGGGCTGGTGAGCTTGAATCCCAGCGCCGTGCTCGAGCGCGGCTACAGCCTGACGAGGAATGCGGCGGGCGAGGTGCTGGTGGATGCCGGGCGTGTCGCTGAGGGAGAACGCCTGAGGACGACGCTGGCGAAGGGGTGGATCGAGAGCGAGGTTACGAAGAAAGGCCGCTAGGCCCTCCTCGCTCTGCGGGGCCAGCTGCTCGACAAAACACTGCCCGCAGCCTAGATTGACGGCAATGCGGGCAAGTCTCGACGGGGGCGATCATGACGGACCAGGCAGCCGAAAAAACACCGCTGGAGCGATCGCGGGACATCATCAAGCAGTTCAAGGAAATGGTGCACTACTCGGAAGGCAACATCGAGAAGCTGACCGAGATCTGGCTGCTGCTCGACGGCGAGCTGAAGAAGAAGAAGATCGCCAAGAACCTCGAAGACCTGCTCGCCCACCAGAACAAGTTCCACGATGCGCTTGCGGCGCTGGCGAAGGATTTCGAGAAGGAATGCGACGCCCTCGACAAGAAGCCGGCGTCCTGAGCCGCGCCGGCGCGGCAGCCGCGTTAATGTGAAAGGCATTGAAAGCAATGGCGCAAGCGTGACGCAGGTCACGCGCCCTGCAGCCGTGTTAATGCCCCGTTAATTTGCGCTGACTAGCATCCCCGGCCATGACAACCGGGGCACAGCTCGTTCAGACCGAAAGGCGCGCCTCGCGGCCGCGCCCGCAGCCGCCGCAGGCGCGCCTCGTGCCCATGCACGCCACGCACCCCGAGCGACGGGCGTTCGAGGCGTTCATCGCCGAGCGCTTTTGCCGCGCCTACGGCGCGCGCCTCACGCACTTCCTGCCGCACCTGCTCGGCGTGATGGACGGCCTCGCGCGCTGGCAGGCCGCCGCAGGCTACGCCGCCGCCGGCGCGCAGACCCTGTTCCTCGAGCAGTATCTGGACCGGCCCATCGAGCAGGCGCTCGGCGCGGCCGTCGGCCGCCCGCTCGCGCGCGGCAGCATCGTCGAAGTGGGCAACCTCGCCGCCGTCAGCGCCGGCATGGCGCGCGCGCTCATTCCGCAGCTGGCGCGGCACCTGCACCGCATGGGCTACCGCTGGGTGGCGTTCACCGCGACACGCGCGCTGCGCAATTCCTTCCAGCGCCTGGGCCTGACGCCGCTGCCGATCGCGGTGGCCGATCGCACGCGGCTCGCGGACCGCGGCGTGAGCTGGGGCAGCTACTACGACCAGGACCCGGTGGTGGTGGCCGGGAAGATATCGCTGGGGCTGCGCGCCGGGGAGCCGGCGTGACCAGCGGGCACGAAGTCACCGCGGGCGCGCTCGAAGAGCGCATCGCGCACCTCGCGGCGGTGCTCGGCCGTGCGCGCCCGCGCGTGCTCGGCCTGCTGGCCGACAACGGCCCGCACTGGCTCGTCGCCGACCTCGCTGCCGAGCGCGCGAACGTTCCGCTCGTGCCGCTGCCCATGTTCTTCACGCCCGCGCAGATGCAGCACGCGGCCGACGCCAGCGGCATGGATGCGCTTCTCGCCCCGTCGCCGGAAGCGGCCCGCGCGCTCGGCTTCGACTCGAGCGGCGTAGCGGGCCTTTACCGCCGCGACGCCAAGGCTGTCGCGTTGCCGCAAGGCACTGCCAAGATCACCTTCACTTCCGGCACCACCGGCACGCCCAAAGGCGTATGCCTCGGCACGCAGCAACAGGCAGCGCTGGCGCGCGCGCTCGAACAAGCGACGCGCGGGCTGCGCCTCGAGCGCCACCTGTGCCTGTTGCCGCTGCCCGTGCTGCTCGAAAACGTCGCCGGCGCGCGCACGGCGCTCCTCGCCGGCGCCGCGTGCGCCGTGCCGCCGCTCGCTGCGGTCGGCATGAGCGGCGCCACCCGCTTCGATCCCCTCGCCTGCCTGGCGGCGATCGAGCGCGAGCAGGCCGACAGCGTGATCCTCCTGCCGCAGATGCTGCTCGCCCTCGCGCTGGCGCTCGAAGCCGGCGCGCCGCGCCCCGCGCGCCTGCGCTTCGCCGCGGTAGGCGGCGCCAAGGTCGCACCGGCGCTCATCCAGCGTGCGCGCGCTGCCGGGCTGCCCGCCTATGAAGGGTATGGCCTCACCGAATGCGCGTCGGTCGTCGCCCTGAGTCTGCCCGGCGCCGAGTGCCCGGGAAGCGTGGGCAGGCCGCTCGCGCACACCGTGGTGCGCATCGCGCCCGACGGCGAGATCCTCGTCGCGGGAAGCCGCGCGCTCGGCTACCTCGGCGGCGAAGACCTTGCGCGCGGCGCGTGGCTCGCCACCGGCGATCTCGGAAGGCTCGACGGCGACGGCTTTTTGCATGTCGAGGGCAGGCGCAAACACATGCTCATCACTTCGTTCGGCCGCAACGTCGCGCCCGAGTGGCCCGAAGCCGAGCTCACCGCCGGCGGCGCGATCGCCCAGGCCGCAGTGTTCGGCGAAGCCCGGGCGCAGCTCTGCGCGGTGCTCGTGCCGCGCGCCGCGGACGCGAGCGACGCGGCGCTCGGCACCGAGGTGCGGCGCGCCAACGCGCGCCTGCCCGACTACGCGCGCATCGCGCACTGGGCCCGCGCCGACGCGCCCTTCAGCACCGCCAACGGCCTCGCCACCGCGAACGGCCGCGTGCGCCGCGACGCCGTGTGGTCGCGCTACGGCGAGCGCCTCGAGTCCCTTTACGTCAATCCCGCGGAGTCCAGACCCATGCCATTCTTCGAAGAACTGCAGCGCCGCACCGCCGCCGAGCGCGACGCGCTGTTCACAATTCCCGTGATCCAGGATTGCCTTGCCGGCCAGGTCACGCGCGATCAGTACCTCGAGTTCCTGGCGCAGGCCTACCACCACGTGAAGCACACCGTGCCGCTGCTCATGGCCTGCGGCGCGCGCCTGGCCGAGTCGCACGGCTGGCTGCGCAGCGCCATCGCCCACTACATCGCCGAGGAGACCGGCCACGAAGAGTGGATCCTCGCCGATATCGCGGCCGCGGGCGGCGATGCCGATGCCGTGCGCACCAGCGCCCCGGGCGCGGCGGCGGAGCTCATGGTGGCGTACGTCTACGACTACATCGCGCGGCGCAACCCCGTGGGCTTCTTCGGCATGGTGCACGTGCTGGAAGGCACCAGCCAGGCGCTCGCCACCCATGCCGCGCAGGTGATCCGCGGCCGCCTCGGCCTGCCGCCCGAGGCCTTTACCTACCTGAGCTCGCACGGCGCGCTCGACCAGGAGCACGTGCGTTTCTTCGCCGGCCTCATGGACCGGCTCGAGTCGCCGGCCGACCGCGACGCCGTCACGCATGTCGCGCGCGCCGTGTACCGCCTCTACGGCGATGTGTTCCGCGGCCTGCCGCGCGCCGCCGTACGCCAGCGGGAGGCCGCGTGAGCCCGACGCGCCATCACGCCGTGCTCACGGGCGCGACGGGCGGCATCGGCCGCGCCATCGCCCTGCGGCTCGCGCCGCACTGCGCGGCGCTGCTCCTCGTGGGGCGCGACACGGCGAAGCTCGCCCGGCTGCAGCGCGAGATCGAGGCCGCCGGCGGCACGTGCCGCGCCGTGGCGGCCGACCTGACCACGGCGAGCGGGCGCGAGGCCGTGGCGCGCGCCGCCGCCGAGGTGTCCGGCGGCATCGACCTGCTCGTCAACAACGCCGGCGCCGGGGAATTCGCCTGGCTCGCCGACCAGAGCGACGAGGCGCTGGAGCGCGTCGTGCGCCTGAACGTGCTCGCGCCGATGCAACTCACGCGCCGCCTGCTGCCGCTGCTTGCGGCACAGCACGCAGCGCGCATCGTGAACGTCGGCTCGATCTTCGGGCATCTGGGCTATCCGGGCTATGCGGCTTACAGCGCGAGCAAGTTCGCGCTGCGCGGCTTCAGCGAAGCGCTGCGGCGCGAGCTTGCGGACGGCCCGGTGCGCGTGACCTGGTTCGCGCCGCGCTCGACGCGCACCTCGATGAACCGCGACGCCGTCGGCGCGCTCAATGCCGAGCTCGGCGTGTCGATGGACGACCCCGCCGCCGTGGCCGAGGCGTTCCTCGGGCACCTGCGCCGACCCGTGCGCGAGCGTCTGCTCGGCATGCCCGAGGGCCTCTTTGCGCGCCTCAACCAGATCGTGCCCGGGCTCGTGGACCGCGCCCTGCGGCGCCAGCTTCCCGTCATCCGCCGCCATGCGCGCGGCGATACCCCCCCACCTTCCTCCCAAGGAGCTCTGCCATGAATCCGAAACTGAAGACTGTTCTCGCACTTGCCTGCATCGCGCTTGCCGCCGCGCCCCTGGCCCGCGCCGGCGTCGACGACGACGTGCGCACGCTGCAGCGCGAATGGGAGACCATCAAGTACCGCAAGGCCGAGGCGGAGCAGGAGCAGGCCTACCAGGCGCTCATGCAGACCGCCTCGGCCGTGCGCACCAAGTACGCCGATCGCGCCGAGCCCGAGATCTGGTACGGCATCATCGTCGCGAGCTATGCCGGCGCGAAAGGCGGCTTCGGCGCCCTTTCGCTCGCCAAGGACGCCAAGTCGGCGCTCGAGCACGCGCTGCAGCTCAACCCGAAGGCGCTGTCGGGCTCGGCTTACACCAGCCTGGGCTCGCTGTACTACCAGGTGCCGCGCTGGCCGATCGGCTTCGGCGACGACGACAAGGCGCGCGCGCTGCTCGGCCAGGCGCTGGCGCTCAATCCTGACGGTATCGATCCGAACTACTTCCTGGGCGACTACCTGTACCGCCAGCGCGACTTCGACGGCGCGCGCGCCGCGCTGGAGCGCGCGCTCAAGGCGCCCGCGCGTCCCGACCGGCCGCTCGCCGACGAAGGGCGGCGCAAGGAGATCCAGGCGCTGCTCGCCAAGCTGCCCGCGCGCTAGGCGCGCCGCGGGGTATTCTTGCGTTGACATGCGCATCCTGCTGGTCGAAGACGACGAGCTGCTCGGCGCCGGCGTGCGCGATGCGCTCGAGCGCGCGCGCCATGGCGTCGAGTGGCTGACGGACGGCCGCCACGCGCTCGCGGCGCTGCGCCCGGGCGCCTTCGATCTCGTGATCCTCGACCTGGGCCTGCCCGGCATGGACGGGCTGGACGTGCTGCGCAGCCTGCGGGCGGGGGGCGGCGCGACGCCGGTGCTGGTACTCACGGCGCGCGACGCCGCACCGCAGCGCGTCGCCGGCCTCGACGCCGGCGCCGACGACTACCTGGCCAAGCCGTTCGACGTCGACGAGCTTCTCGCCCGCGTGCGCGCGCTGCAGCGCCGCGGCCGCGGCGCCGCCGTCAACGTGATCGAGCACGGGCCGCTCAGGCTCGACCCGGTCGCACTCTCGGTGACCTGCGAGGGCCGCGCCGTAGCCTTGCAGCGACGCGAATTCATGCTGCTGCACAAGCTGCTGGAGAGCCCGGGGCAGGTGCTGTCGCGCGCGCAGCTCGAGGAGTCCGTGTACGGCTGGGAGGGCGGCGTCGAGAGCAATTCGCTCGACGTGCACATCCACCGGCTGCGCCGCAAGCTGTATCCGGACGTCATCCGCACTGTGCGCGGCGTCGGCTACGTGATCGATCCCGCGCCGCAGGCGCGCAGCGCCTGAATGTCCGGCCCGGCGCGCGCCGCGCGCTCGATCTTCGCGCTGCTCATCGCCGGCACCAGCGCCGCGCTGCTCGCCGTGCTCGGCGCCGCCGCGTGGCTGAGCTTCGCCGGCAGCGAGGAAGAGGCGCAGGAGCTGTTCGACGCGCGCCTCGCCACCTCCGCGCGCGTGCTCGAGGCGCTGGTCGCGCGCCAGGTAAAAAGCGCCACCATCGCCGCGCCGATCGTTATCGCGCTGCCCGGCCCACTGGAGAGCGAGAGCCACGACGTGCCGGGCCCGCTCGGCCACTACTACGAAACCAAGATCGCGTTTCAGGTGCGCGACGCGACCGGGCGCCTGCTGGCGCGCTCGGCCTCGGCGCCCGAGGCGCCCTTCGCGCCGCTCGCCGCCGGCTTCGCCACAGGTCCCGTCGCGGGCGAAGACTGGCGCGTGTTCACGCTGCGCGCGGGCGGCACCTGGGTGCAGGTCGCGGAGAAGGATGACGTGCGCGGCGAGCTCGCCGAGAAGCTCGCCTTCGCCGCCGCGGCGCCGCTGCTGGCCGGCATCGTGCTGCTGCTCCTCGTGCTCGGGCTGCTCATCCGCTACGGGCTGGCGCCGCTCTCGGCGCTGGCGCGCCAGGTCGCCGCGCGCCGCCCCGGCTCGGGCGAGCCGTTCGTGCTGGCGCGCACGCCCGCCGAGATCGCGCCGCTCATCGACGCGCTGAATGGCCTGCTCGGCCGCGTGCGCGACGCCCTCGAGCGCGAGCGGCGCTTCACGGCCGATGCGGCGCACGAGCTGCGCACGCCCCTCGCCGCGCTCAAGGTGCACGCGCAGAACGCCGCGCGCGCGACCACCGCGGCCGAGCGCGAGGCATCGTTGCAGCGCATGCTGCAGGGTCTCGAGCGCACCGTGCTGCTCGCCGAGCAGATGCTCGCCTACAGCCGCGCGGCGGCGCCGGGCGCTGCCGCGCGGCTGGAACGCGTGGCGCTGCAGCCGCTCGTGAGCGAGGCCATGGAGGCGGTGCAGGCGCGCGCGCAGGAGCGGCGCATGACGCTCGCGGCAAGCAGCGCGCCCGACGCGCACGCCGTGGAGGTGCGCGGCGATCGCGGCAAGCTGCTGAGCCTCGTCACCAACCTGCTCGACAACGCCGTGCGCTACGGTGCGCAGGGCGGGCGCGTGCAGGTCACCCTGCGCCGTGACCGCGGCGCGGTCGTGCTCGTCGTCGACGACGACGGTCCCGGCATCCCCGCACAGCTGCGCGAGCGCGTCTTCGCCAGCTACTACCGCATTCCGGGTTCTCCCGGGGCGGGGAGCGGGCTCGGCCTCGCCATCGTCAAGGAAATCGCCGAAGCGCACGGCGCGCGCGTCGTCCTGGAAGACGGCCCCGGGGGGCGCGGCACGCGCGCGGTGGTGCGCTTCGAAGGCATGCCGGCCGCTTAGCCCCGAAGTGGTATGGTTGCCGGCGCCATGGCCTCGCCCGCAAGCATCGAATGCAAGTACGACGCCGGCACCTTCGCGCCGGTGATCGACCGCAACCGCTGCGAGGGCAAGGCGAAATGCGTCGAGGTCTGCCCGGTCGGGGTGTTCGCGCTGGGCACCTTGCCCGGCGCGGAGCGCGCCGGCCTCACGCTGCGCGGCAAGCTCAAGGGCATGGCGCACCGCTGGCGGCAGGCGATCCTCGCCGCCCCCGAGGCCTGCGAAGGCTGCGGGCTGTGCGTGAAGGCCTGCCCGGAGGCGGCCATCACGCTCAGCCGCGCCTGAAGGCGCGCGCTAGCGAGCCTTCAGCACGCGCGAGGCCCTGCCCACGTCCTTGCGCTTCACCCAGAACATGGCGCCGTAGCGGCCCTTGCCCGCGACCACCGCCTGCAGCGAAACGACGTTGATCTTCGCCTTGGCCAGCTTGCCGAGGATCTGCGTCAGCGCCCCCGGGCGGTCCTCGCCCTGCGCGAGGAACACTGTCTTTCTCGCCGAGAGCTTGATCTTCGCCTTGCGCGCGGCCTGCGTGAACTTCGCATTGTCCTTCGGAATGAAGTCGACCTGCGCGCCGCCGCTCGCGGGGAAACCCGTGAACGCAAGCAGGTTCACCTTCGCCGATTTCAGCGCGGCGAGCAGCTGCGCGCCGGCGCCGGGACGCTGCGGGACTTTCGCGGAATAGTAGGAAGCTTTACGCACGGCCATGCTGTCCTCCTTCGATGTGGTTTGCGGCCCTATAATTCTGCGCTTCTCATGGGCTACCGGCTATCCAAGATTACGACCCGCACCGGCGATGCCGGCGAAACCGGCCTGGGCGACGGCACGCGCGTGGCGAAGGACAGCGCGCGCATCCAGGCGCTCGGCGACATCGACGAGCTCAATTCCTGCCTCGGGCTGCTGCTGGCGGAGAAGCTCCCTGCCGCCGTCGCGAAAGCGCTGCTGCAGGTGCAGCATGACCTGTTCGACCTGGGCGGCGAAGTGTGCATCCCGGGCCACACGATGATCACCGAGACGCAGGTCACGCGCCTCGAGGCGCTCACCGGGTCGCACAACGCGCACCTGAAGCCGCTGAAGGAGTTCATCCTGCCCGGCGGCACGCGCGCCGCGGCGAGCGCGCACCTCGCGCGCGCCGTGTGCCGGCGCGCCGAGCGCAGCCTGGTCGCGCTCGGCCGCGCCGAGCCGGTGGGCGAGCGCGCGCGCCAGTACCTCAATCGCCTGTCGGACCTGCTCTTCGTCCTCGGCCGCGCCCTGAATCGCGCGGCGCGGCGCGGCGACGTGCTCTGGAAGCACGAAAGAAAGGCAAAATGAGGCCCGTGCGCGCGCCCAAAGTGAAAGCCCTGGTGTTCGACGTCTTCGGCACGGTCGTGGACTGGCGCGGCTCGCTGATTCGCGAAGGGCGCCTGCTCGGCCGCCGCAAGAAGCTGCAGGTGGACTGGGAAGCGTTCGCCGACGCCTGGCGCGCGGGCTACCGCCCGGCGATGGCGCGCGTGCGCTCGGGCGAGCTGCCCTGGACCCGGATCGACGACCTGCACCGCATGATCCTGGACGACTTGCTGCGCCAGTTCGCCATCCGCGGCCTGACCGAGGACGAGATCACCCATCTGAACCACGCCTGGCACCGCCTGAAGCCCTGGCCGGATGCGAAAGCGGGGCTCGGCAAGCTCAAGCGCAAGCATGTCGTCGCGACCCTGTCCAACGGCAATGTCGCGCTGCTGGTCAATATGGCCCGGCACGCGGGACTGCCCTGGGACTGCATCCTCTCGGCCGAAGTGGTGCGCCACTACAAGCCCGATCCCGAGACCTACCTCGGCGCCGCGGACCTGCTCGGCGTGCGCCCGGGCGAGCTGATGATGGTCGCCGCGCACAAGGACGATTTGCACGCCGCACGCGCCTGCGGGCTGCGGACCGCCTTCGTGACGCGCGCGCGCGAGTACGGACCGGCCATGAACGTGGACGTGTCGCGCGACCCGGCATTCGACGTGCACGCGCGCGATTTCAACGACCTCGCCCGGCAGCTCGCGCGCTGATGGCCGCAAAGAAGCAGCCCGCGCCGCGCCACCGCCTTCTGATCGTCGACGACGAGGAGTCGGTGCGGCTGCTGATGGCGCGCTATGCCACGAAGGCCCTGAAAGCCGAGGTGCAGCTCGCCGGCACCTGCGAGCAGGCACTAATGCTCGCGCACAACTACGCCTACGACGCCATTCTGCTCGACTTGATGATGCCGGGGATCGGCGGCTATGAAGTGCTGAAGGAGATCCGCGCCGGCTCGGCCAACACGGCGACCCCGATCCTCATCATCTCGGCGCTGGAAGACATGACGACCAACGACCGCTGCCTCGCCGCGGGGGCGAGCGGCTTTCTCGTCAAGCCGGTCGACCAGCGCGCGCTGGAGATCGCGGTGACCTCGCTGCTCGCGGGGCGCGGCAAGCCGAAAACGAACTAGGAGGACGCATGGCGCAGATCCGGATCGGCAACGTCGAGGCGCTGGGCAAACCGCTCGGGCAGTACTCGCACCTCGCCCGGGTGAAGAACGCCGCGGAAACCCTCTACATCGCCGGCATGCTCGCGCCGGGAGACGACTTCGACGCGCAGTGCACGGGCGTATTCAGGCAGATCGAGGCGGCGCTCAAGTCGGCGGACGCGGGCTGGGGCAACGTCGTGCAGTTCACCACCTACCTGGTGCACTCGCAGGACATCCCGAAGTTCATGGCCTGGCGGCTGCGCGAGTTCCCGAAGCTCTTCCCCGACGGCAAGTACCCGCCCAACACCCTGCTCATCGTCGATCGCCTCGTCCAGGAGCCGTTCCTGGTCGAGGTGCAGACCGTAGCGGCGCTCTAGGTTTCCTCGACGAAGACTTCTTCGCGCTTCTTGCGGATGTTGGGCAGCGCGATGATCACCAGTAGCGCGAGCGCCGCCAGCAGGAAGGAGAACGAAATCGGCTTGTTCACCGGGTCGAAGAACACGGTCGGGTCGCCACGCGACAGCAGCATCGCGCGGCGCAGGTTCTCCTCCATCAGCGGCCCGAGGATGAAGCCGAGGATCATCGGCGCCGGCTCGCACTCGAGCTTGACGCAGATGTAGCCGAACACCCCGAACACCGACATGATCAGGCAGTCCCAGGGATTGTTGGAGAGGCTGAACACGCCCACGTTCATGAAGATCAGGATGGCGGGGAACAGGAACCGGTAGGGCACCTGCAGCAGCTTGATCCAGATGCCGATGAGCGGCAGGTTGAGGACGACGAGCATGGCGTTGCCGAGCCACATCGAGGCGATCAGGCCCCAGAACAGCTCCGGCTTGTCGGTCATCACCTGCGGGCCCGGCGCGATGCCCTGGATCATGAGCGCGCCGATCATCAGCGCCATCACCGCGTTGCCGGGGATGCCGAGCGTGAGCATCGGGATGAAGGACGTCTGCGCGCCGGCGTTGTTGGCCGATTCCGGCCCGGCAACGCCTTCGATCGCGCCCTTGCCGAACTGCTCGGGGTGCTTCGAGACCTTCTTTTCCACCGTGTAGGACGCGAACGACGAGAGCAGCGCGCCGCCGCCCGGCAGGATGCCGAGGAAGGAACCGAGCGCGGTGCCGCGCAGGATCGGCGCCCACGAGCGCTTCAGGTCCTCCTTGGTCGGGAAGAGGTGCGTCACCTTGCCGACGAACACTTCGCGCTTCGAGCGCTGCTCGAGGTTGGCGACGATCTCGGTGACGCCGAACATCCCCATCGCCACGATGACGAAGCCGATGCCGTCGGCGAGCTCCGGGACGCCGAAGGTGAAGCGCAGCACGCCCGAATTGACGTCGGTGCCCGCGAGGCCGAGCAAGAGGCCCAGCACCACCATGGCGATCGCCTTGACGAGCGAGCCGTGCGCGAGCACCGTCGCCGCCACGAGGCCCAGCACCATGAGCGAGAAGTACTCCGCCGGCCCGAACTTCAGCGCCACTTCAGCCAGCGGCGGCGCCGCGGTGGCGATCACCAGCGTCGCGATGCAGCCGGCGACGAACGAGCCGATGGCCGAGATGGCGAGCGCCGGCCCGGCGCGCCCCTGGCGCGCCATCTGGTGGCCGTCGAGCACCGTCACCACCGAGGCCGCCTCGCCCGGCAGGTTGACGAGGATCGCGGTGGTCGAGCCGCCGTACTGCGAGCCGTAGTAGATGCCCGAGAGCATGATGAGCGCCGCGATCGGGTCCAGGTTGAAGGTGATCGGCAGCAGCATGGCGATGGTCGGCACCGGGCCGATGCCGGGCAGCACGCCGATCAGCGTCCCGAGCAGCACGCCGATGAGGCAGTACAGGACGTTCTGCCAGGAGAACGCGACCTGCGCGCCGAGGATCAGGTTGTCGAGGACATCCATCGCGCTAGCGGATCGGGCAGTTCTCGACGAACGACGGGCACATCGGGAACGGCAGCGTGAGGCCCTTCACGAACACGAGGTACGAGAAGATCACCAGCACCAGCGCGACGATCAGCACTTCCTTCCACTTGAACTCGTTGCCGGCCATGGCGCCGATGATCACGGCGGCGGCGGTGGCGACGGCGAGGCCGCCCGGCTGCATCAGGTAGCCGTAGGCAAGCACGGACACGCAGACGAAGATGAGCGGCTTGAAGTGGAACGCCTCGACCTTCGGGCCGCTGAACGCCATCGACTGCAGCAGCACGCCGACGCCGAGCAGGACCAGCAGGCCGCCAAGCACCGCGGGGAAGTATCCGGGGCCCATGCGCACCGCCGAGCCCATCTGGTAGTGCGCGAAGGACCAGGCCACGAAGAACAGGCCGAAACCGGTAAACATGGCGCCGGCCCAGAAGTCCCTGGGACTCTTGATTCTCACCGGATTGCGCTCCCCCCGAGGTGGCGCGGGCAAGTGTAGCATGCACCGCGTGTCGCTTTTTCGCGCGCTTCTCGTCGTTTTCGCCGCGCTCGGCGCCGCGTGCGGCGATGCGCCGAAGCTCGCGCCGCTCGCGCCCCACGCCGTGGTGCTCGCCTTCGGCGACAGCATCACCTACGGCACCGGCGCGAGCGAAGCCGACAGCTACCCGGCGCAACTGGAGCGCCTCATCGGGCGCAAGGTGGTGCGCGCAGGCGTGCCCGGCGAAGTGAGCGCGCGCGCGCTGGCGCGCCTGCCCGGCGCGCTCGAAGAGCACCAGCCGCAGCTGCTCGTGCTGTGCATCGGCGGCAACGATTTCCTGCGCAATCTCGGCATGGCGCAGGCCGCGGCCAACGTGCAGACCATGGTGTCGATGGCGCGCCAGCGCGGCATCGACGTGCTGCTCATCGGCACGCCGGAGAAAGGGATCCTGGTGACGCCGCCCGCGTTCTACGCCGAGATCGCCGAGCAGCTGCGCATCCCGTACGAGGGCAGCGTGATCGGCGAGATCCTGCGCAATTCCGAGCTCAAGTCCGACGCCATCCACCCCAACGCGCGCGGCTACCGCCTGATCGCCGAGCGCGTGGCGGCGCTGCTCAGGAAATCCGGCGCGCTCTGAAGTCGATGTCGCCGTAGTAGGTCTCGGCGCGCGCGCCCGTGTTGTCGGTGTCGGTGGACACGACCACGCCGCTGACCGGCGGCGGCTCGGCGCCGAAGGCGCGCCGGTAGTCGGCGGCGATGTCGCGCGCGTAGCTGCGCCACTGCCCCAGCGCGTCCGCACCGCTTTCCACCACGATCATCTGCACGCGGCCGGTATAGGCGTTCGGCGCGACGGTGCCCACGCTCGCGCGCGTCGCCCACACGTAGCACAGCGCCGCGGACGGCACGTCCTTGCCGTAGATGATGCGCGCCAGCGTCACCCCGAAGCGCTCGCCGAACGGCAGCGCCGCGAGCGGCAGGTCGAAGGTCACGTAGAGCCGCGCGGCGTAGTCGTCGCCCGCCTTCGTGCGCAGGTCGCCCTTTTCGGGCAGCCGCGTCGCCTTCCAGCGCCACGCAAGCGTGGGCTGGGCCGCCGGGTCCACGCGCAGGTCGCGGATGATGCCGGCCGTGGAAGCCTCGGCGCGCGCGCGCAGCACGGTGCGCCCCTCGTCCGTCACGAGCGTGTACTCGGTGCGCCGCGATTGTCCCTCGAAAGCGTACGCGCGGAATTCCGGCGGCAGCGGCGCACCCGCGCGCAGGTCCGAAAAGCGCATCGCGGCGACGCCGTCCTGCGCCCGCAGGCGCGGGGCCAGCAGCGCGGCCGCCCCCGCGGCGAGAAAGCGGCGCCGCCTCACAAGCGCAGCCCCCGCAGCCGCGTCACGTCCTCGGGCCGGTCCACGTCCCATACCTCGGGCAGCTCGCGCCAGCGCCAGCCGAGCGCGGCAAGGCGCGCCCGCGTCTGCGCCATGACCCGCGGCCCGCCCCACTCGATGTCCTGGAACAGGCGCGGCGAGACGCGCCGCAGCGCAACGAGCGCGTAGCCGCCGTCCTCGGCGGGCGCGAACACCGCGTCGGCGCCGCCCGCCAGCCAGCGCGCCGCGCGACGCAGCTGCGCGGGGCGCAGCGCCGGGGCATCGGCGCCCATGAGGATGACGCGCGGCGCACGGCGCAGGGCGTGCGCGACGGCGTGGCGCATGCGCGCGCCAAGGTCGGCGCCGCGCTGGCGGCGCGAGGACCAGAGCATCACCTCGCCCAGGCGGGCCGCGCGCGCCGTAACCAGCGCGCGCTCGACGAGCCGTGCATGGAGGCGCGCGGCTCCGAGCGCGCCGAGCAGCGGGATGAGGCGCGTCTTCGCGCGCCCGGGGCGCGCCGCGCGCGCGAACACCAGCACGCTAGTTCGAGTATCGGCGCGCCAGCTCATCGGGATCGGCGCCGCGCCAGTATTCGTAGCGCAGCCGCCACATGAGGAGCACCGTGCGCGCGACGCCGCGCCGCTCCCAGCGCCGCGCCGAGGTGAGCACGCGCGCCGTGAGGCAGGCCGGCGGCGACACCTGCTTCATCGCGCGGCTGAAGGCGATGTCTTCCATCAGCGCGATGGGCGCAAAACCGGGAAAGGCGTCGCGCCGCACGAAGATCGCCTGGTCGCCCGTGGCGATGCCGGAGAGGCGCGAGCGGCGATTGATGAAGAAGGCGATCACGGCGAGGCGCGGATCGTCGGAGTCGATAGCCACGTCGAAGCGGCCCCAGGCATGCCCCCGCAGCGCCTCGCCCACCAGCCGGTCCGCCTCCGGCGGCAGGCGGGTGTCGGCATGCAGGAAGAGCAGCGCGTCGCCGCTCGCGGCCGCGGCGCCCTTGTTCATCTGCGCCGCGCGCCCGCGCGGCGCGTCGATCACCCGGTCGGCGAGCGGCGCGGCGAGCCGCGCCGTGGCATCGCTGCTGCCGCCGTCCACGACGATGACCTCGTGTCCCCGCGCGCGCAGCGGCGCGAGCGCGCCGAGGCAGCGCTCGATCTCGGCCGCTTCGTTCAGCGCCGGGACGACGACCGTAAGTCGTTGAGCGACCAATCGTAGTCGAGGAAGTCGATCGGCACCGGCCCGCCCGGGTAGCCGAGCGCCTGCGCGTAGCGCGCGAAGTACTTCTCGCGCGGCTCGAAGTCCTCCTTGAACCAGTCGAAGATCTTCGAGACTTCCAGCCGCCCGTCGCGGAAGCGGTTGCGCGAGCGGTCGGAGAGAAAGCGCAGCGCCTGCTCGTCAAGCTGCGCCTCGAGCCGCCCGGCGGCGTACGCCTCCTCGCGCAGCATCGGGCAGCCGATCGAGGCGCAGTTCACCGCGTAGTGCACGCGCGGGTCGTCGTAGGCGCCGGGCTTTCTGAGCGTGCCGTGCTCGATGCCGTCGAGCGTCATCGGCGCGCCGAGCAGCGTGAAGAAATCGTCCTTGAACGGATTGCCGAAGATCTTGCCGAAGTCCCAGATGGAAGCGATGTCGGGCCAGCGCGTGAGGATCTTCTCCACGGTGAAGGCGTTGTAGGCGTTGATGAGGAACGCCTTCCTCTCGTTTTTCGCCCAGGCGTCGAACTCGGCCCGGGTCACCCGGCTCAGGCCGTCCAGATAGCTCTTGAGCGCCGCCCGGTCGCGCGCCATGCCCGCGTAATCGACCTGCGACGCATGCTTTCCGGGGAGCACCGTGACGTGCTTCTGCACCAGGGCGTTCCACGCCGCGTGCTCGAACGCCTGCGCCGGCGTCGCCGCGCAGGCGAGCGCGACGAGGATCAGCCGCGCATCCACGCGTGGAACCTCTCGACGTAGCCCAGCAGCCTCTGCGGCGCGTGCGCGCGCTTCCACACGCCGGCGGCGAACTTGTTGGCCTCAGCGAGCGTGGGATAGATGTGGATCGTGCCCAGGATCTTGTTCAGGCCGATGCCGTGCTTCATGGCGGCGACATACTCGGCGATCAGGTCGCCGGCGTGCTCGCCGGCGATGGTGACGCCGAGGATGCGGTCCTTGCCCGGGACGGTCAGCACCTTGACCACCCCGTGGGCCTCCTCGTCGGCGATCGCGCGATCCAGGTCATCGATGCCGTAGACCGTCACCTCGTGGGGAATGTTCCGCTCCTTCGCCTCGGTCTCGTTCAGGCCGACTCGCGCCACCTCGGGATCGGTGAAAGTGGCCCAGGGGATCACCGAATAGTCGGCACGGAACTTCTTCACCGAGCCGAAGAGCGCGTTCACCGCCGCGTACCAGGCCTGGTGCGAGCCCGTATGGGTGAACTGGTACGGGCCGGCGACGTCGCCGGCGGCATAGATGTTCGGGTAGACGGTCTGCAGGAACTCGTTGGTCTCCACGGTGCGCGCCTTGGTCACCGGGATGCCGAGCTCTTCCAGGCCATAGCCCACGGTGTTGGCCAGGCGCCCCACCGCCACCAGCAGCGCGTCGAACTCGATCGCGAGGTCCTTGCCCTGGTGCTCGCAGATCAGCACCTTGCGGCCGTCCTCGACGCGGAACTCCTTGGCCTTGTGCCCGACGCGCACGTCCACGCCCTCTGCACGAAAGCGCGCCTCGACCAGCGCCGCGATCTCCGGGTCCTCGCGGATCAGCAGGCGCGGCAGCATCTCCACCTGCGTCACCTGCGCGCCGAGGCGCTGGAACGCCTGCGCCAGCTCGCTGCCGATGGGCCCGCCGCCGAGCACCACCAGGCGCCGCGGCAGCTCGCGCAGTTCCCAGACCGTGTCGCTGGTGTAGTAGCCGGTCTGCTCGATGCCCGGGATCGGCGGCACGAACGGCCGCGCGCCCGCGGCGATGATGATGGAGCGCGTGGTCAGCACCTTGGTCGACCCGTCGTTGCATTTGATTTCCACGATCCAAGGGGAAGCGATTCTTGCTTCCCCTTGGACACATTCGACTCCGAGCCCTTCGAAGCGCTCAACCGAATCGTGCGGTTCAATCGTCTTGATAACCCGCTGCACCCGCTCCATCACGTCGGCGAAATCGAACTGAGCGCCCGCGCTCTTCAGCCCGTACTCCTTGGCACGACGGATGGTGGACAGTACGCGCGCCGTCTTGATCAGCGCCTTCGAGGGCACGCAGCCGGTGTTCAGGCAGTCCCCGCCCATCTTGTGCTTTTCCACCAGCGTCACTTTCGCCTTCACCGCCGCGGCGATGAGCGCCGACACCAGGCCCGAGGAGCCCGCGCCGATCACCACCATGTTGCGGTCGAACTGCCTGGGCTTCTGCTCGGCCCAGCGCGCATAGACGCGGCGCGCCTTGAGCTTCTCGAGCGTCTTCTTGGCCGCGAGCGGGAACAGGCCGAGGACGGTGAAAGCCGCAATCAGACCGCCCGAGAGCCGGAACTCCGCGAGCTGCGTGCCGGCGTACACGTAGACGAGGGTGCCGGCGAGCATGCCGACCTGGCTGACCCAGTAGAACGTCCACGTGCGAATGGGCGTCAGGCCCATGACGAGGTTGATGACGAAGAACGGGAACGCAGGCACCAGCCGCAGCGCGAACAGGTAGAACGCGCCCTCGCGCGCCACGCCGTCGTTGATCGGCTTGAGCTTGTCGCCGAAGCGCCCCTGCACCCAGTCGCGCAGCAGGAAGCGCGAGACGACGAAGGCGAGCGTCGCGCCCAGGGAAGAGGCGAAGGATACGATCACCGTGCCCCACAGCAGCCCGAACACCGCGCCGCCGAACAGCGTCAGCACCGCGGCGCCAGGCAGCGACAGCCCCGTCACCGCCACGTAGACGGCAAAGTAGGCGAGCGCCGTCTGCCAGGGGTGCGTCTGGAAAACCTGCTGCGCCGCGTTTTGCTGCGCGCGCAGCTGCTCGAGCGTCAGGTAGCGGTGCCCGCCGAAGGCGAAGAACGCGCCCACCACGACGACGATCACGGCGATGACGACGAGGCGAGTTCGGTTCACGCGTGCTTGGTCGCGCCGGGGCCCGCGCGGCTTACATCAACCCTGGGGCATGCTGTCCCTGCTCGTCGAGCAGCTGCATGAGCCGGTCGCTGGTGGCGCGCAGGCGCTGCGACAGCATCAGCACCAGCTCCATGAGGATCTTTGCGCCGAGCAGGGGCTGCTCGATGATGATGCGCGCCAGGCTTTCGCGGTCGAGGACCGCGACCAGCACTTCGTCGATGGCCACGCAGGTGGCGAAGCGCGGCTCGCCGTCGATCATCGACATCTCGCCCAGCGCATGGCCGGGCTCGACCACCGCGATGCGCTGCGGCGTGTTGTAGCGGTCGCGCTTGCGCACTTCGACGCGGCCCTGGATGACGATGAGCATGAAGTCGCCGCCGTCGCCCTCGCGGATGATCTCCACGGCGTCGAGCGCGCGATACACCTCCATGAAGTGCGCCAGCAGGTTCACTTCCGCCGGCGTGAAGTTCTCCAGCAGCGGGCACTTCGGGATCAGCAGATAGATCTGGCCGGCGAAGCGCGCGGCGTCGCCGAGATTCTCGAGGTGGGCCAGCTGTTGGGGTCGTTCGGCCATGGGGGCGCGCTTCGGCGGGTCATTCTAACGGATCAGCCACGCCACCGTGGCCACCCAGCCGAGCGCCGCTGCGGCGAGCAGCGGGTCGCGCAGCAGCTCCTGCGCCGGGTCGCCGCCCCCGCCGCGATAGTGCAGGCGAAAGAGGTAGCGGAAGGTGCCGAGCAACACCCAGGGCAAGGACCAGATGAGGCGCTTGGTGCCGTGCAGCGCGACCGTGGTCTCGGCGATGGTGTAGAGCGCGTAGGTGATCATCATGCCGAGCGCGCAGGCGAACACCGCGCGGTCGAGGAACCCGAGCGTGTAGTCCTCGAGCACGGCGCGGTGCTGGCCGGCGTCGTCGGCGAGGCGATCGAGCTCGGCGCGGCGCTTGGCGAAGCCCAGAAACAGCGTCAGCAGGAAGCCGCAGGCGAGCAGCCAGCGCGAGGGCTCGATGCCGATGCCCCAGGTGCCGGCGAGGATGCGCAGCATGAAGCCCGCGGCGATGATGAACACGTCGAGCACCGCGACGTGCTTCAGGCCCAGGCTGTAGGCGGCGTTGAGCGCCACATAGCCGGCGATGATTGCCGCCACGCGCGCGTCGGCCGCGAGCGCGAGGCCGAGCGCCAGCGCCGCGAGCAGCGCGCCGATGCGCTGCGCGGCGCGCGGCGTGATCGCGCCGCGCGCCACCGGCCGCCGCCGCTTCCCCGGGTGCTCGCGATCGCGCGCCGCGTCGTACGCGTCATTGAACGCGTACACGGCGCTCGAGGCGAGGCAGAAGGCGAGCGTGGCGCCGAGCGCCGCGGCGACGAGGGCCGGGTCGCCCCAGGCGTGGCCGAAGAGCAGCCCCGCCAGCACGAAGCCGTTCTTCACCCAGTGGTGCGGGCGCAGCAGCTGCAGGACGTCGCGCGCGCTCACCGCGGCCGCCCGAAGCCGTAGCGCTCGAAGAAGTAGCAGCCGCCGACCGGCAGCCAGGTCGGAATGCGGTACCAGCGCTCGTTCACCGGCGCCAGCACCCGCTCCCGGTAGGCGGCGTAGTCGAAGCCGCGCCCGAGCACCGCGTAGTGCGTCGCGCCGCGTGCCTCGATTGGTCGCGCCTCGACCTCGCGAAAGTACGGCCGGTAGTGCGCCAGGTCGGGCGGGTCGCGCCGGAAGATGAGCAGGTCGCGCCCGTCGAACCGGCGCCAGTCGGTGAGGATGTCGTCGTGGCGCGCGTGCGAGGAGCCGGCGCCGAACACCGGCACGGAGCGCCGCGTGTGGTACGCGAGGAGCGCGGCGAGCGAGTAGCCTTCGGTGGCGAGCCGATAGCGCGCGAGCTGCGGCCCTAGCGGCGCAAGCACCGCGGCGGGGTCGAACTGCAGGACGAGCCGCTGGTACAGGCGCATGTCCTTCCAGATCTCGAGCGGCGGCAGCGCGAGCGCGATGAACGCGGCAACGTGCAGCACGGCGAGCGCGCCGAACCAGCGCAGCGTGACCACCAGCGCGCGTCGCTCCAGCACGAGCGCGAGCGTGAGGACCAGCGCCGGCATGAAGGCGAGCAGCCAGTGCAGGCCGATGCGCCTCACCGGCGAGATCAACGCGAACACGACGAGCGGTACGAGCCAGGCGGCGGCGAGCACGCCGACCTCGGCACGTGGCAGCGCCGCGCGCAGGCGCGCCCTCCCCTGCCACGCGTACCACAGAAGCGGCGCGGCGAGATAGGCGAGCGACAGCGCGTAGAGCGCGGGCGTGGTCCAGGAAAGCCCCGCGTCGTCGTGGCGGTTGATGGCGTTGAACATCACGTTGCACCAGCACGCCTGCCAGTTCCAGTAGAGGTTGACGAGGCCCGCGGGCAGCGCGCCGAGGAAAGCCGCCGCGAATGCCCCGGGCCGCCGCGCCGCCAGCGCCCACACCAGATAGCCGAGCCCGAGGAGCACGGCGAAATACTTGGACAGGAACGCGAAGCCGAGCAGCACGCCGGCGAGGAGGAAGCGCTGCCGGGCGAATGCAAGCAGGGAGGCCACCGAGAAGAAAGCGAGGGGCGTGT
>Ga0224510_10000560_pt1 | contig 27907 bp, 24 predicted proteins | sample SF_May12_sed_USG_FD_170161 | JGI IMG/M metagenome (GOLD analysis project Ga0224510, IMG submission 170161) | Sediment microbial communities from San Francisco Bay, California, United States - SF_May12_sed_USGS_4_1 | ecosystem: Environmental > Aquatic > Marine > Sediment | place: USA: California... | reverse complement strand
CGGGTTACCCCGGGGGAGTCAAAGGTGATGCTTTTGTTGCGGCGAATGAGGGCGTTAAAGAGGGTACTCTTGCCGACGTTCTGGGTACCGATAATTCCGATGGCGGGCATGGTGTACTATATTATACCGAGACCCCCCGTAAATGTAAATTTGTAGTCGTATTGTGGGGCGTAGGGGTGCTGCATGCAGCACCCCTACGCCCGCGACCCCCTGCGGCCTGCGGCATGGAAGTTAATACGTCGTACAACGCCGGAATGACTTGACAGCGAGAATCAAATGTACGAACAAAATTGGCGTTTTACAGGCGTCATTAAAATACAAAAAAAATGAATTTAATGCATTTAAGGAGATAAAAATGGATATGATTTCAGGAAGTATTGATTTGGGGAAAATTAACGAAAATACGACGTTGTATGCGGTGTCGCTCGACATTGGCAGAACTTTGTTGACCCAGGTTGATGAATTTGTTTCTAACCAGAGCAATTTCGATCGCCAGGCGCGAGTGAAGATACGGGAACAGACAGCGGTAGTTACCCGGGAAATGTACCTCGACTATGTTCGTTCTTCGGTTATGAGCTGGAACGAGCAAACCGAAATACCGGCTTTAAAGAATATAGTTTCGGGTATAAAAAATTATTTGTCTCTCGGAAAAATACAATTGAATTTGCCCCCGGCAGTATTTCTCGTAAAAACCGACGGTACCGAGGAGGGCTATGCGGCATATACCAGGAATAAAGATACGATTGCCCTTCCCGTAAATATGATCGAAAGCATTACCGCAAGTAACAACTACGGGGATCCGCTTCATGCCTCCAGCGATGTAAAGTTTCTCCGGGATGTCATTATACACGAGTGTTTTCACCTTTACAGCAAGAACATCGCCAACAGCGCCCGGAAAACGGCCTTGTACAACCTGGTTCATTACTCGCGCACGGAAAACAACATTGCGCTTCCGAATATTCCCTGGCCGAATAAAGATTCGCTACGTACAATGCCCGAGATGAAAATAACCAACCCCGATACGCCTTCCGACGATGTTTATATTGAAATGAATGTTTATGAAAACCCGCTAGACCCCGGTTCCCTGGTAATACGGCGAAAATTAACGCCAATCTTGATGGCCAATGCTCCGTATGACGGTGGAATATTCTTTAACTACCTTACCTGGTATTTTATGGTGGTAGAGAAAAACGCGTCGGGAGTATGGCAGGCCCAGTTACAAAACGGGCGGCCAATACTTTACGACATGGGCAAGAATCCCGGTCTGATGACCCAATATATGGAGCTGATCGGCCAAAACCTGGACGGCGAGTTGTTTCACCCGGACGAAATCATGGCGCAAAACTGGGTCTTTGTCGCCAATTTACCCAGCATGAAATTGCTTGAGGGAATGCAGCAAATTTTACAAACCTGATTGGCTTGGGCTAGTTGGTAAACGACTTTAGCAGATCTTTCAATTGCGACAGCTTGTTTACCGCCTCGGTTTTTTTGCGATTTTCTTCGGCGATCAACTCGGCGGGCGCCCTTTCGACGAAGTCTTTGTTGGCCAGTTTCTGGTCGACGACCTTGACGTACTTTTCAAGGTTCTCGATTTCCTTGCCAAGCCGGGCCTTTTCTTTTTCGGCGTCGACCAGGTTGAGAACGTCGACGACCAGTTTGCCGAAATTCATCGGAGTTGAAATTCCCGTTAAAGAATCGTTCCCGGTCGCCTTCTCATCGATAACCAGAAAATCGGACAGGCGGGCCAGACTCACGATGTGGTTTTTCTGCGCCTGCAAAACCGTTCCGGTGGCGTCGTCGGTTACGATAATCCCGGCCCTGAATTTTTCGCCCGGCGGTATCTGCAGTTCGCCGCGCAGGTTCCGGATCTTGTAGATCACGTGCAGCATCAGTTCGGTGGCCTCCCAGGCGCCTTCGTCGATGGCGGGCAACGCCTTGGCGTCGGGCCATGGGGCCGTGATGACGAGCGAGTCGGCGTCTTGACCGTTTGATGATTTGGCGCGAAGACTGTAGAGTTCCTCGGTGATAAACGGCATGATCGGGTGAAGCAGCTTCAGGGCTCCTTCGAAGACGTAGTTTAAAACCCACCGGGCGCTTTCGGCTGCGGCGTCGTCTTTGAGCGAGGTTTTTGAAAGCTCGAGGTAGTTGTCGCAGAAGTCTTTCCAGTAGAAGTCGTAGACGCTCTGGGCATAGTCTGAAAAACGAAATTCATCGAGGCAGGTCGAACTCAGCTCGATGGCATTTTTGTATTCTTTTAAAATCCAGTGGTCGACGGGGCTTAAGTTGCCGGGGCATTTTTCCGGCATCGTGTAATCTGCCGGCAGGTTCATCTTGATAAACCGCGCAGTGTTCCATATTTTATTACAAAATGCGCTATAGCCTTTGAGGCGGCTTTCGTCGTAGACGATGTCTTTGCCTTCGGGCAAAATGCTGATCATGAAAAAGCGAAAGGCGTCGGTGCCGTATTCTTCCATTTTTTCCAGCGGGTTGACGACGTTGCCCTTTGACTTGCTCATCTTGTTTCTCTCGGCGTCGCGAACCAGGCCGTGAATGTAGACCTTGTGAAACGGAATGTCTTTCATGAAGTGAACGCCCATCATGATCATCCGGGCGACCCAGAAGAAAATAATGTCAAAGCCGGTCACCAGAACCGAGGTCGGGTAAAACAAATCCAGTTCGGCGTTATGCGCAGGCCATGAGGCAACCGCGGCGCTTTCTTTTTCCGAGAGCATCGTCGAAAACGGCCACAGACCAGAAGAAAACCACGTGTCGAGAACGTCGGGGTCCTGGCGGAGTTTGTCGTGGCCGCACTTCTGGCATTTGACCGGGGTGGTCATGGCGACGTGAACCTGCTTGCAAGATTCGTTTTCACAATAATACGCCGGAATGCGATGCCCCCACCAGAGCTGGCGCGAGATGCACCAGTCCTGGATGTTGTTCATCCATTCGAAGTAGGTGTTTTCCCATCGTTTGGGTAAAAATTCAATCTGGCCGTTTTTAACGACGTCGATGGCTTTTGCCGCCAGGGGCTTGATGTCGACAAACCACTGAAGGCTGCTGATCGGTTCGACGATGGTCTGGCAGCGGTAGCATTCGCCGACGGCGTGTTTGATTTCTTCGGTGTTTTGAAGATACTCCGAAAGTTCGAGATCTTCAAGAACCTTCTCGCGGGCTTTTTCACGGCTGATCCCGGCGTATTTGCCGGCCTTGTCGTTGGTCTTGCCGTGGTCGTCGAGAATTCGCGTTAGCGGCAACTTGTGACGCTGACCGGCCAGAAAGTCGTTGGGGTCGTGGGCCGGGGTGATCTTTACGGCGCCGGTACCAAAGGCCGGGTCGACAAAGTCGTCGGCGATAACCGGTATGGCCTTGTTTACCAGCGGCAGCCAGACTTTTTTTCCGTGAAGTTTCAGGTAACGTTCATCCGTGGGGTGGACCGCGACGGCCTCGTCGCCCAGCATGGTCTCGGGCCGGGTGGTGGCCACAACCACGTAGTCGCCGTTTTCAAGGGCCTTTTGAATATCTTCGGGTTTGCCCGAAAAACTGTCTGACACAACGGGGTATTTAATATGATAGAGTTTTCCCTTGCGGTCCTGGTATTCAACCTCGATGTTCGAGAGGGCGGTGACGCAGTGAGGGCACCAGTTGATGATCCGTTCGCCCTGGTAGATTAATTTGTCGTTGTATAGGCGAACGAAGACGTCTTTTACGGTATGCGAGAGGCCCTCGTCCATGGTGAAGCGTTCGTATTCCCAATCGACCGACTCGCCAAGTTCGCGCTGCTGGTGGGTGATCATGCCGCCCGACTCTCTTTTCCAGTCCCATACTCGTTCCTGGAATTTATCGCGCCCGAGATCCCAGCGGGTTTTGTTTTCTTTTTTCAGAAGTTTCTCGACAACATTCTGGGTGGCGATACCGGCGTGGTCGGTTCCGGGCACCCAAAGGGTGACGTCGCCCTTCATGCGGTGGTAGCGGGTCAGGATATCCTGGATGGTGTGGTTGAGGGCATGGCCCAGGTGCAGACTGCCGGTGACGTTTGGCGGGGGAATTACGATTGAGAACGTTTTTTTGGCGGCCTTGAGTTCCTTTATTTTTTCGGGAGAAAGCGCTGCCGTATCCAGGCCCCTTTTCCAACTGAAGTACTGGCCGTCTTCCCAGGCCTTGTACCATTTTTTTTCAAGCCCGTGGGGATTGTACTTTGAGGACAATTCTCCCGTGTTTTCATTTTCGCCGGTTTCGTTGGCAATCGTTGCGTCTGACATACCGTCAGATTGGCGTTTTGAAACGTCGTGTCAATTTTCAATTATGACACCTTGTACGCTCAGCGTACAAGGTGTCATTTCGCGGATTTGGTTCGCGAAATGCATTTGACATATCAGGTAAAGGCTGAATATTTGTCGGCATGAAAGCTTCAGACCTGCCGGTTGGCAACTACAACTATTACCCCTGGACACTGGTTAAACTCAACGACATATCCAATAGCAAGACAGAAGAAATTCCGGCACAGGTTGCCGGTCTCGGCCTGGAAGTGGTCTGGGGCCCGGCAGAACTGAAAAGCCCCCTGGGGCCATCGTACAGCCTTATGTACGCCTGTAAAAATCATGAGACAAATGAATTTACGCTGGTAATTCGCGGCACGGAGGTAGACAGCCTCATTGCATGGTTTTCGGAAGATTTCGCCATTCATCGTACCCAGCCGTTTAGTTTGCTGGCGCCCCATGCCCCGGCAGATGCCCTGATTTCCCAGGGGACATATAATGGTATGCGCGATTTACTCAGCCTGAAAGACCCCGCCACCGGTATTGGCGTTGTCGAGTTTCTTCAAAATGCGCAACCGGGCTTTATTTATGTTACCGGCCACAGCCTGGGGGGAACCTTGACACCCCCGATGTTTGCTTATTTAAACGACATCTTCTATGGATCAAAGCCAATCAACAACATGGCAATGTGGTCCTTTGCCGGTCTTACCCCGGGCGATGCCGGGTTTAACGCCTACCTGAAAAGCCTCTATAACCCCGATTTTTCGTGGCGGTTTTTCAATACCATTGACATTGCCCCGAACTGCTGGTGGTCCTTGAGTAACATAGAAAATATCTATGTTCCCTTTGGTTTAACCTGGGGGTTTCCCGAAGACGACGTCATCAAAGAGTTGTTTAAAGAATCGGAGTCTGTCGGTTATGTTCAACCTGACGGCGGCATCGCCCTTGAGGGTAAATTTAACACGGGTTTTATTGACGACCATATCTGGGGTGCACAGGCTGTCTACCAGCATGTCGCGCCAACCTATGTCGAGATGGTTCAGGCTGCCTTCCCCTATACGCCCTGAAAGGCCAACGCTGCGGTCAAATTTAACCGGAGAATCATAAATCATGTTGTCAGAGCTTCAGCAGGAACTTCGAAAACTGGGCGACGAAGAGATTGCCCGGAACCTTCTGCGTTTTTTCAAGACCGGCAAGGGGCAATATGGCGAAGGCGACCAGTTTCTGGGTATCAAGGTGCCGGTCCTGAGGGCCTTTGTTAAAACCCACAGGAATATATCTTTAAAAGAGGCAACCTCATTGTTACGCTCGTCGATGCACGAAGAGCGGCTGGTTGCCCTGTTTATTCTCGTCGAAATTTTTAAAAGGTCAGACGAAAAAACCCGGCAGGCGGTTTACGAGACCTACCTCGGCAACACCCGGTTTATCAACAACTGGGATCTGGTCGATTCCTCGGCCGAACACATCGTTGGCGCCTGGCTGCGTCAAAAAGACCGATCGCCCCTGTATGAGCTGGCCAGGTCGAAAAACCTCTGGGAGCGGCGCATATCGATTATGGCCACGTTTCATTTTATCAAACACGGCGACTTTGGCGATACGCTGAAGATTGCCGAAATACTCCTGGGCGATAAAGAGGACCTGATCCATAAAGCCGTCGGCTGGATGCTCAGGGAAATCGGAAACCGGGGCATGGCCACAGAAGAAGTTTTTTTGCAGAAACACCACAAGGTTATGCCGCGAACCATGCTACGCTACGCCATTGAAAAATTCCCCGAAGAAAAACGCCTTTCGTATTTACTAAAAAGCTAGTTGTCGCACAGGCTCGAGCCCATTTGTTAATTTCTCGCGATCGATCGAAAAAAAACTTTTCACCCCAAGAGGGATTTTCAAACTATCTATATACAAATAATCTGGACTTATAAACGGGCGTCTATCGCTGTTTTTTCGCAAGAAAAAATGAGCCATGGGCGCAAATAAGAAAACCCGCCCTGTAAACCAGACCAGGAGAACTTACATGAACACATCATTAATGGAAAAACTTCATCTTCAGCAGGTAACCAAGCCTTTAAATTCCCATGTGGGCGACCTGGTGAAGGTTCACTACAGAATCAAGGAAGGCGCCAAAGAGCGTATCCAGATCTACGAGGGAACCATCATCGCCATTCGTAACCATGGCGCGGGCAAGAGCATCGTGGTTCGCCGCGTAAGCTACGACGTCGGCGTCGAGAGGGTCTTCCCGATCTACAGCCCGACCGTCGAGAAAATTGAAAAAATGCGCAGCTCAAAAGTGCGTCGTTCGAAATTGTACTATCAAAGAGCCCTTTCTGGCAAGAAAAGCCGTCTTACCGAAATTAAGAAGACGCTTAAGAAAGACTCTGTTTTTGACAAGGCCGAGAGCAAGCGCGCTGCGGCAGCTCAAAACAAGCCTGCCGAAGTTGCCGCCGAGGCCGCACCAGAGCAAGCCCCATAAGCTTTTTTTCTTTTGGAATTACCCCCGGGAGTTACCCCCAGACCCTGTAACATACCGGGGAGATAATTTTCTTTCGTCATGAACAACAACCGGGGTTTTTGCAGGAAAAGCGAAAACCCTTCTATGTAGAATGGTCAACGCTGCGATAAAAGATCCCCATGTATTCGAGAGGCTTGAAAAACTGGTGGCCGGAGGCTTTTTCCCCGACGCCTGGATGATCGCCGTCGACGAGGTGGGCCGTGGTCCGCTCTTTGGCCCGGTAACGGTCGGCGGGGTCCTGTTTAAGGTCTCGGAGTTGTTTGACCCCCAACTGCCCGACTGGGGCGACCTGGTCAACGACTCGAAAAAATTAAAGGCCTCCCTTCGAAAACAGCTTTCAGAACAAATTCAAAAACGCTATGTCTGCCACGTCTCGCATGTGTCGGTGCGATACATCGACCGGTACAACATCAACCGGGCTATCCAATACGGGGTCTACCGAACCGTCGGGGGGCTTTTGGCCCGGGCCCGGGCCTTAAACGAAGATCCCGCGGTGTCGTATGTCTTGCTCGACGGTAATTATCGTTTTGAGTACCCCCAGGTGCGAATGACCCGCCAGATGCCCCCGATCTGCACGATCGTCAAGGGCGACGAACATCTGTTTCATATTTCCTGCGCCTCGATTCTGGCCAAAGAAGAGCGAGATCGTTTAATGAACGTCTCAGCCCGGAGATTTTCGGCCTACGGGCTCGACAAAAATGCCGGCTACGGCACCCTTCACCACCGAAACGCGATTTTAGAACATGGCGTGACACCCTTTCACCGCAAACTCTTCGTGAAAAAGATCCTTGGTCAGGAATAATTGACTTGTTGGCGCCGGTAGATTCTCGTTTCTGCAACCCACCGTAATGGTAGTAACATGAACGTATTGAAAAAAATCATCGAAGATAAAAAGCCCGAAATTCCGACGAAGCTTTCAAAAACCGGCTTAACCAAAACCGAAAAAAATGTCGTCGAGGCGCTGAAAAAAACCGGCCCGGGGTTAAAACTGATCGCCGAACTCAAGAGGGTCAGCCCGTCGCTGGGCGTGCTCAATTCGGGCATGACCGTCGAGGCCGCCGTGTTGATGTACGAGCCCTACGCCGGCGCCCTTTCGATCCTGACCGAAAAAAACCACTTTGGGGGGTCGCTGGAAGATCTCAAGCTGGCATCGCGGCTGACCCGGCTGCCGCTTCTTCGAAAGGACTTTCTGACCGACCCGATCCAGGTGGCCGAGGCCAGGCTCTACGGCGCCGACCTGTATCTTTTAATTGTCGCCGCCCTGGAAAAAAACCAGCTTGCCGAGATGATCGAGGCGGGCCGCGAATTCAACATGCCGGCCCTCGTCGAGGTTCACAACCAGGCCGAACTCGAAACGGCCCTTGATCTTGACGTGCAGATTCTCGGCATCAACAACCGGAACCTTGTAGATCTCTCGATCGATCTCGAAACGACAAATAACCTGGTAAAGGTGATTCCCCCGGGGTTGCGCCAGAATCTCGTGCTGGTTTCCGAGTCGGGTTTAAAAACCCCCGGCGACCTCAGGCGGGTCGAGGACCTGGTCGACGCCGTACTTATGGGCACCGCCTTCATGGAAAACCCCGAGCCTTCTACCTTGCTGAGAACCCTTTTTGGCAAGCGATGAGGGGGATGAAAACCGGAAACAAAAAGGGCACATGAAAAAAATCACAGAACCTTCACCCGTTACTTCAGGTATAAACAGTACAGGCGTTGACCGCCATCGATATTTTAATTTTGCCTTGTGGGTATTATTTGCGGCGACATTTATCTTTTTTTATTCACTGTCTCCGTTGTTGCAAAACGCGGGGCTTTTTCATCTTTTGTTGAAAACCGACGCCCTGAATTCGTACCTGTTTTATGCCTTTAAAGATCCCCGGTTTCTGGATTTTAATTTTCATGGCGTCCATCCTTATTATATATTTTTGTCCCTTTGCGGAAAGTTCCTGTCAACCGGGGCGACAATGGCGTTTTTGTTTGCCGGTTTTGTGGCGCTGTTTCACTACGCCCTTCGTTTCAGGGTTTTTCATTTTTACACGTACGCCCTGTGGCTTTTAACCTGCGCTTTTACGTTTGCGTATAACGCGACTGGCCTGCTTCTGTGGTTCCAGTTTGGCCTGTACCTTTTGTTTGAAGCCCGGGAGCGGCAAATTTTTGGCCAATGGTTTGAAAAACACGGGACCATGGTTCGGGTATTGTTCTATCTTCTTCTGTCGGGTATCTTTTTGCCCGGCCTGGTGATGATTTTTTTCCTGCGGGGGCTTGCCCTTTGGCGCAACTTTGGCGCCAAGACCCTGGCCGGGACCTCGGCCCAGAAAATAAAAAAAGAACTCTATCCGGTCGCCATTACCGTTGCTGTATTATTTGTCTTTCAGGCAACGCTTGCCCTGGCCTGGTATAACCTGCCTGTATCGGCCCTCGTGAGTTACGCGGCGATGCCGGTTTCGGCCTATGCGATTAAAAATGTTGCCAACAATATCGCTTTTGCAGAGGCCCTTGCCCGGAATATTACCGAACACAGGGGAATTTACCTGGCCCTCGCCGGAGCCGTTTTTGTCTGGTTATTGATTTTGCGCGACGAAGGTGTCCGCTCAAAGCTGGCGGCCGGCGCGCTGGTTATCGCCGCGGGTTTTCTTTGTACCAGCGCCGAATCGGTGTTGTTTCCCCTGGCGGCATTTTTCCTGCTGCACGAGTTTAGTCATGAATCGGGGGGCGAATCGGCGACGGAATCAACCGGCCCCGCCGACATAAATTTCACTGGAAAAATGATCTCAATGACGGCGATTTTACTGATGTTGTTTTTTACCTTGCTGTGGTCGAAAAAAAACCCGCCGCCGGATATCGTCGATGTTGGCGACGAAAATGTCGTGGTTTCGTTTGCGGATCTTTCGAGGCTGCGGTTTTTCGAAGAAGACGGGCCGCACGGACGGGGGATAAAAAAACTTGCCGTTATCGACTTGAAAATCATTCCCGAAAACGTGACAAAACTTCTAGAAAATATGAAAACCCAAAAGCTGGATTTAATGTTAAACGACCGGGCCATCGCTTTCCTGGAAAGAGACCTTGCCTGTGAAAAAGAAATCGCCGATCGGCTTGAAAAAGACAACTACGCGATTTACCTTAAAAGCGCCATTCATCCCGACCAGGAAAAGTGGCCCTACCGAAGGGTCTATAATTTCTGGCAGATTCTCAAGAAAAAAGACCCCGCCGCAAAGATTGTTTTGTTTTAAAGATTTCGAGTTTAAAAATCCAGCTCGGGGCTTGATGCCGTAGCGTATAACTTCTGTGGGATTCGCCCGGCAAGCCAGGAGAGGCGGCCCGCGATCCAGGCGTGTTTCATGGCGGCGGCCATTTTAACGGGGTCGTCGGCCTGGGCAATGGCGGTATTTAAGAGCACGGCGTCGAGACCCAGCTCCATGGCCAGGGTGACGTCGCCGGCGCAACCAACCCCGGCGTCGAGAATCACGGGAACCCTGCCGTTGACGATTTCCAGGATCATTTTCATGTTGCCCTTGTTTTGAATGCCCCGACCGCTGCCGATGGGGCTGCCCGCCGGCATGATGGCGTCGGCGCCCGCCCTGAGAAGTTTACCGGCCAGTACCGGGTCGTCGGAGGTATAAACCATAAGAAATAATTCGTCGCGGGTGTATTTTTTACGAAGCTCCTCGACGCTCTTGAGGGTCTCAATCGGGTCGGGCAAAAGGGTGGTGACATCGCCCATGACCTCGACTTTCAGGAACTTCATGCCGAGCTCGACGGCCATGGCGGCCATGCGAAGGGCTTCGGGGGCCGAATGAGCCCCGGCGGTATTTGGCAGTATGGTGATTTTTTGCGTATCGATAAAGTCGACGATGTTGGCGGTCTGTTCGCCCGTGAGGTGAACCGGCACCCGGCGCAGGGCCAGGGTCACCATTTCGGTTTCGCTTGCCCGGTGACATTGGCGCATCTGTTCCAACGAGGCGTACTTTCCCGTGCCGACGAGAATTCTCGAAGACAGCTTCAGGTTACCCAGAACCAGCGGATCGTTTTTTAAATTTTCTAACGTTTTTGAATTTTCCATCAATACCTTTATGAAACAGGTAACCATAAAACCGCGATGCCTGCAGGCATCGGTTGAACCCGGTAAGGGAGGTTGCCATTGCACCCGGAATGTCGTGTCATTTTCCGGCGCTTTTGGCTATTCCGGTAAATCTTCCGGGATTACGTTTTCACCCCCGTTTATGGAGTATTTGTTTACATGTACGGTGAAATTACGCCCGTACGCAAGAGTATTGCCGATTCCAGAGGTCAAATAATTTTTACTTGTCAGTGCGTGCTTTTGGCAAATACAGGCTAAGGTAAAAATATGTTATTTGATTGGTTTCATTCTTTATTTTCAAACGACCTTGGCATCGACCTGGGAACAGCCAATACACTGGTTTACGTAAGGGGTCAGGGCATCGTTCTCTCTGAGCCTTCGGTTGTGGCCATAAATTCTTCAACGGGGAAGGTTCTCGCGGTAGGCCAGGAGGCCAAGCGGATGATGGGTAGAACCCCCGGCGAGATCGTGGCGATTCGCCCGATGAAAGACGGCGTAATCGCCGACTTCGAGACCGTCGAAAAGATGATTCGTTATTTTATCAATAAAGTTCATAACCGAACCACGCTGGTGAAGCCGCGTATCGTGATCTGCGTTCCGTCGGGAATCACCGAGGTAGAAAAGCGTGCCGTGCGGGAATCTGCCGAGCAGGCCGGCGCCCGTGAAATTTTCCTGATTGAAGAGGCCCTGGCCGCCGCTATCGGCGCCAACATTCCGATTCAGGAACCTGCCGGCAACATGGTGATCGATATCGGCGGCGGTACTACGGAAATTGCCGTACTTTCGCTTGGCGGTATGGTGATCAGCGACTCCATCCGGGTCGGGGGCGACGAATTTGACGAAGCCATTATAAAATACATGCGAAACGAGTATAACCTGATCATCGGCGAAAGATCAGCCGAAGAGGTAAAACTTGCCATTGGCAATGCCTTTCCGGGTAAAAAAACCGAGACCTACGAACTCAAGGGCCGGGATGCCATGTCGGGTCTGCCGCGAACCTTGACGATCGACAGTAACGAGGTTAGAAAATCGTTAAAAGAACCCATCGACGCGATTCTTGAAGGCACCATCCATGTTCTGGAAAGAACCCCGCCTGAGTTATCTGCCGATATCACCGAAAGGGGTATTGTACTGACCGGCGGCGGAAGTCTGTTGAAAGGTCTCGATAAGTACCTGGCAAAAGAAACCGGGGTACCGGTTATTCTGGCCGAGAACCCGTTAAACTGCGTGGCGATCGGGACCGGGAAATACCTCGAAGAACTCCGAAACATTAAGAAAAATCTATAGTTTCCGAAAATCGAGATGGAAGAATCGGCGTTGATTGTTAAGGCGTCAGTCCAGGTTTGAGAGAAATTGGTAAACTGTAATATTCATGTTGGCAGAAATCCTATCCAAATACAAGGCCGGTATATCCATGGCCTTGATTGTCCTGTTTTCCGTAATTAATTTATCCAGCCAGTCGGGAATTCTGATACGTTCGGCCAACCGGGCCGCTTCGACGCTGGATTTTTTTACAAACGCCTTTCACTCGTTTCGAAACGGCTTTGTTCGTATCGTCGACAGCTACGGTAATTATTCCGTGTTGAAAACCGAACGGGACGTCTTACGCAAAAAACTGGAAAATACGCAGGACCTTTATCTTCTTCTAAAATACCTCGAAGAAGAAAACGACCGTCTGCGCAAGCAGCTCGATTTTAAGCCCTCCGTTCAATATCCCGTGATCCATGCCGAAATCATCTCGCTTGACCCAGACAATTTGTTCCGAACGATTATTATCGACAAGGGGTCTGACGACGGAATCAAACCCTATATGCCCGTTCTGGCCTACCAGGTGACCAAAATCGTCGACGACAAGGGCGTAACTACCGAGGTTGTAAACTACGGCATCGTTGGCAAGATCATCCAGGTAACCAAGACCTCGGCCAGGATTCTGCCCATCTCTGACCAGTATTCCCGGGTGGGAATCAAGGTAAAACGAACCGGTCACTGGGGCCTGCTCAGCGGGCAGAGTCAGTTGCACGGACTGCCCAAGCTCGACTACATTTCTCTCGACGTGATTTTACATGAGGGCGACGAAATTGTGACCTCCGGCGACAACGGGGTGTTCCCCCGCGACCTGCCCGTCGGCAAGGTTACAAAAGATATTTACCGGGGGGCGACATTTCAGGACGCCTATGTGAAACCCGCCATTGATATTGAAAAGCTCGAAACCGTAATGATCATCAACAAAGAACAATTAAATTATAAAAATTTTTATGGCAATACTGTTTCGCCCGAGGTAGAGCAAAATACAGATGCGGCGATAGAAAAAAAGGCAGAATAAAGACAGGCGCAAATGATACTTGAAAAAATCATAATTTTAATCGCCGTATTTATATCGTACTTCATGCAGACCAGCCTGGATTTTTTTCAGCTGGGCGGTATAAAACCGGACTTCCTGCTTTTGCTTACGGTATACTATTCGATCCATAAGGGCGAAATGTACGGCATCTGGATCGGTTTTCTGGCCGGGCTTTTACAAGACATCAACCTGGGCGTGATGACCATCAGCGGAACCAGCCATGTGCGGCACTACCTGGGAATCAACATTCTGCCCAAAGCCCTGGTCGGCTACCTGGGCGGAAAATTTGCCGACAGTATTCAGAAGAACAACAACCTGACCTGGTTTGTAATCGTCTTTATATTCAGTATCATCAAGGGTATCGTGCTTTTCATTCTTACGGCGATTTTTCACGAGAATGTGGCCGCCGAAATGCTCGTGACTGTCATTCTCCCCGAATCTTTATACAACGCGCTTTTAAGTTTAATCTGGTTCCGGTTCCTGTATTTTGTCATACCCCCGATGGTGCGGCAGACGAGAGATATTCGTTAATATGTTTTTTCCTACCAGCGACGGCGGCTCACAAAACGAATCCGGGAACTCCCGGCTTTTGTTCCTGGTGATTTTTATCAGCGTTTCTTTTTTCCTGCTGCTGGGGCGGTTGTTTGTTTTGCAGGTCGAATCGGGAGACAAGTACCTGGAGAAATCCCAGAGGGTGATTCGAAAGGTAGTGACTTTCTCGGCGCCCCGGGGCGAGATGTTCGAAAGGTATTTCAAGGACCGGGAACACTCGAAGAACATCGTTTCAAATTCGACCAACCTGGTTTTGGTTGCCATTCCGACGGATTTTTCCAAAAACGAACTCAACGAAAAAACCACTCTCCTGGAAAAAGCGTTGAACCGGCCGACGGGCTCATTGACGGCAAAGATCCCCGCAGACAAACTGCATTCGAATGAAGAAATCATCCTGATCGACAAATTATCCCCCGAAGAATTGACCATATTGGCCGACTACCATTTTATCTTCATGAACTTCATCATCAAGCAAAACACCACGCGATGGTACAACATGGCCAACGCCGCCTCTCATGTGACGGGGTACATCGGTCTGCCGACCCCCGAAGACATCAAGGCCGGGTTCAAGAGCAACCAGTGGGTGGGCAAAAACGGCCTTGAGAAACAATACGACGACATACTCAAGGGCGAAGACGGCGAGATCGTCCAGATCAAAACCGCCACCGGCGACATGGAAGAACAAAAGGTTTTTAAAAATTTCATACCGGGTAACAACCTTGTCCTGACGCTCGACATGGAATTGCAAAACCTCGCCTGGGCCAGTCTCGGCGAGAAGCAGGGGGCCGTCGTCGTGATTAAGCCGGCCACGGGCGAAATTCTGGCCATGGTCAGCAAGCCCGACTATGACCCAAATATACTGATTTCGAACAACAACGAGTCGAGGAACCAGCACCTGGAATACATCAAAAACCAGTTTGCCGAAATCAACCGTTCGATTACCACGAAGTACCCGCCCGCGTCGACCTTCAAGCCGTTGGTCGCCGTCGCCGCGATGGAAGAAAAACAGGTACCCGCTTCGGAGTCGTACTTTTGCCCCGGGCATTTTACCATAAAGAGCAGCTACCAGAATCTGCCAGATTCGACCTTCCACGACTGGGCGGCGCACGGCGAAAACAATATCGTCGGGGCCCTGGCCCAGAGTTGTTCGGTGTATTTTTACAAGCTCGGTCAAAAAATAGGTGCCCAGCCGATGATCCGTTACGCGAAATACTTTATGCTCGACCAGCCCACCGGTATAGACCTGCCGGGCGAGATTACCGGTTTTATACCGACCCCGGCCTGGAAGGAAAAACAATTCAAGCAACGCTGGTTTGACGGGGACACGGTCAACTTAAGTATCGGCCAGGGTTTTATCGAGACGACCCTTATGGGTATGGTTAATTTTTTCTCGGCAATTGCCACGGGAGGCGTGGTGTACAAACCGCATATGGTAAGGCAGGTGCTTTATGCCGAAAACGACGAGGTGAAAGAAAATATCCAGCGTAGCGTGCTATACGAGCTGCCCATTTCGGCCACAACCCTGACCACGGTTCAGGCCGGGTTGCGCCAGGTGGTCTTAAGCGGTACTGCCAGCGGTCTTTTTAACCGCGCCGAACTGATGCCCATTGCGGGCAAAACCGGGACGGTACAGACCCGTTCGGAACGTTTTAAGAACAGGACCCAGCACGCCTGGTTTATCGGCTACGGGCCATTTCAGGGCGATGTTGAAAAATCGATCGTGGTCGGGGTTATCGTCGAGTACGGAATTACCGGGTCTTCGGGCGCCGCCCCTGTCGCCTATGATATTTTCAACGCCTGGACACGAAGATTGCAAACGGGGAACAAGTTAGACTGATGACTACGGTAAGAATTGACTGGAGCATGATTTTCTTTGCCCTCGCGGCATCGTTTGTGGGCATATTGACGATCTACGGCGGCAGCCCCGCAGGGGTTGTTCTGGCCAAGAAACAATTTCTCTGGCTGATGATCGGTCTCATCGTGATGTTCGCCTTTGCCTTTGTAAATTACCAGACCCTGGGGTCGTTTGCGGCGATCATCTACGGGGTCGGGATTGTATTGTTGCTCATCACCCTGGCTATTGGTACCGAAGTGAAGGGGGCAAAGGCGTGGCTTCGTATCAAGGGGATGGGGTTTCAGCCGGCGGAATTTATGAAGCTGGGGTTGATCATCGCCCTAAGCAAGTACCTTTCGATTCGCGAAAAGAAGATTGCCAATATTAACGAAATCTTTGTTCCGTTTATGATCGCCTTTTTCCCGATGATCCTGATTGCGGTGCAACCGGATCTGGGCTACGCGATTATGATCATTCCGATTCTCATTGTTTTGTTGTTCCTGGCCGGGGCCAACGCGAATATCCTTCTCGGGTTTGTCATTGTGGGTTTTTTCTCGTTGTTTGTGCCGATGTTCCTGGAATACCATAAATACATCATTGTCGACGATATCGTGGCGGCCCTGCGAACGGGCAATTACAAACTTTCTGACGCGGTCCATATTCTGGGTTTTGAGTCGTGGCGATACGTCGATCACCCGTCAGATTTTGCCGGGATAAAGCCCGAAGCTCTCGGTTGGGCCAAGGCCACGCTTTTGAAACCGGAAAATATTGATTTGTTTAAAAAAACGGCCGAGTTCATTTTTGACGAGAACAAGAGTTACCTCCGCGATTTCCTGGCCAACGACAAGGCAATGATTATCATGATTGTGGTATTCGGCGTGATCTATGGCATTTCGACATTTTTTTACTTTTACTATTACAAAGTCGACATATTGAAAAACTTCGGCATCTTTACGTTGATCATCGCGCTGGCCTTTACGGCCTCGTTTTCGCTGCGCAAGACGATCAGTTTTAAACCTCACCAGGTGATTCGAATCGTTTCGTTTGCCAATCCCGATAAATTCCCCAAGGGGGCGGGTTACCAGTTGAGGCATTCTATCATCACGATTGGTTCGGGCCAGATCCTCGGCAAGGGTTTTGGCCAGGGCGACATGACCAAGGGCGATATTTCGTTTTTACCGGAGTGGTATAACGACTTTATTTTTTCGGTGATCGGGGAACAATTCGGCATGTTCGGTTGTACGGTGGTACTGATTTTACTATTTGGGCTGGTCGGGCGCGGCATGTCGATCACGTGGCGGTCGAAAGACAAGTTCGGCATGCTGCTTGCCGGCGGTATAACGGCGATGCTGTTTCTCCACATCGCGATCAACACCGGTATCGCGATGGGTCTCTTGCCCGTAACGGGAATACCTCTTGTACTTGTCAGCTACGGGGGTTCGAGTATTGTTTTCACCTATGCCGGTATTGGCATTTTGCTGAATATCTACATGCGCCGCTTTACCAATATTTAGCTAGAGAGCCTGTACGCCACTTGCCTCTGAATTAGATGAGAAAGTTCAATGTCTTTTCGAGTAAAGTATTGAACTTTGGGGGCTGCCTTTGTTGTCAAAAAAGTTGGCTCACAGGCTCACCCTGATTTAAAGCGTCATTTTCTGCGGCTCAATTTTTTCTTGACCATGGCTTCAATTTCCTGATGCTGACGGGATGTTAAAGGATAATAAACAAAAGAATCGACTCATTGGAATCGCCCTTTCGATTTTACTCATCGTGGTCGGGGCGGCCGGACAACTTCATGGAAATTCCGGTCCGGAAACCATCTCTGAACAAGGCTATATATCATTATACCACACCATCTTACACCATATCAAAGAAGATTACGTTGAGGAGATCAACAGCAAGGATTTATGGAAAAATGCCATCGAGGGAATGCTCAAGGCAACCGATGACGAACACACCATTTTTCTCGACACCGACGAATACTCCGACTTAAAAACCGGCACCAAAGGCGACTTTGGCGGCCTGGGAATCGAAATCGCGATGAGAGATTCCATACTGACGGTCGTGACGCCAATGGAAGATACGCCGGCGATGCGGGCGGGTCTGCAATCTGGCGACAAGATTGTGGAGATAGAAGGCAAATCTACACGGGAGATGACCCTGCAGGAAGCCGTAAAGCAACTCAGGGGAACGCCGGGAACCACCGTTAACATTTCCATTGCCAGGGAAGGCGAAGAGGAACTGATCAAGGTTGACATCGTAAGAGAGGTCATTAAAATTACGATCGTTGAAAGCGGCATAATTGAGAAAAACAATATTGGTTACATTAAATTAAAGCAGTTTGCCGAAACCGCCACCATGGATATGGCCAATGCGATTCATGATCTTGAAGCAAAAAAAGTCAAGGGTATCATTCTTGACCTGCGCAACAACCCCGGTGGATTGTTGACGGCGGCCATCGATATTTCGAATTTTTTTATCAAGGAAGGCGTCATCGTTTCAACCAGGGGTCGGCACAAAATTAACGACAAGATTGAACATGCCGATCCGCGAAAGGTGATAGCCGGGGATATGCCGCTGGTTATTCTCGTAAACGGAGGTTCGGCATCGGCCAGTGAGATTGTGACCGGCGCCATCAAGGATCACAAGCGCGGAATCATTGTCGGTACGAAAACCTTCGGCAAGGGATCGGTTCAAAGCGTTATCCCGATGGAATTCGATACGGCGCTTAAGATGACCATTCAGAAGTATTATACCCCTTCGGGCGAGTCCATTCACAAAAAGGGGATTGAACCAAATATTGTCGTAAAACCCTATGAATTTACCAGGGATGAGCGAAGACATTTTCATGACCTTACCGAGGCAAAAATCCTGGAGAAATTTGTGAAGGACCACAAAACCTACAATGAAGAGTCCGTAGCCAGGTTAAAGACCCTGTTGAAAGAAAAGGGTTTCGCCTTAAGCGACTATGCGACGCGGTTTGTCTTGAAACAGGAAATAACAAGCCTCGGAAAACGACCCTTGTACGATCTCGAACTGGATACCCAGTTGATAAAAGGCGTACAGCAGTTTAAGTAATTCTTGAAGTTAAAAATAGAATCCCGGGGCGCCCCCGGGATTCTATTTTAAAGCTCTCGTTATGAAAACTGTTTGATGTTCTCAATTATATGTCTGTTGATCTCGTGAGATGCAAATTCCAACGTAACTTTTATGGCATTTCGAACCGCCCAGGCATTGCTTGAGCCGTGCCCGATGATGACGATTCCGTCAATTCCCAGAAGGGGGGCTCCCCCGTAATTGGAGTGGTCCATCTGGGCTTTAACGGCGCTCAGGGTGGGTTTTAATAAGAGGGCCCCGGTTTTGGCAAGGTTTGAGGTTTCGATGTTGTTTCTCAAAGTGTTGAAGATTGCCTTGGCGGTTCCTTCTATGGTTTTTATGACGATGTTTCCGACAAAGCCGTCGCAGACGACAACGTCTACGGGTTTTCCCAGGCCGAACAAATCGCGGCCCTCGACGTTGCCGACAAACCGCAACGGGAGTTTTTTCAACACTTCGAAAGCGGCCTGCGTAAGTTCGTTACCCTTGTTGTCTTCTTCCCCGTTTGATAATATGCCCACGGCAGGGTGAAGAGCCCCGAGGATTTCCCTTGAATAGATTTCGCCCATGATGGCCGACTGGACCAGGTATTCGACCTTGCTGTCGACGTTGGCGCCGGCATCCAGAAGGGCTGTCGCACCCGTGTTGTACCGCGGCAGGGGGGTCACCACAACCGGGCGTTTTACGCCGGGTAGTCTGCCCAGTTGCAAAAGAGCCGCGGCCATGCTCGCCCCCGTGTTTCCGGGTGAAAAAAAACCTATCGCCTGTTTTTCTTTTACGAGGCGGGCGCAGGTCATGATCGAAGAATTTGGTTTGGCCCGAACCGCCTTGGCCGGCTGATCGGACATTCCCACAATTTCGTCGGCATGTTCGATGCGAACGTTTTCAGATAATACGAGAGCGGGTTGCTTCAAGACAAGTTCGGTTAATATGTCTTTATTACCGACGAGAATAATTTTTGAATGCAGTTCTTTTGCCGCCAGGGCCGTTCCATGTACGATAGGTTCATAACCATGGTCCCCGCTGGCCGCATCCACCGCAATCCAGGTGTCTTCGCGCATGCTCCATTATGGAAGATTTAAATGAACTTACAAGTATAAATATGCGGAAATATTTTACGCTGTTTAGTGTGATCAAACCAAGCGCCCAGGTATATTATTCACCAAAGTGTATAATTTGCCGACAGGCAAGGTAGATTCAAAAAAATTTTAAAAAATAAAAAAAACATAACCAGGGTGTAAAAATTTCGCCAAAAGCCCTATACCGGTAGTATGAAGATACGTTTGTATAGGCCGGTTGCCGAATACCTGCTGGGTTTCCTTGGCAACAACCAGAGCAATTGGGAAACCCAGCTAAGCTCGTGGGCGGGGTTTCCCGTCAGGTTGCCGAAGTTTTTCTGGGAGGTGCATCTGTTCGTTATCAACAAGAGGTCGCCGTCAAGCCTGACTGTCGAATGCAACCCCGAGAAAAACTGGTTCTCGGTTTTTTATTCGTACAATTTAAACGGCGATTTAAAGAAGTACATGGAGCTTACCCTGGTTCGCAAGTGCCGCCGTCAGAGGGAAGAGGCCAGGAGATTTAATTTACGGCGGGCAGGTTAGGGTAGTTGTTGTCAAACAGGATTTTATACCGGTCGTAGTAATTGCGGGTCCGTTGAACGTAGAAATAGGTCTCGTCAACCGGGATTTTTTCAAGAAACATCTCCTGGTCGCCGACGAAAAACTTGGTTCTCCAGATCGCCAGCATGGTAGGACCGGCGTTGTACGCAATTGCCATGTTCTCAAATTTGCCGTCGGAGACCTTGTTGAGCCAGGAGTAGAAAAAACCGCCCAGTTCAATCGACTGGGTAGGGTCATATAGATCCAGGTTCTTAATCTTCAGGGTCTTGTTCAGCCACTTCGCCGTGGCGGGCATGAGTTGCATCAGTCCCCGGGCGCCCGAGCGGCTGGTCGCCCCTGGGTGAAAACCCGACTCCTGTTTCATCAGGGCATAGACCCGGGCGGCCTCGATCTGGTACTTCTCGCTTGCCGCAACCACGATGTCCTTAAACGGTGTCGGGTAAAGGCAGCTTGCGGCAAAGGGCGACAGGGTCATTATGTCGGCCTGCTTCCGGTACATGGTCAACAGGGCCTGAAAGTTGGCCGCCTTCAGCCAGGCGTCGCCGGTTACGATTCCGGCATGCAGGAGAATGATGAATTTGCGTTCGGGGTTTTTCAGGAAATCGAGATACTCCGCGGCAAGGCGATCAAACCCCATGGCCGCAAACAATGCCGCTTTTTCTTCCTCCGGGGTAAGCGACTTTACCGTTTTGTGAAATTTTTCTTCGAACTCTACCCAGAACCTGTCGACGCCAAAACCGGGTCTTTTTTTCTTTTCGGTAAAATACCGCTCCATGGCTTCCGGGCGGTTGAAGTTGGCGACGATCCAGCCCTGGATGGTTTTGAGGTATTCCGGCGACATTCCGCTTCGGTCGTCATCCGAGGGGTTGGCCGGAATCAGGATTTCGCCGGATTCAACCGGGGTGATCTCGCGCAGCGCCGGGATGGCGTAAAAGTGCTCCGGGGAATTCAGGTAGACCTGTTTGTAGAATTCCTGGGCCTTCTCATGCTCGCCTTTTTTTTCGTAGATTCGGCCCATGAAGTAACGCGCCCTGCCGCCGACCGAAGAGCCGGTTGTGGCGTTGGCGAGATCCTGGAGGCAGGATAACGCCAGGTCGTTTTGGGCCTGTTCGAGGTATTCAAAGCAGGCGCCGAAAAAAACGCCTTCGGCATACATCGAGTCGTTGTCAAATTTCAGAAGATATTTTGAGGCTTCCTTTTGAAGCTGCGCCCGGTTGCTTTCGTTGTTGATTTTATCAAGGGCCCGAAGGCGAATCAACGAAGGCTGGCGAAAGTCGTTTTCGCCGACAAGGGCGACGACCAGGGCATATTGGCCTGAAGAGAATAACCGGCTGCCGAGGTCGCCGTAGAGTTTCTCCTGCCGGGGAGGTTCAAGACGCGCAATGTTGTCGTGCACCAGGTTCAGGCAGGAACTAAAGGTAAGCCGGTTGATATCCAGGCGGCAGCGGTTTTGCAGGTAAAGGTAAAGATCGTTTTTGTCGAGTTTTGAGGGGTCGATTTTACTCCAGAGAGCCAGCGATTCCCCATAGCGTTTCACGAGCCGGTAACCTTCGGCCATTTTGATGAGGTACGATGTGCCGAGTTTGTCTTTTAACTGGGGGGCCTTCTTTAAAAGAAATTCAACCTGCTTGATGGTTTTTATATAGGTCCAGTCGTTCTCGGGATATTCCAGAACCTGGAGGTAGTTTTCCAGCGAAAGTTCGTAGTTGCCGGTGAGGTAGTAGAGGCCGCCAAGGCGAAGGTATAAAAGCGGCGACTGGTAGTCGCGAAGAATTCCCTTGTAGATCTCGATGGCCATGGACGAGTTCAAACGGGAGATGATCTCGACGCGAAATTCGGTGACCTTTTCGTGAAGGGCCCCTTTGGCGTCGCCGGGCAGCAGGGCGAGCATTTTCGAGGCGGTCTCGGCGCCGTAGAGCTGAAGGTAGATGCGGGAAAGTTCAAAGACCGACTCGGCGTAAAGGGGCGAGCGGCGGGTTCCCGATTCCATGTAGGGGATCAATACCGCAGGGGTGTAGTTGGCCGGCAGGGGTTTGTACTTAAAGCCCGCGTTGGCAAATCGTATGGCGGCTGACTTGGAATCTTTCTTGTTCTGCAATATCAGCGCCAGAAGGTACGACTCGACATAGGTCGGCTCCTTTTTGGCCGTCAGGGTCTGGGCGACCTCGGCGACGCGCTTGCTTCGCAGAAGAAAGTTATACGACTTCAGGGGGGAAAAATCATCCGCATCGATGTCGTCGGCAGAAAGACCGTTTACCGACAGGCATAAAAATCCCAGGCAGAAGATAATTTGAAGAAATAATGTCTTTGAAGTTTTACTTATCATAGAAGGTACATACCTGCCCTCGAAAAGAAAGACAGACCGGCATCGGCCCGGGTTTTTACATGATTCAAAAGGCACATACAGGTAAAACCTTTTTTCCCCAGCGGTTTTGGTTGTTAAATAAGATTTTTTATTTTATGGCCATATTTATATAGCTTTAGAATAATGCGGAATAATGTTTAAATCATTTTCAATCTCAGATTTTTTATTTCTAAGATCATATTCCGCTTGCAGCCCCATCCAAAATTCGGCAGAATTTCCGAAAAATTTTGCTAAACGTAAGGCTGTGTCAGGCGAAACAGATCGCTTCTCGTGAATAATTTGAGAGATTCTGGTGGTTTGTATATGCGTTTCTTTTGCCAGCCTGTAAGCCGTAATGTTCAACGGGGTCAAAAATTCTTCGCGTAAAATTTCGCCCGGATGAATATTTTTAATCTTTTTCATAATGCTTCTCCTAATCATGGTAATCAAGCAGGCGAACGTTAATGGATCTTCCATTATTCCATTGGAAGCAAATACGCCATTGACTGTTGACCTTTATGCTGTAATAATCTTTCATGTTTCGTTTAAGCTTTTCCAGGCGATTTCCGGGCGGTACCTTCAAATCATTTATATCAATAGCTCTATGGAGCATAAATAACTTTCTAAGCGCAATTTCCTGAATATCGACTGGAAATTTTTTAGAATATTCCTGGTTCCAGATTTTTTCAGTTTCCTTACATGAAAAATTACCTATCACTTATTAACTATAGTATCAAGCTGAGATAATATCGTCAAGCGATATTACTCTGATGTTCCGACTAAAGTTCGGACATCAGGAGCCTGCGCGCCAACCTGTTTTCTGAGTGAGATGAGAAAGTTCAATGCGATCGAAAAGTGGCTAGCAGGGTCACTGACGGTGACCCTGCTAGCCATTCACGAAGCTTTTCGAGTAAAGCAATGAACTTTGGGGTTATCTTTGTTTTCAAAAAATAGTTGTCGCACAGGCTCTCAGGTTTGACAAACCAGAACAAGTGCCTGCCCTGCCTTCGGCACCTGGCGGGGCTATCGCCCCGCTTGACAACCAATTTTGACTGGCCATGCGGCATGACTTTGGGCGATTTTTGTGCGTCCTGCAATTTTTCAGGCAAGTGATATTGCGCAACAAATAAGCCCTATGATTTTTACACGTACCCACATTGTATGTTTTCTTTCTATAAAATATGGTAAATCACTTGAAGTTTTATCTCGCCACGCCTTTTTTGGAGGTAAATGAATTCTTTTGATAAAAAACCGCCCCAGGTTCCGGGTTTGCCGTTGATTGGCAACGTTTTCGAATATTTAAAAAGCCCTCTTGATTTCTATTTTGATATTAAAAAAAAGTACGGCGACATTGCCAGGTATAAAATTGCCCACCTTGAGGAGGTTGTGATTTTTCATCCGCGGGACATCAAGCGTGTTTTGTCAGACAACGCTGATAATTATGATAAGAGTTCGGCCTATCGTTACCTAAGGGAGGTGCTTGGCAACGGCATGCTTACGGCAGATTATAACGATTGGGAGTGGAGGCGCAAACTTGCCGCCCCGGCGTTTACAAAGCAGATGCTGCACGACTACGGCGTTCAAATGGTTTCGATCATTGACAACTACGCCGATCGATGGAGCGAGAAATTCGTCGCCGGCCAGGAGTTCAGCCTCTATAGGGAGATGAATCAGCTGGCTCTTGAAATTGCCGGGGTGACGATGTTTGGGTCAAGGCTGATAAGGTATTCCGAGGCATTGTCGGAAGATTTGACAGGTATCATGATCCTCCTGGAAAAGCGGATCACTTCGTTGTCGTTACCGTTGTGGATACCGACAAGTCTGAACCGCCGGTATAAAAAAACATTAAAAAGTCTTCACAACACCATTTCAAAAATACTCGACGAGGGTTCTCGCGCTTTCGAAGCAGGGGAGAAACCTCCGGTGTTGATCAGGATGCTAATCGAGCAAAGCCGTAAAAAACCTGCCGGCTGGAACATGATTGACGAGGCGATCACCTACCTGGTCGCCGGGCATGAGACTACCGGGTCGGCCCTGGCCTGGGCGTTTTACCTGGTCCTCACCCACCCCGAGGTCCAGGAGCGCCTCGACGGGGAATTAAACCGGGTTCCTGGCAATCGCCCGGTCACAATGGATGATTTAAACCACCTGGTCTATACCGAACAGGTTGTTCGTGAAACGCTGAGGCTCTATCCTTCGATCTGGACGTTCGGGCGCAGAACGATCAACGAAGACGTGCTGGGCGGTTGCAGGATCGAGGCCGGAACCGACCTGGCGATTGTCCCTTTTGTGACCCACAGAAATCCCGACTACTGGCCCGACTCTGAAAAGTTCGATCCCGACCGTTTTGCCCCCGGCAAGGAGATCGACAAGTATCAATATTTTCCTTTTAGCGCCGGGCCGCGAAACTGTATCGGTCATAGATTTGCCATGCAAGAGATGGTTCTGGTTTTGGCGACCTTCATGCGGCGGTTTCGTCTGAAGCTCAGGGAGGGTTTTGTCGCCTACCCCGAGTTCATGGTGGCGATGCGTCCTTCCGGCGGCATGCCGGTATCGATTTTAAGCGAGAATAAGTTTCTGTCAAAAATCCGGGCACATGGGGTTGTCTAAAAAGTCACAAGAAAACCGAAAGCCTCGCATTTTACTGCGTAAAATGCCGCTAAAGCGTCCGAAGCGGCCTGCTTTTGGTTTTCTTTTTGGCCTCTCAAGCCAAATACGCGACTTTTTAGACAACCCCGCGCAAGCGGTAGCAGGGATTACTCTTTGTTTTTCATCGATTTTTCCACTTCTTTCTTCACGGCTTCAAAAAGCTGTTCGTATCCGAAAGTTTCAAGAGGCTGCCCGTTCACAAAAAACGTCGGTGTTTTTTTCACAGAAAAGGTGTTTAGATCCGCGATATCGATATTTATTCTATTTGTAATTTCAGAATCTTCCATGTCGCGCTTGATCTGGTCCGTATTGAGACCAAGCCCGGGCAGGTATGTCCAGATTAACATTGGGTTGGGGTTGTGATGGTCCCCCCATTCAGGCTGTTTTTCAAAAAGTTTTGCAAGAGTCTCCCAGTATTTATTCTGGTTTCTGGAGGCTTCGAGAATTTTTACGGCGAAAATTGAATCTTGATGAAAAGGAGCGTAGCGGATCACAAGTTTAATCTTTCCGGGAAATTGGTGCATTATATTTTTAACCAGGGGATAAAAATTTCCACATGTTTCGCACTCGGGATCCAGGAATTCCACAATTTCAACGGGCGCTTCGGGGTTTCCAAACACGGGACTATGATCTCTCGAAAGAATTTTTCTGTTTTTCTCCAGGGTAAGGCGTTGTTCTTCGGAATTCTTTTTCTTATAGAGATACGCTCCGCCGGCAAAAACTGCAACCATTGCCAATAGAGAAATGCCGACCAATTTATTTTTTTTCATTGTAGTATCTCCTGTAAAAAATGTACATCAAAATCATTATTATCGAAAATCCTGCAAAAGAAAGCTTGGGGATGGTGATAAATCCCAGCCAGTTAATATACCTCGCCGAACATGGAATGCCCTGGACACATGGCGAAGCGCTTTCCGGCAAGATGTGCATCTGGATCAGATTGTGATACAAGGCGAAAATCCAGCCGAGTATAATAAAGGGAGCGGTATAAAGCAGTATACTTTTTTCAAGTCGATATAAAGATATCAAAAATAAAATAACCAGGGGGTACATGAATATCCTCTGGTACCAGCACAATGTGCAGGGTACAAACCCCATAATTTCACTAAAAAACAGACTGCCCAATGTTGATATCATGGCGGTTATCCACGCAAGGAATATTATAGAGTAAGCCTGCTTGTCTTTCATCTTGCGTCTCTTTAAAGTGAAAGCAATGCGGCCGTGTGTGTTGTAAATCAATATTTGTTGTTTTGTAGTCGGCAACCTGAAAATTTAAATTCTCATTATTTTTAAAAATAATAAGATAAGTGTAACACGGCTTCGGCAGCATATACATTTGCGCATAACTGACGTTTTTTGATGGTATGTTGCCGAAGGTGGAGTTCATGCTCTGGCTGTTAAGCAAAGACCCCCTTCAAATATGGTTAAGCAATGACGAAAATACATTAGCAGATAAATTGTCTTTACAGCAAATCTATTTAATAGAAAGTAGAATTGCCAAACCCGCGACCGTCCTTGCCGGTCTCTCGTCTTCGAGAGGCGCCGTTAGGCGTCGAAATGTATTCTCGCTGTTATGCGATGGGCAGATTAGTATGAAAGGTTTTAAATGGATATATATTCAAAATTTGATTTACATGTTCATTCAAGTGCAAGTGGGAAAACCAAAACAGGTGATCAAGAATTAGTAAAAAATAGTACAGTTAATAATTCACGTCAAAAATTTAGAAAAAAATTTGTAAAAGATGTTTTCACACGATTTCATATGTCGTTGATTTTATCTGGAACGGTTTGCGCAGGTTTAATTTTTTCAAAGTTATTATTGGTATTTGGTTTAAACCATATGGTTTACCGTTATATGATATCTTTGGTTCTTGCCTACATATTCTTTTTTATACTGATGAAGATCTGGCTACATTACCTGACCAACCCGTACCGAAGTAGCCAGGAAAATGATAATTCGAAAAGTGCCCTGGATATTCCAGATATACTACCGGATTCCCTGTCGATACCGCAGAAGGTCGGCAGTTCATTTGGTGGGCACGGCGGTCAATTTGGCGGCGGCGGCGCCTCCGGAGGCTGGAATGTTGAATCGAACACGTTGAATACGGCGCCGTCGCAAATGCCCGGTAAAGGCAGTGATTTGTCGATCGACCTCGACCTGCCCGACGAAGGCGGCATGATTTTGATACCTCTCATTTTATTGCTGTTGGCATTACTTGGCGGCGGCCTATATCTTGTTTACCAGGCGCCGGTGATCATCTCCGAAGCGGCCTTTGACTTTATCCTCGCCGCATCCCTGTTTAACCGCGCCAGAAAAATGGATCATCCAAACTGGGCAGGCAGCGTATTTAAATTTACCGTTCTGCCTTTTTTATTTTCATTGGTAATTTTTTTGACTTTGAGCATTCTTTTTGTAAGGACATGCCCTGAAGCGACAAAACTACCCGAAGTCCTGAAGCTGTGCATATTTAAGTAATTTTAAATGCGATTTTTGGAAGGGGCAAGTCTCCCCCGAGTCTGTTGAAAAACCCTCGACGGGGTATATAATTAACCCATCTGACGTTATGGCGCGTTATAAAAACCCGGATGTAGATCAATATCGAATCGTAACATTGAATTTCTCGGAACTTTT
>Ga0224510_10000559_pt1 | contig 27937 bp, 29 predicted proteins | sample SF_May12_sed_USG_FD_170161 | JGI IMG/M metagenome (GOLD analysis project Ga0224510, IMG submission 170161) | Sediment microbial communities from San Francisco Bay, California, United States - SF_May12_sed_USGS_4_1 | ecosystem: Environmental > Aquatic > Marine > Sediment | place: USA: California... | reverse complement strand
TGCTCTCAAGTGATAACAATCTGAACACATTGACCGTCACGTCAGGCCTCTTGAGTCCAGCATTTACTTCCGACCATCTGGCCTATACCGTGGATGTGGCCACCGACATCACCAGTGTCACCGTCACCGCAACCAAGTCCGATCCGGATGCCGTGATTTCAGGTACTCTGACCAATGAGGGAGCGGCACCCATCCAACTCGATGGGCCGGGAACACAAAAAACAGTTTCGATCACCGTAACCGCTCCGAATCACACCAGCAAGACCTACCGCATCACCATCAACCGTGCGGCATCGAGCAACAACAACCTATCGGCCTTGCGCGTGCGAGTCGGCACTGTGGATCAACCCTTGTCTCCTGGGTTTTCCTCCGGAGAGACAAGCTACAGAGTAGAAGTGGGGCCGAAGGTCCCTAGCGTCACTGTCACCGCAACCAAGGCTGATCCACGTGCGGTAATTTCTGGTGACGTTCCCAATGAAGGACAAGCCACCATCCAACTGGATGGACCGGGAACACAAAAAGATGTCTCCATTCATGTGGCTGCTCAAGATGGTAGTGTAAAAACTTACATCATCACGGTCAAACGAGCCCCCCCTTCGAGCAACAAAAACTTGTCGGCCCTGAGCGTGACTTCATGGCCTCTGAATCCCAGCTTCACCGCAGAACAGCTGGCCTATACCGTGGATGTGCCGACCAACGTCGGCAGCGTAGACGTGTCTGCAACAAAAGCTGACCCGGATGCCGTCATGTCCGGCTCGTTGTCCGCCGGGACAGGCCAAGCAGGCGGTCAAGTAGCTATTACACTTGGCACGCCGGGGACCGCCACAACGGTGTCCATCACCGTCAGGGCACCCGATGAAACCTCCAAAACTTACTCCATCACCATCAACCGGCGTGCATCCAGCGACAGTACCCTGTCAACCTTGAGCGTGGATGCCGGGTCGTTGGATCCGGTTTTTGCTCCTGGCACAGTGAACTATGCAGTGCAGGTTGGCCTTCTCGTCGGTCGTATCACCATTACAGCGACCAAGACCGATCCCAATGCCACAATGTCCTCCCTAGGCTCAGTCATCGCTGCAGTTGGGATACCAACCGGTCACGTGACGGTCTCTCCAGTATTGGGAGCTGAAACCAAGCTAGACCTGACGATAATTGCCCAAGACGGAATCAATAGAACGGCATACAGGATTACTGTGACTCGTGGACTCTTCTAGAAACTGACATACATGGCGAGCATGTCATATCTTACGACCCTATCGATTGACCAGACCGAATAGATTCGCTATACGTATTAGATACCGTCGCGCTGTTCTCGGTCATGGCCGGAAGATCCTGAATGAGCCCTTAGCATCAACTTTATATACGACGTTCACCGGAGCAGACAGACCATCTGCCTAGATACTGAGAAAGTGACCACCTGTCCATGAAACACTTGCTCGTTTCTGCGAGCTACCGCATCACCGCTGTCTTGCTCATGGCCCTCTGCTTCACTCCCGCTGGTTGCAGAGACAGTGCATCAATTTCAGAGCAGACGGTAGAAGTTCCTCTTTCCAGCTTGACGATCACCCCACCCGGTTCGCTCCAGCCGGCATTTTCCAGTAATACCACCACCTATGCCGCTACCGTACCCACCGCCGTGACCAGTGTGACCGTGACGGCCAGTCCCAGAGACAGTACGACCACGCTCATCATCAACGGGGTGACCACCCCTGCAGGACAAGGCCACCCGGTGTCACTCGGTCAACCAGGATCGACCACACCCATCGAGGTGGTCGCCTCCTCGCAAAATGGGATCGAGAGCACGTACAACGTCACAGTCACACGACTATCAGATGACGACAATGTATCGGCCTTGCAAGTGACAGCAAATAGTATCGTTCAGTCATTGGATCAGGCGTTTGATGCAAAGACCCTCGACTACAAAGCCGACGTCTCCAATACGGTTCAACAGGTCACAGTCGTTGCAACCAAATCGGACCCAAACGCCACGATGTTGATGAGTGCTGGGTCAAGCACCGTCACCATTGGACCAGGGATCAATACAGGACAATTACCGATCACACTTAGTGGACCAGGAACGTCCACCCTCGTGTCCATCGAAATAACCGCACCAAACGGAAACACGAAAACCTACCAGATCACGGTGAACCGACTATCTGGCAACAACACGTTACGAGAGTTGTCCGTCATACCAGGCACATTCAATCAACCGTTTGATCCGACAATCACGGCCTACCTGGTAACGACACCGACCATCGCTGAACAGGTAACTGTCACTGCCACCAAATCTGATCGGCTTGCGGCAATGTCTGGGAATGTCACGGCTGGTACAGGGCTCGAGACCGGCACCGGGATTTTCCAGTTAGGAGCACCAGGGTCAGAAATCCCCCTCTCCATTACCGTAGCAGCGCCAGACCCCACGGTCCCTCCAAGGGAATACCGTATCACCGTCAAGCGAGCAGTCCCTTCGAACAATGCAAATCTGTCTGCATTGACGACGGATGCCGGATCCTTGGATCCGCCGATCTTTAATCCAGACACAAAGAGCTATGACGTAAAGGTCGGCCTCCTTTTCCCTGGCAACGTCAAGCTCACGGCGACAAAGTCCGACTCAAACGCCACAATGTCTGCGCTGGGTTCGGTGATCGCCTTACCTGGGGTTCCAACAGGCCAGGTGACTATCACACCTGGGTTTGGGATCGGAACAACCGTCAACATCGACGTGAGGGCAGAGGATGGAGTAAACAGCACGACGTACAGGATTACCGCTATTCGAGGGCTCTTCTAGCAGGTCAGCTAGCTCGCGAAGTTCTGAGCCTCTTACTCCAGACTTGGGGCCTGTCTCCGGCCTTTGTTGCGGCGCATGCCCCCCCCACTCACAACCCTCCTTGTGAGAGTACGTGCCGTCGGCTAAGGAAGGGACAAGAGATCCATGTCCGAAGAAGAGCCCTATCGCTTAGGATCCAGCTCGATCAGACCTTTGCGGATGGCAAGAATAGCCGCCTGTGTGCGGTCGTAGACTTGCAGCTTATGAAAAATATTCCTGACGTGATTCTTGACCGTCTTTTCACTCAAATCAAGGTTGTTGGCGATTTCCTTGTTGGTTTTTCCGTCGGCGACCAATCGCAACACGGTAATTTCACGTTCCGTCAAGTCATGTTCGGCCCACGCCGGCTTTTTCCCTTTTTTCTGGGCCATGAGTGAAAATTCGGCCAGGATCTTGCTGGCGACCGACGGGTGGATCAACGATTCTCCGCGATAGATGGCGCGAATGGCCGCCACAATCTGCGACGACTCAGAATCCTTCAGGAGGTACCCCGTTGCCCCTGCGCGAACTAAGTCAAAGATGTATTGTTGCTCCTCGTACATGGTCAGCGCGACCACGCCGATGTGCGGAAACTCGCGCTTGATCTGCCTGGTCGCTTCGACACCGCCCATTCTCGGCATACTGACGTCCATCAGGATCACGTCCGGAAGCAAGGCGCGAGATTTCTCCACCGCTTCCATACCGTCCTGCGCTTCCCCGATGACATGAATATCTTCCTTTGTCTTGAGGATGGCTGCCAACCCTTCTCGGACAACCCGGTGGTCGTCGGCGATGAGGACCTTAATCTTTTCCATGCTGTCGTTCCTCCTTCTGGCCCAACGGCACCTCCACGACGATGCGTGTGCCTTTTCCCGGTTTGGATTCGACTCGCCCCTCCCCACCAACCAGCCGCGACCGTTCCAAGATCCCCTTGATCCCGAAATGGTCCCATTTCTCCGGATCCCGCAAGACGGTCTCCATATCGAACCCAACCCCATTATCGGTGATGGTAACCCGCAAGAGATCGATGTCGATATCCAGCTTAATCGTCACTCGGTCTGCCTTGGCATGTTTTTCAACATTGCCCAATGCTTCTTGAATGATGCGGAAGAGAAACATCTTTGTCCGAGGAAACAGAATCTGTTCGTCCCCGGAGAAGCTAAACTTGGTGGTAATGTGCGTCTGGGTCTGATAGGACTTGAAATAGTTGGTCAGCGCCGAAATCAACTCCATCTTGTCATAGTGCAGAGGACGCAGATTGAAGATGACCTGGCGCGCTTCCTGAATCGCCAGTTTCAGCTGAGCCTTGCTCTCCTTAAGCGTGGCCAAACTCGCTCGAGGATTCTTCCGGAGGAGCTGCTGGCATAAATCCAGCTTGAAGTTGACCCCCGCCAGGATCTGCACGAATCCGTCATGAATCTCGCAGGCAATCCTGGTTCGTTCATCCGTCACCGCCGCTCCGGTTTCCTTCACGTACAATCGGTAGAGGGATTGATACTTGTTCAACGTTTTCTCGATCTCTGCCGTCGCGCGAATCCTGGCTTCGATCAACTCCCACATGAATTTCGCGCTGGCTCCTCCAATGACGGTGACACCCATTCGATGAAAATCTTGGAGGAATCGCCAGACGCCCGGATCGCCTGACACATCAATGATCAGGTCCACACGCTCCATCGTGAGCAGATGTTGATAGTCGTGGGTCACCGGAATCTTTAATTGTCTGGCCAACTCAAGGCCCGGCGCATCAGGATTCACCTCCGCCACACCGACGATTTGGACCAACGGGTCATTCGCAAAGATCTCGATCAGCGCGGTGCCTCCTCGACCGGCACCAATGATGGCGACACTGGTTGCTGCGGAAGCCGATGGGTTTCGTTTCCCACGCTGGGCACGTTGGGGGAGAGGCTTGATCGTCGGCATGAGGGATCTAACTGCTTAATATAAACCCGCGTGGGCACTGCTCAGGAATGTACGACCGAATAATCCTACGTGCGACCCGCATACGCTACAGACTGTTCAACAGGGCCTTCCCACCGGTCCACAGCGGGCGAAGAGTCGACGTGGACTCGGCACCGTATCGTAAATCGCTGAGGGAAACCTGAACCATGCAGAAGAACTGGTTCGCTATCCGAATCGTACTCGAATCACCCGTCTTGTCACTGTGTGAGATATGAAGCGGCCGAGACCAAGCCGTGATGGGAAGAGAGATGGGCGACAACGGTCGACGGTCAGGGCTCACTACGTTCCTGCGCCAAGGTCTTCAACTCATCCAAGAATTGGTCAATGTCCTTGAACTCGCGATAGACGGATGCAAATCGGACATAGGCAACCTGGTCCAACTGGTGCAGTTCTTTCATCACTTCTTCCCCGACGATCCGGCTTTCGATCTCCGTCTCGCCCATCTCTTGAATGTGTTTTTCAATGCGGTCGGTCACGGCCTCGATGGTACTGATACTGATCGGCCGTTTCTCACAGGCCTTTTTCAAGCCTACCAGAATCTTATTGCGATCGAACGATTCCCGCCGCCCATCCTTTTTCACGACAACCGGGAGAATCTCTTCGACACGCTCGTACGTGGTATAGCGACGTTTACAGCCAAGGCATTCGCGACGGCGACGGATGACCTCGCCTTCCTTGGCCATGCGGGAATCGACCACCTTGTCTTCGAGTTCATCGCAGAAGGGACATTTCACCGCAGACGACCTGCTCTCTGGCTATCGGCTGACTAGTAGGGATGAAAGATAGGAAACCGGGAACACAACGCTTTAGCCTGTCCACGAACCTCTTCCAATATCGCCGGATCCTGACGATGCTGGAGCACCCGATCGACCAAGCCGACGATCTCTTTCATCTCCGGCTCACGCATCCCCCGCGTCGATACGATCGGTGATCCCAAGCGGATCCCGCTCGCCACCGCCGGCGGCTTTTCATCATATGGGACGGCATTCTTGTTGACGATGATCCCGGCGGCATCGAGCGCCGCATCCGCCTCTTTCCCGGTGATCCCCTTGTTCGTGAGATTCAGGAGCATGAGATGCGTATCCGTTCCACCGGAGACAATCTTGTAGCCGCGATCGACGAATCCCTGCGCCAATGCCTTCGCATTGGCCAGCACCTGTTGCTGATAGCGCTTGAACCCGGGTGATAAGGCCTCCTTGAAGGCCACCGCCTTGGCCGCAATCACATGCATCAACGGACCACCCTGCAACCCTGGAAACACCAGTTTGTCGACCCCTTTCGCATGTTCGGCCTTACACATCGTGACGCCTCCACGCGGGCCGCGCAGCGTCTTATGAGTCGTCGTCGTTACAAAGTCCGCATAGGGAACAGGGTTCGGATGGAGCCCCGCCGCAATGAGTCCGGCGATATGAGCGATATCCACCAACAAATAGGCACCGACCGATTTGGCGATTTGCTGAAAACGAGGAAAATCCAAGATGCGGGCATAGGCACTGGCCCCAACCACAATCATGCGCGGACGACACTCTTCTGCCGCCTTTTGGACGGCATCGTAATCGATCGTCTCGGTCTGGCGATCAACGCCATAGGAAAAGACACGGAAGAGAATACCGGAGAAATTGACTTTGCTGCCGTGCGTGAGGTGCCCGCCCTGGGCAAGGTCCATCCCCAAGATGGTATCACCGGGCTTCAGCACCGAGAGATACGCCGCCATGTTGGCCTGAGAGCCGGAGTGTGGCTGCACGTTGACATGCTCGGCACCAAAGATTTGCTTGCAGCGCTGGATGGCCAAATCCTCAACTTCATCGGCATGCTGACAGCCACCATAGTACCGCTTACCAGGATACCCTTCCGCATACTTGTTCGTGAGCAAGGAGCCTTGTGCCGCCAACACCGCAGGACTGGCAAAGTTTTCGGAGGCAATCAGCAAGAGTTTCTCCCGTTGCCGGATTTCCTCAGCCTCTATCGCCGCATAGACCTCAGGATCGGCTGACTTCAGGGCATCCCACGAACCGATTGCGTCACCACTCATCTTGTCCATTGTCGAATCCCTATGCTGATGCGGCTGGTGCTTCAGCCTCTTGCGCTTCTTGCTTCTTCACCACATGGACTTTCACCGTCGCCATCACATCCCTCGGCATCTTGATGGGAATGGCTACGGTGCCGAGTTCCTTGATCGGCTGTGCCAGTTGGATCTTTCGTCGATCCACCGTGACACCTTTCTCCGCCAAGCCTTCCGCGATATCCTTCGTCGTGACGGAGCCGAACAGCTTATCGTCTTTGCCCGCCTGCATCTCAATCGTCAGCTCAACAGCCGACACCTTCTTCGCGTAGGTTTCGATCTCAACCTTTTCCTTCTTTGCCTTCTCGGCCGCCACTCGCTTGGCATGCTCGAACGCTTTGATGCTTCGACCGTCGGCTTCGACGGCTTTCCGTCGCGGCAGCAAATAGTTCCTCGCAAACCCGTCGGCGACGTTGATCAGATCGCCGAGATGTCCTACCCCTTCCAGGGTCTCTTGAAGAATAACTTTCATAGCCCTACTCCTTCACATAATAAAGTGCCAGAGAATACTGAGCTGGCTTCAAAATGTCAATTCGGATGGATATGGGTGGGGATGCCTATGAAATGACACCAAGCGTGCGGCCCACCTTGGAAAAGGCCGCCACGGCCCGCTGTAGCTGAGCCGTTGTATGGGCTGCCGACATTTGCGTCCGGATTCTCGCCTCCCCTTGCGGGACGACCGGATAGCTGAACCCGACGACGTAGACTCCTTCTTGGAGCAAGGCCTCCGCCATGGACGTGGCAAGGGTGGCCTCACCCAACATCACAGGAATGATGGGATGCTCGCCCGGGACGAGCCGAAACCCGAGCTTGGTCAGCTCCTGCCTGAAAAAAGCAGCGTTGGCTCGAAGCTGTTGCCTGAGATGTTCCCCTTCTGCCACGAGACCGAGTGCACAGAGAGCCCCCGCTGCGATCGGAGGAGGAAGGGAGTTCGAAAACAAGTAGGGCCGTGACCGTTGGCGCAATAATTCAACGACCTCAGCCTTGCCGGCTGTAAATCCGCCCGTCGCGCCCCCAAGAGTCTTGCCTAACGTACTGGTCACGATCTCAATACGATCGGCAACGCCAAAGTGAGCCGGGGTGCCCCTCCCCTTTGGACCAAGGACGCCGGTGGCATGGCTATCATCAACCACCACGGCCGCGTCATACCGCTCCGCCAGCGGCACGATCCGATCCAGCTTGGCCAAATCCCCGTCCATCGAAAACACTCCATCCGTGACGATGAGTCGAAGGCGACAGTCACCTGCTTCCTGAAGCCGCGCTTCGAGGTCCGCCATATCGGAATGGGCATACCGAAATCGTTTGGCTTTGCAGAGTCTGATGCCATCGATCAGGCTTGCATGGTTCAACGCGTCGCTGATCACCGCATCGTTCTCACCCAACAACACTTCAAAGAGGCCCCCGTTTGCATCGAAGCAGGAGCTGTAGAGGATCGTGTCCTCAGTACCGAGAAACGCACTGATGGCCCGTTCGAGCTGCTTGTGCAGATCTTGCGTGCCGCAAATAAATCGCACCGAGGCCATGCCATAGCCATGGCTGTCCAACCCTGCTTTCGCCGCCTGGACAATGGCCGGATGATTCGCGAGGCCGAGATAGTTGTTGGCACAGAGATTCAGCACCGGGCCCTGAAGCACCTGAATGTCCGAACCCTGTGGGCCAAGAATGTGCCGCTCGGCCTTATACAGCCCCTTGGTCCGGATGTCGGCGAGCTGACCCTGAAGAACTCTCTGGAACGACGAGTATGCCATGGCTAAAACAGGACTGAGAGATGAGGGCTGAGGACTGAGTGAGAAACAGCCCTTACCCTTCTCTCCGCCCTCAGTCCTCGTAACTCAGTCCTACTACGGAAACAATACCACTTTCCCGCATCGCCCGGACTGAATCAAGTCAAAGCCGGTCGCAAAATCTTTCAGTGGAAACGAATGGGTGATGACGGGCCGAACATTGAGACCAGCTTTAAAGAGACCGGCCAGCCGATACCAAGTTCCAAATAAACGCCGGCCCGTAATGCCATAGACACGGATCCCTTTGAAGATCATTTCGTTGGGAAGATCAAACGTCACAGGGCCGGTGGGAATACCGAAGAGCGTGACCCGCCCACCGTTCTTCACCGCCCGAAAGGCCTGATGCAACGCCGTGGGATCTCCAGACATCTCCAGAACTGCATCAACCCCTTCACCGGCGGTGATGTCCATGATCGCTGCCGCAAGATGTTCCGAAGAGCCAGTTTTGGCGTTGAGGACGTGATCGGCACCAACTTGTTTGGCCAAACCAAGCCGAAAGTCACTGACATCTGATGCGATGATGGTCGCCGCACCGGCAGTGCGTGCCACGGCCGCGGCAAACAACCCGGTCGGGCCACAGCCCGTGATCAACACTGTATGGCCGGTCAGATCTTCAGCGAGTGCGGCGTCCACCGCATTGCCGATAGGCTCCTGCAGACAAGCCAACTCAGGCGGAATGTTCGGATCGGTCTTCCACAGGACACCTTCCGGTAAGGCGACATACTGCGCGTAGGACCCGTCTCGGTCGATTCCGAGGATCTTGTAATTCTTGCACACATGCGCCAATCCCGTCCGGCATTGAAAACAGGCCCCGCACGTCAGGTGCGATTCAGCCGCGACATAGTCACCAACCTTGACGAGAGAGACCTCGCGCCCGACCTCCACCACGTGGCCGCACAACTCATGGCCGATCACGCGAGGCGGATGAATCCGCCGTTGTGCCCACTCATCCCAACGATAGATATGGGCGTCAGTTCCACAGAGCGATGTCGCCGCGACTTTAATCACGGCATCGTGCGGCCCTGGGATGGGATCCGCCCAATTGGTGAGGGTGAGGCCCGGTCCCGCAACAGTTTTGACGAGCGCTTGCATGGATTCATTCTATACCAACATCACCAGTGAACACCCATGTTTCAACGAAAGAAACACGTTGCACCACCTTCCAGTGATGGATAGGATACCAAGCGAGAGAATTGGATCCTGCCACAGGAAGCGACCTCGTACACGAGAAGCCAAAAGGGGATGGGAGATGATGAACAGAAGACGAATCTGGACCCGGAGAATCATCATGATGGCCTTTCTGGCGTTGTGCCCACTGAACGTCCAGGCCGAAACGGCTCGCTGGGACATTGACCCGGATCACTCGCTGATTGAGTTCCGCGTGGCGCACATGGTCGTCTCAAAAACCTCTGGACGATTTCTCGACTATCACGGATTCGTCGAACTGGACGCGGACGCGAAAACCTTCAAGGCCATCGAAGCGACCATCAAAGCAGAGTCGATCAATACGAACCACGAGAAGCGCGATGGACATCTGCGCAATGCCGACTTCCTGGACGTCAAACAGTTCCCGACAATCACCTATACGATGAAGAGCGCGCAGAAAGAAGGAGATGGCTATAAGGTCATCGGTAATCTCACGCTCCATGGCGTGACCAAAGAGGTGACTCTCACCGGCACGTTGAACGGCGTCACGAAGGACCCCTGGGGGAACACGAGGGCCGGATTCACTGCCGACGGCAAATTGAATCGCAAGGAGTTCGGCATGGTATGGAACAAGGCGCTCGACAACGGCGGACTCGTCGTCGGAGACGATGTCCACATTCATTTGGACATTGAGTGCATTAAAGCGAAAGAGTCGTCAAAACCTTGAGGGAGTTTCGGGTTTCTAGTTTCGAGTTTCTGGTTTACGAGCACGAGACCCGAGACTCGCAACCCGAATTCTTGACTCCTGCCCCATAACACGAAACTTGAAACCCGAAACTTGGAACCCCCAACCCGAAACTCCTTACCCCAACCGATCATGAAAGCCATGGTGCTTGCCAAGACTGGTGTCGTGTCCAGCTCCCCACTCCGCCTCCAACCTCGTCCGGTTCCGACACCACAAGCAGGTCAGGTCCTCGTGAAAATCCATGTCTGCGGCGTCTGCCGCACCGATCTCCATGTCGTAGAGGGAGAACTGCCTGACGTAGCCTTGCCGATCATACCAGGACACCAAGCAGTCGGCACCGTGCTGAAACTCGGGGCCGGGGTCTCAGAGCTCAAAGAAGGAGATCGTGTCGGTATCGCCTGGCTGCAAGGCACATGCGGACAGTGTGAGTTCTGCACGAGCGAGCGGGAGAATCTCTGTTTGCAAGCGAAGTTCACCGGCTATCAGATCGACGGCGGCTATGCGGAATACGCTGTCGTGCCAGCCCGCTTCGCCTACCCGATTCCTGCGATCTTTTCGGACGAGGAAGCCGCGCCTCTCCTCTGTGCCGGCATTATCGGCTATCGAGCATTACGCCTCAGCGGCATCAAGCCTGGTCAACGGCTTGGACTCTATGGATTTGGAGCATCAGCCCACATCGCCATCCAGATCGCCCGTCATTGGGGCTGCCAAGTCTACGTCAGTTCACTCAAACGAGAGCATCAGGAGCTAGCGAAACAGCTCGGAGCCGTCTGGGTCGGTGGCTCGGCGGAGATGCCACCGGACAAGCTGCATGGCTCAATCATCTTTGCCCCAGCCGGCGAACTTGTGCCTCCGGCATTGCGCGCGCTCGACCGCGGCGGCACACTCGCCTTGGCCGGCATCCACATGTCGCCGATTCCGTCACTCGACTACGATCGCGACGTGTTTGGAGAGAGGGTCATCCGCAGCGTGACGGCCAACACGAGACAGGACGGCATCGATCTCCTACACGAAGCGGCGGCGATTCCGATTAGACCCCATACGGTCCGTTTTCCATTGGAAGAAGCCAACCGCGCCTTACGAGAATTGAAAGCTGGGAGTTTTCAAGGAGCGGCGGTGCTGACGATATAGCGATTTCAGGGACACAACATAAGGGAGTTGTTTGCTTTCTTTGGCAGTGGTAGCTACAATGGCCACTGAGGTACATGATGAGCCAGGTCGGCGTCAAAGAACTGAAAAACCGCCTGACGCACTATCTTCGTCGGACCCAGAAGGGTGAAGAAATCGTCGTCACCGACCGGGGACGACCGATCGCACTACTCCAACAGATCGAGGCCGGAAAGCCCGGAACACGTGAAGCGCGTTTGGCGCAACTCGCTGCGCTCGGCAAGATCATTTCGCCGACTGCAGTGCCGAGCAAGCGGCTGAAACCCCTCGCCTATCGAGGCCCCTCGGTCGGGCGGGCAGTGATCGATGACCGTGAAGAACGGTAACCATGTATTACTGGGACACCAGCGCCCTGGTAAAACAATTCATCCGGGAAGCTGGAACAGACGAAGCCCTCGCGCTGCGAGCGGACGCGCCCCCTCATGCCACCGCCACGATTGCCTACACCGAGACCTTTTCGGCGTTTCGCAGGCGCGTGCGGGAAGCATCGTTGAACGAACCCCACTACCATGAAGTCGTCCGTCGGTTTATCCAGGAATGGTCCGCCTACGTCAGAATCAACTTGGACGACAGCATCCTGGGACGGTCCAGAACCCTGCTCGAACGCTATCCACTCCGGACCCTCGACGCCATTCATCTCGCCTCAGCCATTGAGCTGCAAGAGCAGCTGCACGAACCGTCGATACTGATCTCAGCCGACACCCAACTCCTCAGAGCCGCGATGGCAGAACATCTCGAAACGAAGCGTATCCCTTTATGAACCCATTCCCTCATGAGACTATGACCGTGACGTATTCGACGAACGAGTCATCCGTAGCGTGACGGCCAGCACCAGATAAGATGGCCTCGATCTCCTGCGCGAAGCGGCAGCGTTTCCGATCAAGCCACACACTATCCGCTTCCCGCTCGAAGCAGCGACCCGTGCGCTCCAAGAACTCAAGGCTGGAACCTTTTAAGGCATGGACGGGCCTACGACATCATCGCCACTCGTCTTGACGATCTCCGTGTGTTTCGAACGGTCATGGTCGAGCTGCTCTAGCACCCAACCAGCTCTCGCAATCTCAGAGAATGGACTCCTGCACCTGTCTCTACCGTTTTCTCCCAAGGATGCTAGCCGCCTGCTCTGACACTTCCTTCACCAACACCCCCATTTTCGGGTGTGACGGCTCGAAGTCAACCGGCCAATCGAAGTGTCGCAGCCGCTCACTGGCGGCGGGCCCAATAGAGGCCACGACCAGTTTCTGCATCGCGTCATGAAACGGGATGACGTTCCCGTCTTGCTCCAGCACCTGCATGACGTGATCAATCTGCATGGCATTGGTAATCAGCATCACCTCCACTTGCCCGGCGATGACGCGCTCACAGACGGCACGCATCGGTCCAAGATCCTCCGGTAAAGCCCATTGGTAAATCGGCACGGGCAGAACGTCTGCTCCACGCTGCTCCAACGCCTTCACCAACGCGTTGTTGGGGATGCCATATTCCTGCACCGCGATTCGCACCCCTGGCTCGAGGCTGTACTCATCCAGGGCGGACACCAGATCGATCCAGGTATTGGGCTCCGGCACAGTCACCGTTGGCACGAGTCCCACGGCCTTGAGCGCTGCCACTGTTTTGGCTCCACGGGCGATGGTCACGATCTCTTGTAAGGCCTTCACGATCGACGGCCAGGGATAGCGCGTTTTCAGAATCTCGAACAGCGCCTCAGTCCCTACGCCGGTCAGCAGGACGAGCATATCGATCTGACCCGCCATCAGGCGCGTTCCGAATTCATAGGCCGCCTGGTTGCTCTCCAGAGGGATTTCTCGCAGCGCGGGAGCGATGAGCGGGCGACCTTCATACCGCTCAATCAGACCGGCCAGTTCCGTCGCCATCCGACTTTCGAATGCTGCCACTGTCATTCCGTTAAATGCCATAGACGTGAGTACTCCCAAATGATCAGGCGCCAATCATACTACACTCACCGACACGAGCGAGAGCCGGTTTTCCGTTGACGGCTGCTCGTTGGTCTCCCTACTATACGGAGGCAGGCTTGTTCAACAAGTTCGTGAGACGTCATGATGAGACCACTTCATCGCGGCCTTCGGCACCTGGCGCTTCGAGTCTTGGATCTTCCTCGATCGCGTCGGTTCTATGAGCAGATCCTCAGCATGCAGGTTGTCTGGGAACCGGATCCGGAGAACGTCTATTTCAGCTCCGGAGTCGACAACCTGGCACTGCATCAGATTTCGAAGGGTGAGCTGAACTCCTACGATTCCTCGAAGACCCAACTGCTCGACCACATGGGCGTAATCCTTGAGAGTCCTCAAGCCGTGGATCAGATGTACCGCGAGATCGTGCCCTCGATTGAGTCGCTGGGTGGACGAATTACCAAGGAACCAAAACTGCATCGTGACGGCAGCTATTCATTCTATTTCTCCGACCCCGACGGCAACCTGATTCAAGCGCTCTATGAACCGACGATCAGTGGATTGAGTTTCAGTGCTGAGAGATGAGTGCTGGGTGCTGAGAACAAGAGGACGGTCAATATGCCAGAGCGATCTCCTGCACAACGATTCGAGGACCTGATCGCATGGCAAAAAGCGAGAGAACTAACCAGGAGAGTCTACGAAGTAACCGGAACCGGTAATTTCGCGAAAGACTTTGGATTGAGAGATCAGGTCAGGCGTTCCTCTGTCTCAATCATGGCAAATATTGCCGAAGGGTTTGAACGAGCCAGACAATCTGAATTTCATCAATTCTTAAGCATCGCCAAGTCTTCTTGCGCTGAGCTTCGTTCTCATTTATACGTCGCATACGATGCTAACCACATTAACGCCAACACATTCACTGGCTTAATGGGACAGGCTCAGGAGGTCGCGCTTGTCCTTGGTGGTCTTCGCTCAGCAGTCCACCGGCGACGTACAAATCAACCTTAGACCAACTCATGATTTCTTCGTCTCAGCACTCAGCACTGACGTCCATGAATCGCATTCTCAACACTCTACATCGTAGCCACTACGTGAGCCTCGCCCCTTGGTGTTGGGCCCAGCTGGAAAGTGCTGAGCCACCGGGTCCCTTTCCGTTCGTCGGCGGCATCGCCCCTGACGTCGTGGCCAGCCTCCAGGAGGCTCACGGTCTCTTAGCCAGCGCCATCGATACCGCGATCAGCGATGTCTTCTCAAAGCGGGCGCCGCTGGATGAACCAGCACGTCGACGACGTCTTGAAGATGCCTATGCAGAGCTGGTCAACGCCCGCCCCTATCTTCAACGACATATCCGCTGCGGGCGTCGACCGGATGGGACATTTCAGTGGGACTTCCCCACTGATCCGACTCAATCCGCAACGGTCACAAACGGCGGCCTCCGCATATTTCATGCGATCAACCAGCAGGCGATCCCGTTCGGATTCAACAACCGCCGCCTCGCCCCCTCGATCGGCAAACTGCTCGGCCTGCTGAATGGCACCCGTACAACTGACGAAATCAGCACGGTCGTCTCTTCAATGCCTCGCGACTCTCAGGGCCTGTTAGCCACATTCATGGAACTGTTGCAGCGGCACGGATGCCTGACCACCTCCACAACGGCTTCACTGCGTCGCCATTGGTTCGATGTCGTTCAAGATCAAGATACCGTTCACCTTGGCCACGCGGCCTTGCTCTACCGACAACGTGACACGGTGTTGCTCTTTGATCCCTGGCTCTTGCCCTGGTTCGCGGAATCACCCCTCCCCTCACTCTGGGGCCGGCTCATCCCCAAGCCCGCCGCAGTCTTTCTCACGCACGATCACGATGACCACGTGGATCCCCGCACCTTACTTCATCTGCCCAAAGAGATCCCGATCATTGTCCCTAGCTGGCGCAATCGCATGCAGCTATTTTTTGACTATCGCTCACTCCTGGCAGAGCTGGGATTTGAACAGGTGATTGAGCTCGCTCATGGCGAAAGCTGGCCGTTCGAAGGAGGCGCCGTCGTGTCGGTCCCCTTCTATGGTGAGGATCCTTGTGACCTCAACATGCCGCGAAATTGCTATCTGATTTCTGACCGTGGGCACAATGTGCTGGTTCATGCAGACAGTGGCCCCACTAACGACGGACGGTCGGCCCTCAAGGACTCCGTCATTCAGCAGCTCGTCGGCAAGTATGGACCGATTCCACTCGTCCTGGCGTCGCAACAGCAACTGCTTGAGATCCGCAGCCATGCCGCTCACGCCCCACTCTCTCACCCCGGCAGATGGCTGGACGTCGGCGAAAACGGCTATCTCACAAACGCCTATCTTGCCGAGCTCTGTGCAACCGCTCATGCACGACTGTTTGTGTCGTATGCCACCGGCGGAGCCGAATGGTATCCGGATCACCTCTCCTTCATGTTCAGTCGACGGAACCCAGCCAGAACCGCGCTGCTGACGGCCCACTGGGAACCGGCGGAATCTTTGAAAGGCGTTCTTGCTTTACAGGGCTGTCACTATCATCATGCCCATGCCCTGGACATCTTTCGGCCCATGGCTGAAGGGGCGATCCATGTCCATTCAACAGAAGACTCTCTGGCCCCCCTGACTCTCTATCGAGTGGATCATGGGGATCCACCGTTTATGAAAGCCGCACAGCAGCGATAGGCCGTTTTTTGAGGAGTAGCTATGAACGAACGACCATCGACGATTCTTGTCACCGGAGCCGCGGGATTCATCGGATTCCACGTGGCGATGCGCCTCTTGGACCGAGGTGATCATGTCATCGGCCTCGACAACCTCAACGATTACTACGACGTCCGACTGAAGGAAGCTCGCCTGGCACAACTGCGGCATCGTGAAGGATTCACGTTCGTCAAACTCGACCTCGCCGATCGGCAAGGCATGAAAGACCTCTTTGCCGGCCAAGCAATCCAGAGAGTGGTGCACCTGGCCGCACAGGCCGGGGTTCGTTATTCACTGGTCAACCCACACGCCTACACCGAAAGTAACATCGAGGGGTTCATGAATATCCTCGAAGGCTGCCGTCACAACCAGATCGAACATTTGGTCTATGCGTCTTCGAGTTCTGTCTATGGCGGGAATACCCATATGCCGTTTTCGATTCATGACAACGTGGATCATCCCGTCTCGCTCTATGCCGCCAGCAAAAAGGCCAATGAGCTTATGGCCCACTGTTATGCGCATCTGTATCGGCTGCCTTGTACCGGCCTTCGCTTTTTTACCGTGTATGGCCCCTGGGGACGTCCCGATATGGCCCTCTTCATCTTTACCAAAGCCATTCTGGAGGGCAAACCGATCGACGTCTTCAATCAGGGCAACATGAAACGCGACTTCACCTATGTCGATGATATCGTCGAAGGCATCATCCGGACACTCGATCGTCCGGCAACCGCCAATCCATCCTGGTCGGGGGAACAACCTGATCCCGGAACCAGCTCCGCCCCGGCTCGCATCTACAACATCGGCAACCATCAGCCGGTGGAGCTGCTGCACTTCATAGGAATACTGGAACAAGCCTTGGGCAAGAAAGCGGAGAAGCGGCTGTTGCCGTTACAGGCAGGCGACGTCCCGGCCACCTATGCCGACATCGACGATCTCACCAATGACGTCGGTTTCAGACCGAACACCCCTATTGAGGTAGGCATTCCTCGTTTCGTGAAGTGGTACCGAGAGTTCTACGGAGTGTGAGGAACACGACCCTATCGCGTTAGAAACACCCCACCGGCACGAACCCGGTCCCAAAGAGTCTCGACAACGCAATGTAGCGCGCATTGTCGTAGAACGAATGGCTGGCTCCTCGCTGGTTTCTTCCCGTGATGTCCCCTCCATAGGACGGATCGGAACCGAAGAACATCCCACCCCTCGTCTTCTGCACAAGGTGCATCCACTCCATATACAAGGTGCAGACCTCTGCCTGAACTGAGCCGGAAGACGTGTTGCTCGCAAGCCAATCATGTGCCCATTCCGGCACTTGCCGTCCCACACCCACAGGCTCGCGATCTCGAGCGGGAGACAGGTCAAACTGTGAATCCCTCGTGGATTGCATCCGAGGACCGGTCGGCATATTCGCCAAATCAGGCACAACAGAGAGAGGCTTCAGATCCATCGCCTCACACCCAACCCGCTCCTTGTTGGTGTACATGAAGCTCCCGTCTGCTTCGAGACATTTCCAGGTCGTCGGACCAGCTCCCGTGTCACCCCAAGCTACTCCCGTGGACAGTGCCACCAGGATGGTCGCCGAGAGAAACGTTCCTTGAACCAGCCGCATGGGACACCTCCAGATCATGTAGCCAAGACGCGAGAGGGCATAAACACCCGTGGTTACCCTCATAGTTAGTGCGCACACCCTACTCAATGCGTTGTTTTTCGTCTATGCAGCTTTGGAGGGGGGAATCTCAACAATTGGGCCTTGGACCGAATGACAATTGCCTTGGTCTCACCCGTCGTCTATTCCAAAGAGGTTGCGAGACGGACACCCGACCGGCTCACTATTCAGGATCTCCCATCTCAATGCGCTCTTGTCCCACTGCCTGCTTTACCTTGTCCGGCATAGAAACCTCAGGTATCCTGCCTGTCATACTCTCGACAGTTTGTTGGGTAAAACAGCGTAGGCCTGTACTCTCAGATCATCAGCAGCCCCCAGACCGATCGTTAGCAGGCGATCGATACCGACATCGTATGACCGACTATAATGTCCTGACGAATTTGCTCTTCATCTACACCGTGTCGATCGCGGTGGTGTTTCTGTTTCATCAGTTCCGACTCCCCTCGATCGCCGGGTTCTTGGTCGCCGGTGCGCTGATCGGCCCCCATGGGCTCAATCTCATTTCCGATATCGCAACCGTCCAGGTCTTGGCGGAAATCGGCATCGTACTCCTCCTCTTCACCATCGGCATTGAATTCTCGTTGGTCCAACTCGCCTCCCTTCAACGCCTGCTCCTGATTGCCGCCCCGATCCAAGTGGGAGGGGTCATCGCGATTACATGGCTCGGCGGCACTCTCGCGGGATTACCAACCTCTCAGGCGATCTTTTGGGGGTTTCTGCTCTCACTCAGCAGCACCGCCATTGTGCTCAAAGCCTTGACGGCCAGCGAAGCCAGCGATTCACCGCACGGACGGGCGACGATCGGCATCCTGATATTCCAAGACATCGCCGTTGTCCCCATGATCTTGCTCACGCCCATTCTCGCCGGCCCCGGGGATGGGGCAATCGCACCAGTGCTGCTCTCTTTGGGGAAATCGTTGGTCGTGGTGGCCTGCATTCTGGTCGGCGCGTGGTATGCGGTCCCAGTCTTGCTTGAACATATCGTCCGGAGTCGAAGCCGAGAACTCTTCTTATTGACCATCATTGTCCTCTGCCTCGGCATCGCCTGGCTGACCTCTCTCGGTGGGCTCTCGCTGGCGCTCGGCGCCTTCATCGCCGGCCTCGTGATCTCCGAGTCAGAGTACAGCCACCAAGCCATCGCCGAGGTGCTCCCCTTTCGTGACAGCTTCAATAGCTTGTTTTTCGTGTCCATCGGCATCCTGATGGATTGGCATATCCTGCTGGAGTATCCATTCGTTGTGACCGGTCTTCTACTGGTCGTCCTCTTGGTGAAATTCTTCGCCGGCGCCGGCGCCGTGCTTGCCGCTGCCATGCCGCCCCGGTCTGCGGTCATGACCGGTATCGCGCTCGCCCAAGTGGGAGAATTCAGCTTTATCCTGGCACAAGTCGGCCAGGAGGATCAGCTCCTGACCGGAACGCAGTATCAGATCTTCCTGGCCGTCTCGGTCTGTTCAATGATCATTACCCCGGTCCTCATCCAGCTGTCCCCGCATCTCGGCCGGCGGGTCGAGGCCGTCCAGCGACTCCATCACTGGTTTCCTGGACAGACCACGGCGCATATCCTCGAAGCGGAGGGACGGCATCTGCGCATCAAGGACCATGTCATTATCGTGGGATACGGTCTGAACGGCCGAAATCTCGCTCGGGTCTTGGGCGAGACGGAGGTCCCGTATATTGCATTGGATTTGGACGGTGACACCGTACGCCGAGAGTCGGCACATGGGTTACCGCTCTACTACGGAGATGCCACCAATCCGACAGTGTTGCGGCACGTCAAGATTGAACAGGCACGAGTCTTGGTCGTGGCGATCTCCGATCCGTTTATGGCGCGCCGGACTGTGCAGGTCGCTCGAGGATTGAATCCGAAGATTCACATCGTCGTTAGGACTCGCTATTTGCGTGAGCTGGAAGAACTCCATCAGCTCGGAGCTGACGATGTGGTGCCGGAAGAGTTTGAAACGTCGATCGAGATTTTTGCGCTGGTCCTCCGTACCTATCAGATGCCGCAAGAATTCGTCATGCGCAAGGCGGAGCAGGTCCGTCGCGAAGGATACGCGCTCCTCCGCCGAAGCGAACTCCCTGAACTGGCGCACCACTTGCGCGGCGGTACCCTCGCCGATGTGGAAGTGGAGACTTGCCGGATTGAGGAGGCTGCACCGGCCGCAGGAAAAACGCTCGCTCAACTGGCACTGCGTCCTCGGACCGGAGCTTCGATCATCGCTTTGACCAGAAGCGGGGTGACAGAATCAAACCCGCCGGACAAGACAAAACTCTTGCCCGGCGATATCGTGGTCCTACTCGGGTCGCGTGACGAGATTCGTCGCGCGATAGAATTCATCCTCACGGATCAACCTAACCGATAATGCCTACTCTCCTGATTGTCTTGTCGGTTCCGCGAAATGGGCTCAACTTCGCCAGCGAAGCGTGACTCGATCTTTGAGCGGGTGGTCGAAGGGACGTCCGGTCTGAACTGACTCGAGATGGGCCGCCTTCAGTTTGTAGTACCATCTCGCGGGCATATCAGCGTCCCCGAGAAACATGGATGAGGGCTTATGACGGAGCCCCACCGCCAAATGCTTCATGGCCCGTTCATCCTGGCCCAGAAACATTTTGGTCAGCGTTCGAAAAATTACATTGCCAAAGGGCAGCCAATGCAACCCGCTCCAATAGGCGGAGAAATCGATACGGCATTCCATGTCGGATACCGGTGTGGACATCAACCGATTCGCAAGCCACACCCTCCCACATTGCATCAGTTCCACCCGTTGATTCGGCAGGATGAAGTCGATGGTGGTGCTCAGTGGTCCTCCGTAGATGCGCTCGATCCAATGAAAGGGCCCACTGTTCTTTGCCGGCCTGTGGGCCGTCATCCGGAAGCCATAGGGAATCGGCTCAAAAACTTTCGTTTTCTCATGCATCTTCGCATCACTACGCCACCACGAATGGACATAGGGACCATGGACCGGATCGATAAGCCCGATGACACCATCATCAGGCGTGCAGGTGTAGGTCAGTGAAATATGGAAAGATTGCCGAGGTTCCGATGGAAGCGGCATCCGCGGAACCGGCGGTAACGGATCGGTGTTCCCTCGGTCATCGGCCAGATACAGCCAAATCATCCCGTCCGTTTCGTCGACAGGATAGGTCGCAACGCCGATCTTGTCGCATTGGAAACTCCCTCCTTCGGGGAGGGCTGGGATCCTCTGACAGCGCCCCTTCATATCAAACTGCCACCCGTGGTAGGGACATTCCACAAGCTCACCGTCGAATCGGCCGAACGACATCGGCATCCCTCGATGAGGGCAGAGATCGCGCATCGCTGCCAGCGTCCCCGCTCGATCCCGGCATAGGAGAATCGGCAGATCCAACATCTGGATCGCCGTCATCGTCCCTGGAGGGAGCCGGTGGCTAGGAACGGCCGGGTACCAGAAGCCGAACAGGGGCGCACTCCTGGAAGCGAGCACCTCGGGTGATAGTAGTTGGCTCATTGCTGAACAGGATGGTCACAGGAAGACGTCGTGCAATAGAGTCCGGACTATAGCGGGGGGCAGGGATCAGGTCAAGCAACGAACGGACCAGTAGGATGGCCCTGTTCCTTGACACCCCAAAGGATCACATACTATTCTGTTCAACTACTGACCCCACTGAGTCTTGTGTATGGCGTGAGGTGACATGATGATGGCCACGCAGATCGAGCCGACGGCGACGTTGGCACAGCTTCAGGAAGCCAAGCCCGAGAGTGTCACGATCGTCTTGTTGAGCGGTGATCTCGACCGGGCGATGGCGGCATTCATCATCGCGACGGGTGCAGCCGCGATGGGGATGAAAGTGACGATATTCTTTACCTTTTGGGGGTTGAACGCCATCCGGAGACGGGGCGCCACCAGCTCAGCGAAGGACTGGCTGCGCCGGATGTTTGGGCTTCTGAACCGAGGGGGAGCCTCGACACTTCCGCTGTCTCGATTCCATCTCGGCGGACTTGGCACCATGATGATGCAGAAGGTGATGAAACAGAACCGTATGCCTGACGTGCCGGAATTGATGCAGACCGCCCTGGACCTGGGCGTACATTTTATTGCCTGCACGACGACCATGGGCCTGATGGGCATAAGCAAAGACACCTTAATCGATGGAATCGATCAGTTCGCTGGGGTCACGACGTATTTGGCAGAAGCAAAGCGGGGTAGCGTAAATCTATTCATCTAATTCTGACAGCTCTCAGCTCAGAGCGAGGGATATCTTCATGATGCAGGCCGATGTCAAACTCGATACCTTAGGGTATTTTTGTCCCATGCCGATCATTCTGACGTCGAAGAAGATCAAAGAGCTGGCCTTGGGCCAGGTGCTGGAGATCATCTCCGATGATGAAGGCATCAAGAAGGACATGCCGGCTTGGTGTGAAACCACAGGCCATCAGATGATGGGGCTTGAAGAGGAGCAGGCAAAGTCGGGGCGGATTTACAAAGCCTTCGTCAAAAAAACGAAATAACCAGACCTTTTCGAGACCAACGAGACCGGAAGCCGGAAGGACCAGATGTAGTCCTCCGGCTTTTTCATTTGAGCTCAGACGGATGGCATGAACCAAATCGTAGAATGTGTGCCCAACTTCAGTGAAGGTCGGAATCGAACGACCGTTCAAGCCATACTCAACGCGGTAACCTCGACGTCCGACGTCGTGCATTTGGACCACTCGATGGATCCAGACCACCATCGAGCCGTCCTGACCTTCTGCGGAAGCCCAGAGGCGGTCGTCGAGGCGGCTTTCCGTGCCATCCGCACCGCAACTAACCTCATTGATCTGCGAAGCCATGCCGGCGTGCATCCTCGCATAGGCGTAACGGACGTCATCCCATTCATTCCCATCAAGGGCACGACGATCGAAGATTGTGTCCGGCTTGCCATGCGACTCGGAGAACAAGTTGGACGCGAACTAGAGATTCCCGTCTTCTTGTACGAACGAGCCGCCACTCGAGCCGATCATGCCCCCTTGGAAGTAGTCAGACGTGGCGGTCTTGAAGGGTTGGCGTTCAGAATGGCATCCGATCCGAAGTGGGTACCCGATTTCGGCCCATCTCGACTCCATCCGAGTGCCGGGGCCATCGCCATCGGGGCTCGACTTCCCTTGGTCGCCTTCAACGTGAACCTCCGCTCTCAGAATATTGAGATCGCCCGTTCCATCGCCAGGACCGTCCGGCAATCTACTGGGGGCTTGGCCCATGTGAAGGCGATTGGTGTCGAACTGGCCAGCCGCGGCATGGTCCAGGTGTCGATGAACCTGACCAATTACCAGCTGACGCCGGTCCAGTCCGCGTTTCAGGCTGTCAAAGTCGAAGCGGAAAAACACGGGGTTTCAGTGGCGGGAAGTGAGTTGATCGGATTAATCCCGCAAGCGGCGTTAGAGCATGCTGCGGTGACTTCTCTTCAATTGGCACACTTCAACCCATCTCACATCCTGGAGAGGAGAATCGCCGAGGCCATGGCCATAGGGGAACAGGATAAGTTCGACCAGACGATATTGGAATTTCTGAGCGCAGTCTCCGATGCCAGACCTACACCCGCAGGAGGAAGCGTCGCAGCACTTGTGGGTGCCTTAGCAGCTTCCTTGGGAGTCATGGGCGCGCGCATCGCTAAACAATCAGATGGAGAAACAAACCTTCTGCAATTGAGTCGACGACTTTATGAACTCGTTCAAGAAGATGCCGCCGCCTATGAGACCTTGATGAAGGCCTACAAGATTCCGAAGGAGCACCCCACTCACCTCAGCACAGTGTCGAACACACTCCTCAAAGCTACGGAAATCCCCCTGGAAGTTGCTGAAAGAGCCTGCGACGTCGCACGTGCCCTTCATGGGTTACGCCAGGTGGTTAAACCGGCAGTCTATTCAGACCTCACCGTGGGGATGATCTTGGCCATCGCAACGGCTGAGGCGAGTCTTTTCACGGTACAAACAAATGCAAATTGTCAAATCAATCAAATAGTTACAGAATCATTGCAAGCAAAAGTCATTAAGACACGCGAAAGTCTTGAGGAGCTGAGGAGGTTATGTTAGACTCCGCGGCTGCATTGTCACGAACTATCACCAACAGGCTAGATTGGCCTGAGAAAGTCGGAAGTTAGCCGGATGGAAATCAAGGTCTTCAACAACAACGTTGAAAAAGCGCTGAAAGTTGCCAAGAAGAAGCTCGCAGGCGAAGGTCTGTTTCGTGAGCTCAAGCGTCGCCGGTTTTATGAGAAGCCAAGCGTGAGGAAGAAGGCGAAGCAACGCGAAGCCCAACGACGCCGACAGAAGTGGTTGTCAAAACGGAAGCCTGAGTAGAGACGCTTTCAGGGTTCTTCCGCCCCCGTCAGTATAGCATCCCCCCGTTCGTGCCCACGCCTCTATGCGTCAGGAGCAGATTCACGCCGCCGTCCGTATCGTCAAACGGGAGATTCGCCGTTGGCAAGAGCCGGTCGTCGGTGTGGTCGCCAAAGAATCTAACCGCGATCCATTTCTCATCCTCATTTCCACTCTCCTCAGCTTACGGACCAAGGATAAAACGACCAGAGAGGCAGGTGATCGGCTCTTTGCCTTGGCGCAGACCCCACCCACGATGCTCCAGCTACCGCTCAAGAAGATCGAAGAGGCGATCTATCCGGTTGGGTTCTATCGGACCAAGGCCAAATCGATCCATGAAATCTGTCGGCGGTTGATCGACGAGCATGGTGGAGCAGTTCCAGACTCCATCGAAGAACTGGTCGACTTACCGGGAGTCGGGCGAAAAACGGCAAACCTCGTGGTCACGCTTGGGTTTGGGAAACCAGGGATTTGCGTCGATATTCACGTACACCGTATCAGCAATCGCTGGGGCTACATCAAGACCAAGACGCCGGAAGAATCGGAAAACGCCCTCCGCCGGAAGCTCCCGAAACAGTACTGGATCATCTACAACGATCTTCTCGTCCCCTATGGGCAAAACCTGTGTCTTCCTGTGTCGCCCTTGTGCAGTACCTGCAAGCTGACGGACCTGTGCGATCGAGTGGGAGTCACAAAGAGCCGTTAGGGGTAAGTCGTCAGGGGAGAGGTAATGGGGGAGGCTAGGTCTCAGAGTTCCACTCACACCTAACCTTTCACCCCTTACCGGCTAAATAAAGAGCTTGGTCTCTGCCTCAGCCGTGAGTGATAGGATCGCAGGTAGCCCCAGGACTTCATCGACGTTCCGTTCGACTGCGCTGGCATCTACTCCCATATATTCCAAGCCGGCGCTGCAGGCGATCAGCCGAAGCTTCCCAACCTGCTTGGCATCCTGAAACATTTCAGAAATCTTCGGCACGTTCTTCTCTTTGAGCAGTCGCGCCACCTCTTCGGCGGATCCCGCATACTCCGGTGGAAAGTCGATCTGATCGATCTTGCCCTCGGCCAGCTTTTTGATCGTCCAAAACAGCAGCACCACGATCACGTCTTTGCCCATCGCGGCAGCCGTCATGCCAAGCGTGGCGACCTGATGTAACTTATCATAGGTAGCATTGTGGGCAAAAATAACAAACTTCGGTTTAGTCGACATGGTTTACTTCTTTTCTACCCTAGCTTTCACACTGTTCACATAGTCTGTAATCGCGGCATCGACTTCATCGACCGTCATCGGACGATCATGTGTTTCACTTTCATCAATCAGATACCGGTCCTGATCTTTTTCCTGCTTCAGAATGACGGCGTTCTCGGGTGTCACCTCGATCAACATGAACCATTCCTTGGCCCCTTGTGACAGGACCACCTGTTTGCCGGCTCCTTTTCTGAGGATTTCAATCTGAAGCGCATCGCCTATTTCCGTCAAGGACCATGCCGCGCTTGGAATCAGCATAGGCCCAATGGTGCCCGCCATGACAACGAGGAGCTTTGCAACTATGGGAATCATCCGACACCACATCGCTACAGAAACCCCTTACGAAGCGATTATAGCGAGCAGAGGCGACTCCGTAAACCAGGGATATTGCGCTCGTTTACCTTGAGGGGCGAGGGAACCCATGTTAGGATGCCGCCCGATGGACGGACTCATTGCAACGGTTGAGCAGTATATCTCCACCGAAACACTCGTCACCCTGACGGCACTCTCGATCGTCTTTTTTGTCGGATCGCTGATCGCCATCCCCTTCATCCTGGTCAGGTTGCCGACAGACTTTTTTGACACGCGTGTACCACGACGCTGGATGGAGAATCATCATCCCGTGCTTCGACTCCTGGGCCACCTCGCGAAGAATGTGGTTGGCGCGATCTTCTTGTTCGCCGGATTCTTGATGCTCTTCCTACCGGGTCAGGGCATTCTCACCATGCTGATCGGAATCACCATGTTGGACTTCCCCGGCAAGCGAAAACTCGAAGCGAAAATGATCGGCCAACCCGCTGTCCTCAATACCATCAATGGGATGCGCGAGAAATTCGGCAAGCCACCACTCACCATTGCACCAGATTCCTAGCCAGGACTGAGACAAAAGTGCTGCGTGCTGAGACTTCTCCACCCTCACTCAGTCCTCAGCACTCAATACTCAGCACTGAAAGAACACCATGTCTGAAACATCACTCCAGTCCAACAAGCGTCCCGCTCTCTATTTGATCGACGGTAGTGCCTATATCTATCGAGCCTTCTTCGCCCTACCGGCTCTCAATAACTCCAAGGGCCTCCAGACCAACGCGGTCTACGGATTCACCACCACCCTGCTCAAGATCATTCGGGAACACACACCGAACGGCCTGGCCGTGGCGTTCGACGAAAAGGGCCCGACACTTCGTCACGAGGAATTTAAGGAATATAAAGCCCAACGTCCCCCGATGCCGGACGGGATGAAGGCCCAGATCCCATATATTCATCGTGTCGTCGAGGCTCTGAATATCCCCGCCGTGAAGCAGGCTGGCTACGAGGCGGATGACCTAATCGGCACCCTAGCTCGGCAAGCGGAGCAGGCCGGCCACGATGTCGTCATCGTCACCGGTGATAAGGACATGCTCCAACTCATCACGCCACACGTGCGCATCTACGATCCGGTGAAAGATAAATGGTCCAGCGATGCAGAATGTATCGCCAAGTTCGGCGTCGAACCGGGACGCGTCATTGAGATCATGGGGTTGATGGGCGACAGCAGCGACAACATCCCGGGGGTGAAGGGAATCGGCGAGAAAACCGCGATCAAGCTGATTACGCAGTTCGGCACAATTGACGAGCTACTCAATCGGCTCAATGAAGTGACACCCGCACGCATCAAGACCCTCCTGACGGAACAGGCGGACAATGCACGACTGAGCCGGAGACTTGCGACGATTGACACTCAGAGCCCAGTAGACTTCCATCCTGAATCCTATCGGATCAAGCCACCGCATGATGAACAGCTCGCCGAGCTGCTGCGCGAGCTTGAGTTCACGTCGCTGCTGAAGAGTCTTCAGCCGTCGCCCAAGCAGCCGGAGGCGAAGATTACGGCGTCAGTCGTGATCGAAGATGAAGCAGCCGCACAGCGGTTTACTGACAGCGTACCGAAGAATGCGCCGCTTGCGGTGCACTGTCTCTTTGCTGGGCAACCAGGCGTCCATGCCGATCTGAGAGGTCTTGCCCTCTCGAGCGGTGACCAGACCGTCTTCGTCCCGATCGACATCCACGCCTACATGCGACCGATCCTGCCCCTCCTTCACGATCCACATCGAACCAAAGTGGTGCATGACCTCAAAGCGACGCTCCTCGCTTTTCATCGAATCGGCGTGACCCTGGCACCGCCCTATGTCGATACCATGGTCGCAGATTATCTGCTCAATCCCAACCGGCGCGACCACGGCCTTGAAACGATCGCCATGGAGCGACTGGGTGAGCGGTTCGGATCCGACAAGGAGAACCAGGCCCAACCTCAATCGCTTTTTGAAGTCGATACCGGGTCCCGAGATCAAGCGACAGAAGCCGCTTCGTGCTTGGTGAAGCTTGAACCCATCTTGGCGAAACAGCTGACGGAACAGGGAAGCCTGACGCTCTTTACCGA
>Ga0224510_10000558_pt1 | contig 27952 bp, 25 predicted proteins | sample SF_May12_sed_USG_FD_170161 | JGI IMG/M metagenome (GOLD analysis project Ga0224510, IMG submission 170161) | Sediment microbial communities from San Francisco Bay, California, United States - SF_May12_sed_USGS_4_1 | ecosystem: Environmental > Aquatic > Marine > Sediment | place: USA: California... | reverse complement strand
CGATGCGACTAACGGGCCAGTGAAGGTAGTCGGCAACTTTCTCCGTGGTCATGTACTCGGGTCGATCACCAAGCAGTTCCACGGGACTGGTCTTCGATGTTCGTACGATCCGGAAGATCCTGGGAGGCTCACCATCCCTTTTGCCCGGAGACTCACCGCTCCACACGGTTTTCGTGGCCGCGAAGTCCTTGAACGCACGCCGCTCCGATTCAGCAGTTGCTCGCGAGCGTGTCCTGACTGGTTTAGTTCGAACGGCCTCGCATAGCTTCGATGGCCGACTCAGTTACGTTTCGCTGCGTGCGTGCTTTGTGGGCGTCATGCGATCACGCTTACTGAGAGAACCGTGATTGATGCATGCAACAAACCTCCCACGCTACGCGTCTGGCCAATATCGACCCGCCGCTTTGATCTCCCCCAGAACGTCGCGAGTTGCCTCTTCCGCACTCGTCATCGAGAAGTTCATTGAGGTCTTGACTATCTCGCGAATGCATGTTGGTGGCATGTTCTTCATCGGCACAACGCGTTCACGGAGCATCTTCCAAGCGTGGGGTTGCTCGGCCGTAGTGTTGTCGGGCCGGAGGTACTCGTGCGGCGGGAACACCTTCTCGAAGTCACGCTCTCCCCACTCCGCTGCCGGGAAGACGATTGAGCTTGCGTACACCTCGTCGGTTGCTGGACTTACTCCGGCGCAGCGTGCGGCAAACGCAACAGGACTCCCAAAGACCGAGCAGTTGTACTTCGACGGTGTTCCGACGTACCCCACGATGACTCGACCCGAGGCGATTCCAATGTGCGGGCAGAAGCTCCAAGGATCACGCTCGGCCATCCACCTCGCAGTGTGAACAGCCTCGGTGAAGGGATCCTCCGAGCCGAACTCCTCCGAGAAGACGATCATCACTTCGTCCCCGATGTACTTGTCGATGATGCCCCTTCCGCCCCTCAGAGCCTCAGCGCCGACCCAGGCGAAGAACCACTGAACGAATATGAGCGTTTCGACTGGCGACATGTCGAGCGTGCGGCTAGAGAACGCCGCCATATCGGCGAACAGCACAGTGGCCTGTACCTCGCGACCCTTGACAGGCATGAGCGCTCCCCAACCGTCATCCAACACTGCATCGACGCTGAGGTGCTTCGAGGCTAGGAAGTCTTCAAGAGAGTGGTAGTCGTACTTGACGGCCAACGGCGATCCCTTCTGGGGACGTGTTGGTGGGAAGCGTCGCACCACCATTGCACGTCGGCGGAGAAACCCTCCACTACGCTCGTCACACCCTCGAACCTCCATTGGTAAGGAGGGGGTTGCCGACCTCGGGATCTCCTGAGGTGGGGAGGCTGATGAGGCGTCGAATCCGCTCCTCAACCCCGGCGATCTCTGGCTCCACTTGCCAATTCACTTGCCAAGACCGCCGTTCTCGAAGACACGGCCTACGGCTAAAACGAAGAAACCCGCTCCAGGAGCGGGTTTCCAGAGACGGGAGCGACGGGACTCGAACCCGCGACCTCCGGCGTGACAGGCCGGCGTTCTAACCAACTGAACTACGCCCCCTAGGCCGGCGAAGTGTAGCCGGGCGGCAGGGATCGGAGCACGGGAGACGTAGCCTCACGGAACGTGTCCACCGCCGACTGGGTCGTCCTCGCCGTCATCGCCGTCTCCGCGCTGTACGGACTCGCGACCGGGTTTCTGCGCGGCGCCTTCTCGCTCGCCGGGTTTGCGTTCGGCGCTTACCTCGGTGCGCGGATCGCGCCGGAGCTCCTTCGTGACGCATCCCCGTACGTCCCGCTCGTCGCGCTCGGCTCGGCGATTCTCCTCGGCTCGCTCATGCGCGGGCTCGCCGGGATGCTCGCCGGAGCCCTGCGGACGAGTCTCGGTGTGATTCCGGGTGTCCGTCTGCTCGACTCGGTAGCGGGGCTCGTACTCGGACTCGCGGCCGGTGTTCTCCTGTGCTGGGCGGTGGGTGCAGTACTGCTGTACCTGCCCGGCCAGTCCGACCTGCGCCGCGAGGTGCAGCGCTCGGCGATTCTGTCCCGGATCAACGGCGAGTTCCCGCCCGAGCGCCTGATCGAGACGCTGGAGCACGTCGATCCAATCGGCGTGTTCCTCGGCCCGCCGGCGACGGTTCCTCCCCCGGACGCCGCGCTCGCCAAGGATCCGGACGTCATCCGGACGTCGAAGAGCGTCGTCCGCGTCACCGGGATCGCCTGTGGACTCGGGATCGAGGGCTCGGGCTGGATCGCGCGGCGCGGTCTCGTCGTGACGAACGCCCACGTCGTCGCCGGAATCTCGCGGCCCAGGGTTGATCTCCCCGACGGTCGCGCGTACCCGGCGACCGTGGTCGCGTTCGACGTGACGAACGATCTCGCGGTGCTCCGGGTCCCCGGCCTACGGGGTCGCGCTCTCGTCCTGGCAGAGCCCGACCGGGGCACACCGGTCGCTCTCGTCGGTTATCCGAGGAACGGGCCGCTTACGCGGACGCCGGGACGACTCGGCGGGACGCGGAAGGTCTTGAGCCGCGACGCGTACGGCGGCGGGCCCGTAGGTCGACAGGTGACGACGCTCCGCGGCCTCGTCGAGCCCGGGAGCTCTGGCGGCCCCGGCATCGACGCTCAGGGGCGCGTGCGAACCACGGTGTTCGCTCGACGCCCCGGAGAGCGTGGGGGATACGGGATCCCGGCCGAGCTCGTGCGGAAGACGCTGGCGCAGGTCAGGTCGCGACCCGTGGCCGCGACCGAATGCGCTCGGTAACCGTTACGAGAACAGGTCGAGAGCGGCGTGCGGCTGCCGGAACGGCGGAATGACGTAGACCCCGGCGGCACGTTCGCGCGAGGCTTCGAAGAGTTCGCGTGCGATGGCGAGCCCCGTGTCCGCGGCATTCGGTCCCGCGTCTTTGAGCCTGGCCTGGACACGCTCGGGCACGATGATTCCGGGAACCTCGTTGTGCAGGCGAAGCGCGAGTTGATAGCTCCGCACGTAGAAGATCCCGACGAGGAGCGGAATCGGGCACGAGCCGCCGAGCCGGCGCAGGAACTCATCCAAGAAGGAGAGGTCGAAGAGCACCTGGGTCATCGCAAACTGCGCTCCCGCCTCGAGTTTCTTCTGGAAGCGCTCGAGCTCGAAGTCGAGGTCCTCGGCCGCGGGGTTCACGGCGACGCCGAGGAAGAACGACGTCGGTGCGTCGATCTCGCGGCCGTTGAAGTCCTCACCGGCGTTCATGCGGGTGATCACCTGTGAGAGCCCGATCGAGTCCACCTCGTACACACCGCGCGCGCCCGGGTAGTCGCCCGCCTCGGGCGGGTCGCCCGTCACAGCGAGGACGTTCCGGATTCCCTCGGCATGGGCGCCGAGGAGCAACGACTCCAGGCCCGCGATCGACGAGTCGCGCGGTGTGACGTGCGGGATCGTCTCGAGGCCGACGACGCGCTCGATCGTCGCCGACGCAATGAGCCCGCTCATCCGCGCCCGTGCGCGCGGGTTGTCGTTGACGTCGACGACGTCGACGTGGCCAGACTCCTTCAAGGTTCGCGCGAGCTCGAGCATCGCGTGCGCGTTGCCGCCTCGAGGCGGGTCGATCTCGACCGAGACGACGAACTCGCCGGTGCGGAGCTTCTGTTGGAGCAGCGTCTCCCGCTCGGGCTCCGAGGCCGTAACGACGATCTCGCGCTCGCGCATGACGAGTGGGGCGCTCGGGTTGCGTTGCTCGTCGATTGCGCGCCTAATGGCCGCGATCTCGGTCGGCGTCGTTCCGCAGCACCCGCCGACGATCCGCGCCCCGAGCTCCCGCGCGTGTGCGGCGAACTCGGCGAAGTACTCGGGGGTGGCGTGCGGGAAGATGATCCGCTCGCCAGCGAGGCTCGCGAGGCCGACATTGGGTAGAGCCGCGAGCGGCTTTTCCTGTCCGCCCATCCGCTCGATCGCCCTCAAAGCCGCCTGCAGACCGACGCCGTGGTTGGCGCCGATAGCAGCGACGTCCAGCTCGGCGAGTGCGGCGGACGCCTGCTCCGCTGACACGCCTCCGAGCGTTTGTGCGTCTTCATCGAAGGTGAGGAGCGCGACGATCGGAAGGGCGGACGCCTTGCGAACCGTCGCAATCGCAGTCACCAGCTCGTCGAGGTCGTAGAACGTCTCGATCATGAACAGGTCGACTCCTCGCCCTTCCAGGAGTTGCGCCTGCTCGGCGAAGGCCGCCTCGCGATCCTTCACCGGCCCGCCGAGCGGGCCGATTGAACCTGCAACGAAGACATCACGCCCGGAGACCTCGCGCGCGTCGCGCGCGATCTTCACGGCTGCCTCGTTGATCGCAGCGACGTCGTCTTCGAGATAGTGCTCGGCGAGCTTGCGCCGGTTGGCGCCGAACGTGTTCGTCTCGATGAGCTCTGCCCCTGCGCGGATGAATCCCAAGTGGAGTGAGAGCACGCTCTCGGGTGCCCGCAGGTTCGCCTCCTCCGGGCAGCGGAGTCGGGCGACCGCGCTCGAGATGAGAGTGCCCATGCCGCCGTCTCCGACGATCGGCGGGCCCTCGGCCAGGCGCTCGAGGAATCGGCTCACCCGTGCATTGCAGCATGCGACACGGGCGGACACACGTCGTAGGCTCCGGATTCGTGCCTGCCGAGCTCCCCAGCGGAACCGTCACCTTCTTCTTCACCGACGTCGAGGGATCAACGCGGCTCCTCGGCGAGCTCGGCGCGCAGCGATACGCCGAGGCTTTGGGCACGCATCACGCAATCGTCCGGGCAGCGCTTGCGGAACACGGAGGCGTCGAGGTCGACACGCAGGGGGACGCCTTCTTCTGCGCCTTCGCATCGGCTCGCGCGGCACTTGCCTGCGCGGCCGAGGTGCGAGCGGGGCTGGGGGACGGCCCGATCCGTGTACGCATGGGGGTCCATACGGGCGAGGCGCTCGTCGTCGACCGGCACTACGTCGGGATGGACGTGCACAGGGCCGCCCGCATTGGCGCTTGCGGACACGGCGGCCAAGTCGTGATCTCGCCCACGACGGTCGCGCTCCTCGAGCCCGGCGAGGAGGTGCTCAGGGATCTGGGCGCACATCGCCTTAAAGACCTTGCGGCACCGATCGTGCTCCACCAGCTCGGCGACGAGGTCTTCCCGCCACTCAACACGCTTTCCCGCACCAACCTGCCCGTACCCGCGACCCCCTTCCTCGGACGCGACGACGAGCTTCGTGAGCTGCTCGAGCGAGCAGCGGAGCCCGGAGTGCGCGTGCTGACGCTGACCGGACCGGGCGGGACGGGTAAAACGCGCCTCGGGCTCCAGCTCGCAGCGGAGATCTCGGGTGGCTTTCCCGACGGTGTCTGGTGGGTGCCGCTCGCATCGCTGCGAGGGGCGTCGCTCGTTGTCTCAGCGCTTGCGAGCGTGCTCGAGATCGATGAGGAACCCGGTCGCTCGCTTGCCGCATCGATCGTGGACGGGCTCGGACGCAGGAAGGTGCTTGTTCTGCTCGACAACTGTGAGCACCTCCTGGATGAGGTTGCGGATCTCGTCTCGGCCCTCGCCGCAGGCTGCCCGAATACGCTCGTCCTCGCGACGAGCCGCGAGCCGCTTGCCGTGGCCGCCGAGCAGGTCTTCTCCGTTCAGCCCCTCGTTTCGCAGGACGCATTCGAACTGTTCCACGCGCGCGCCAGGGCAGCGGGCGCCGACCTCGATGAGTCCGGAACGCGCGACGTCGTGACGGCACTCTGTGAGCGGCTCGACAACCTGCCGCTCGCGGTCGAGCTAGCGGCGGCGCGCTCGGTAGCCCTACCACCATCGGCGCTGCTCGATCGGATCTCGTCACGGCTCGACGTGCTCAAAGGCCCGCGCGACGCCGACGAGCGCCAGCGCACCCTTCGTGGGGCCATCGGCTGGAGCCACGACCTCCTCACCGATCCCGAGCGCCGGCTGTTCCGTCGACTGGCGATCTTCGTCGGCGGCGCGTCCCTCGAGGCAGTCGAGGAGGTGTGCGAGGCCGATCTCGACGAGCTCCTCTCGCTGGTAGCCAAGAGTCTCGTCCGCCACGCGTCCCTGGAGGGATCGAAACCGCGGTACTGGATGTTGGAGACGATCCGCGAGTTCGCCGTCGCCGAACTCGACATGTCAGGTGAGCTCGAGACCTCGCACGAGGCGCACCTTCACTGGCACGCAAATCTCGTACGTGGCGCGCAGGGGCGGCTCGTGGGCCGGGGCTCCGGCGAGTGGCTCGCGCGACTCGAGACGGATCTCGAGAACTTTCGCGCAGCGCTCGGGTGCGCTCTCGGGCGGGCTGAGAACGAAGCGGCGATCGCACTCGCTTCGGCGCTCGCGCCGCTCCACATGCTTCACGGTCGGTACATGGAGGCCGAGGATGTCCTGCTCAGAGTGCTCGCGTTGGAGCCGGCACTGCTCGATGCGGCCTCGTTCCAGAGCTTGCTCGGCCGGGTTCTGCACCGCGTGGGGCGTCCCGAAGATGCGCGGTCAGCCCACCTCGACGCCGAGCATCTTCTCGAGTCGAACTCTGCGCGGGATGAGGCGTGGTGGAAGACCTGGATCGGCGTGAAGCTCGAACAAGCGCACTACTACTACTTCGAGAACGAGCTGGATGACCTCCGGGAAGTCATCGTCGAGCTCACACCGCACGTCGAGACTCGTGGCACTCCGGTGCAGAGCCTCGAGCTCCTCCACGTTCTTGCTCAGGATGCGTATCGGCGCGAGCGCTATGTCCTCTCGGACGAGACGGAGGTGCTCGCACGCGAAATCCATCGGCGGTCGTTCGAGCTCGAGGACACGTATGCGGACTTCACTCTGGGCTTCTGTCTTCTCTGGCGAGGCAAGTTCGAAGAGGCGGAGAGCTTCTTTCGGCGTGGAATCGACGCAGCGCGCTCACGTGGGAACGCTTTGATCGAGGTCAGGTGCCTCGTCTACTCACTCGTCGCGCACCGCAGACGCGGCGATCTCGAGGGCGCACGCGCACTGCTCCGCGAACTGGAGGCCCTCGATGACCTCCACGGGTACGTCGGACTCACGAGTGCGAACGCGTCCTGGATTGCATATCGGGACGGGAACCTCGATGCGGCTCTGGAGTACGCGCATGCCGCCCTCGCCGACTGGAACCGCTACCAACGTTCTGGCCCGACGGTGTTTCAGTGGGCGGCGCGCTTCCCGCTGCTCGCGGTCGAGCTCGAGCGCGGGAGGCTGGACGCGGCCGTCGAACAAGCGCTTGCGATGCTTGATCCGTTGCAGCAGCCACTTCCGGACGAGTTGCGTGAGCTCCTTCAGCACGCGGTGGACGACGGTGGTAGCGACACACTGACGAGATCGCTTGAGCTTGCGCGCGACGGCGGCTACATCTGATCGGTGAAGCAGCCTCGTCAACGCAGTTTGGGGGATCGGTCAAGCGCCGCTGGGTGACGCCCGCGGTGGAGGAATCGCGGAGAGTGCGGATCACTCACGGAGGGCGACGATGCGGCGGTCGCCCACGGGAGTTGGCACTGAGGGGTGAAGAGCGGTTCCTCCTGCGGAGGGGCCTGCGGGGACGGAGAGCGGGGGCTTGGCGGCACCCCGCTCCGGTCCTCTTGCAAGGCTCAAGAAGCGCTCGCTCGGTGCCGATAGCGAGAACGACTCCCGGCGGGACTGACGGCAATCAGCCAGGCCTGGAGCTTCGAGAAGGGGCGGCGGACGACGCCGCCCTTCTCATGCGCAAGGTGGGACTAACTGGCGCGCTGGCTGCTCATTGAGCGCGCCTCAGTCGGTGTGAACGGTTCTGCCTTCCATGCCGCCGGCTACCACCACGACCTGCCCAGTCACATGGCCTGACAGGGTGTCCGAGGCGAGCGCAACGACCTGGGAGGCGACATCCCCGGGCTGCGCGACCTTTCGCAGAGCCATGGTCCGCGAGACGGCTTCAACCTGCTCCGGATCCACGCGGCCGCGGGTCATCGGAGTCTCCGTCCACCCTGGAGCGACGGCGTTGACTCGACCCAAGGGTGCGATCCGCATCATCTCGTTCTTCAGCGAGAGAAGGAGCCCGCCGAGGATCGCCGACTTCGCGGCTGCGTAGTCGGCGTGCCCGGCCTCGCCGAAGATTCCTGCAGTCGATCCGACGAGGACAAGGGACCCGTGCCCGTTGCGCTCGACCTCGCGGAGAAACCCGCGCGCAGTCAGAAACGTGGCCGTCAGGTTCTGGCGAACAGTGCGATCCCACCTCTCGAGCGGGAGGTCCCACACGGGTGTGTCCTCGCTCGGCCACACTCCCGCGACTGCGGCGCAGACGTCCACTCGCCCGAGCCCCGCTCGCGCTTCCCCGAAGAGCCGCTCGACGTCCGATTCCACGGTGAGATCTGCCTGCGCGACCGGCGCCCCGCCGAGCTCCTCTCCCAGCAAGCGCGCCCGCTCCTCGCCGCGGTGGTAGTGGACGAGCACACGCGCCCCTTCTGCGGCAAACGCCCGCGCGCACGCCGAGCCGATGCCTCCGGAGGCCCCGGTGACGAGCACGCCCTTTCCTTGGAGCCCCGCGTCGATGCGGCGTAGGCTACTCGCGTGCGAGCCTCGATCCCCGGCGCACGCGGAACTGGCGACTCATGAAGCATCTGGCTCTCGCGGTCGCCGATCAGGAGCGCTCGCGCAGCTTCTACGAGTCGTACTTCGGCTTCGATGCGCGACCCTCACGCTGGTACGACGATGGTGTTCTGATGCTGTACAACGACGAGGGATTCTCGCTCGCGCTCGGGCCAACTGACCAACCGCTCGTCCTGCCGAGGTTTCTGCACTTCGGAATACACCTTTCGAGCCGAGAGGCCGTGCTGGACTTCCGAGATCGTCTGGTCAGCGACGGTGTGCCCGTCGTCGAAGAGTGGGACGAGCCGGAGTACGTCAGCGTCAAGTGCCGTGACCCCGACGGTTACCTCGTCGAAGCCGGATGGGAGCCGCGCGGATGAGTGTGGGCGGGCGAGCCCTCATGGCTTCGTGAACGTCCGCACGAGACAGTTCGAGTACAGCAGGCACTCCGTCGTAATCGCCGCGAGCCGCGCGGCGAGCTCGATCGGCATGCGCGTGTACCTACGGTCGGCGATGTCCTCGAGTACGTCCGAGCCCGTCGGGTAGCGCACGATCACGGTCACCGGCTCCTCGCGCACGAGAGCGAGGAGACCATCGTCAGCGAGCTCGTTGAGGCCAGCGCCTGCCGCGATCGCACGGGGGAAGAAGGCACTGCCGTCGAGATGACCGAGGATCTCTCCATCGGACTCGACGGTCTCGTCCGGCGGCGCCATCGTGAGGTCGACGACGATCCCACCGGGAACGAGAGCCGCTAGGAGCCGACGCAGGACGTCCACGACGCCCTCCGGCTCCATTCATCAGAGAGACCAGGAGAAGAAGACGAGATCGACGCTCTGCGGCTCGATCTCAACCTCGTCTGCTCGGGCGACCTGGAACCGCACTTTGTGGCGGAGCTCGCTGGGGCCGCTCGCGCGGGCGGTGTTGACGTCCTCGGGACTCGGATCTACGGCGAGCAAGGAGGCGGCAAGCGGCGCGATCCCCCACGTCAGGCGCCCTTCGCCGCACCCGACCTCGAGCACGCGCTGGCGCGAGAAGTCGGCCGCACGCAGAACTGCCGCGAGATGCACGCCTTCGGCGTCCACGACGCGAGGCACGTGCCGATTCTAACCCGGTGCGAGACTAGGCTTCGGTCATGTCCGCTGTCCCGATCGTTGCCCGCTCATACGAGGCCTTCGCACGCGGCGACATGGACGCCGTCCTCGCGGACATGCACCCGGATATCGAATGGCACCAGGCCCAAGGGCTTCCGCACGGAGGCCTCTATCGCGGAGTCGACGAGGTCCGCCGCAGGGTATTCGACCCGCTTGATCGAGACTGGTGGGCGGAGTTCGTCGTAACGCCGGAGCAGTTTCTCGACGCGGGAGAGGACGTCGTCGTCATCGGCCGATACCGCGGCACGGCGAAGACGACAGGCAAGCGCCTCGACGTCCCCTTCGTTCACATCTGGACTTTCCGCGACGAGCTGGCGATGCGATTTCGGCAGTTCCTGGACACCGCAGGCTGGACCACCGCGCTCTCGCCGTAGGTACTCACCGGCAGCCCGCTGTTGACATGACACCCACCTGGTGTCAGATTCCCGCGACGGGCCCGGGACAGGGGCGCGGGAGGTCGTACCCTCTTTGCAACAAGCAAGGTGGATACGGCGTCACAGAAAGAACTGATATTGCAACCCAAGGAGGGTTCGCTCTATGAGGAAAGTGATCGTTTTGATGTTCGCCGCAGTAGCGGCGTTCAGCGCTATCGCAGCTTCGGTCGCGGGCGCCGATTCGACCCGGGCCGCGGGCACTGCGGCTCCGTCTTGTAAGCAGGCGCTAATCGCGCTCACAGGACCGTACACGGGGCCCGCAGGGACTGCCGGGCTCGACCAGCGGAACTGGGGGCGAATCTTCATCTCGAGCTGGAATGCTGGCAAGCCGATTCCAGGTGTGCCAAAGGGCTTCAAGCGCACGAAGCTGAAGGCGATCGAGGCCGACACAGCGCTGAACCCGCAGCTTGCCGCGACCGTCGCGGTACAGCTTCGCTCGAACAAGAACCTGCTCGCGGTCAACGGCTTCTCCGGCAGCCAGGAGAACGTCGCCGGCGGTCCGATCTTGCGGCGCGGCGGCGTTCCGTTCGTCTCCGGCTCCGCCACGCGGGCGAGCCTGACCGATCCAACGGAGCCGGACGGCAGCGTCTTGAAGAGCGGGTTCTTCCGCAGGGTTGTCCCTACCGACAAGCGTCAGGGCGCGACCGATGCGGCCTTCGCGCTCAATAAGCTGGGGGTCAAGTCGGGCGACGCGGTGATGACCGTCGACCAGGCCGAGGCGTACTCGGTGCCGCTGATCACCCTGATCACGCAGCTACTCAACAGGGCGGGCGTCAACGTCTCACGCGAGTCGCAGTCGGCGGCGCAGACCGACTTCACGTCGCTCGCCAACAAGGCGGTGGCACAGAAGGCGAAGGTCGTCGTGCTCGCCACGCAGGTCGCCTCGAACGCCCAGCTCTTCTACAACCAGCTGAAGTCGAAGGGCTTCACGGGTGCCTTCCTCGCGACCGACGGCGCGTTCGACTCGTCGCAGTTCAAGGTTGCCGGCGCGTACATCTCGTCGTTCAGCCTCGACATCCACGACGTGCCGGTCGCAAAGCCGTTCGTCGCCGACTTCGAGAAGAAGTACGGTGAGACGATCTCGTTCGGCGCTCCGTCGTTCGTTGCTGTGCAGGCGATCGCAATGGGGATCTCGACGTCCTGTGCGAACGGGAAGACGAGCCGCGCTGAAGTTCGGCGTGACATCGGCAAGGTCAAGATGAAGACCTCGCTGCTCGGCAAGCCGATCGCGTTCGACAAGTTCGGAGACGTGGTCGGCGGGGTCGGGTTCACGATGTTCCAGATCGGTAACGACGGAACGTACAACGTGGTCCAGAAGGGCTAACCGCCCTCGAATGTCAGAAGACGTGCGGCCCATCGTCATCGTGGGCCGCACGTCACTCTGACCGCCTGAACCGATGCACCAGGTGTTCCAGCTCCTCGGCTACTTCCAGGACTACCAGCTGACGTGGAGCTTCTTCCTCGATCAGCTCGTGGCCGGGCTCACGCTCGGAAGCGTGTACGGGCTGATCGCGATCGGCTACTCGATGGTGTACGGGATCTTGAAGCTGCTGAACTTCGCGCACGGCGAGGTGTTCATGATCGGCTCGTACATCGGCTACTTCGTGCTCACGGCGTTCGGTGGAGCAGCCGACCCGGACCTGCCGTACGCCCTCGTGATCGCGCTGATGTTTGCCGCTGCGATGCTCGGCGCCGGCACGCTCGGAGTCGTGATCGAGCGGTTCGCGTACCGGCCGCTCCGTGAGAAGAGAGCCTCCCGCATCGCGCCGTTGATCAGCGCGCTGGGAGTGTCGTTCTGCTTGCAGCAGCTTGCGGTCATCTTCTTCGGCTCCGCCCCGAAGCAGTACGACTCGTTCGCCATCGACGGCGGGTCGCTGTTCACGAGAGTCTCGATCGGCCCGTTCGAGATCCAGTACATGCAGATCTTCGTCATCGTGCTGACGGTCATCCTCATGCTGGGGCTCACGATCTTCGTGGCGCGCACGCAGGTCGGCCGGGCGATGCGCGCGACCTCTTTCGACCTCGAAGCGGCGTCGATGATGGGGATCAACGTCGACCGGGTGATCGTGGTCACCTTCCTGATCGGTTCGGCGCTCGCCGGTGCCGCTGGCGTCATGAACGGGCTGATCTTCCAGAACGTCGACCCTTACGTGGGCTTCCAGGTCGGGCTCATCGCATTCGCTGCGGCGGTCATCGGCGGGATCGGAAGCATTCCGGGCGCGATGCTCGGCGGCCTTGCGATCGGGCTCGGCCGTGCACTCTCCGTGGGGTTTGTGTCCTCCGCGTATCAGGATGTGATCGTGTTCGCGATCCTGATCGGGTTCCTGCTCCTGCGACCGTCCGGGATCTTCGGAGTTCCGGCACCATCGAAAGTCTGAGATGAGCGACGTTCCTCCGGCTGAGCCCCAGCCCGAGCCCTCCGGCCCGCAGATCGGTGTGGACGAGTGGGTCGCTCGCTCTGCTGAGCGCGCGGAAACTCACGGGGGTCTCGTCGGCCGCGCACGCGGGGTCTACGAGCGAGTTCCGAAGCCCGCGGTCTTCCTGTTCGTCGTCGCCCTCGCCGCGCTCATCCCGGTGCTCGCGTCGCAGAGCGACAACGACATTTACTTCGTCCGGGTAGGGACGGTCGCGCTCGTCTTCGCCTTGCTCGCGCTCGGACTCAACGTCGCGGTCGGATTCGCCGGCTTGCTCGATCTGGGATACATCGCCTACTACGGCGTCGGAGCGTATGGCTACGCCATGCTCTCCTCGGACAAGTTCGGGCTCCACTGGCAGGCGTGGCAGTCGATCGTCGTGGTCGTCGTCGTCTCGGCTCTCCTCGGGTTCGCCCTCGCCCTGCCCTCCCGGCGTCTCGTCGGCGACTACCTCGCCATCGTCACGCTCTTCTTCGGCCAGATCTTCTACGTGATCGTCACTCAGGGGTATCGCGTCTCGTTCCTCGGGCTGAACAAGGATCTCGGCTTCGACCGGGCCAACTGGGACCTCACCGGCGGTCCGAACGGCATCGCCAACGTCGACCGCTTCACTGCCTTCGGCTTCACGGCCTCCAGCGAGCGCGCCTACTTCTACGTCACGCTCACAGCTGTCGTGGTGGTCTTCGCGGGGCTCTCGCTCGTGAATCGGTCACGAACGGGCCGGGCCTGGCGAGCCCTGCGGGACGACCATCTCGCAGCGCAGGCCATGAGCGTGCCGATCAACTGGCTCAAGCTCATGGCGGTCGGCGTCGGCGCGGCGGTCGCGGCCCTGGCCGGAACGATCAACTCGGCGCTGCTCCAGGGTGCGTTCCCTGACGACTACAACACCCAGGTCCTGATCATCATCTACGCGATGGTGATCCTCGGTGGAGCGGGAAGCCTCGTCGGCGCCGTCGTCGGCGCCGTCGTCGTCGAAGTGCTCATGCTCGAGGGACTTCGCCCGCAGACGCCGATCAGCGACTGGACCTTCAACGGGCGCTGGGTGGTCTACGGCGGGATCCTGTTGGTCCTGGTGGTGGCCATCCGTCCATGGAGACGGCTTGCGGCGATACTCGGCGGAGTCGTGGCGTTCGGCGTCGTGGTGCACGCAATCGTCGCCGCCACGACGACGAAGGGAACCGACGGTCTGCTCAACACGGCGCCCGAGACGTTCGAGGAAGGCGGCTGGCTGGGATGGCTGATCCGACACTGGCTCGCGTTGCCGGCGGACACGTACGCGCAGGGCACGAAGGTGCCCTTCAATATCGCGCTCGCCGGCTTGATCGCTCTCGTCCTGTGCCTGACGCTCCTTCGGGGTTGGAAGCGAGACGTCTTGCTCGTGCCCACGATCTGGCTCGCAGGTTTCGTGTGGGAGACGCGGCTCGTCCTCGAAGCGTCGGGCCCGACGCGGTTGCTCTTGCTCGGAGCCCTCCTCATCGTTCTCATGACTGCGCGGCCGCAGGGGTTGTTCGGCAAGCCGCGCGTGGAGATCGTCTGAATGTCCGAGGTGCTTCTCGAGCTGAAGCAGGTCAACAAGTCCTTCGGCGGACTTCACTGCATCAACGATCTGGACATCGAGGTGCACCAGGGGGAGATCCTCAGCGTCATCGGCCCGAACGGAGCCGGCAAGACGACGTTGTTCAACCTCATCACCGGCATCTACGAGCCCGACTCGGGCGACATCCTCCTCGACGGTGAGAGCCTCGTCGGGCTGGCGCCGCACAAGATCACGAACCGCGGCGTTGCGCGGACATTCCAGACGCTCCGGCTGTTCCTGAACATGAGCGTCAAGGAGAACGTGATGGCTGCGACCTATGGCAATACCCATGCATCGATCTTCGAGTCGATGCTTCGCCTGCCGCGGGCGCGTCGTGAGGAGCGCGAGACCAACCGTCTTGCCGAGGAGAAGCTCTCCTTCTTCGGCCAACGTCTGATGGGCTACCGCTGGAACCAGCCGGCGTACAGCCTCTCGTACGCGAATCGCCGGCGGCTCGAGATCGCGCGGGCGACGGCGACGAAGCCGCGCATCCTCCTGCTCGACGAGCCGGCGGCCGGGATGAATCCTGTGGAGACGCACGAGATCACAGAGCTCATCTCCAAGCTCCGAGACGACGGCGGCCACACGATCCTCGTGATCGAGCATGACATGCATGTCGTTGAGGGAATCTCCGATCGCGTGATCGCGCTCGATCACGGCGTCAAGATCGCCGAAGGCTCGTACGAGGAGGTTGCGACGAGCCCGCGAGTTGTCGAGGCCTACCTCGGGACGTCAGCCACGGAGCGGAAATGAGCGAGAGCACGAACGGATCTAGCGTGCTGCTTCGTCTCGAGGGCGTCAACACGTTCTACGGGCAGATGCACATCCTCCAGGACACGAACCTGAGCGTTGCCGAAGGGGAGCTCGTCTGTCTTCTCGGCGGGAACGCCTCCGGGAAGTCGACCACGCTGAAGACGGTTCTGGGGATCGTCCGGCCCCGCTCGGGCACAGTGACCTTCGCCGACGAAGACATCACCAGCCGGTCGACGAGCTACCGCATCCGCAAGGGAATGGCGATCGTTCCGGAGAACCGGCGCCTCTTCGGCCCGATGACGGTGCTCGAGAACCTGCAGATGGGGGCGTACCTGCATGGCGGAGGTGAGCCCGAAGACTACGAGCGTGTGTATTCCCTCTTCCCCCTGGTGTACGAGCGTCGGAGTCAGCTTGCCGGAACGCTTTCCGGGGGCGAGCAGCAAATGGTGGCAATGGGTCGCGCGCTCATGGCGCGGCCGAAGCTCATGCTCATGGATGAGCCGTCGATGGGCCTCGCGCCGATCCTCGTCGAGCGGAGCTTCGAGATCATCCAGCAGGTCCATCAGGCCGGCGTCGCGATGCTCATCGTCGAGCAGAACGCGAACGTGTCGCTGTCCATCGCCGATCGAGGGTACGTCCTCTCGACGGGTCGAATCGTGCTGGAGGGAAAAGCCGCCGAGCTCATCCAGAACGAGGACTTGCGCAAGGCCTACCTGGGCCGGTAGTGGGCGAAGTGCGAGGGTCGCGACGTACCCGGACCCCGTCGATACTGGCCTTGTCTGCGGAGGCCGCAAGAGACACGACCTCTCGAGGTGAGTCGAGGTAGTTCGCGAGCCGGACGCTGACGCGGATTGCGCGATGCCAAGCGGAGCGGGCAGCCGAGAGTAAGCTCCGCTCGATGTCCCCCCAGGAGCGATCGGAGGCCCCCGCGCCGCACTCGGTCGGGTCCGCAGCGGACATGACCCGGGGTCAGACCCGGGGTCTGACCCCGGGGGAGTCGATCCGCGCCGATTTTCCGATCTTCGAGCACGCGACCTACCTCAACTCGTGCTCGCAGGGGGCCCTCTCGCTGCGCGTCCGGGCGGCGGCCGAGGAGTGGTTGGACGGCTGGGACGAGAACGGCGCCGAGTGGGAGTTCTGGGTCGAGCGCAATGAGGCCGCTCGCGCGGGCTTCGCCGGGTTGATCCACGCGCCCACCGACGAGGTCGCCGTCACGACTTCCGTCTCGCAGGCCGTCAGCGCTCTCGTCTCGGCGCTCGACTTCAGCGGCGAGCGAAACCGCATCGTGATCAGCGAGTACGAGTTCCCGACGGTCGGGCAGATTGCGCACGCGCAGGCACTCCGCGGTGCCGAGGTCGTTCACGTCACGCCTGCGTCGGACGGCTCGATCCCCTCTGAGCGATTCGCCGAGGCGATTGACGAGCGAACGGCGCTCGTCTGCTGCACCGCCGTCTCCTTCCGCACGGGCCACAGGCACGACATTCCCGCGATCGCCGAGGTTGGCCACGCGAGCGGCGCGCTCGTGCTCGCGGACAGCTACCAGGCCGTCGGCGCGCTCGAGCTCGACGTCCGCGCGCTCGGCGCGGACGTCGTCACGGGCGGCACGGTGAAGTACTTGCTGGGGTCGTCCGGTCTCGGGTTCATGTGGCTGCGCGGCTCGTTGCTCGAGTCGCTGCTTCCAACACAGACCGGCTGGTTCGCCGATGAGGACATCTTCGCGATGTCGATCGCCGACTACTCGCCGCACGATAGCGCGAGGCGCTTTGACAGCGGCACGCCGCCCGTGCCTTCTCTCTACCCGGGAGCGGCGGGCATGGGGATAATCGCCGAGGCCGGGGTGCCCACGATCGAGACCCACATCCGTGGCCTCGCCGATCGTTTCCTCGCTGGCCTGGACGACCTCGGCGCGACGATAGCGACGCCGCGTGGAGATAACCAGTACGGGCCGATGATCTGCGTCGTCTCGACCGATCCGAACGCTCTCGTCGCCGCGCTCGCAGAGCGGCAGGTCGTCACCTCCACCCGCGACTCGAACCTCCGCGTCTCGTTCCACCTCTACAACGTCGAGGAGGACGTCGATCGCCTCCTCGACGCGCTGCGCGTGAACCGCACGCTTCTAGCCTGAGTCGCACAACCAGCTCGGCAGGAGGTCCTTGAGCGTTCTTTGAAGCTGCTCGCGTATCTGTAGTGTCGACGGATGCCTCCGCAACTCCACAGCACTACGCTTTCGGCGGCAAGGGAGGCCTTCCCGTGACCGCTCCGCCTCGAAACGAGGACATCGCCGCGAGGCTCGACCGCCTCGAGCGCGCGTTCGTTCGCGGCCAGGAGACGCTCGAAGCAACCGCTGCGGGCTTCGCCAAGCTCGGCGCTGAGCTCGACGAGCTGCGTGCGCTCGCTGGAACCCAGCCAGAGACCCCGGGTGAGCGGCCGGCCGTGCTGTCCGTGACCACCGTCGCGGCCCCGATACCGCCTGCACCCGATCCATCGCCGGCGCCTCTGCCGGCCGCGGTTACGACACCTGCCGGTGGCCCCCGAATCGGCGAGGACCGCGCGTCCGTTGAGTGGCGTCCTGCCGCCGCTCTGTCGAAGCCTCCCGCGCCACCGAAGCCACCGAAGCCACCAAAGCGCACGCTCAGCGAGCTCGCTCGAGATTGGGACCTCGTCGGCGCTCGCGGGTTCGCGATCGTCGGCGGCGCCGTCATGGCTCTCGGCATCGGGCTCTTCTTCGTACTCGCTGCCAACCGCGGCTGGATCAACGAGGAGATGCGCGTCGCGTTCGGTGCGACGGCCTCAGTGTTCGTTTTCGGTGCCGGCCTCTTGCTGCGGGCGCGGTACGGCCAGTACTGGTCGGCGCTCGCAGCCGTTGGTGCCGGGATCGCCGGCGCCTACGCCACGCTGGCTGCTGCTTCGGCTCGCTACGACCTCCTGCCGGACGGCCTCGCCCTCCCGCTCGCCGGGGTCATTGCCGCCACCGGCACCGTCGTCGCGATTCGCTGGCGATCCCAGGTCATCGCCGGCATCGGGTTGCTCGGAGCTGCGCTTGCACCGGCGCTCCAGGCGCTCGACACCGATATGACGTGGGAATCCGCGGCGTTCGCGGTGATCGTCCTCGTGGCGGCTGCATGGGTGAGCGTCCCCCGCCGCTGGCACGAGCTGCTCGTCGCGACTTCGATCATCGTCGGCGCCCAGGTCGAATGGCTCGCGATCGACGCGGTGCCGCCCGTAGGGAAAGGATCGATCGCCGTCGCTACTGCCTTCGTGCTCAGCCTGCTCGGGATCTCCGTTGCGCGCCAGATCGTCGTCAAGCGTGTCGACCTCGACGCCGTTGCGCTGAGCTATGCGATCGCTTCCTTCGGCTTGTCGATGCTGTTTGCAGCACAGCTCTTCGACGAGCGAAGCGATCGAGGAATCAGCCTACTTGCAGCCGCAGCCGTCTGGGCGCTCATGTTCGCCGGCCTGCAGGAGAGGCGACTGCCCGATCTCGGGCTCGTCGTCGGCGCCTCGGCGCTCGCGCTCGCCGCCGTCGGCACCGCGGACCTGCTCTCCGACTCGGCGCTCACGATCGCGTGGGCGGGACAGGCGGTGCTGCTCTCGGCTCTCGCCATGCGCTTTGGCGATGCTCGGCTCCAGGCGATGGGGATCGGTTACGCAGTACTCGCGACCGCCCACTCACTCGGGATAGAGGGTCGTCCCGACCTGATCTTCGACGAGCCCGCAGACCATCTTGCGTCGGTGCTCCCGCTGGCAGCCTCAGCAGTCGCCCTGGTTGCGGTCGGGGTTCTCGTCCCGCGTGAGTACCGAGCCCGTACCGAGGAGGGCCTGCTGGCATTCGTCGGCCGCCTCCGACTTCAGCTCGAAGCGCATCGGCGCGGACTTCGCGAGGCGTTCGTGTTCGCCGGCGGCGCATTGGCCACTCTGGCAGCGTCGTTCGCGCTCGTTGCGGTCTCGTTCGAGTGGGGCCACGTGGCAACAAGCGCGATTGCCGCGCTCGTGGGAGCGGTGTTCCTCGGAGTCGCCGGTCGGCTGCGTTCGGACGGTCTTGCGGTCGCCGCGCTGGTGTGGCTCGGTGTCGTCTTGGTCGAATCGGCCGGCTTCGATGCCTCCACCTTCGAAGATGGCGCGGTCGAGACGACATCCGTCGGCGGCTGGTCGGTGCTCGCGGCGTCGGCCGGCCTGATTGGAGGCTCCTACGCGCTTCGTCTCTCACAGGCGGAACGGCGCGCGTTCGACATCGTGTGCGGAATCTCCGTGGGAATCGCATTCTGGGCCGGCGCACTCGGCGTAGGGCTCGTCTCGGTTTCCGACACGCGTGAGGGAATCGGGCTCCTCGCCGTGACTGGCGTAATGCTTGGGCTCGCCGCCGGGGTGTTCCGGATGAGCGCGTTGCGGGACTTCGCAACCACGCTGTGGGCGCTCGGTCTCATCGCGCTGATCGGGGCTGAAGGCCTTCTGATCTCGGACGGCGTCTGGCTTGCGGCAGCGATCTCCGCGACGGCCTTGTCCGTCGGCGCGATCGCGCAGCCCCTTCGAGAATCGCGCCTCTGGCTCGCGGGAGGGTCGCTCGCCGTCGCGGCAAGTGCGGCGGTTCTCCTTTTCCAGGTTCAGCCGTGGCTCGAGGACTCCGAGCTCGTGCGTCGCCTCGCGATAGCCACCGCCGCTTGCGCGCTCGCCACCTTCGGACTCGCGGCGCTTCGCTGGGGCGAGGAGCGCTGGCGCGATCTCGTCACCGTGCTCTGGGCCGTGGGGATCCTGGCTCTCCTGGCGACGGAGCGAGTCCTGCTCGGCGACGTGCGCTCAACCGCCGTCGCGATAGCGCTGACCGGGGGAGCCCTCGCGCTGTCGGCGCATCCTCTCGGTGAATCGCGGCTCTGGATTTCCGGAGCAACCGTCTCGGGCGTCACGACGATGGCGACCATCGTCTCGCTCACGCCGCCCTCGCATCTCCTCGTCGCGTCGGAGGCGCCTGCAGACGGGCTCTGGGTGCTGCTGGCGTGCCTCATCGGGGTCGCTGCGGTCGCCGTGGCGGCTCCCGACGAAACAACTCGGGTCGCGGTGGAGGTCGTTATCGGCGGAATTGCCCTGTATGCACTCTCGCTTGGGATCCTCGAGGTCGCCGAGCGCGTCTCCACGGCGTCGGTAGAAACAGACTTCGAGCGTGGCCACACCGCGGTGAGTGGGCTCTGGGCGCTCGTGGGCCTGGCACTCCTCGTCGTCGGGTTGCTCCGCGGATCGAGCGCGATCCGCTACGGCGGGCTCGTGCTCTTCGGTCTCAGCATCGCGAAGATCTTCCTTTACGACCTCTCCTCGCTGAGCTCCGTCGCGCGGGCCTTCTCGTTCATCCTGGTCGGAGGTCTCCTGCTTGCCGGCGGCTTCTTCCTCCAGCGCCTGAGCGACCGACTCGGGCCGCCGCGGCACCCATAGGGGAGTTCCGGGCTACGCCGGCTTGCGGGCGCGAACGATCGCGCCATGCATCCTGTCCGCGACTCGGTGCGTGAACTCGACCTCGACGCGGTCGAGACCGGCGGCTGTGAGACCTTCGCGGTACTCGCTCTCGGAGAGCGCCCCCGCAATGCAGCCGACGTGGCTTCCTCTCTCGGCACGGTCGGCGGTTGAGAGCCGATTCTCGGCGACGATGTCGGAGATCCCGACGCGGCCGCCGGGGCGAAGCACGCGCACGATCTCGGCCAGGACCCGGGGCTTCTCCGGGGAGAGGTTCACCACGCAGTTCGAGATCACGACATCGACGCTGTCGGCGGGCAGGGGGATCTCCTCGATGAGCCCCTTCAGGAAGTGGACGTTCGCTGCGCCCGCTGCGCGGGCGTTGGCCCGCGCGAGCTCGAGCATCTCGTCGGTCATGTCGAGCCCGTAGACAGTCCCGGTCGGGCCTACTCGGCGCGAGGACAGAAGAACGTCGATGCCGCCTCCGGAGCCGAGATCGAGGACGGTCTCCCCCTCGTGTATCTCTGCAACGGCGACGGGGTTTCCACAGCCGAGGCTCGCAGCGACCGCATTCTCAGGGAGACCGGCCCGCTCGCCGCCGGTGTAAAGGCCCTGGCCGAACAGTGTCGTCTCCTCTTCGCCGCAGCAGCCGATGCTCTCGCAGTCGCAGCCGCAGCCACTTCCCTGTGCGAGGCTCGATGCCGCCTCCGCATAGCGCTCGCGGACCTGCTCACGGACGTCGGTCGTCATATCGCTACTCCCTTCAGGTCGAGGACATTCGCCGCGCGGCTCATGCCTTCCCGGTCGAGGGTGTAGTACGCCCAGACGCCGCGCTGGTCCCGCTGGAGCAGACCTGCCTGGACGAGCTTCTTCAGATGATGGCTCACGGTTGGCTGCGAGAGCCCCAGCGCAGGCGTCAGCTCACAGACGCAGGCCGGCTCGGCGCTGCGCGCGAGCATACTGACGATGCGTACGCGCGCCGGGTCGGCGAGTGCCTTGAACAATGCGGCGGTCGCGTCCGCGTCGTCGGTCGTGAGCTCGTCGTCGAGAGGTCGGCAGCAGGCACTGGGCGCGAGCATCTGCGAGAGATCGACGTTCATCGATGTCTACCGTAGCACCGTAGATCGATGTTTGTCAATGTCTCATCTCCTTTGACGGGCTGCGATACTCGACCCGTGGACGCGCGTGACTCGGCGACGACGCTCGAGAAGACGATCGAGCTGTACAACCAGGCGTGGAACGACCACGACGTCGACGCCATCCTCGTCTTCCACGCTCCGGGAATGGTCTTCGAGAATCACACGGCCGGTGAGCGAGTCGAGGGAGCCGACGTCGGTCCGCACATCGCCAGGATCTTCGAGAACGCACCCGACCTCACGTTTCGCGGCCGGCGCCTCTACACGCGCGATGGGCTCGTCGTGAGCGAGTGGACCGCGACTGCGACGAACAGGGAAGGTCATCTCGTCGAGTGGGACGGCGTCGACGTCTTCCCGTTCGAGAGCGGCCTGATCCTGCGAAAGGACGTCTACTCGTCCTCGCACCGAGCGCGCGTGCTCGACGCCTGAGCGCCGTCCGTCAGACCTCCGCTGCGGCCTCCATCGCCGCGAGGCGCGTGTAGTAGTCGGGTAGTTCCTTCAGGTGCGCCCAGGCGATCTTGCCCGTGAGGATCGGATCGTCGTGTGTGACGTCGGTCTCGGGGTCATGCGCGCCGTGCTCGAGCTCGACCTCGAGGCCCATCTGGAACTGCTCCAGGTCGAACGGCACGGCCTCCCAGTCGATTCCGATCTTCGCGGCGATGCGCTTCGCCTCGGCTTTTTCGAAATGTGTCGTAACGGTCATCTCGACACCTCCTTCTATCCGACATCGTCCGTCGGAGTTGGCGCTCCCGCAACGTGGAGTCCGCGTATTGCCGGTACGTAGTCCCCGCAGACGGCAACGCCATCATGATTGGAGCCGCCATGTCACCCCCAGGAGAAGAACGTCGGCCACACGTTCACGAAGCGGCCGGCGTACCTGCCGAGATCGAACAGGAGCTCGACCGCTCATTCGAGCTCGTTCTGACGCCCGACGGAGCGGACGGAATCGTCGTCACGCCTGCTGTCAGGGTCGACGCCGCGTACCTTCGCGCCGCAGGCCCGCAACTCCGGATCGTCGCGAACTACGCAGTCGGCATCGACAACATCGACCTCGGGGCGGCGCGCAGCAGCGGGATCGTCGTCACCAACACCCCAGGTGTACTGACGAACGCCACCGCAGAGCACGCGATCGGCCTCATACTCGCTCTCCTGCGACGGATCTGCGAAGGCGATCGTTCTCTCCGCCGTCGCGATCACTGGGAGTGGGGGCCCGACTTCATGGTTGGGGAGAGCCTCGAGGGCAAGGAGCTGCTCGTCGTGGGCCCGGGGAGGATCGGCCGCACGGTCGCTCGGCTCGCCGAAGCGCTCGGCGCGCGCCCGGTGTTCGCCGGCCGCGACGACGATCTGCGCGCGTTGCTCGCAAGCGCGGACGTCGTCAGTCTCCACTGCCCGCTGACTCCCGAGACGCGCCACTTGATCGATGCCCAGGCTTTGGCTGCGATGAAGCCGACCGCCGTCGTCGTCAACACCGCTCGGGGGCAGGTGGTGGACGAACAGGCGCTGGTGACGGCGCTCCGCGCGGGCGCCCTCGCGGGCGCTGCCCTTGACGTGTACGAGTTCGAGCCCGTCGTGAGCGAGGAGCTGCTTGCGCTCGACAACGTCGTTCTCACGCCGCACATCGCGAGTGCGACGCGCGAGACCCGACTCGCGATGGGAATGCTTTGCGTCGATGCCCTTCGAGCCGTCCTACTCGAGGGGCGGACGCCCCCGAACACCGTGTAGCGTCGGGTGATGCCACGGTTCGGGAGCGCGTCGATGACCGGGACGCTGAAGCGCGTTCTCGTGCGACCACCTCTCCCGGAAGACGTCGTGCGATGGCGCGACTGCGGTTGGCGAGCGGCGCCGGATCACCCTGCCGCCGCGACCGAGCACGAGGTCCTGCGGGGACTTCTCGAGGAGGCCGGTGCCGAGGTCGTCGTCTCCCGCCACGATTCCGGAAATCCCGACGCGATCTACGTCTACGACCCCGTTCTCGTCGGACAGGCCGGAGCGGTACTTCTCCGACCCGGCAAGGAGGGGCGCCGCGGTGAGCCGAGGGCCATCGCCGAGGCGCTCGAGAGGACGGGCGTGCCGATCGCCGGCGAGCTCACCGCGCCCTCGAACGCCGAAGGTGGCGACACGGTCTGGCTGGACGAGCAGACGTTGCTCGTCGGCATCGGGTACCGCACCAACGCGGAGGCTGTTCCCGCCCTGGAGGCGGCGTTCCCCGGCGTGACGGTCGTTCCCTTCGATCTCCCACATTGGAACGGCACCGGCGAGGTGCTGCACCTCATGTCGCTCCTCTCGCCGCTCGACGCCGACCTGGCACTCGTCTATCTACGACTCGCGCCGGTTCGCCTGCTGCGACTTTTCGCCGAACGCGCCATCGCGGTCGTCGAGGTGCCAGACGAAGAGTTCGAGTCGCAGGGCTCGAACGTTCTCGCGCTCGGGCCGAGGCGTGCGCTGGCCCTCGACGGAAACCCGGAGACACGCAGGCGGATGGAGCGGGCTGGGGTTGAGGTGATTGTGTATCGCGGCGACGAGATCTCGAAGAAGGGCGACGGCGGACCGACCTGCCTGACGCGGCCGCTGCTCCGCGTCTGAGCTTCGTCACGAGAGCGCGAAGCCGAACGAAAAACCGAGTGCGGTAAGAAGTCCTGCCTCGCGACCGCCGAGCTCGAACGCCTCCGGCATGAGCGTGTCAGCGAGCATTACGAGAAGCGCCCCTGCGGCGAACGCGAGCGCGAATGCACCCGCGGCGGTCGGCATCCTGTCGAGGAGGAGCCACCCCGCTGCCGCCGCGATCACCGAGACGCCCACGACCGAGCTCCACATCGCAAGGATACGACCGCGCGTCCAGCCGGCCTCGAGAAGGCCTGTGGTTCCCGAAAGCGACTCGGGCACGTTGGAGACGAACACACCCACAACCACGGCGACCGGGACGATGCCGCTCTGCAACAACGACGCGCCGAGGACGAACGACTCGGGAATCCCGTCGAGCACGGTGCCCAGCACGATCGCGTTCGCGTTTCCTGCAAGCTGGTGTTCACCGCCCATGCTCTTTCGTCCGTGGCCTCCTCGCCGATCGATCGCCCAGTCGCCGACGTAGAAGGTGAGAGCACCGGCCGCGAACCCGGAGGACGCGAAGACGAGGTCGGTCTCGAACGCCTCGAAGACGAGCTCGTAGGCGACGGCGGCGATGAGCGCTCCCGAGCCGAAGGCCATCGCCAGGCCGATCCAGCGGCTCCCCGGCTTGGCCAGCACCGCGAGCGCCGCACCGACCCAGAGAGATCCGGCCGTCACGAGACCCCACAAGGCCGCCTCGAGCATGCGCGGACTCTACGGCTCCAGCGTGAGCTGGCGGTACGAAGAGAGGCTCGAAACGCCGACTCCGACAAGTCGAAGCGCTCCGGGCCGGTCGCGGAGCCCGCGGTCGAGCAGGCCGCACGCGACTGCTCCGATGACGTCGGCCTCGTCCACCGCTGCCGCGAGCGTCTTCGAGCGAGTGCGGATCGAGAAGTCGCCGTAACGCAACTTCGCGGTCACCGTCCGGCCGGAGAGGCCTGAATTCTGCAGCCGCTCGGAAACGAGCTGAGCCAGGCGTCGGATCTCATCGTGCAGTAGGGCGCGCTCGGAAACATCGTGTGCAAAGGTGTCCTCCGCCGACACGGATACGGGCTCACCCGCGAGCTCGAGGTCGCGGGGGTCGATTCCTCTGGCGCGATCGCGGAGCAGCGTCCCGATCGATCCCGGAAGGACTGCCTTGAGGTCGGTATTCGCCAGTACGGCCAGCGCGCCGATCGTCTCGACGCCAGCGGTACGCAGCCGCGCCTCCGCGCGTGGCCCCACTCCGGGCAGAAGTCGCACGGCGAGCGGCGCAAGGAACGCTGCCTCGGTTCCCGGCGGCACCACGGTGACGCCGCCAGGCTTTCGACGGTCCGAGCCGATCTTGCACACGACCTTCGAGGTCCCGACACCGAGCGAGCAAGTCAGACTCGTCGTCGCCCGGACAGCAGTCTGAATCGCCGACACCACGGCGCGAGCGCGCGTGAAGTCCGGGGCGACGGTACCGAGGTCGAGATAGCCCTCGTCGATCCCGGTGCGCTCGATCCGGGGGACGATCTCGCCGACTGTGTCCCACACCACGCGCGAGTACTGGCGGTATAGGGCATGGCGTGGGCGGACAAAGACTGCGCTCGGGCAGCGCCGGAGCGCCTCCGCCGCGCTCATCGCCGAGTGGATTCCGAATTTCCGCGCGGCATAGTTCGCTGTCGAGACGACACCTCTCCCGTGCGGATCGCCCCCGACCACGAGAGGTCGGTCGCGGAGCTCGGGGTTTTCCAGCTCCTCGACCGCGGCGAAGAACGCGTCGAGGTCGAGGTGCGCGAGGATGGGCACTCGGCGGTGTAGTGGGGTGGCGTGCGACATCAGCGCAAGGCTAGACCCACTCCACGATGGCGACCGCACAGCGTCGAGAAGAACTCTTGTAACAAGTTGTACCTTGCGGAAATGCTCCATAACAGGCCGCAACATGGCTTGATCAAGCCATGTTCGTGTGAAGCACGAGCTAGTGACAAGTTGTCACAAGGGTGTTTCGGCGCTCGAGCGAGAACGTTCGTTGATCCCGCGGCTCTATCGTTGACGCGTGATCGCGACAACACCTCTTCCGCCGCCGGCGATCGAGCAGCCGGCCGCGCACCAGGTGTCCTACGGGATCGTGACCGGGCGCGCCGCGCGCGGCACGGTCCGGGTGATCGTGTCCGCGAACGGCCGGAGATTGTCATCGAAGCCGCTTCGAGGCCAACGCTTCTCGCTCCGCGTCTCGCTCCCCAGCGGTGACGTCTCTGTGCGGGTGACGACGGTGGCCCGTGACGGCCGGCGGTCGTCGCACGCCGTCGCGGAGGTCTTCGGGCTCCCCGCGGGGTCGCGGCCTCGCATAGTGAGGTCGCGACAGGATCACCTCTTGGCGCAGAAGCTCCGCGGGTTGGCACGCGACTACTCGGGCACGGCCGGCGTGTACGTCCAGAGCCTCACGGGAGGAGCGGGAGCAGCCTGGAACGCCAAGGCCCAGTTTCCGGCCGCGTCGACGCTCAAGCTCGCCATCGCTACGGCCGTTCTCGCCGAGCACCCTGGCGTCCCAGCGCCCGGTTCGAGCGTTCACGGGCTCATGCGCTCGATGATCACGCGGTCGGACAATGCCTCTGCGAACGCACTTGAGATCTGGCTTGCCGGATCGACGAGCGCAGGCTCGCGCCGCGTCAACTCCCTGATGCGTTCGATCGGCCTCGTCGACTCCGACATGTACGGCGGCTACGAGCTTCGCACGCTTGCCTCCAGGATCCCCGTCCGGGTCGAGCGGCAACCCGTCTTTGGCTTCGGCAAGCACACCAGCGCCTTCGACATGGCCTCTTTGCTCAGAGCCGTCTGGCTTGCCTCGGGTTCGCTGGGCCCGCTGCGCAAGGCGCAGCCCGGCTTCACGGCCGCCGACGGACGCTATCTCCTTTGGCTCCTCGCGCACGTGAGCGACATCCCGAAGCTCGATCGCGTACGCCAGGGCAACCCCGGAGTCGTCGTTTTGCACAAGTCCGGCTGGATCAACAGCGCGAGGCACGATGCAGGTCTCGTCTTCTGGCGAGGGGGCGTCTTCGTCGCAGGCGTGATGACGTGGAGCTCATGGAGCGCCGGAAGCTCATCGGATCGACTCGCCGGGAAGATCGCCGCCCTGACGCTGGAGCGCCTGCGCCGTACAGAGGGGTAGAGCATCCGACATGGACCTGCTTCGCGCCGGTACAGTTTCTGAACCACCTACGGCAAACGTACGAAAGCGAGAACCATGACGGAGAACCCTGTTCGCCTGTTGCTGATCCCACTCGAAGACCTCGTCGTCTTCCCGAACATGAACGTCACCCTCACCGTAGACGTCGGTGACGAGGAGCGTGTGCTGCTCGTGCCCAAGCACGACGACGGGTACGCGAAGGTCGGAACGGTCGCCGAGGTGACCGATCGGATAGGGCTCCCCGGCGGGGGCCTCGCGGTTGCCCTGAACGGACTGCACCGCGCTATTGCGGGCGCTGCGGCGACCGACACCCAGGGGCGGTTGTTCATCGACGTCGAGGAGCGTCCGGACGAAGAGTCCAAGGACCCGGGGATCCGCGAGCTCGAGCGCGAGTACCGCGCCGTGGTCGAGGAGATTCTCGAGCTCCGTGGCGACGACGGGCGTATCGCCGCCTTCGTGCGCTCGATCACCGAACCCGGTGCGCTCGCCGATACGTCCGGCTACTCCCCCGATCTCACCTTCGAGCAGAAGATCCAGCTGCTCGAGACTGTCGACGTCCGCGAACGCCTCGAGCACGCGCTGGAGCTCCAGCGCGAGCGGCTCGCCCTGATGCAGGTGCGCAAGCGCATCCATGACGATGTCGAGTCAGGCGTCGAGAAGCAGCAACGCGAGTACATCCTCCGCCGGCAGCTCGACTCGATTCGCAAGGAGCTCGGCGAGGACGAGGCGTCAGTCGTCGAGGAGTACCGGACGAAGATCACCGAGGCCGGGATG
>Ga0224510_10000557_pt1 | contig 27984 bp, 23 predicted proteins | sample SF_May12_sed_USG_FD_170161 | JGI IMG/M metagenome (GOLD analysis project Ga0224510, IMG submission 170161) | Sediment microbial communities from San Francisco Bay, California, United States - SF_May12_sed_USGS_4_1 | ecosystem: Environmental > Aquatic > Marine > Sediment | place: USA: California... | reverse complement strand
GGCGCGTCAGGATGCCCCGCTGTGGTGGTGGCCCGCCAGGCGCAGCTGTTCCCCGCCTGGCCATCGTGATCTGAGCCCGTATGTTGCGCCTGAGGAGTCTGCCAACGACCTTACGTCCGGATTAGGGTCATCCATGAGGGCTTGCAATCTGAGTTCGCGAGACGTACCATTTTCATGACGCACTCACGTTGAGTCGCCGTATTCTTTCGAGGGCCATGTAAGAATCGGTCGTGCCAGTCGACTGAAAACCAGCGGTTCCAATGTTGAAAGGAGGGCTCAGATGCCAGCTAAAATTCAGATCGACCCAATCGTCAAAGTCACAAAGACCGATGAGGAATGGAAAAGGCAATTGCCGGCGGCGGCATATCGCGTGTTGCGGCATGAAGATACCGAGCGTCCCTTTGTGAACCCACTGCATGACAGTCACGAGTCCGGGATTTACTATTGCGCCGGCTGTGATTTGCCGCTGTTCTCCTCCGAACACAAGTTCGATAGTGGGACCGGATGGCCCAGCTTTTGGCAGCCAATCGACCCTCGAGTCATCGAGACCCGAACGGATTTCAAACTCTTCCTACCACGAACGGAAATTCACTGCGCCCGTTGCGAAGGTCACCAGGGCCACGTGTTTAAGGATGGACCAAAGCCGACCGGCCTCCGGTACTGCATCAACGGAGTCGCGCTGAGATTCATGGCCGGCTGATCGTCATGGATTGTCACGGTCTTGACTCGCTCTCAAGCCCATCTCCATACAGTCTTATGCGCCTACCGCTAACACAATTCCCTGCTAGCACTTATCAACTTGTTCGGGGTACAATTCTTATCTACGCATTACCGAATCAAGGTTGTCATGTTCGGCCGAGTGCTACCATTTCTTGTTCTGCCCCCCTTACTGCTTTCATGTGGAGAGTCAGGTGGCCTGTTCACGTCAACGACCAATCCCTGTTTATTGGTGACAGTGGCGGAAGCTCAACAGGCGCTGGGCGAGCCGGTCCAGGAAGGCACGCTCTCAGATCCAACGACCTGCCTTTTCAAGGCACAACGTCACGCTGACAATACCGTCACCGTTCAACTCGATGAGCTGGTCGGCAAGGATCAGCGTGTGTGGTTCAATAAAACGCGCCTGGGCCGTGACAGTCGTCTCATTCCCGGGTTAGGCGACGGGGCGTTTCGAATCGACTCCTCACCGACAGTATCCCGTCTGACCTTCATGCAGAAGGACGCGCTTGTAACGGTCATCGTCGCATCAACCAAGCAGAAGCACCTAGGCGAGTCTGTGACCCTATTGAGCCATGCCGTGGCGACCCATTACGGGGCTCCGTTGGCCACGACGCTGCCTCCTACGGCTTCCAACTCCAACCCAGGCGAAGAGGGAAGTGCGCACCTCGTCTCTCGGCCAACCACTGTGACTCTGACACAAACGCTTCCTGGCCCGTCTGAGACCCAGACTGGACCGCACAAAGCACCCTCTCTGGATCCGGCCGGCCTCATAGGAACCTGGCACACGCGCTCAACACAAGGGACGACCCAGAATGACATGCTACTCATCATCAAGCCGAACCTCGAATGGTCGCTCTCTTCGATGATGCAATTTGATGGGGTATTGAACGCGGAAGGTGGGCTGTGGTTACTCGAGCGAGCCAATACGTTCAAGGGGCTTGGTTGGAAGGGAACATACCGGAAAAAGACGGCGAACTCATTCGCCAGCACCGGCAGCGTCCAGGCCACGTGGACACGACTCGCACCCGATGAAAACCCAAAACGCATTCCAACAGAACTCTGGAGACTGCGACGCGACGCAACCAGTGTACCGGTGTTCCAAATCAAAACAGTCGATCCCGATTTAGTCGGCCAGTGGGAAGGGGGCGGCACCTATGCAGGCGGCTCCGCCGCTTTCGTGTGGGCAATTAAGCCTTCTGCAGCAACAGACTTGCTGATCGTCGAGTCGCTCCGTGGGACAGTAAAGACCAAGGACGGCCTGCCGCAACTTCAACCGAAGAAGAAGAAGAAGGGCCAACGAGTCAGCGTCGTCGCCATCTATGACCATGGCTTTACGACTACCGATGGAAAAACCAACCTTCGCTGGAGCAAGCTTCTCCCCGAATCGACAGAAGATCGTCAGCTCTAGCGGTGGCTCGCTACCGCTTTCTCGTTGAAAGGGCTCCCCTCTTATGTCAAATCCCCCAGAGCGCATCGGATTTGTCGGTGTCGGCCGTATGGGTGCCAATATGGCCAGGCGCTTGAAAGAACAGGGGTACCACATCGCAGTGGTTCAAGACCGATATGCCGGATCATCGGAGTCCTTGGCTCAGGAACTGGGATCGGAAAAGGCCAAGTCACCGGCACGTGTCGCTGAAATATCGAATATTGTCTTCACTGTCGTATCCGACGACGCGGCGATGCGTGAGATTTATGCGGAACAGGACTCGGCCAGCCTGTTGGTACACGCGAAAGATCGACTGTTCATCAACTGCGCGACGCTTTCACCCAATCTTCATCGAGACATTGACCGGATGGTCACCGAACGGGGTGGCAGGTGCCTAGAAGCCTGTATGGCAGGAAGCATCTCTCACGCTCGAGAAGGGACATTGTATTTCATGTGCGGTGGCAAACCTGAGGTCTTCGCCGGCGCGAAGGTCATCCTTCAGGCGCTCGGAGCGAAAGTCCAATACATCGGCAAAGCTGGCGAAGCGGCACAAGTAAAAGCATTGGTGAATATGGTAATGAACAGCAATACCGTCGCGTTGGCTGAGGGATTAGGTCTGGGAGCGGCACTTGGAATCGATCTGACCCTCCTCCGCGATGTCTTCAGCCAAACTGGCGCTGCGTCGCGAGTGCTGGACACAGACGGCGAAGATATGCAGCAGCGCGCCCATGAATGCTACTTTTCCGTAGCCCATGCTGCGAAGGATTCGGCCATTGCACTCGACCTAGCCGACCAGGCCGGCCTCGCCCTTCCAGTCGCACGTACAGCATTGATTCAATATCAGCACTTAATCAAATTGGGCAAAGGTGACTTGGATAAATCCGCAGCTGCCGAACTAACCTTCCTGGATCGACTCGACTCAGCAAGGATCACGTGCGATGCCGGAGAGAGCATGAAAAGGAAAAACGACAGTACACTTCTAGGTTAGGCTTGGTTCGAAAAGAAACTCTTCACCTGATCCACCGGTACACAGCCGACCAAGAGATCCCCGTCTGACGACACGACCAGAGGCACACCGCTCTGACCCGTGGCATGCCAGGCCGTTTCCCATTTTTGAGCGATCACAAGATACTCGTCATCAACGTCTTCCGTGCCCCCTTCTCCTGCTAGTTGTTTCACAACTTGGAGATCAGAAATATCTTGTCCCTCGCACCAAAAGGCACGGTACGTGCGTTTTACGAAGTCCATCCCACGTTGAACATCTTGTCGCAGTAGTGCCGCTGCTTGTTTGATCGCTGGTAACGTGTTGGGCTTCCCCGTCGGCAAGTTGATCGGAAGACCGGGAGCTAATCGCTGCACGACTGCAACCTCATGCCTCAATTCAGCTCCCAAGGAATCGTGCCAGGGCCTCATTGGCCTCGGCAGCTGCGGTGCATGCTGAACTCCACGCCACTCACAAGAATCCAGTAGATTCATCTCATGCAGCCGCTCATGGAGCGCATAGCAGAACGGACAATTGAAGTCACTATACAGGAGAAAGTTTTTTGAAGAAGCAGCCGTTGTCATGACGCCACTCTACCGAAGTGGCTCAAGAGAATCTACCCCGAGAGTGCCGGCAAGGACCGGTAGGAACTCCACAAGGTCAGGAGTCGGCGTGGCGCATCAATTCTTGAAGATGTGCACGAAGAACCGGCAAGGTCAACGGCTTCGTCAGGACTTTATCCATCCCAGCCTGGTAACACTTCTGAGCGTCTTCATCGGACGCATGACCGGTGAGAGCCATGATGAGCAGATGGCTCAGCGTCCCGTCCTCACGAAGACGAATCTCTCGGGTGGCTTCATAGCCATCCATATCAGGCATCTCACAATCCATCAACACGACGTCATACGCAGTTCGAGTGATCGCCTCCAACGCTTCACGGCCCGTGCGGGCCACTTCGACCTGGCAACCGAGCTTCTGCAAGAACTTGCAGGCGACGACTTGATTAATTTCATTATCGTCCGCGACCAAGACTCGCAACGGCCCAACCTGGTCTCCCGCACGACGTTGGTCTGTCCCTGAGGACGATACTGTAACCTCTCGATGAATCGCCGGAAGGAGGTTGGTGGTATAGGCGAACGTGCTGCCCTGACCGAATACGCTGTTGACCGTGATGATCCCTCCCATCAGCTCGACAAGCTGCCTGCAAATCATGAGACCGAGACCGGTCCCTCCAAATCGCCTCGCGGTCGAGGTCTCGGCTTGTGCATACGCTTTAAACAAATTGGCTTGTTGCTCAGGGGTTAACCCGATGCCCGTATCGTGCACGCTCCACTGCAAAACCACCACATCGGATTGATCCGTTGCATCTCGCTTTAGAGAAGAGATGGTGATCGTGACTCCTCCTTGTTGTGTGAACTTGATTGCATTTCCGACGAGATTGAAGAGGATCTGTCTTAGCCTGATCGGATCGCCTCGGAGCTCCTCCGGAACATCGGCATCAATCTTCAGCGCAATCGTGAGGCCTTTTGAGGCTGCCAACCCTTCCACCAACGTCGTCACATCATCGACCAATGCCCGCAGATTGACATTGGCCACCTCCAAGTTCATTTTGCTGGCTTCAAGTTTTGAAAAATCGAGAATGTCATTGACCAGCGTCAATAACGCTTCCGCAGAACGATGCATCGTCTCAAGCAGCTCCCGCTGCTGGTCTGTTAACGGTGTGTCCTTGAGAAGCTGCGTGCACCCCAGTACTCCATTCATGGGAGTCCGAAGCTCATGGCTCATGGTGGCGAGAAAGATGCCCTTCGCTCGTGCTGACTCTTCCGCCGCTTCTTTAGCCCGACGCAACGCCACGTCTGAGGTGATATCGAGCCCATATGCGCGAACCAGTTCCAGCTCTTTCAGAGGAAAAAACGACCACGCGATAACCCGATCGGCGACGGCATACTCGACGCGAGCCAGCGAGGATTCCGTTGCAAGACATTCCCGAAGCATTGCTGACAGATTCCCAGGGAACATGGCCTCTATTCCAGATTCGAGCACCCCCCACTGTTCCATCACATTGAGCATGCCGGTGTTGGCATAGAGTACCGATCCCGCAGCGTCAAATTCTACAATGGGATTCGGCGCATCCTCGGCAAGCCGTGCGGCTCGTTTGACATCACGCTGAATTTCCATGGCAGTCGTGAGATCATGCACCACTACCACGCCACCAACTCGCTTGCCTTGTTGCATTCTCGGCCAGAATGATAGTGACAGCTCAAATTGTGTCCCGTCATCTCGTGTCCAAAAGTGGGAAGGGAGGACGACAAGTTCTCCGGTGTGCACCATCCGGTTAAAGGGGCACTGAGCAACCTCGCTCTCGCCTGACGTCAGACAGCCGATAAGGTCGTGAAAGCCCTGTCCGACTACGTTGTGGGTACGGCCAACCAGCTGCTGTGCCACGGCATTTAAAGACACGATTCGACTCTCGCAGTCCACAAAGAAGATGGCCTCCGGAACGGATTCCATGAGGAGAGTCGCGTCCTCTGCCATGGCTAACCATGGCTGTTGAGATGTGGAGTGAGACGAAGAAGTAGACGCTTTAAAGAGAGCCATGATGCGAGTGTAGAGGTCCTGATTTCCTCCAGCACTATCGGCAGAATGACACTCCTCCTGAAGATTCAATGAATCCGATCTCCACAGGACCGAGCCAGATATGGTCGGTTTTAGCTTGTTGATGAGCAAGCCAATCGAGTCACTCAAGTTCTTTCCATACCAACCGATAAAACACTCGATGGGGCGTAAAAGATGGTCCCAAGGAGGTGTCTATGATTTCCGCCATACACACCGCACTCACGGGCCTGACTGCCTTTGGCAGGCAACTCGAGGTCGTGGCGCACAACATCGCCAATGTCAATACAGACGGATTCAAGAAGTTCCGAACGACATTCGTCGAAGCGCCAACAAGTGGTGTACTCCCTGTCGTTGAGAAAGATGACTCCTCCGGCCCAACGGTCCTTCGAGACGCAGGACGAAATCAATTGGAAGTCGAACTCTCAAATACTGATCTTGGTGAGGAACTCGTACAACAGATGCTGGCGCAACGCAATCTCGAGGCGAATCTTCACACCATCAAAACGGGTGATGCATTACTAGGGAGTATCCTGGACCTGAAAAGATAGAGATACCACTGTTGCTGCCCCAACATCGATACCCAATCGAAACAGTCATGTGATGGCCCCTTCGTATTGATATCTCTGCTAGGCATAGCATTCCCGCCTACCTCTATGCTATGTCGGGTCCATGCGCTCACCTCGTATTTTATTGTTGATCCCTCCGCTGACACAACTCAACACCCCTTATCCATCCACTGCGTATCTGACAGGATTCCTTGAGACACGTGGGATCCGCGCGGAACAGGCGGACTTGGGAATCGAGATGGTGCTGCGCCTATTCAGCCCCGATGGGCTACGCCACGTCTTCAGCCAACTCTGCACCCACACAAATACTCTTCCCAAAGAAGCTATCAAAATGATGCGGGCGGAACGCTCTTATGTTCAGATGATTGAACCAGTCGTTTCGTTCTTGCAGGGACGGACCCCAGACGCCGCAACCCGATTGATCGAACCAGGAGTCTTACCCCAAGGGCCAAGATTTCGAGGTTGCAAAACCTTTCCACGCTCAGTCTCCGTCGATGACCAAGCCAAACAATGGGCAACTTTCTTCCTCGAAGACCTTGCTGATCTCGTTCAGGCTACGATCACCCCGCACTTTGCTATGAGTCGCTATGCCGAGCACATTGGACGCTCCGCTTCATCCTTTGATCAGATCGCCAATGCCCTTACAGCCCCCCCCAGCCTCACCGATCAGTGGCTACTGGAATCCTTCTGGACGCATTTTGAACGGGTCAAGCCATCTCTGATTGGTCTGTCCGTACCATTTCCAGGTAATGTGTATGGCGCGTTCCGCATCGCAAGAGCGATCAAACAGCGCTATCCCGCCGTACCGGTGGCCCTCGGCGGGGGGTATGTCAATACCGAGCTGCGCCGAGTCACCGATCCTCGAGTGTTTGATTATGTCGACTTCATCACGCTCGACAACGGTGAACGCCCCCTCCTCTCTTTGGTCGAATATCTCTCAGGTCTACGTTCACTCCAATCGCTGTGCCGCACGATGTATCGTGAGAAACACCGCGTGATCTATACCGACGATCCATCATCCACCGACTTCACGATGAACGAAACCGGCTGTCCAACCTACCGAGGTCTAGCTCTGGATCAATACGTGACCATTCTGGACAGCACCAACCCGATGCATCGTCTCTGGTCGGAAGGTCATTGGAACAAATTGACCGTCGCCCATGGTTGCTATTGGAAACAATGTACGTTTTGCGATGTCGGGCTCAACTACATCAGTCGGTACGAGATGACTCCAACCGATCGGCTGATCCAGCAGATTGAACAGCTCGTCGCTGAGACCGGTCGCACCAGGTTCCACTTTGTCGATGAAGCGGCTCCGCCTGCTGCACTGAAATCACTCGCCCTCGCGCTGTTGGAACGAAAGATCAGAATCGCCTGGTGGGGCAACATTCGCTTTGAGACGGCATTTTCACCGGATCTATGTCGGCTCCTGTCTGCCTCTGGCTGTATCGCGGTCACTGCCGGACTCGAAGCGGCCTCAGACCGCCTCTTGGGCAACATGAAGAAGGGCATTACCGTCGATCAGACCGCCCTCGTTGCTGCAGGATTCAGAGATGCCGACATTCTGATCCACGCGTATCTCATGTATGGATGCCCATCGGAAACCATTCAGGAAACTGTCGATTCATTGGAGCGAGTCCGTCAGTTGATAGCGGCTGATCTCATTCAATCCGCCTTTTGGCACCGCTTCACCGTCACGGCACACAGCCCGGTCGGACTACATCCAGACGCACACGGTCTACGCATTCTTGGCCCTCAGTTTCAGGGCTTTGCAGAAAATGATCTCGTGCACGATGATTGTTGTGGAAGAATTCCCGACTGGCTCGGCGAGGGGCTCCGCCGATCACTCCTCAACTACCTCGAACGGCAAGGACTCGATCTTGATATCTGTCGGTGGTTCGATGAAGATGTTCCTCCTCCAACTGTCCCTTCCACATGGCTAAAACGTCTGCTGAAGAACCGGGTGATCGAGGATCGCGCAGAGGCGGAACGGCGATACGTCTGGTTGGGGGGAGCAGTAACCTATGAGCCGGGAGGAGCCAAATCTCGTCTCATTCATGCCGGTTCGGAAAAGGAGTACGTCTTCATTCTTCCCGACCCACAAGCCAAGTGGGTCCACCAATTGATCCTGACATCCACGCCACGGCCGTCATCGCAAGAGTACCCACACATCCAACACGCTCGTAGCCAGTTTCCTGGAACCATCTCAGACTTCAATGCGTTTCTAAACACCTCGTCATGGAAAAAGATTCGGTCCGCCGGGTTAGTGCTGGTGTAATTCACACGCCATTCACCGTCAGCTCGACAAGCTACTAACTACAAAGTCTTGCAACGCCAGGATGGACAAGCTCCATCGGTATGGCAACAAGAAGAGCCGGAATCCACGCTGTGGATTCCGGCTCTTCTGAGAGCGCTGGCCTCTCTAGCTCACGTGCGCTGCTTAGTACTGCAGCTGCAACGCCACGTGGAACGAATCGACCTTATTACCAGCCGCATTCGGGCCGAAGTTGCTAAAGAACCCCTTCGTATTGAGATCGCCGTACCGATAGAAGGCCGAAATGCGCGCATTGTGGCCGGCAATAATGTAATTCACGCCCGTCTCCCACTCTTGCCGCATCGCGCTGTACAGCGGATCAATGCTGGTGAACCGGACATAGGGCTGGAACCGTCCAATCCCGACTTCATGCGGAATCAGGTACAACCCATACACCGTCCACGAGTGCCCGTTGAAGGTGCAGAAACACTGGGCGGACGTGGCCCCCGCAAACGCCCCAGTGCCATAGTTCGCCCAGTGCCGCTTGAACTCTCCGTTGAAGGTGAACACGCCCATGTTATTCGGCAACACCTTTTCCAGCAACACATCGACGGAGGCGCCGGTGAAATCTGACACACTGGCAGCCGCGGCATTGCCGGCCCCATCTTTTTGATGCTGCACGCTGACCCCGATCGCGGCAATATCGCCGGCCGTTCCATAATAGGTCCCCGAGGTGTAATAGCCGGGGTTCGGCTCATCGTTCAGGAGATTCCACTGCAACCGCCCCGTGTACATCAAGCTGCTGCCTAGGTTCGGGCCATTCCGCAGCCCCTGTGACACACTGAGGACGTATAACAGGTGGGTGGTGCCAAATGGGTGCACCTTGCCCCAGAAGGTCGCCGCATTATCACGGCCATAGAGGCCGGCGCCCCCACCCCCCGCTGTCGGCCCATTGAAATTGGCGCTGAGGTCGGCGGGAAAGAACGGCGTCCGGAACCCATCGAAGGTCGCATGATAGAAGGGCCCGTTCAGCTCGCCCCGCTCGCTCGGGAGCAACATGCGCCCGACCCACAGGTTGACCATCTCATTAAATTCAAACTTCCCGATCGCATCCAGCAAGCCGATTGAGGAGTTGCCGCCGAAATTCTGTGCCCCCCCGGTCCCGAATGGGCCCGCCCCTCCATTAGCCTGACAATTGAAGCAATCCGTATTGAACTCAAACTTCACATACTTATGGATCTGCCCGTTGATGTAGATACGCGCGTTGTTGACGGTGAAGTCGTTGCTATAGTGGCCGCCCGGCGACGCGCCTTCGATGGCATTGAAGCTCGTGCGGATCCCCATGCCGATGGAGATCCACTTGTCGTCATCAGCCTTGATTGTGCCACCAGCATAGGCACTGGGCAGGGGGGATCCCATTCCAGCCACCAGTGCCGTCACGGCTCCAGCAACTAAAACCGTTTTCCACCGCCTTTTGATATGTCCTATCATACTGATGCCCTCCCTTGTGAGTAATAAGAACCCTTGCCCACCACGACTACCAACTGCCGAGCCCTTTCACATTGGGAAATACGGCGCGGAGTATGCCTAATCCCTCGAAAGATAGCAAGAACGTTCTGCTAATACCTTCATTTCGTCATCACTATACATCTGTATTTCTGCTTGTCCAGACAAATGCAGAAAACGATCAGGTGCGCTACTGATGTGGTTTTCACCTGCGCCTGTCATATCCCCACACAGATAGAGTACAGACCGAATCGTCACTGACTCGTTTTGCCAAAGGAGCTCAAGGGATCACGGCTGTAAAGCCATAGAACCCAGCCGGGGCTCAAGCAATCCTTGTACCGCAGCTCATGGAATGCAACGACATCTACCGTCAAGGAGAATAGAAGCTCGACAGGTATGAGACTTACGTCTGGACTATCGGAATATTTGGCTGGATAACACGTTGATAAGTAACAGCCAGGCAGAAGATGTTCGTCACCCTCTGCCTGGCTTTCTTAGTATGCCGGTCAGAGCCTATCGGTTCGGTTGAGGAGTATAGCGGAGATACGGCTTCACTGTCGTGAACCCTTTAGGAAACAGTTGTTGCGCTTCTGCATCACCAACAGCGGGGGTAATAATACACTCTTCGCCGTCTTTCCAGTTGGCAGGTGTCGCAACCTTGTATTTCGACGTCAACTGGAGTGAATCGATAACCCTCAACAACTCATCAAAGTTCCGGCCACACGAGGCCGGATAGGTCAAAGTTAGTTTCACCTTCTTGTCCGGACCGACAATGAAGACCGATCGCACGGTCATGTTATCGATGGCATTGGGATGGATCATGTCGTAGAGCGTCGCCACCTTCTTCTCCGGATCGGCGATAATGGGGTAGTTCATCGTCGTCTTTTGGGTTTCATTGATGTCATTGATCCAACCTTTGTGAGAATCCATGGGGTCCACGCTGATTGCAATCACCTTAACTCCCCGCTTCTTGAACTCCGGGGAAATTTTGGCCACCGTACCCAACTCCGTCGTACAGACGGGGGTATAGTCTTTAGGGTGAGAGAAGAAAATTCCCCAACTATTGCCCAGCCACTCATGAAAATTGATCGTGCCCTCTGTCGTCTCTGCCGTAAAGTTCGGCGCATCATCGCCCAATCGTATCGCCATAACATACCTCCTTGTATCGCAATAAATTCAAACAAGAATAAACCGACTCCCTACCATACTGGTTGGCGAAGAGCGAGTTCAAGAGGGCGACTGCTGAAGGGCAATGCAAAAGCTGGGACGAGGCTTCCCGCTAACGCCCTTTCCTGGTTGAAATGGTTGACGCGTGACGAGAAACGTCGCTTACAAGCTCAAGTTTATTCTCCCCTTGCCGATATGGCTGTCGAGAACTCACAACGGAGCACAATATGGATAAAGCCGAGCCAACGCGCATGAAGCTCCATATTTCCAAAGACCCGATGTACCTCATGTTGCGTGAGGGTTGCATCAAGGAATTCAACGCCAAGAAATCCTCGGGTGATACATGTGATCTTCGAGGGTGTGATCTGCGCGGTTTAGATCTTCGCGGTCTCGATGCGGGCGGGCTGGATTTCAGCGACTGCTATTTCCGGCAATCCGATCTCCGTGGTGTAGACCTGAGCAACGCGAAGTTAGAGGGTGCCAGCATCAACGCTTGCAAGATTTCTGGTGTTCTGTTCCCCTCTGAGCTGAGCGCATCGGAAATTGAACTCTCGCTTTTGCATGGGACACGAATGCGGTACAACGGGAAGTAGGGTGGACATTTACGATCCGGCAGACAGCGACAACTGAGTCCGCACCTTCTCATGCCCAGATTCGGCATCGCCGACATCAAGAAGCACCACTCGTTCCTCGGTGAGCACTCCATCATCGAGAAGCCGATTGCGGATCGCCTCAGCACGCTGGCGGGCCAACGCTTCAAACTCTTTTCCCGAGATCTGGATGGCCGCGGCTAGTTTCTGTTTCATCTCTTCTACCGTCGGTTGAGTGGACTCGGCAGGCGCAGTTGCTGGGTCAGGCGGAGGAAGCTTCGCAAATAATTTTTCCACCAGCCGTTGCTCCACTTTCGGCGAGAGCTCTTCCTGATCTGGATTCGCACCACCCTGCATGGCAAAGAGTTGTGCTCGAAGCTTCATCGCTTGTAGGGCGGCACGGTCCACAGTCGAATCGGTTGTTCCCTTGATATCAAGCTTGAGTCCGGCGCGTTCATCCAACGCCTTCTCCAACGCATCGAGTTTCTTCACTTCATCCTCAACGAGGGAGGCACTTCCAGGCTGGAACTCGATGAACTCCAGGTCCTCCGTGCTGCCGTCCCCAGGAACAAGCTTCCCCATGAGTGCGAACGGCGAGGCGACGACCTTCCCAAGGATATTAAGCAACGTCGAGATCACCACCTTGCCGTACTTAAAGTCCGGGTCATTCAAGTTGCCGCGAATCGGCATGTCGATCTCGATCAGCCCTTTACGATCCTTCAGGAGCCCCACCACCAGCGGGACCGGCAGCGAGGTGGCGTCCGGGCTCTCCGTTTTCTCACCGAATGTTAGTTGATCGACCTTGACGAGATTCTCCACTTCCAGCACCTTTTGCGAAACCCTGTATTTCAAATCGAGCGACAGCTTGCCCTTCGACAACCCATAGCCCACGTACTTGCCGCTGTACGGACCGGTTGGTCTGAGATCCATGCCGCCAAGAGTGATGACCAAATCAGTAAACGCGTCCTCGCTCAATGGGTTAATCTTACCCACGATCTTGAGCGGGGCAGTTTTTCCGACTTTGCCCGTCAGGTTGACATCCGCTTTCTTGAGCTGCTTGGACGACAGGCCTTTGATGGTGCCTCCAAACCCTGTGAGACTGACTCGCACTTTCGGCTCAACGGACAAGTCGTGAAACGTGGCGGCCAACTTCGCCAACTTGACCTGATCGATCGTCACGGGCACCGGCTCCCCTGCCTTCGCTTGCGGCTTGTCACCTTCAGGTTCTTTCGGAGGCGCCGGCTGATCACTCGCCGGAGGCGAAGAGGCAAGAAGGGAAAGATTGAGTTGCCCATCGGCACCTAAGACCAGTTTGACAGAAGGTTCTTGCCAGAGGACTTCAGCAATCTTCACGGATGTGGGCTCGACATCCAGTGCGATCTGATTCACATGCAGCGCTTTCCACGTCACCACATCGTCGAAGTCTGCACGATCAGCGACTGCGAGTTGATTGATGGCAAGGTTCCCCTGAAACCGCAGCAGCGGCTCGTTCACGTGCACCTTGGCATAGCGTACTGCACCGTTCAGGTTAATGGCTCCATCCAACACATCGGCATTGAGGAATCGATCAAGATACGGTTGGAATGGACGAATCTCGATGTGCTCTAACTTAAGGTCTGCATCGGCGCTCAGCGGTTCAACCGCCACCTTGCCTTTGACGTTGATCGATCCTGTCTCATTCAATTTCATTGACAGGTCGATCGGAAGCGGTTTCTTGAACGGAATCTGAACATCTTTCACCGTAAGATTCATGGCGTCCACGGCCACGCGTCCAGGGCGCTCCATGGTCCGGTCTTCGAAATCAGCCTGGTAGTTTCGCAACGCGACTTCGTCGACGGTGATAGACCATGGTTTGGAGGATTGATCCGGCTCGGCCTCCGCAGGAGAGGAGTTCTGTTCAGTACCGCGTCCACTGACAGGCGTGAACAGCGATTGATAATTGAGGACCCCACCTGAATCCATCCAGGCATCGAATTGGGCATCGGCCGAATGGACCTTGGCGACATCGATCGTCTGCTTCTGCAGATCCAACTGAATACCTTCCACATCAAACGCCGGTACTTTCACGACCGGATCAATTCCACCCCGTTCCACGATTGCCAGATTCTGGACCGACACCTTTCCATTCTTCACGGTTACCTGAGGAGCTTCACCGCGAAGATCGAAATGATACGACGCCGAGAGGCCAAGGACACCCTGCTGGATATCGAACTGAAACATGTCGCGCACCACTTGATACACCGTCTCCAGTTTGATGCCGGATAACGTCAGCTTGCCATCAGACTCCACCGGCTCCAACGAAATTGTGCCCTCCCAAGCCAATGATTCACCCTTGTCGATCTCCGCCGTGAACGCGTAGGCATTATCGCTCTCTTGGCTTGGAATGGTGCTGAAATCCCGTAACACGATCCGAATGGGCACGACGTCGATCAGGACCGGTCTAAGCTTGGAATCATCTCGGTATTCCAGAATGCCACGCTCAATTTGCAACAGCTCGATTTCCACCGGCATCATCTTCTTCTTGGGCTCGCTAGGCGGCTGGGGCGATTTCGGCGTCGTCTCATCCGCCGGGGGGGCCAAGGCCTTCAGATTCAGCTTTCCTTCAGGATTGACTCTGGCTGCCACAAACGGCATCACCAGACGAATCTCGTCGAATGCCACCTTCTGAGCGAAAAGTGTGATGGCCTGGAGATTAACGAGCAACTCCTCGAACCCGAACATCGCCGCCTGATCGTGATCCCGCACTTCAAAACCGTTGAGACGAAGCACGAGCGAAAACGGGTTGAACGCCGCCTCACGTAGGACGACCGGATGCTTGATTTGCTCCGCAACCGCAGGAATACCGTACCCTTTAATGAGATAGGGAACCAGCACAAACCCGACAAGCGTGTAGAGGGCGATGAGCCCCACCAGCACACCGACTATGACTCGAGGACGAAGCAGCCGAGGCATATCCGACCGACCCTTTAAAAGTTGGAGATGAGGAACAAAACTATAGGGGACAAGACCGCTGAATGTCTACTGGGGAAGATCTCTCTTTGGCATGGGGACTTATTAGGGGATACAATCCGCAGTCAGTGGCTCTCACGGAAATACAAAGCAAACGTGCAGTGCCCACGAACTATCTGGGCAAAGACGAATCACTCGAAGGTTTTATCCGCCGGCGACAATGAAGAGAGGCTACGCCTGGTGAGCCGGCGGTACGAGCAAGCTTGGTTTGGTGCGCCCGGCTGGAATCGAACCAGCGACCCTCAGCTTAGAAGGCTGATGCTCTATCCGACTGAGCTACGGGCGCGCAGTCGAGGGTGCGTATTCGTCGGCAACGACGAAGAACGGCTTCGCCTGGCGTGCTGGAGAAACGCGCCAAGTGCGGGTTGGTCGGGGCGAGAGGATTTGAACCTCCGACATCCTGCTCCCAAAGCAGGCGCGCTACCGGGCTGCGCTACGCCCCGACGTGTTGAATCCTTGGTCAAAAGTCCTAGTGCCTTTGTGTCTTTCCGATCGATTAATTGCCACGGCGCGCCATCGCACTTATTTGCTAACCCATCAGCCTTCACGATGTTGCTCAAGCCAGTCACGCATCTGTGCAAAAGCCTTCGCACGATGACTCATACGATTCTTTTCTTCAATCGTCAACTGAGCCAGCGTCTTATTGAATTCAGGCACGAAAAACACTGGATCATACCCGAAACCTCGATCTCCAATCGGCTGTTCCGTGATCAGTCCTTCTAGACTACCCTGTGTGACATGAACATCGCCACTAGGAAATGCAATCGCGGCAACCGTTAGAAATCGTGCTTTCCGGTTCACCGGCGGAACGCCCGTGAGATCGATAAGAAGCTTCCGACAATTATCCTCATAGGTGGCATGTTCCCCCGCATAGCGGGCGGCATACACGCCGGGTCGACCATCCAGTGCGTCGACTTCCAGTCCTGTATCATCGGCGATAGCCGGAACCCCCGTGGCTCGGGCGATCTCCCGCGCCTTTTTTATCGCATTCGCTTCGCAGGTCGTCCCGTCTTCCTCCACCTCTGGTGCGGTTGGAAAGTCTGCCAACGTTCGGATGCGTATGCCGATTCCTCCGAGCAAGACCCCGAGCTCTCGTCCCTTATCAGGATTGCGCGTTGCGAGGACGATCTCGTTCACCGACTCATTAAGCAAGCGCACCGATCAATTCTTTCTGGATGGTCGTTAACCGCTGAATCGCCTGCCATCCCAACGCCAAAAATTCGTCCATGTCCTGCTTGGAAAAAGGGGTGCGTTCCGCCGTTCCTTGCACTTCGACGTACTGACCTCGACCAGTCATCACCAGGTTCATATCGACTTCCGCCATAGAGTCTTCGGTGTAGGCCAGATCCACCATGACTTCGCCACCGACCTTTCCAACACTAATCGCAGCCAGGTAGTCGGTCAAGGGAATCGTCTTCAAGAGCTCCTTCTTTTTCAAGACGGCACAGGCATCCGCCAACGCAATGAAGGCGCCTGTAATGGATGCCGTTCTCGTCCCACCATCCGCCTGAATCACATCGCAGTCGACCCAAATGGACCGTTCTCCAAGTTTCGCTAAATCCGTAACAGAGCGCAGGGCCCGTCCCACCAGGCGCTGAATTTCCAGCGTTCTGCCCCCTTGCTTGCCCTTGACGGCCTCTCGTGAGATTCTCTCGTGGGTCGCCCGCGGCAACATCGCATACTCCGCAGTGACCCATCCCGTTCCTTTCCCCTTGAGAAACGGAGGGACTTTTTCCTCAACCGATGCCGTGCAAATGACCTTCGTATCTCCCATTTCGATGAGAACTGCCCCCTCCGCATGCTTCGTAAAATTCCGTGTCACTTTCACAGGACGGATCTGATCTTTCCGGCGCCCATCGAAGCGCACTAACCCAGAGATTCCACTCATATTCGTTCGCCCCTTCGTCAAGAATTAGGATGCGAATTATAGTGAAGGCTTGGAGAAAGCGCAAACTGACCGTAGAACGATAGCCCTTTGATGGGACAATGAGCTGGAGAGATTCGTTCATCCAGGCGATGTACAAAAGCAGCCCGTCGGACTTGGCGAAATCTGTACAATTCCTTGACGGGCCGGCGGCCCCTGGCATAGTGAAGGAACGAAACTCGGACATAACGCAGAACTGCAGAAAGTCTTTCCAGATGCAACGATTCAGTCATTACTCCCTTGGATCAAAAGGAAGGACCAGGATCGGGACAGGTAGCCCACCTAGGTGAGAATTGGTGGCACAAACACTGCATAACCATGAAGACATCTCGCCTCCTTTAAGTCTGACGCCAATGAGCCGATAAAGAAGAAGAAGAAGAAGAAGAAGAAACGGAACAATCCTCGACCCCAACCAGACACACACGATTCGACTCATGGCAACACTTCTGGATCAGACCACCCATCAAGCGCTCCTCGACAATCGCAATATCATGGTCGTTGACGACGAAGAGCCGATCCGACGCCTCCTTGCCTATCTTCTCCAATCCCATGGCTATCACGTTGAAGGTGCCGGAGACGCACGAGAGGCTCGACAAAAGCTCGGAGAACAAGCATTTGCCTTGATGCTCTGCGATGTCAACATGCCCGGAGAATCCGGCATGGACCTTGTGCGCCACATTGTTACAGAGCATAAGCATACGGCCGCGATCATGGTCACAGGGCTCGACAGCTCAGTTCTAGCCAATGCAGCGCTCGAGGTCGGTGCATTCGGGTACATCGTCAAGCCGTTCGAATCGAACGAAGTCCTGATCGACGTCGCGAACGCGCTCCGCCGCCGCCGGCTCGAAATTGAAAATCGCCTCCACCGCGAAAACCTGGAGGACATCGTCCGCACGAGAACACTTGCGCTCCAGCAGGCATTGGACTGGCTGGAACGTACCGAAAAAGAGTTGCGCCTGTCGCGGGAAGAGACCATTCAGCGACTCGCCATTGCCGCGGAATTCAGAGACCATGCCACTGCCAAGCATATCCAGCGCATGAGTCATTATTGTGAATTGCTCGCGCGCAAGGCTGGGCTCTCTCCCGATCGATGCGACTTGATCCGGACGGCCAGCCCGATGCATGACATCGGCAAGATCGGCACGCCGGATCATGTGTTATTGAAGCCCGGAAAGTTCACGCAGGAGGAATTCGGCGTGATCGCACAGCATGCAGAGATCGGCTACCGGATTCTGAGCGGGTCGGATGCCGAACTACTGAAGGTTGCCGCGGTGATCGCCTATACCCATCATGAACGTTTCGATGGTACCGGATATCCACGCGGCTTAAAGGGTGAAATTATTCCCATTGAAGGCCGCATCGCAGCCATCGCCGACGCCTTCGATGCGCTCACAACACAGCGCGTCTACAAACCGGCCTTTGAGCTTAGCCACGCGATTGAACTCATGCTCAAACATCGAAGCGAACACTTCGATCCGGAGTTATTGGACGTCTTCGTCGCCTCGGGTGACGAACTGGCGAGGATCCACAAGCAATATGCAGACCGTATCAATCCGAATCCCATCGACGAACTTTGACCCTGCATCCAACACCTCTCACGCTCGCGTGATTCTTGACGATTCGTTGACCGATTGCGGGTTCACCCCTATACTTTTCTAACTTTCCAGACCATCTTGTCTGTTCCAACAATCGACGCTGGCGAGTGAATGGATAATGGGATAGTTGAGTATGCCGAAAAAGCTGACTGCAGTTCGTAAACGTGCCCGAATTCGAAACTGGATCGCCTATCTGTGCGAAGCCCTGGTCACCTCCGGCGCCATGCCGACTTGGGAAGCCGCCACCTACCTCACTGAGAACTTGTTCGGGGAAAAGCCGAATCCACGCCTCTTGACCCCGTCCAACCCTCACGAGGTCACCGCGCAGTTGTTGCATCGCCTTTACCAACCGATAGTGGAGGCCGCCTCTAGAGACGTCATGCTTCCTTCGGCTTCTACAGTCCACATCTTCACCGACATCAGTCTCACCGGTAACTCCGCCGTCCTGGTCGTCTTGTTCCCTGGACGTCATAAGCCACAAACACTCTTGATGCTGGACGCTGCCAAAGCCTGGGACCTCGTGTTCCCAGACGCCGAGTCTTTCAACGTCTGGGCCGAGGAGCGCTACCGGCAGCTCGTGAATGCGCTACGCGGCGCGATAGTGGAATTAAAAGGCGATCTGCTGAAATCAGTCATCTAATGGCTTCCCCTCCTACCCGCACCATGACCGGCAATCCCGATCCCACCGTCAACGACACGTACCGGACTACTCAGTACGTCGGAAGCGTGACGCTACGAACTAATTTCTGAAGAGACGACACTGCCAATAGGGAAGTGCTTGTTTTACCTTATTAAGGTAGCTACAATAGCCACCAAGGTACACCATGAGCCGGATCGGCGTCAAAGAACTCAAAAACCACCTCACGCACTATCTTCGTCGAACACAGAAGGGTGAAGAAATTATCGTGACTGACAGAGGGCGTCCGATCGCGCTGCTTCAGCAAATCGAGGCTGGAAAGCCTGGGACGCGCGAGGCCCGATTGGCTCAGCTCTCCGCGCTTGGCAAAATCGTTCTACCGACAATCGCGCCAAGTAAGCGACTCAAACCCCTTGCCTATCGAGGTCCGTCGATCAGCCTGGCGGTCGTCAATGACCGTGATGAACGGTAACGATGTTCTACTGGGACACGAGCGCACTCGTGAAGCAATTCATCCAGGAAGTCGGAACCAGCGAAGCCATCGCTCTGCGAGCCAATGCTCCGCCTCACGCCACGGCCACCATCGCCTATACTGAGACCTTTTCGGCCTTACGCAGACGCGTCCGAGAAACTGCGCTGAGAGAGTCACAGTACGATGACGTTGTTCGCCGTTTTGTGCGGGAATGGCCCGCTTACGTCAGAGTCAACTTGGACGAACGTATTCTTGGACGCACGAGGGCGCTTCTCGAACGATACCCCTTGCGTACCCTTGACGCCATTCATCTGGCATCGGCAATTGAACTGCAAGATCATCTGGACGAACCGTCGGTTGTCATCTCGGCCGATACCCAACTCCTCAGAGCTGCCACAGCCGAGCATCTCGAGACAAAGCGTCTCCCCTTGTGAGGCCATCGTACCGACAATACAATTCTCCTGGATAACTCCAACACGACAGGAAGTGATGTTTCGCGCTGGGTGCTGTAGACGAGCCCTCTATATCGTGGAACCGTGCTCAGATGAGGTTATTCAGGCTCGTAATTGAGATTCTGAAAAAACCAGCGTTCGACAGTGTGGAGGTCGATCCCCTTCGCGGCGGGCGTCATCTTCGGCTTGATCCTTCCCGATCTTGCCCACAGCTTGGCACAACTTCCAAACGCAACCAGGTCCTGGCGGTTTTCTGAAGCACCCCGCAGGCTAAGGGCCGCAGGTGATCCACTGATGGATCCCTTCACGGCCTTAATCCTAATAGGTGATTGATGCAGAGCAGTGCTTGAGCCGACCGCACTCGCAATGAGAACCGGGATGTACCCGAATCACTCAGCGTCACGGGTGCGGACGAACAAGTCAATAGTCATGCCTGACACTATTTTACATGCTCACCGACCGATACAAGTCCACGCACACGTCGTCACAGTACTATAGCTCGGCTTTTTCTGAAGCGTACGCCCTCCAGGCATGAGTGGTTTACTCGGAAATGCTGCACACGAAGCGCGGAAGGATGGGAATGGAGAGTGCAGGAAGATTTGGCTAAGCGAAGGCAGGAAGGCACCGCCGCCTGGGTTGCACCCAGGCGGGACGCCCTCAACTATCTACTGCACAGGACCTGGATCTTTCTGCTTCGAAGTCAGCTGCTCTTTCCAGCTATTGCAGTCTTTGCTCTTGCAGTTCTTGACCCATTGCTGGACCCACCCGTTGTAGACGTTGGGAACAGCCAGGACGCCCTGTCCGCCCATGCCTGGATTGCCGATCACTGTATCGTCAGTTCCCGTTCCAGCTAGCAACACGCGCCCGACTAGCTTGGCATCGCTCGGATCACCGTTTCCATCTGGATCAGGATCCACGATGAGCATCACGTTGCTGAACTTATTGGCGACATAGGCGTAGTAGCCACCGTCCTTCTTGGCGCCGTATTGCACACCATGGCAGCCTGGGTCACAGGGCAACATTGCCACAACCTTGTCTTTCTTGGTATCAACAATCGTAATGGTAGCGGTCAAGGTATTGGCCGTGACCATATTGGTTCCGTCCGGACTCACCGGCGTCTGAATGGGAAGCCCACCGACAAAATTCTGTATTGCCCCTGTGATCGGATCATAGCTATTGCTCCCCCCATCTTGGGTATCATTTAACAACTTGATAGTTTTCATCACCGTATTCGTATTCATATCAATGACCGTGATCGTGCTATCAAGAAAATTGGCCACGTAATACTTGCTCGAATCCGGCATCATTCCCGTGGCGATTGGGACAGCACCCGTATCATTTGTGGCCTGGATTGCGCCGGCCGGGAAATTATATATTGTCGATGTATTGACATTTTCGTTGGGCGTCACCATTTTATCCCCGGTCGAACTCATCCAATGACCATGAGGATGGGTGGCGTTAATAATGTCGCCGTCTTTAACAACCAGGTCGTCTCTCATCGGAATGTCACGAAGAAATTGGTTCGGACCCGCACCGCCTGAGCCAGCCAAATCGTTAAACTCCCGTACGTTATTGCCGCCATTCTGTGCGACGTGCACGAGGTCGTTATTGGCTCTCGTCATCACGTGTGAGGGGGCGGGTCCCGCGTTCAGGTCATGCATGAACGCCCCGGTCTTTCTGTCAAACACCGTCAATCTCTCATCGAACCATTGGGTCTGATAGATCACCTTCTGATCTCTATCTGTCCACATGTTGTGGGGATGGTTCATATTGGTCCCTGGGAGTGCAATCTTCTTTGTGAGCGTCCAGCCTGTTCCCTCGATGGCCGTCGCCGTCCCCGGCTTGGACTTCCCCCCCGTCAATTCAAACTGGGTGTCGACCCAGATTTCGCCCACCCCTGGTATTGCAGGCTTTTCCAATGCAGTTGTTAAATCGACTGGATCGGCCGTCAGCAATGCATTGAGATCCGGAACCTCAACCTTAGCCCCACTCGCATCGTACGCAATCACCGGAACAGCCGGATATACTGGTTGCCACGAAGACTTGGTGTAATCCTTCCAATTTGCCGGGTCAGTGATAATGAAGAAGGTGCGCACGAGCCGGAGCGCCAAATCGCTGGCTGTCGGCACCGTAATTCCGTTCACTAATGAAATATTTTTGCCGAGATCTAATCCTAAGCCCCCGTTTACTTTCGTTTTGGGGTCATCCACAATGACACCCGCGAACATGTAGACGTGGATGTCACAGATGAAGACGTATAGACCTGGTTCGTTCAGGGTCACTGTAGCCACCCCTCGCTTTGCCGGGTCACGAACATCGATGGCTGTCTTGAATGGCATGTTGCTAGCTCCCTCGGGGAAAATCAAGCTCAGCGCCGTATGAATCGTGCTTGCTTCTCCACTATACGTGGGAAACCCCACGGTTTCTCCTGGAGCAATGACGGCGAGGGATCTCTGCTGAGCCCCCCCAATCTCCCCAGGCACACACCCGAGGGATGTCGAGTTGGCAGTATTCGAACAGGTAAAGAAGTTCCCGGGCCTATCTCCAGCCTCGAATGAGACGACCGGAGTCTTAGAAGGAGCGTGAGCATGAGGAGCGGCCTGGACCACGTCAGCTGTCTCCCCTCCCATCAACAGACTCAGTACCGCCACTAAGAGATGTCGTGTTTTCATAGAGCCTTCCTTTACGGTTTCAAGCGTTTCATCGGTGTTGACACTTGGCGTTTAGTTCAATTCTAGTGATGGACGTGAAGCTCCGACATCATCCCGAACGTGGCATGAGGGAGGATGTGACAATGGAACAACCACCGACCCACCCCTCCCCCGGCCGTCTGATTATCCTTTTTCAGGCGATCGTCCAAAGAGACCCGAAACGTGAGGGTGTAATTCGCAGGCACATCCACGATGTCCCGAAATTCCAGGGGAAACGTGTATGACGGTCCGTATGTTCCTGCTCGTGGTGTCAGCTCGATCGGTTGCACCGAAAACCCGTGCAAATGAAACGGATGGTTCGCCCCGGTCATATTGGTCACCTTCAGATCCATCGTATTGTCGAGCTTGGCATGACGGGCTGATTCCAGATAAAACGGATTACCGCTAAAATCACCATTGAAGTCACGCGGCATCGGGATACCGTCAACCGACGGTTGAAACGCACCGGTGTTGTTGAAGAACGTCAGCTCAATGTCCTTATTCGTTGTTCCCGCCGGTGCCCCATTTACGCCGTCTTCGCCGACAGGAACGACAAGGTCATTGTTTGCTCCATTGAGGGCCTTGACCATCGCTTCCGACCCCAAACTCGCAAGCAGCGGCGTATCGTTCCCGATGCCGTACGAAGTCCCACTACCAGTAACCTTCAAATGCATCACCGGCACCGTCGGAGTCCAGGAGTAGGTGGCTGCCACTCGCTGAAAATCCTCCGTCCAGAGGGTGAGCACACCCGTCGCGGCACTCGGGATCGCCGCGACCACATCCGCACGACCTGCGGGCGGAAGCAGAATTTCGCCCTGCTCATATTTCGTATCAAAATAACGACCGGTCATGCCCCCCTCAACATGCGCGTGGTTGAGCAGCCCCCCTTCTCCACCGATTCGAACCAGGCTGATTTGCTTCCCATTGTTGGTCGTCAACCGGAGGCGAAGGTAGCGGACTGGTGAGGGATTCACGATCTGCAATCGCAGTCCCTGACCTGCCTCGACGTCAAGTGTCTCGGCAGTGCCTTCAAGCGCGCCTGGCTCACTCGGAGATCCCGACCGCCCTCCAACATTGACGCCGTTGGTCAGGACCGTAAACCCTTCACTCATCGGACCAATCAAATCGTCAGACTGAATGTTCGGAATGTCTCCGGCTTGGTAGGGATTCGGTGTGTACGCTCCATTTGCATCAATCGGATGCGCCTCGCAGAGGAGGCGCGGGGACTGAGTCAAAATATGATTTTGGTAGTTGATCTCCCACGCTTGAACACCACTGACGTGCGGAAGATCGCCAGGAAATGTGGCCGGGTTGCTCCCAGGAGCGCCGCATACCGTGATGTCGCTGATCACCAACGTCTTGGTTTGTGCTGCCGAAGGGATCACATTCTGCGCGATAAGGGCTGCCTCATACCCAAATTTATCTTCAATAATGATCGACCCGTAGAGTCCTTTGGCCACTTGGTTGGTCGAGGAGTGATGATGTGGATGGTACCAGAAGATCCCCGGCCGGCTTACGGTGAAATCGTAGGTGAACCTTTCCCCTGGGGCCACGGCGTGCTGTGTCACTTCCGTGCCGTCACTTTCATTATTCAACTCGATGCCATGCCAGTGAATACCTGACACATTCGCCTCTGGATCCAAACCTGACGTCTTGAGGTTATTCACAAAATGGACGATGATCCGGTCTCCCACCGTGAGCCGAAACTCCGGACCGGGTATTCCAGGCGTTGTGCAGTCTTTAAGCTTCTCGTCTGAACAGCTCTTAAACGTCATTCCGTTGTTCGCGGAAACCCCATTGCCGATATTGACGGTCGCCTCCTCAGCCACAATCCAGGTCTCGATGCCGTTGCTGGGATCATTATCAGCATCTTTAACCTTTGGAACCTCATACGGCCCGACACCCGTCGTGGCATGCGCCGATTCGTTGCCGGACAGGCACAGCATAAGCACCAAGATACCGACGAGGTACGTTTTCCAACTACTGATTTGCACGACTTTCGCAGAATTGCCCGGTAACACTTGCGCCATGATACATCTCCCTGGTTATAACCAACGATCTGCTCGGATGTGTGGAACAAAATCCTCTCTATGGATTGGGAAAGGGGAAAAAGGTTGGGGAGCATTTGTAGGGTCCTTCGGTTCCGCGGCCACGACTGTGGCGCCCCCCAGAACAAGCATGTCTGAAACCAAAAATCGAACTTTCAATCGTGCTGTACCTTAGTACCGTAGTACCGTCATAAACCAATTTGGTGATGCACCTTAAATTTGTCAGGCAGGACCGTCGAAATCCCTGGCTCGCGCGACGCCTCGGCCTCTCGCGAGTCCCCTCGCACGATACCCTCCGACGGGCTTGTCGCGGCTTCACCGAACCGGAGGCTCTCCGAGGTGCCCGATGCCGTGATCTGCGTTTCTCTGGGCGCGATGCGGCTGATCCTGCAAAGGCATATCCCAAATCTCTCGTGCGTCCGTAGTTTGGGCGGGCAACTACGTACCACACCAGGATCTGGCGATCAACTAGTAATACCACTGGCTCTAGACTCTAGTAACACTGACTCCACAGTGAATCAGGTTCATGTCCACTGCGTCGCCCAGTTCTCCTGTACCAGCGCATACGCGGTGATAGACATGGAGACACGCGTCATCACGAGCGGCTTGGCGTCCTTCACGAACAGGAAGCTCTCATGCAGATGAATCATTTTCCTCACTTAGCATACGCTGCTCATGGGACTCGATCTCCGAAGGATTCGACAAGGGATGACTGTTCACCATCCATCGTGAGCCAGCATCCAAACCGACATTGGCATGGGGGGCCACACAAATTTCATTCCTGAATCCTGTAACCACGCGCCATCCTAAAAGGTCCTAACCAGGACGGTACTTTATTGATCGGTAAGTACGGACAACCCGCCGTCTTGACGCGGTATTGGCTCTCTACAGGGCTTGGCGGTTTCAGCTCTCAGACAAGAGGAGAAGGTGAACAAAATCGTCCTTCAGTTATGAAGTGTATCCGAATAGATTCTGGATCCAATTCGATTCAACAGGGATAATGCGAGCCCATCTCTGCTAAACCCGTCGCATTCCAAAGGCTCCCTGTTCCGGTCGTGCAAGGTAACTGGCTGCGTCTGCTTTTCTTGAGATATTCAACCGCTTGTAAATGATCCGAAGTCTGGTCAACAGCACCCGGGGTGTGACGTTCAGTCGGCGCGCGATCTCCTGGTTGGTCTTACCGGCTGCAATGAGCGCAAGCACCTGATTGTCGAATTCTGAGCCATCGTCCACTCTCTCACGTTGCACAGGCCGCGTTTTATCTCGAATCCATTCGAAGATCTCCTGTGTCAATTCTGGGTCCATGATGGCCTGCCCAGCCGCGACAATCTCGATCGCTTTCGCCACCGCTTCGCCCGATGCCATTTTCAGCAGGTAGCCCTGTGCTCCGGCAAGAATGGCGGACCTGAGCAAGCGCTTGTCGTCGTTTGCGGTGAGGAAAATGACGGCGCTTTTCTGGTAGAACTTGCGCATAGTCCGGCACATCTCAATTCCACTTGCTCTTCCCACGCGAACATCCAAGACCGCCACATCCGGTCGATACGTCCGTAAGCAATCGAAGGTCTCAATCTTCGTGTGTGCGGTGGCGACTACAACAATCTCGCTATACTGTGAAAGCGTCTCCTTCAGCCTCTAAAGAAGAAGAATCGAATCACTGACGAGCAACACCCGCGCTCGTCGTCGAATTTCACGTGACGGCTCCATGCACTCCCCTCTCTTCGGCGACCGCGCCTCGCTCAATGGCCAAGACTGTGGGCCACTGCGAGTTCCATTCCCAAAACAGAGCTGACCGTATGGAAAACGCCACCACGCTAGGCTAACCCCAGAGCGAGGAATGTCTCTACGGACAACCTTGAGTCTGGAGTTTTGGCGTTCAACCGAGCCATTCGCGTGGAGATGTATCCAATTCGATTCCGTATCTGATTCGATTCACCTTGAAGAATCGACACACTATCTATTCCTAAGTGTTGCTGCCCTATTCGGCTTGACGTACATTCGCTAGGTTTGATCTCTCCCGGCTGCCAATTTCTTGGATAGATTTCGACCACGTATGGGCATACAGACCACCCCACATATCTCGAGGAAGTCGTTCTGCATATCAATGAGGTGGGGTATCGGCGTTGTCTTTGCAGCCTCTTCGTTAAGTGACCCGCTCAGCGGATGGGCCGAACCTTCACTCCACGTCCCCCGGACATCCTCCTCAACAGAGCAGAAGATTCACGAAGAAGCGCTCTACTTGAAGGAAGAGTCCGTCAGTATCGCGAGCCGGTACGAACAGCCGATTTCTCAAGCTCCATCCGATGTCTACGTGATTACCGACGAAGATATTCGGAACTCTGGGGCACTCGACATTCCCACCCTGCTGCGGCGCGTACCGGGCATGGAAGTCATGCAGACAACTGCTGCGGATTTTAATGTCAGCGTGCGTGGAAACAATCAGCTGAGAGCCAATAAGCTCCTGGTCATGATCGACGGGCGTTCTATCTATATCGATCAATCAGGAACCGTCCAATGGAAACTGTTGCCGATCACCATGGTTGAGGTTAAACGGATCGAAGTCCTCAAAGGGCCAGCATCTGCCGTGTACGGCCTCAATGCCTTCGACGGAGTGGTGAATATCATCACCAAACCTCCGGAAGAAATGAAAGGGACCACGCTGCAAGTGGCAGGCGGCGAAGTCGGTACTTTGCTTACCACCGCCGTCCACGCTGGAACCATAGGCAACTGGGGCTACCGTCTGTCAGGCGGACACGAGCAGGCTCAGCGCTGGTCTGACAGGGGTGCGACTGCTCTCAATAGTCAACGGACAGGTGGCCTGGCGGAGTATCGTCTTTCGAACAATGGAAGGATACGGGCTGAGGCAGGCGTCGCAAGATCGAACCCCTACAATGGGCCCCTGAATGAGACCAATACCTCTGAACCTCATTCATCTCAAGCACATGTACTGCTCAGTTATGAACAGAACGGATTGCTAGTGCGTGGATGGTGGAACGGGCGCTTTACCCAGACAACACCCGTCATATTTCCCCCGCTCGCTCCGCTTCTTGCCCAGACCGACCGGTTTGGACGGGCAGATCAGGAATCATCCAATAGTACCTATGACTTCGAAACACGCTACACGCTCAAACCACTTGAAGCACTGACTGTGAACATAGGAACCAACTTTCGCCACATCGTTGTCTCATCAAACTATTTCGGAAACCGTACCCCCTCTGTGCCAATATGAGTGGGACACGTTGCCTCTCTTCAATTAGAGTAGCGGGCGGAGGAGGAAGTGCCCATTATGCCTGCGGAGAAGACACGCGACAGTCGAGGAGTTGACGGCGCTCGCCG
>Ga0224510_10000556_pt1 | contig 27987 bp, 22 predicted proteins | sample SF_May12_sed_USG_FD_170161 | JGI IMG/M metagenome (GOLD analysis project Ga0224510, IMG submission 170161) | Sediment microbial communities from San Francisco Bay, California, United States - SF_May12_sed_USGS_4_1 | ecosystem: Environmental > Aquatic > Marine > Sediment | place: USA: California... | reverse complement strand
GGAAAATACGATCGCTGGTATGTCAACGGTCGATGCCGCCATGATTGCAGCCGGCGTCGTCTTGTCGCAGCCGGTTGTCAGCACTACTGCATCCAGCGGGTAGCCGTGCAATATTTCCACCAGGGTCAGGTAGGAAAGATTTCTATCCAGTGACGCAGTGGGCCGCCGGCAATTCTCGAAAATCGGATGCACTGGAAATTCCATTGGTACACCGCCGGCATCGCGAATTCCTTCGCGAACGCGGCGCGCAAGCTGGATATGCACCCGGTTGCACGGCGAGATATCGCTACCGCTTTGTGCGATGCCAATTATCGGCCGGCCGCTGCGCAGTTCCTCGGGCGTAATGCCATAGTTCATGAACCGTTCCAGGTACACGGCGGTCATGTCATTACGGTCGCTGTCGGCGAACCAGTCGCGCGAACGGAACGATTTAACGGGCTGGCGTTTCTTCAAGTGCGATGTCCCGGCGATGCAAGAAGCAGTTAGGCAATATTTTCTCGTCCCCAATCGAGAACGGCACGATTGTTGTCTTCCTCGGCCTGCAGTTGCTCCTGCGGCGACAGATGGTCCACGTAGGGCAGTTCGCTTGCATTCGCCCTGACCCATTGCATGAATGCTGCCAGGTTAGCAGCGCTGCGCTCCGGCAGGCTCGACCAGTAGCCTGGCGTCAGGCAGGGTACCTGCAACGGATCACGCGTGATCAGCTCGGCCAGGCAATTCAGCTTGGGGTTGCCTGCCTTGAGAATTTCCCAAAGCGCTTTCTGGTCCGTAACACCGGTGCCAAATTTCACTTCGGACAGCAGGAATCCGTCCGCATACGGCGCAACCGCCATGTCTTTCATTGAACTCGAAAGCACGTACGGCGCGAGTTTTGTGCAAACCTCCTCAGGAGACTCCAGCATCGACAGGTTGTTACCCGGATCGACCAATGCGCCGAGATACTCACTCGAAGTACGGCGAATGAAATCAACGTGCTCATCAACCAGGCGGTCCTTGTGATTCTCGAGCGCCAGCTTCACGCCGACACGCTCGGCAATCGGCAGGCATTTCAGCACAATCGCATTCGCATCATCGCGCCAGGCGTTGAATTCCGCCAGCGATTTGAAACTCTCATAGCGTCGGCCACTGGTGTCGACCGGGCGCCTGCTGACGTAGCGCACCACACTGCCCCCCATTGCCTTGGTATCGCGCAACGATTTTTCAAACTCGTCAGTACTTTCAGCGAGGCTGCCAGGCGCACGTCCGTTGCCCTCGAACCACATGCCGAGATGCTCCATGCGCGCCCGCAGTTTCTTGAGATCGCCAACCGGGCTGAACTGCAGTCCGCCCGCGCCCAGCGAGCGACAGTAGTCGATGTAGGCCATGGAATCGGCGCGCAACGGTGCGGCCACGCCCATGCCGTCCATGTGATTGCCCATCGCCGACGATGCAATGCCGATCGGTGACAATGGTGGCAAAGGCTGCGCCAGCGCTGCTTCGCCAAACCAGCCGACGATACCCGCCGCGGCTCCGCTTTGTAAAAACTCTCGTCTTGTGGTCACGCTGCTGCACTCCCGACCTGATTAGCAAGCTGACTGCCGGCCTATTTTGCTGTCCATCCGCCATCGATAACGATGTCGGTCCCTGTAATGAAGCCTGCTGTCTCCGAGCAGAGGAAGCAAGCCAGAGCACCTATCTCCTCAACCCGGCCCCAGCGTCCTACCGGCAGGTTCGCGAGAAACTGGGCGTTGGCTTGCGGATCGTGCATCACGGCGTGATTCATTTCTGTGCCGAATGGGCCTGGGCTGATGCCATTCACGGTCACACCTTCCGCGGCCAGCTCCAGTGCCAGAGCACGCGTGAAACCGAGCAAGGCTGTCTTGGCCGATGAATAGGGCGTGCGCCCGGGCAATGACACATGGCTCAGCATCGAGGTCATATTGATAATGCGGCCATAGCTCCTGCCGAGCATGCCGGGCACGAATGCACGGCTGACCAGGAAGGTAGCGGTCAGGCTGGAGTCGATTACGCTTTGAAACTCGGCCTTGCTCAGATCGACCAGGTGCTTGCGCACATTGGTACCCGCGTTATTGATGAGGATCTGCGGTGCGCCCATCTGTTCGTTAACTTCTGCCGCAATCCGCGCTACCTGTTTCTCATCGGTGACGTCGCCGGCGAAACAGGCGGCCTGCCCGCCAGATGCTATGAGTTTGTCCCGCACCGCAGCCAACCTGTTTTTATCGCGGGCGACCAGCGCGAGCGATGCGCCGGCCGCCGACAGGCTTATAGCCATGGCCTCACCCAGGCCTCGACTGCCGCCTGTAATCACCGCTAACTTGCCGGACAGGTCAATTTTCATGTTGTTGCAATCTCCCGTGACCCTGCTGTGGTCGCCGCATCAGTCATCCGATCTTCATTCATATATATGGTACGCCGCCGTATTAGCCCGATGCGGATTTCGCCGCTCCGTACGCGAGCAGCCAGCAAAACAGGCAAACGCAGCCCGCTTGCTGCTCTGAGCCGGGCGAGTACCTGGCGGATGAAGTCGCTGCGACGCTTTGGTTTATTGAATTTGTTGGTATATTATATGCACTTTCATCAGAGTCAACCTGAGCGGGGTTGGCCGTCAATACAATCCTGGAGGCCGAGCGCCATGCAGAATCATAACGTCGACAAACGCGTCTACCACCTCTACGACGAATACTGCCACGGCCATATAACGCGCCGGCAATTCTTCGAGCGGGCCGCGGCGATCACTGTCGGTGGCATTTCTGCGTTAACGCTGGCCGAGGCCCTGCTGCCCAACTACGCTGAAGCGCAGCTTATCTCCTTCACCGATGAGCGGATCAAGGGCACCTACGTCAATTACCCGTCACCGGGCGGCACCTCGGGTCAGATGCGAGGCTACCTGGTCAAGCCTGCCGGCGACGGACCGTTTCCGGCCGTACTGGTCATTCACGAGAACCGCGGCCTGAATCCGCACATCGAAGATGTTGCGCGCCGTGCAGCGGTTGCCGGTTTTCTCGCCCTGGCGCCTGATGGCCTGTTCCCGATCGGCGGCTACCCCGGCAATGACGACGATGGGCGCGCCATGCAGGCGACACTCGACCAGGCCAAGTTGCGGCAGGACATGGTAAACAGCGCACGCTATCTCAAGGCGCATGAACACTCGAACGGCAAACTTGGCGCAACGGGCTTTTGCTGGGGCGGCGCCACCACCAATTATCTTGCGGTCGCGCTCGGCCCTGAACTGCAGGCTGGCGTACCTTTTTACGGTGGCGCCCCGGACAGCGCCGAGGTCAACAAGATCCGTGCGGCGATGATGATTCAGTATGCTGAAGACGATGAACGCGTCAACGCCTCGCGGGAAGGCTATGAGGCAGCACTGAAGGCCAATGGTGTGAACTACCAGATGTACACCTACCCGGGCACGCTGCATGGCTTTCACAATAATTCGACGCCGCGCTACAACGCAGAAGCAGCCGATCTTGCATGGGAGCGCACAGTCGCGTTCTTCAACGAACACCTCAGTTAGCCGCGGAACCTAAAAAATGAATCTTGCAACGATCGATTTCGCAATCGTCGCGGCGTACGCGGTGGCGCTTATCGCCATCGCCACTTACGTGTCGCGCGAGAAAGCAGGTCACACCAAGGACACTGAAGACTACTTTCTGGCAGGCAAGATGTTGCCATGGTGGGCGGTCGGCGCGTCGCTAATCGCAGCAAATATTTCCGCGGAACAGATCATTGGCATGTCGGGCTCCGGATTTGTTGTCGGGCTTGCTATCGCGTCTTATGAATGGATGGCAGCTGCGACATTGCTGCTGGTGGGCAAGTATTTTTTGCCGGTATTTATCAAGCAGCAAATTTACACGATGCCGGAGTTTCTCGAACGGCGCTACGACACTCGTGTGAAATTTGTGATGAGCCTGTTCTGGCTGGGCTTATACACTTTCGTTAACCTGACGGCGGTGCTTTGGCTCGGTGCAACGGCCATCGCAACATTGACCGGCTTTCCGGTGTTGATGGGATTGATCGCCCTGGCTGCCTTCGCAGTCGCCTACTCGCTGTATGGCGGCCTCAAGGCGGTGGCCTTGACTGACATTATCCAGGTCACGCTGCTGGTGTTGGGCGGGCTGCTCATTGCCTGGATTGCGCTCGACAAGGTTGCCGATGCAACCGGCGCCGTCGCCGGTTTTCGCATACTCATGGAGGCGGCGCCGGAAAAATTCGACATGATCCTGTCGAAGGACAATCCCGAGTATATGAACCTGCCGGGCCTCGGCGTACTGATTGGCGGCATGTGGATGATGAACCTCTCGTACTGGGGATTTAACCAATACATTATTCAGCGTGCCTTGGCCGCAAAGGACCTCGACCAGGCACAGAAGGGCATCGTGTTTGCTGCTTTCCTCAAGCTCCTGATGCCGCTGATTATCGTCATTCCAGGAATTGCCGCTTTCGTGCTCGCCCAGGATGCGGCGACCGGCCTCGAGGTACCGAGGCCCGACGCGGCTTATCCGAGCCTGATTGCGCTGGCACCGGTCGGCGTCCGCGGGTTGATTTTCGCCGCACTGATTGCGGCCATCGTTTCCTCGCTCGGTTCGATGATGAACTCGATCTCGACAATCTTTACGCTCGATGTTTACCGTCCGCTGCATCGTGGCGAAGAGACCGAGGGCCACCTCGTGCTGGTCGGTCGCTCCGCAAGTTTGATCGCACTTATTATTGCCGTACTTGTCGCCCAGCCGCTGTTGGGAAATTTCCCGCAGGCATTCCAGTACATTCAGGAATTCACGGGATTCTTCACCCCCGGTATCTGCGCAATTTTTGTGCTCGGCGTATTCTGGAAACGCGCCACCGGCAATGGCGCCCTGGTCGCAGCGCTCGCCTCTTTCCTGCTTTCGCTCGGCATGAAATTTTTGCTGCCCGGTATACCGTTCATGGATCGCGTCCTGTACGTTTTCCTCGCCTGCTGTGCGGTCATCGTAGTGCTCGGCCTGATTGAAAAGCGGCCACAGCCCGGCGCGGTTGATCTCAAGCAAGTCGAGTTCCGTACTTCAACCGGCTACTGGATCGGATCCAGCGTCGTCGTCGCAATTTTGGTTTTGCTTTACGGCATTTACTGGTAGGCCGCCAATCTGCTTATCTTCACTCTCACATTGCATGCAAGGGAAAATATCCATGCCAAGAAAATCTATCGGTGCCATCCTGGTTGTTGCGATTTCAACAACACTATCGATTTACGCCTTCGCGGAAACCACGGCCGAGGATGCAGCCCAGTACCGCACCAACGTAATGACCAGCTTACGCGGACATACCGGCGCCGCGTCGATGATAGTGCGCGGACAGGTCGAGGACGGCGGTCACCTGGTTGCGCACGCGCGCGGACTGGCCAGCGGCGCCAGTGAGCTGGCGCGGTTATTCCCGGCGGGTTCGAATGTCGGCGAATCGGAGGCGCTGCCAGCGATTTGGGAAAAGCCGGCTGAGTTTGCCGCCGCGATCGACAAGCTCACGAATGCGACATCGGTATTCCTGGCGGCCGCTGAGAGCGGCGACAAGGAAGCTATAGCGGCCGCGTTTCGTGATGTTGGTGGCAGCTGTCGTGGCTGCCATGACCAGTTTCGTGTGGCGCAGGAATAAATCTCTCGGAACAGGGGTAGTAACGGCCGCCACACTGCTGGCGGCCGCTGCTGCATTCGCACAGGACGACCTGGTACGCCGCGGCGAATACCTGACGGCCGCAGGTGGCTGCATCAGCTGCCATACGATGGACGTCGCGGGTGCCGTGCCGCTTGCTGGCGGTCGCAAGCTGGAAACGCCCTTCGGCACCTTCATTTCACCAAACATTACGCCGGACAAGGCAACCGGTATTGGCGACTGGTCGGAGGAAGACTTTCTGCGCGCCCTTTGGGAGGGCGAAAGTCCGGATGGCGAAGTCTATTTCCCGGCCTTCCCGTATACCGCGTACACCGGCGCCAGTCGTGAAGACCTGCTGGCAATCAAGGCCTATCTGTTCAGTCTCTCCCCCGTAAGTCAGTCCAACCTTGAGCATGATCTTTCCTGGTACGTCTCCACGCGATTGGCCGCCAGCGCCTGGCAGATGCTGAATTTCGAGCCGGGCAGGTTCGAACCGGACGCAGCACAAAGCGATGAGTGGAATCGCGGCGCCTACCTGGTGCGGCACCTCGGGCACTGTGGCGAATGCCATACGCCGCGGAGTTCGACCGGCGTGTTGCAAGCTGACAGGGAAATGGCTGGCAGCGTCCTTGGCGAGGAAAAAATACCGAACATTACGCCGCACCCGGATGCCGGTATCGGACGCTGGTCCAAAAGTGATATCGAATACTTTCTCGATGCCGGCATGCTGCCAGACGGCGACTTTGCCGGCAGCTCCATGGGCGACGTGATCGACGACAACACCAGCAGGCTTAGTCGCGAGGACCGGCTCGCGATCGCTGCATACCTCATGTCATTGCCCGCCATGGCTGACGACTGAGCGTTCCCCGCGTTGTTTCCGCAGGGCGTGCCAAATTCATGAACGTCATTAACACCGCCCTGCTGTCGTTTGGATTATCGGGCAGGGCTTTCCATGCGCCGTTGCTGCATTTCCATGCGGGTTTCAGCTTGGCCGGCTGCTGGGAACGCTCCGCAAAATCATTGCAGGGCCTGTATCCGCAGGCCAACAGCTATGACAGCTTCGAGCAGCTGCTGTCCGATCCTGATATTGAGCTTGTGGTCGTCAACACGCCGACCGCAACGCACTTCGACTATGCGCGCCAGGCACTTGAGCATGGCAAGCATGTGCTGGTGGAAAAGGCATTCACTACCACAGCGGACGAGGCAGTCAGGTTGGCAGCCCTGGCGCGCCGCCAACGGCGCAAGCTGGCGGTCTATCAAAACCGCCGCTGGGATAGCGACTTTCAGTCTGTTTACCAGGTTCTGCAGCAGGGGCTTATTGGCGATGTCGTCGAGGCCAACCTGGCCTTCTGCCGCTATAACCCGGCGTTGAGCGTCAAGGCGCATAAGGAACAACCCGGTCCGGGCGCCGGCATCGTCAAGGACCTCGGCGCCCACGTGATCGATCAGGCTTTGCTGCTATTCGGCATGCCGGTCAGTGTGTTTGCGGATATTGGTATCACGAGGCAGCATTCCCGGGTCGATGATTATTTCGATATCTTGCTGCTTTACACGGACAAGCGCGTGCACGTCAAAGGCGGCTATTTCTACAAACAGCCGCTGCCTGAGTACACCGTTTTCGGCACGCGCGGCAGCTTCCACAAAACCCGATCGGACGTCCAGGAAACGCAGTTACTGGCCGGAATAACGCCCGCTGATCCAGGCTATGGCAAAGAGCCGGACAGCTCCGCAGGCACCCTGTTTACCAATGATTCGGGCGAAGCCGGGGTGCGCAGTATTATTTCTCCCCGCGGTAACTATTTGCAGCTGTACGATGGTTTGTATAAGTCAATACAGCAGGATGTCGCGGAACCGGTCACGGCGGCAGAAGGAATTCGCGTCATGCAGATAATTGATGCCGCATTCGAGAGCCGCAGCGAAGGAAGGGTGGTGCGAATTTAATTTGCGCCCGCCCGGATTAAGCAATTACAGGAAAGGAGATACGCATGCGTTCACTCAGGATTGAACTTATCAGCTGCGCGGTGCTGTTGCTGCCAGGCATCAGCGTGGCAGCCGAAGCACGATATTCGGCCGTTACGTCTGGCGATATTGTGCAGTTACATGACCCCCACACGAATACGACGGTGTCGGTACTTACGCCCGTCAGTAATGCCTATGAGTTCGTTGTTAAGGGCCACAACGTCTTGCGCATGCGCATCAATTCAGTCGACGAAATGCGTGCACGACCAGCATTGAATGGCATCCCCCTGCTTGCCCCGTTCGCGAACCGGCTTGACGAAACCGCATTCTATGCAAACGGCAACAAGTACAACTTCGACCTGGAACTGGGCAACATCCGATCGCCCATTCCAATCCACGGCTACGTCACCGGCGCCAACGCATGGAAAGTAATTGAAACAGGCTCCGATGCAAGTGGCGCGTGGGTAACCAGCCAGCTGGATTTCTACCGCATTCCCGCATATATGCAGCAATTTCCGTTTGCGCACACACTCACCATGACCTACAAATTAGCCGACGGCGCGCTCGAAGTGCGAACACGTGTCGACAATTTGAGTGCCGCGCCAATGCCGCTGGCAATCGGATATCACCCGTATTTCCAGTTGACCGATTCCGTGCGCAACGATTGGACACTGAACGTTCCGGCCAGCACGCACTGGATACTCAGCGAGACCAAGATACCGACGGGCGCAACTGATGCGGCGGAAAAATTCTGGGGCCGGGACCCGAGAGCTGTCGCGCTAAAAGACTTTGCCACGCGCGATATCGATGATGTGTTCAGTGATCTGGAAAGGGATGCACAGGGCCGCGCCACCTTCACCGTGCGCGGCAAGAAGCAGTCGCTCGCCGTCACTGTCGGACCGAAATACAAGACCATGCTGGTCTACTCCACGGCGCCGCGTCCGCCCGGCTCGCCGCCACAAGGCGGCAATCCCCAGGCTGAGCCACCCCCGCCTGTAAGTGTCGGCCCGGACATCCCGCTGAGCGCCACCGATTCCGGTCCGGTTCCGGACGACCGCGGTTTTGTCGCTTTTGAGCCGATGGTCGGCATCACCAACTCGATGAACCTGGCGCACAAGGGACTGTACGATGAGCTGCAGTCAATACCGCCGGGCGAATATTGGGAAGAAAGCTTCTGGGTTCGTCCCGACGGTTTCTGAGCTGGTCTATTGCGCCAGGTATTCGCCCAGCAGGCTGGCGATTGCACTGGCGATACCACTTTCCGCGCAACCTGGTTTGAGCCTCGTGCCCAGCACCTGGAAGGTGCGGTGACCGAAGGACTCGTCGTCCGGAACGTAGCCAGTGGTACCCCGGCCATTCGCAAGCGTTACCAACAGGGTTTTTGACAAAGGCGACTCCTGCTTCACACGCAGGCCGATCTTGCTGTAGATCTCGCCGGCCGCAGTACCGAAGGCGATGTCACCAATTGCCAGCACGCCCAGCCGTATGCCGACGTCATCGCCGTCCTCGTATTCGCCAGCCATGCCTTCACGACCGCTATCCAGTCGTCGACGGCCCGGACAGGTGAGCATGGTCTGCTTGCCCCAGATCTCCGCGGCCACCGCACTGTGCTCGGTATCGCTCATCACGCGGATAACTTCCTCGCCGAGGATAATGCCCTGCGCCTGCATGTAGCCGGCCAGCTGGCGTTTGATCTCGGGATCAATGTCTTTCGCGGCAACCGCCCGGCTTCTGAGTGGCGCTTCAATATCTTCGCGCACCATCTCGTAACCGGTAATTGCTGCGCCACTGCGGGACGCCATGGCGTTGGTGCCGGTTCTGAGCCAGCGCGGGTTTTGGTCGCCGGAGGCACCCTGGCTGAAAACTGTGACCATGCGATCACCGAAAGCCTGTTCAACGTAGCGGCTGGTGGCGCCGGCAAAGTCACCGGACTGGAACCCGGCCAGGTAGCCCGACACCGGATGCATGGCGTAGTTGACGTACGCAGCGACCGGCGTGCCATCCGGCCGGACAAAAGACACTACTGCAACCGTCTTGTCAGATGAACCATCAAGGTTCGTCGCCTGCGTCCATAGATGCGTGTCCGGGTTGACCGCATCCCGATTGACATTCAGGTACGCCTCACCGGTAGAGTAGCCCATGAGAGCCGGCTCAAGCCGCTGCATCGCGTCCGTTACCGCCTGTAGCGCGACATCGGCGACGAAGTCGGTACCAAAGCGAGCGACGCCGGGCCCCGGCGTTTCGCTCGCCGGTGTATCGCTGTGCGTATGCGTCGATGAAATGATGATATTTGCGACCGGAATATTCAGCTTCGCCGCAATCCGTTTGCTGGCGTCATCCCAGACCTCATCGGCGATACCGCCAAGGTCTGCACCGATCAGGACAGCACGGCTGGCGCCATTGTCGATGACGATGGCGCGCAGATAAAGGCGCTCATGTTCGTATTCGACCGCGGACGGCCGGACATCTTCTGTGCCATGTGTTATGTCCACGCGCGTCGCTGCGACACGCAGGCCATCCTGCCCTGACTGCGCAAGAGCGCCTGGCGCGGTAATGGCTGCCAACAGGAAAGCGGTTAACAAAAATGCCGGGCGTTGACTGTTCACTGCGAATTCCCCTTGCCGCTTGTAAAATTCAATCGACGTAGTCGTAAATCATGTCGGTAACGGTATTCACGATTCCGCTTTGCGCGCAACCGGGCTTGAGTCGTGATCCCAATACCTGGAAGGTTCGGCGTGCATAAGCATCGTCGGTCGGAACGTAGCCGGAGTTCGCGCGGCCATTGGCCACCGTTACCAGCATCGTATTGCTGAGCGGCGATGCCGCTTTCAACTGCTGCGCGATCAGGTTGTAGATCTCGGCATTCACTGAGGCGATCGCGATCTCATTTATGGCCAGCACGCCGAGGCGCAAATTGACGTCCGGACCGTCCTGGTAGACTGCCTGGGTGCCTGCCCTGCCCGCATCGCTGTTGGTGCGATCCCGGCCCGGGCAAGTCAGGGTTGTTGCCTGGCCAGCAATTGTGACGTCACCGGCCAGATGATCCATTTGCGTCATGACGCGAATTGCTTCCTCGCCCAGGATCTGGCCCTGCGCATCCATTGACCGTTTCAACGCCTCGTGCATTGTGGCATCGTTTTCGCCTCGCGGAACCAGTCCTTCGCGAAGCGGTGTTTCAATCGCTTCACGCGTCATGTCGAAACCGGTAATTGGCACACCAATCGCAGCCGCCATGACATTGGTGCTGCTGCGCAGGTACAACGGGTTCTGGTCACCGGAGGCGCCTTGCGTGAACGCCATTACCATGCCATTGCCAAAGGCGTCTTCGATATGGCGCGACGCAGCGCCGGCAAAGTCACCACTTATGAATCCCGATAAATAGCCATTCACCGGGTGCATGGCATAGTTCATATAGCCTGCGATAGGCCTGCCCTGCATATCGTAGAACGCCAGCACCGCCAGGGTCTTGTCAGAAGGCCCGTCCGGATTCGGCGCCTGGGTCCAGTCGCCGGTTTCCTCGCTGTACAGATCGCGATTCACGTTCAGGTAGACCTTGCCCTCGCCAAAGCCAACGCGTGCCGCTTGCATGTTGGCACTCGCGGCGCGCGCCGCCTCCACGATGGCCGCATACATCTGGGCCTCATCTCGGTTCTCGCGGGGATCACTGTGCGTGTGTGTTCCCGACATGACAATGTTTGCGACCGGAATATTCAGCTCACGCGCAATCGCCGCAGAAGATTCCTGGTAAACCGAGTCCGGACGAATGCCGCCGAGATCGGCTCCGATGAGCACCGCCTTGCTCTCGCCGTTGTCGAGCACGATCGCCCTGACATAGAGCCATTCATGTCCGTATTTGCGCTCCGGCATGTTGCCGTCCGGATAGCCCATCGAGGTGATATCGATGCGCGCGGCACCCACTTTCAGTGGGCCAGCCTGCGCGATGCCTGCAAACGCAATAGACATAGCTGCGGTCGTTAACCAGGCGAATGCTTTCATAGTTGTTTTTGTCATGACCCTCTCCGGGGAGTGAATTGCGTTTCTACAATGTTGTCAGCTCAACCAGTCTGCGGTCGTCGAGCTCGCTCCACTCGCTGTGTACATCCAGTACCATGGTGCCGTGGCCCTCTTTGGTATAGGGGCGCCATTCGGCACCATCGACGCTCGGATTACCGGTGCGGGCGAAATTGACCCAGGCCTGCGCGGCGGTATCCTGCATGGCATACGTGCTGGCATCGGCCCCGGTCGCAATTTTTATCTCGGGCATGTCGACGTTGTGGAAGACGTAAATCAGTTCCGCGCAGTGAAACGGCATAATGCCGCCGTTGGCAGGCGCTTCATAGGCAAACAGGTAGTTGTAAACAGGACCGCTACTTTGGCTCAGGCGCAGATCCAGTGATTCCCTTACCGTGACGCGATAGCGCGCATCAAAAAAGTAGGCATCTGCCGGTTTCTTGTGCGGGAAGAGTGCCTTGAATTCTGCAAGTAATTCGTCGAGGTTCTCCGCACCGAAACGTGCCGCGAGATTGGCGCGGGTCTCGTCTTCAGTCCATTCATTCTTGCGCCCGTCACCGAGAACAAAGGTGCTCGTGCGTTCGCTGAAATTGGTGCCGACAATAAATGGCATCTCGCGCGAGAATTCGCTGTATTCAGACTCTATATAGTTGCCGTCCAGCACCGGCCGCCAGTTGAGGTTTCGCTCCGGCACCTCGGCGTTAACCTGCTGCAGGGCCGCGGTGGCTGCACGCAGCAACTCCGGGTAGGGGATCGTTTTCAGCACCTCGGCCTGGCTTGCATCAAGGCCCAGCTCCTGCAGCGTCAGGGCGGCAATCCTGGCGGACTCCTCTGCGGTGAGGTACGCGAAGCTGCCGCTGCTCTCGGCGATGCCCCGGTGAAACAGGCCTTCGGCCGATGGCATGTGCATCAGGTGCACGACCTTGCCCGAGCCGCCGGACTGGCCAAAGATGGTGACATTGTCCGGATCGCCGCCAAATGTCTCGGCGTTGTCATGCAACCAGCGCAACGCCGCTTCGATGTCGGCCATGCCCATGTTGCCGGTCTTTTCAAATTCGTCGCCGTAGGCAGAGAGATTCAGCGAGCCGAGCACGTTCAGGCGGTGATTAAGTGTCACCACCACAACGTCGCCAAACTCACTCAGGTTCTTGCCGTCATAGGCGAAGGCCTCGATCGACGAGCCGTTGGTGAAACCGCCACCATGCAGGAACACCATGATCGGTTTCTTTGCCGCGGCATCGAGCTGCTGCGTCCAGAGATTCAGGAACTGGCAGTTCTCGTTCTGGATCCAGTAACGATGCGGCCAGACAAACTCGTCCGTGCCGACTGCCGTCTGCTCCGGAATTGGACAGATGGCCCCATAGGCCTGTGCGTCCTTGACGCCATCCCAGGCCGGTACCGGCTGCGGCGCTTCGAATCTCGCCGCCGTGGCGTACTGAATCCCGAGAAACGCGAAGGTGCCGTTGTTCATGAAGCCGCGCAACTTGCCGCCCGCGACCTCAACTATCGGCGGGTGCACAGCGTCATAGCCGGATGCCGACGCGGCCCCCCCGGTCGGCGAGGTCGCCGGCGCCGTTGACCCGACCGGTGCAGATCGTTCGCAGGCAGCGGTAAGAATAATCAGGACCAGTGGCAGCAGCTTTTTCATTGTCTTTCCCCCTCTCAAACTCGCTATTCAGATCGCATAGCCGCAGCGATCACCATGAACCCAAGGATTGTATAATGTATACAATATCGATGATCTTTGGAAGCTGGCCGCCAATGGCGTAGCGGCGCGGCTTACAGGCTGTCGATGAGCTCCGCCATCGCCCGGCGCTGTGCCTGGTCAGGCATGAGACCGAGCGCCGCGCCGGCGTTTTCCCGCATGTGCTCGGGGTTGCTGGTCTCGGTAAGCACGCAGGTTATCGCCGCGTGCGGCAGGATGTATTTAAGTGAAAATTCGGCCCAGCTCGTGCAATCAAACTCAGCCGCCCAGGCTGGCAACTGCCGGTGTGCAAGTTTTTCAAACAGCGCGCCATTCATGAATGGCCGGTTGATGATCACTGCAACGCCGTTGTCCTGCAGTAGCGGCAGCATGCGCTGTTCCGCCTCGCGCTCACTGATCGAGTAATTGACCTGCACGAAATCCGGTTTTTCTCTGCGCAAAAATTGCGTCAGCGCATCGTAAAGGCGGCTCGTTGAAACGGTAACCCCGAGGTAGCGCACGCGGCCCTGTTCACGGAAGTCCTGCAGGTTTCTCCATTGCGTATCGAGGTCAGTGAGGCTGAAGACCTGCAGCAGGTCGATGCGGTCACGCCGGTAATGGCGCAAGGTATCTTCAAACTGTCGAATTCCTTCTTCCCTGCCGGTGCGATCGATCTTGCTCGCCACAAACAGTGCATCGCGCAGGTCCGGCTGCTCGATGATCGTGCCGAACGCGGCGTCGTTGTCTGCATTGCGCGGCCAGGTATCGACAACATTGCCGCCGCTGGCAACCAGGGCACGCAACACACTGGCGAGCGGTTCTGCACCGCGTTCTGCAATCTGGTCAACGGGCTTGCTTGAGCCGAGGCCGATGATTGCCAGTGACTCATTGCTGCCCGGAATGCGGCGCATCGGCATCGCCTCGTCCGCGAATGCCACTGCCGGCAAAATCGCCGGCAAGCCCAGCGCCGGTATTGCGGCGAGGATCTCACGGCGCGTCAAACTTGCATCGGCCATTTAAGGTCTCCTGTGAATTCGCTCAGGCGGTCCTGGTCGCGAGATAAATGAAGTTGGCGATCAGCATCAATGTCATCAGGTCGATCGCCAGCCGGTGGTCGCTGTCACGCACGCGCTGCAGGATGTGTCGCCCAACCCAGTTTCCAGGCATCGACAGGATGCCAATGATCGTGCCAAGGGCAAACGTCTCTTGATGCATCAGGTCGGTAGCTCCGAACACGCCCAGTTTCAATACGTTCATCACCAGGGTCACGGTAGCGAGCGTACCAACAAATGTCAGCCGGTTCATGCCGGTACCGAGCAGAAATGGCGCAAGAAAAAAGCCGGGGCCGATAACATTGCCGGCCAGCATGCCCCAGATCATGCTGGCACCCGCCAGCAATTTCGGCCCGGTCGTAAGCTGGTAGTGCCTGGCCCAGTATTTAACCGGGAAAGAGATACAGAGGAATGCCGCAAATACAATCGCAACCGTCGTCGCGCTGATCCTGCCGAAAACCAGCGCGCCGAGCACGATGGTCGGACAGCCGAACAGCAACACTCGCCCGGCAATCGACCAGTCGGTTTCCTTCGCGTACATCAGGATACGACTCAGGTGGCTGAAAATCAGGGCGACCGTCATCACCGGCACCGCAACCTTGATACCGACGAAATGCGCGAGAATCGACGCCATCACGATGCCGCCTGCCATGCCGGTCGCACCGTGCAGCACGCCGGTCAGGAACGCGGCGGCGACCAGCAGCGCGAGCGTCAGGAATTCAAGGCCGAAAATCAAACGCTGATCTTGCGTTGCAACAACCGCAGCAATTTGTTGCCGAACAGGGAGGCCACGAGCAGCAGCAGGATGATGATCGCGACAGGCCGTTCCAGAATATAAGTCCATTGGCCGCCGCTGATCTGGTACAGGTAGATCACCTGGTCCTCCGCCATACTGCCCAGCAAGATGCCGATTACTGCAGCCGGCACTGAATAATCAAAGCGTTTGAACAGCCAGCCGAGCAGGGAGAAGATCAGCACGGTTAGCGGGCCGGAGAGGTCGCCGGTCAGTCCGAATGCACCGAACACGGCCATCGCCAGTACCGAGGGCACCAGGTAGTTCATCGGTACCTTGACGACGTTTGCGAGCAAAGGAATGCAAACCAGGCCAAGGCCGATCAATAAGAACGCCTGGCTGAAATTGGCAATAATGATCGCGTATACAACATCGGTTTGCTCACGAATGAATTGTGGGCCACCCGTGATGTTGTGCATCGCGAACGCGGCCAGCATGACCGCGGTCGCGCCACCACCCGGGATACCGAGTGCCAGCAGGGTCGCCATCGATCCGCCTTCCGAGGAGCTGTTGGCCGACTCCGACGCAACGACGCCCTTCGGGTTTCCCTGACCATATGATTCCGGATGTTTGTCGCGGCGCTGCGTCACCATGTATGACAGCAGGTTGGATACCGACGAACCTACGCCAGGTACGGCGCCGACGAAAACGCCGATCAGGCTGCCGCGCAACACTACGATCGGATAGCTCAGCGTCCTGCGAAGTCCCGCCAGGATTTGGCGCATACTGACAACACGCTTTTCACTGTCCGCGATGAGGAAATCGGACCGTGCCAGGCGGAACAGCTCCGATGCCGCGAACATGCCGATCATCGCAGGCACAGCGGGCACCCCGTCCAGCAGGTAGGCACTGCCAAAAGTGCCGCGTGCGACACCGGCTTCGCCGTAGCCTATGGTACTGATCAGGATACCGATCAGGCCAGAGATCAGGCCTTTGAGGAGATTGCCGCTGCTGAGGCTTCCGATCAAAGTAATTCCCCAGATAATGACCACCGTCATCTCCGCCGGTCCGACGTGCAGCACGAGTTCCGAAACAGTACTAATCAACATGAACAACAACAGGTAGCCGAACAGCTCGCCGAGACAGGATGCCCCCAACGCGATACCCAGTGCTGTGTTGTGCTCGCCTTTGCGCGCCATCGGATAGCCGTCGAATGCCGTCGCGATACAGGTGGACGTGCCCGGAATATTCATCAGTATTGCCGGGATCGCACCGCCAAAACTGCCACCGGTAAAAATCGCGGTCAGAAACAGCATCGCATGCATGAAATCCATGTACAGCGTCATCGGCAGGAACACAGCCATGGCCATCGAAATCTGCAGACCGGGAATCGCACCGAAGACCAGCCCGATGACGATGCCCGGAACCACGATCAACCATGGCGTGCCGCTGGAAAACAGCATGCCGAATGCGGCGTGTAATGCGTGCAGGTCGATCAACCGGGGCTCCTAATAAGCCGTGTCAAAAATCAGCATAGGCATTGGATACGGCAGCATGTAAGCGAACAGCAGGGTCGTGACCGCCGCAAAACAGATCGAGTAGGCCAGCAGCCAGCGCAGGCGGCGTTCGCCGTGCAACCATAGGAATATGCACAGGAAAGCGAAGGTGCCGACGTCGAAGCCAAGCCATTGCAGCGACAACACATAAGCCGCGAACAGCAGCATGACCGGCAAAACCTGCCTAACAGGTTCGCGTGGTGGAGGCGCCTGCCGGAAATCTTTAAGGTCAATGACGAATTGCGCCGCACACAGCACCGCGATCACGATCATCACCGGCAGGACCAGAATCAGGTTCAATATGTGCGTTGATGCTCGTACGGCGTCGATGCCATACATCGCAACCAGGCCCAGTAGCAGCAGCAACACCAGCAGATCTGCCATCCGGTTCCCGGCCAACTGCAGCGGTCTCTGGTTCATGTCAATTCTGGTTCTGCAGCAGGAAGGAATAGTCTTTGAAGATCTCGAACGACTCGCGCATCGTGGTGTCGGCCTCATCGGGACCAATCCAGCGTCGCCCGATCCTGGCGCCGTCGAGTATTGCTATCAGCTCTTCGTTTTCCAGGGCAGTCTTGATGGCTGCGGTGAGTATCGCGAATCGCTCCGGGTAGCGCCGCCGGAATTCCGCGCTGGTCGCGAAGCCGCGTACCGAACCCGGCAAGTTCGGTACCACGATGCCGGTTGTGGCCAGCGCATCCGACAGTATCGGTGCATCCCAGTCCGGGCTGCGCTGGCGACTGACGATAGCGAGTGGCTTGACGTACTCGCGAATGCTTTCCGAGCCTTCGCCGCTGATAACGATGAAATCGACGACGTGCCCTGCGACCGCCGCACGCGGCAGTCCGCCCTCGTTATAGGTAACCAGGTTCAGGTTTTGCTGCGGGATGCCGCTGACTTCGAGCAACAACCTCGCCATGAGGTGACCGCTCGAACCACGTACCACGGAGGCACGCACCGTTTTCGGCGAGCGACGAATCGCATCCAGCAACTGCGGCAAGGTTTGGTAGTCACTGTCTTTGTTTACGGCAATCAGATCCTCGTCGAACCACTGGAAGTTTATATAGGCAAAGTCGTCAATGGAGTAATCGGCATTGCCCTCGAGAATGGTATTCAGCAGGTAGGGCGAAAAACTCGAGGCAAATACCGTGTAGCCATCATCCTCTTGCTCGAGTACGTAGTTGGCCGCCAGCAAGGTACCGGCGCCGCGCTTGTTGATGACCTGCACCGGCTGGCCGAGTGCCGCGCCGATATAGCTTGCCATCACCCGCGCCATTCGGTCCGCGCTGCCGCCGATGCCAAAACCGACCACTAAGGTGACCGGTCGACTCGGGTAATCATCGGCGGCCAGCGATGGCTGCGCGGCAACCGCCACGAGCAGGATGAGAATTCCAAGAGCACGGCGTCGCACGCTCGGCAACCGTTCAGTGCGACGTCGTCAGCGGTACCAAACCGGTTGCAGCGACAGTTTGCGCAACGTCCGGCGAGACAAAATAGGCCAGTAGCAACCCTGCTTCGGCGCGATGTTGCGAACCGGGCGTGATGCCGGCGGCATAGACCGTGACCTTCTGGAACTCTTCCGGAATCGGCGCAACAAAATCGGTGCCCTCGATCGGCAGGAGTTCACTCACCTGCTGGAAGCCTATTTCAACGTCGCCGCGTGCGACGATGCTGCCGACCCGGTCGCCGACTATGCGCCGACTCTTGGGCTCGAGTTCTTCCCACAGCCCGAGCCGTGGAAAAAGCTCGGTCGACAGGTAGGTCCCGCTGGCGCTCGCGGAATAACCAATACTTGCTGCGTTGCGCAGTGTCGCAATGAAGGCCTGCGGCGTACTGATATCCGGTTTGGGCGCGCCGGCACGTACTGCCATGCCGATTTTTGACAGTGCGATGTCGCGGCGCGTGGCACCGTCTACCTGGCCCGCCTCGATCAGACTGTCCATCGCGTAGTCAGCAAGAATGATGATGTCGAACTGTTCGCCACGCGCCAGGCGCACCGGAATCGACGTATCGGCGCCGCCGGACGATGCACCATTCTCGATTTCAAGCCGCATGCCAGTGCGTTCTGCGAATGCAGGCGCAATGACGTCATACGCCGCGGCGAAACCACCGGATGTAATGATGCGCAGTTCAACCTGCTGCTCAGCAGCACTCCATTTCTGCTGCAAGCCGGCACGATCGACTTCCTTACCGCGCAGATAGACAGCCGCTATGCGTCGCGTGTTCGTTATGTCGTCGAGCGGATTGCCGTCGAGTACAACAAAGTCCGCGCTCTTGCCGACCTCGATGGTACCGGCATCCGCGAGCTGCATGACTGCGGCCGAATTGCGCGTCGCCGCGACGATGACGCCCGCCGGCGACATGCCCGCGGCGACCATGTCTTCCATTTCCACGTGCGGTGCCCAGGCGTTGTTACCATCGGACGCGAGCGCGATGGTCATTCCCGCTGCACTGAGGCGCGCCAGGTTGCGCGCCTGGATCGCGAAGAAAGCCGCTGCCTCGGGATCGGGCTGCGCCGCTTGCAGGGTTGCCAGTGTCGCGGCGCTGACGCCGCCAGCCGCCCAGCTCATGTCTGTCGGTACACCACGACTCGGCAGGTTCGGCGTCAACACCAGGCCCGGGCGCGCGGCAACCAGCGCCAGAAACTCATCGTCAATGTCCTGGTCGCGCACACCGTGCGCCAGGATATCGACACCTGCCTGAACCAGGCCCTTGGCATCGTCGAGGTCGAAGATGTGTGCTGCGACCCGCAAATTATTTGCGCGCGCCTCGTCGATAACGGCTGTGTACAACTCGGCAGTCATTTTTTCGTACTGGCCGTCGCGATCGTCTACCCAGATCTTGACCAGGTCGACATTGCGCGCCGCTTCCGTGCGCACCGCCTGGCGCGCTTCCTCCACTGTATTTACCCAATGGACTTCGCGACGTCCCGGCTCGGGGCGCGTTATGCCGGTGCCAGCCGAGCGAAAGCGCGCCGCATTCGGCAACACTTCGGCACGCAGGGCGAGCGGTTCGTCGACTACATCCGAGCCCATGCTCATGGCCGCACCAACGCCGAACCAGGCGCGATGCTCGAGATCATCAATGAGCGCGGCGCGCGCCGTATTCAGATGCACGTGCGCATCAACTATCGCAGGCATTACGGTCTTGCCGCTTAGATCCACGCGCCTCGCACCTTGCGCTGCAGTGTTTGCGCCGGCGGGGCCGACTGCCACGATCTGGCCATGATCGACGCTGAACTCCGCATCGTCGATGACACTGCCATCGCCGACGATCAGCCGCGCGCCGCTATAGACCACCTCATTAACAGGTGCAACCTCCGGCGTCGCGTCCGGAGCCTTGTCGCATGCCGCCAGGATTGCTGCCAGCAAAATCACTTGCAGCGCCAACGAACGCGTCATCTTCCAGCCGCATCGTGAACTCATACTTCGCTCTCCCTCAGTGATAGTTTCGGCATCGCCGTTGCACTCTTCAGCCCAGCGCGTCTGGGACTGTCGCCACCGCGATTTCATTGATCGTGGCCAGGTGTTCGAGATGCCAGCACAGTGCCATCACCCTGTCGACTTGCGTGGCCGGTAAGGCAGTAGCTGCCTGGTCGGAAAATTTGAATTCAAGCTGCGCTTTGGTCAGCGGCCGTTGCACGCTGCCGATTGCGTGTTCGATGTGCTTTTCCAGCACCCTGCCATCGTTCAGGGTAATGGTCACGAATGCCTCCTCTTCACTGACAGCAGCGTCGACAGTAGCCTCGACCCTGTCCCTGAGAGCAACCGTTATCGCTTCGCGCACCGCCGCATCAGTGAACTGATTGGGCCCAGCCGCACCGTGCACGAGGGCCGCAGCACTTATATAAAAAATGCTGAACTTGGCTTCGAGGCCGGTCTGTGGCGTCTTTTTGCCCGTCAGCTTGATGACCAGCGGATTGACACGCAACGACACTCGCGAAATCATCTCCGGACGCAGCGCGTATTCGCTGCGCAATTGCAGGCAGCCGTCGATAATCGGGTGGGTGACGATGCCACAGGAAAACGGCTTGTAGGTATTTTTTTCGATTTCCCAGCGACCGCCAAGGCCATCCGTTATCTGTGCGAAGTCCTGCTCGTCCGAGTAGCTGAACAGAAAACCCTCCGGTGCTTCGAGCGCAATATCCGAGCTGGTGTAATTTTTTGCTGCGAGCAGGGCTGCTTTGAGCCCGTTCTGGGCGGCATTGCCGGGATGCAGGGCCTTGCACATGGTACCGAACATTTCCTTGAGGCCGGCTGCCTGGGTTGCGGCTATGCCCAGTGCCCAGATCATTTGTTGTTCATTCAACTGCAGCAGCTTGCCGGCGGCTACTGCACTGCCGAACACGCCGGCCGTGCCAGTAATGTGAAAACCACGTTCGTAGTGCGAGGGATATACCGCAAGACCGATACGGCATTCGGCTTCCACACCAAGTATGAAGGCGTGCAAAAACTCCTCGCCACTGGTGCCCAGGCGCTGGCCGAGGGCGAGTATCGACGCCGCAACCGGACCTGCCGGGTGAATGATCGTTGCAAGGTGGGTGTCGTCGTAGTCGAGAACATGTGAGCTGATGCCATTCATCAGCGCCGCGTGCAGAATATCGAGGCGCTCGACGCGACCCAGCACCGTCGCTTCGGCAGGCCCGGAAAATTCAGCAAGTGCGGCCAGCGCACGATCGGTCGTCGTTTGCCGGGCGCCACCCAGGCAACAGCCGACCCAATTGAAAATCGATCGCAGCGCCTCGTCACGCGCAGTCCGTGGCACGTCCTGCCATACCGTACTGACGATCCAGCGCGCGAGTTGCCTGGTCGACGCGGGCGGGTCGCTGGCCAGCGCTTTAGCGGTAGCCGCGCTGGCCCGGGTGGGCGCCACCGCCAGCGCAATTGACCCCAGCGCGGCCGTGCCAGCTGCCGCACTCGCGCCGGCGCCTATTGCAAATTGACGACGGTTAAGCATTATGCCCCCCCCCTGACCGATTGTACACAGTATACGATGGAAACCGGCTTGAAGCCCATCGGCGGCCAACATTGGCGTATCGTCGAGCCCCACCCAACCGACAGACCTGGAAACGATCATGACCATTTCGCGATTACTGATAGTGCTCCTCGCCCTGACCGGCGCTGCAGCTTTGCTTGCACAACAGCGCGACGCCGTTCCAGGAAGCCTGAATTCATCAGAACCGGGCCCGTTCGTCGGTGTTACCGCCGACGGCAAAGTCGTGCCGGACCTGTTCCCGATTGCCTCAACCGGGGTGAGTACCAAGCCCGTGGTCGATGCCGCAGAGCAATTGCTGGCAAGCCTCGACGCAAACCAGCGCCAGCAGATCTCGTTTGCGCTGGCCAGCGAGCAGTGGCGCGAATGGTCCAATATCCATCGCGCGCCGCGGCAGGGAGTCTCTTTCCAGGACCTGGACGAGGCGCAGACGGCGGCCGCTATCGATCTGCTGGCTGCCGCCCTGAGTGCACGCGGACTGCAAACCACGCGCGACATCATGCGCCTGAACGGGCACCTCGCCTGGCTGACCGATAAGCACGATGAATATGGCGAGAAATTGTACTGGCTGGCGATCATGGGCACGCCGTCCGTGTCGCAACCCTGGGGTTGGCAGCTCGAAGGGCATCACCTGATCGTCAATTATTTTGTGCTGGGCGACCAGGTTGTCATGACGCCGACTTTCCTTGGTTCGGAACCCGTATTCGCGGACGCCGGCCCTTACGCCGGAACGCGCGTACTGCAAACCGAGCAGGACAAGGGACTGCAGTTCGTACGCACTCTGAGCACGGAACAGCTGCAAAGCGCGGTCATCGGCACCAAAAGTGGCAACAGTATTCTTACGCAGGCGTACAGCGACAATGTCATCGTTCCCTACGCCGGGATCCGTTCGGGTGAGCTTACGCCGGCGCAGCGCGAACAGCTGATCGACCTGATCGGCACGCATATCGGCAATATGCGTGACGCACACGCCGGCATTCGCATGCAGGAAATTCTCGATCACCTGGAGGACACCTGGTTCGCCTGGCTTGGCGACACCAGCGAGGATGCAATTTTCTACTACCGCATCCAGAGCCCGGTGGTGCTGATCGAGTTCGACCACCAGAACCCGATCGCACTGCGCGGTCCGGAATTCGCCCGCTACACGCCGCGCGACCATGTGCATTCCATCGTGCGCACGCCGAATGGCAATGATTACGGCAAGGATCTGCTGCGGCAGCATTACGAACAACATCGCGACGACCCGGAGCACGGCCACGCCGAGTAAGGCGCGGTTTTTCGGCTGCGCGGCGTGATAATTACGACGCAACTTATCTGGAGAAATGTCAATCAAATAGGCGACTTGCAGCGATCCTGCTAGTGTAGTCCCGTGGAACTGGTGGCTACCATCGCCAGGACATTATCCCAAGCATGAAGGGCTGCAAATGATACTGCCAGAAAAAGCACCCGCCACGTTCGCCGCGCCGATTGCGCCGCCGGGCAAGCGCAAACGGCTGCAATTCCTCTATCGACGCCCATGGCTGTCATTGCTCGTTGCGCTGCTGCTGGCCGGCAGCGGCTACTGGCTGTTCAGCCGCGGCACCGAAGCCACCTCGCGCCCATTGCTGGCCACGGTCGAGGTTGGCGACATTGAGAATGCCGTGATCGCGGCCGGTTTCCTGCAGCCGAGCAATTATGTCGATGTCGGCGCACAGGTCTCCGGCCAACTCAAGGCATTGCACGTAATGGTTGGCAGCACTGTGGAAGCAGGTCAGCTACTGGCGGAAATCGATGCCGCCGTACAGGAAAATCGCGTCGAGGCCAGCCGCGCCAGCCTCAGGGGCCTGGAGGCACAGCTGTTTGCGCGCGAAGCCGCGCTGCGGCTCGCCGAGGCCAATGCACAGCGACAGACGCGCCTGATGGCAGACGATGCGACCACGCAGGCCGATTTCGATGCCGCGGATAATGCACTGGCAACGGCCCTGTCCGGCCTGACACAGCTACAATCACAGATCGAGCAGGCCAAGGCCGGACTCGCCAGCGACGAGGCGCAGCTCGGTTACACACGCATTTACGCTCCGTCCTCCGGCACCGTGGTGGCAGTCAACATGAAAGAGGGACAGACGCTGAATGCCAACCAGCAGACGCCGATAATCCTGCGCATCGCCGACCTCACCACCATGACCGCCGAGGCCCAGGTCTCCGAGGCCGATATCACCAAGCTGCGCCCGGGGATGGAAGTGTATTTCACCACGCTCGGTGGTGGCGGTCGGCGCTGGTACAGCACCTTGCGGCAGATCCTGCCGACGCCGGTGGTAACCAATAACGTGGTTTTGTATACGGCGTTGTTCGATATCAGCAACGCGGACGAGACCCTGTTCTCGAACATGACCGCACAGATCTTCTTCGTGACATCCGCGGCACGCAATGTTCTTAAAGTCCCGGTGGGTGCCCTCACCTTTGCCAAGGGCGCCGGGCGCCCGACCTCCGCCGCCGCCTCGTTTGCTGCTGGCAATGCGCGCCGTTCCGAAGGTGGTGGTCGCACGGCTGCCTCCCAGCCTGCTGCCGACGGCGAGGGCTCGGTCGCGACCGTCCAGGTCAAGACAGGTGACAACCAGTTTGAAACACGTGAAGTGCGTGTTGGCGTGACCAGCCGGATCGCTGCTGAAGTACTTGCCGGCTTGCAGGAAGGCGACCAGGTGGTCGCCGGCATCATTCAACCGAGCGCGCCTGCGGCCCAGCCAGCCCAGCGTCCATTCAATTTCCGCTAAGCATCATGGTCCGGCCCGCCGAAGTCATATTTGAAGCCGAGCCGATCGGGCACGAGGCGGTGCCGCTGATCGAGCTGCGCGACATCTGTCGTACTTTCGTTACCGGCGGCGGTGTGGAAGTACATGCGCTACGCGACGTGTCGCTGAAAATTTACGCCGGTGAATTCGTCTCGATTATGGGCCAGTCGGGCTCCGGCAAGTCGACGCTGATGAATATTCTTGGCTGCCTGGACCGGCCGAGCTCCGGCGACTACTGCTTTGCGGGCAAGGATATTCGCAGTTTCGATGCCGATGGGCTCGCCTGGTTGCGACGCGAAGCGTTCGGTTTCATCTTCCAGAGCTATAACCTCCTCGGCACCGCGACTGCCCAGGAGAATGTTGAGGTACCGGCGATTTATTCGGGCATACCACAAGCCAAGCGCTTCGAGCGCGCCGCCGAATTGCTGGCCGCGCTGAATCTCGCCGATCGCATGGATCATCGGCCCAATCAGCTGTCCGGCGGACAGCAGCAGCGCGTCTCAATCGCAAGGGCGCTGATGAATGGCGGTGAAATCATCCTCGCTGATGAACCAACCGGCGCACTGGATTCACAGAGTGGCCTCGAGGTGATGGCACTGCTCAAGGGCCTCGCCGCCAAGGGCCATACGGTTATCATCATTACGCACGATCCAAAAATCGCTGTGCAATGTGACCGCCAGATCGAACTGCTGGATGGTGCCATCGTCAAGGACACGGGGCCCGCGACCAGCGCCAGACGCCGCAACGGTGCACCCGCGCTCGCGAGTCGCAGCGCGGCGGACAACGCGGCGTCATCGGTTGCCGATATGCACGAAGCCGTGCGTATGGCTTTTCGTTCGCTGCGCGCGAATATTTTTCGCACCATACTGACGCTGCTGGGTATTGTCATCGGCGTGGCCTCGGTGGTCGCAATGCTGGCTATTGGCGAAGGTGCGCAACGCGACATCATTGACCGCATCAGCTCGATGGGCGTGAATCTGCTCACGGTCCGGTCTTTTTATGGCCGCTCGTCGGACGCGCAACAACTGACTATCGAAGACGCCAAGGCAATCGAGCTCGAAATACCCAACGTGTCATCGACAATGCCAGAGATCAGCGGGGCCGCGACCTTACGCTATCGCAATCGCGATTATCAATCGGAAATCACCGCGACCAGCGCGAACTTGCCGGACACCCGGAACTGGCCGCTGGCGCGCGGCGTATTCTTCACCGACGAAGACAGCGAGAGCTTCACGCCGGTGGCGGTGCTCGGTGCGACCCCGTATGAAGAGTTGTTCGAGCCGGGCGCGGATCCATTGGGTGAATATATCCTGATCCAGAACGTGCCATTCCTGGTTATTGGCACGATGACGAGGAAAGGCGCTACCGGCTGGCGCGACCAGGATGACGTCGTGTTTCTGCCGCTGAAAACCGGTGGCCTGCGCATCTTCGGCCACCAGGATTTACGCTCTCTCACCGTGGCCGTCGAGGATCCCGCACTGATCGCCGAAACCGAGGCCGCATTAACGACGCTGTTGCTGACACGCCATGGCACCGAGGATTTTCGCGTCAGGAACAGCGCTGAGCTGCTGGAAAACGTCTCCGAGTCGCAGCAGACGTTTACCGTCCTGCTCGGCTCAGTTGCCGCAATTTCACTGCTGGTCGGTGGCATCGGTGTCATGAATATCATGCTGGTATCAGTGACCGAGCGTACGCGTGAGATCGGCATCCGCATGGCAACCGGCGCCCGGCAAAACGACATCCTGTTGCAGTTCCTGTCCGAGGCCATTGTGGTCGCGGCGGTGGGTGGCCTGCTCGGCATCCTGGTCGGTGTCGGTGTCGCGAAAATCATCGGCACGTTTGGCACCGCGACGGTGATCTCGGCGACGCCGATGATGCTCGCATTTGGTTGCGCCGCGGCCACGGGCCTGGTTTTCGGCTTCGCACCGGCACGCAAGGCAGCGCGACTCGATCCGGTCGAAGCGCTGGCGTCGGAGTAAACCCATGCGCGCGCCCCACATTGTTGCTGCCTGTTGCGCCAGCGTGCTGCTGGGCGCGTGCGCGGCGACACCGATGCCCGAACTTGCCGCGACCGACGTGCCAGTAACCTGGTTGCGTGGCGCCAATGACGCCGACAGCTGGCCCGAACTGAATTGGTGGCAGAACTTTCAGGCCAGCGAACTCGACGCCGTGATCACCCAGGTTGAACAACGCAATCTTGATTTGCAGAGTAACGAGCGTAACTTGCGACTGGCGCAACTGGCGCTGCGCGATGCCGGGTTTGATCTCTGGCCGACGCCGGTGGTCAGCTTTGGCGCCAGCACGGCTTATGCGGGTATCAAGCCCGACGCTGGCGATTACACCGATGGTGGCTCTGACTTGTACGAGCTTAGTGCCGGCATCGTGTATTCCGACATCCTCAGCAAACCGACAAACTGGGACGCGGCGCAGGCGCGCTACCGGTCCAGCCTCGCGCTGGCAGCAGATGTGCGCCTGAATACGCTGGGTACGGCCGCATCCACCTACTTTCGCATTCTGTTATTGCGCGACCGCATCGTCGCGGCCGAACAGAACGTGGCAAACGCAGAAGCGATCACCCGGATCGTAGAGGCGCGCGTTGACGCCGGTACCGTCAACAAAGTCGAATTGCTGCAACAGCAAATTGCGGTACAACAGGAGCGCAATAGCCTGGCATCGCTGCGGCAGGATGAATTTGCAGCTCGGTCCGCGCTGGCGTTGCTGGTTGCAGACTCGGTTACCGCGTTTGATGTCAGCGCCACCACGCTCGACCAGGTACGCATTCCCGAGGTGCAGCCCGGCCTGCCGTCCAGCCTGCTGCAACGCCGACCCGACATTGTGCAGGCCGAAGCCGACCTGGCGCTGGCCCGAGCCGACGTCGACCTCGCGCGGCTGGCCTACCTGCCCAACATCAGCCTGACCGGCTCCGCACAGCTGGCGAGCACGTCGCTTGGCGATATTGTCAATGACGGCACGACTGCAGTGACTGCGTCCGCAAGCCTGGCACAGTTGCTGCTCGACAACGGCGGGCGTGGCAGAAATGTCGAGCGGCGAAGACTTGAACTCGAATCCTCACTGGCCAGTTACCGGGAGACCGTCATTGGCGCTTTTAACGAGATTGAGGTGACACTCGGTAACATCGAGCTGCTTGATGCACTCGGCGTGGTCGCCGCAGACGATCTGCGGCGCGCGGAGGAGTCGTTCCGCATCGCGGAGGCGCGCTACCGTGAAGGCGTCGCGGACTTCCAGACCGTGTTGATCTCCCAGAACCAGTTGTTCAATTCGCGCAACAACTTCTTCGACAACAAGCTCGCACGACTTAACGCCATCATCGGCCTGTACCAGGCGCTAGGCGGTGGCTGGCAGGCACAGCAGCTCGACGCCCGGAATTAATTGATGCACAGGACTGGCCTGCCTGCAGCAGCCGCGATACTAATGACTGCTGCCGCGTTGGCGGATGCTAGTAAACCCACTGATAAAGAGATTTTTGACAGCGCCTGCGCAGCCTGTCACGGCACCGATGGCGCCGGTCGCGCGCCTGAAGAACTTGCGTTCGCTGCGCGGCCTGCCGATTTTACTGATTGCGAATTCGCTTCCCGCGAGGCCGATGCCGACTGGT
>Ga0224510_10000555_pt1 | contig 27991 bp, 24 predicted proteins | sample SF_May12_sed_USG_FD_170161 | JGI IMG/M metagenome (GOLD analysis project Ga0224510, IMG submission 170161) | Sediment microbial communities from San Francisco Bay, California, United States - SF_May12_sed_USGS_4_1 | ecosystem: Environmental > Aquatic > Marine > Sediment | place: USA: California... | reverse complement strand
CGCCCCAAGAGCGCTACCCTGCGCACCGCGGACCTGGTGGGGCTGGACACGCTGGTACACGCCTCCACCACGGTGTACGACCGCGCCACCAGCGATGAAAAGCGCGACTACTTCAAGGCGCCCGATCTGATGCAGAAGATGCTGGCGGGCAAGATGCTGGGCGACAAGACGGGGCAGGGTTTCTACAAGAAGGTCAAGGGCGAGGGCGGCTCGCAGATCCTCACCCTGGATCCCGCCACCATGGACTACCGCGCGCGGCAGTCGGCCAAATTCGGCTCTCTCGAACTCGCCAAGCCCATCGAGAATCTCGGCGAGCGCGTGCGCGTTCTCATGGCAGCCAGGGATCGCGCGGGTGCGTTTGTGTGGAAGCTCCTCGCGGAGACGTTCCTGTACAGCGCGGCACGGCTGGGTGAGGTTTCTGACGACGTGGCCTCCATCGACCGCGCCATGCGCTGGGGCTTTGGCTGGGACATGGGGCCGTTCGAACTGTGGGATGCGGTGGGGGTGGAGGCCACGGTGACGCGCATGCGCGCCGAGGGCATGACCATTCCGCCGGTGGTGGACGAGGTGCTCAAGAGCCCGTCCAGGTCGTTCTACCAGCGCGAGGACGCGGCCCACACGCTGCAGTTCTCCGCCGGCAAGTACCGCGAGCTGGAGGAAATTCCCGGCTTCATCGACCTTGCGGCTCTGAAGGCGCAGGGCAAGGTGGTCAAGAAGAACGCGGGCGCGAGCCTGGTGGACATTGGCGACGGCGCGCTGTGCCTGGAGTTCCATTCCAAGATGAACGCCATCGGCACCGACATCATCTCAATGATCATGGCGGGTGTGAAGGAAACCGAGGCGAACTTCGAGGCGCTGGTGATCGGCAACCACGGCAGCAACTTCTCGGTGGGTGCCAACCTCATGCTGATCCTGCTGGAGGCGCGCGAGGGCAACTGGGAGGAGATCGATCTCTCGGTGCGCCAGTTCCAGAAGGCGACGATGGCGCTCAAGTACTGCCGCAAGCCGGTGGTGGCTGCACCGTTCGGAATGACGCTGGGCGGCGGTTGCGAGGTGGTGCTGGGTGCGCAGCACGCGGTGGCGAGTGCCGAGACGTACATCGGACTGGTGGAGGTGGGCGTGGGGTTGATTCCCGCGGGTGGCGGCTGCAAGGAACTGGTGATGCGTAACGTGGACGCGCTTCCCAACGTGGAAGGCATCGACGTGTTCCCGGCGGCGCGCGCGGCGTTCGAGGCCATCGGGCTGGCGAAGGTGTCGACCAGCGCCGAGGAGGCCTTCGGCTTGAAGATTCTGCACGGCGGGGATTCGGTCTGCATGAACCCGGATCGCCTGCTGCACGCGGCCAAGGTCACCGCGCTCGCGCTGGCGCGCCGCGGCTACCAGCCGCCGGACCCGGTGCGCGAGATCCCGGTGGCGGGCGAGGGCGGCATTGCGGCCATGAAGGCGTCGCTCTACAACATGCGCGAAGGCCGCTACATCTCCGAGTACGACGAGCACATCGGCACCCAGCTCGCGCGCATCATCTGCGGCGGCGAGGTGCCGGCGGGGACCAAGGTCAGCGAGTCGTACCTGCTGCAACTGGAGCGCGAGGTGTTTCTGAAGCTGTGCGGCACAAAGAAAACGCTGGAGCGCATGCAGTTCATGCTCAAGGAAGGGAAGCCGCTGCGCAATTGAGGCGATTCCTGCTGATACTCGTCGCGGCCTGCGTGGCGCTGGGTGGTTGCGGACGGGCACACAAGCCCAACGTGGTGCTCATCGTGCTCGACACACTGCGTGGCGACCGGCTCTCGTGCATGGGCTACGCGCGCAACACCTCGCCTCGCATCGACGCGCTGGCGCAGCAGGGGGTGCTGTTTACGCACGCCTACGCCACCTGCTTCTGGACGCTGCCGTCGCACGCCTCGTTGCTCACCGGCCTGCACCCGGTGCAGGTGGGGGCGACGTCGGAGACGCTGCACCTGCCCGACGACGCGCTCACGGTGGCGGAGGTGCTGGGCGGGGCCGGCTACCGCACGGCGGGATTCGTCTGCAACAGCTGGGTGTCGGGCGAGCGCGGATTCGCGCAGGGCTTTCAGGAGTACCTCGAGATGTGGCGCACGGAGAACCAGGATCGTTCCCAGCACGCGGTTTCCATGGAGGACATGACGGTGGGGCGGCTGGAGCCGTGGATCGCATCGGCGGCGCAGGGCGACCGCCCCTTCTTTCTCTTCGCCAACCTCAACGGCACCCACATGCCGTACCGGCCCGCGGCGCCGTACGTGGGCGAGTTCCTGCGCAAGGGCTACGACATGAAGCGCGTGGAAGAGCTGGCACAGATCACCTCCGGGTGGAGCCACCTGGTGGGCGAGACGCCGCTGGACGAGACCGACTTCGCTATTCTCAGTGACCTGTACGACGGTGAGGTGGCGTGGGCGGACGCGCTGGTGGGGCGCGTGATCGACGCGCTGCAGCGCGCCGGCGTACTGGACGACACCATCGTTATCGTGGTGTCTGATCACGGCGAGCACCTGGGCGAGCACGGCAAGCTGGACCACATCAGCACCATGTACGACCCCGCGCTGCACGTGCCGCTCGTGATCCGCTACCCGCGCGTGTTCGCGCCGGGAGCGCGTTCTGACATGCTGGTGAGCCTGGTGGACGTGGCGCCCACCATCGTGGACCTGTGCGGGGTGTCCGAGGCTGCACCGTCGTTCCATGCCCGGACGGCGAGTCTCGCCAACGAGAAGCGCGAGCCGCTGGAGTTCGTCATCGCCGGCAACGAACGCCCCCTGATGGGCATCAAGCTGCTGCAGTCGAAGCACCCCGGTTACGACTGGGAGTCCATCGACTACCGCATGCGCTGTCTGCGCGCGCCGGCGCACAAGCTCATCTGGAACGAGAGCCACAGCGTGGAGCTGTACAATCTGGCAAAGGATCCCGCCGAGGAGAACAATCTGGCGGAGACGCAGGCGAACCTGCAGCGCCAGATGATGGGTGTGCTGGTCAAGTCGTACGAGAAGATGGGTGAGAACAAGGAACACTTCATGTTCGAGAGCAGCGACCGCGAGGCACTGGAGTTGCTGCGGTCTCTGGGCTATATCAACTGAGGTAGACATGAGAGACGCATACATTATCTCCGCCGTGCGCACGCCCGTGGGCAAGGCCTTCAAGGGCGCGTTGCGCAACACGCGCCCGGATGAACTCGCGGCCCTGGTCATCAAGGAGGCCGTGGCGCGCGTGAAGGGGCTGGACCCGGCGCGGGTCGAGGACGTGGTGCTGGGTTGCGCCATGCCCGAGGGCGAGCAGGGCCTGAATGTGGCGCGGCTGGCGCTCTTGCGCGCCGGGCTGCCCATCACCACCACCGGTGTCACGGTCAACCGCTTCTGCGCGTCGGGACTCGAGGCCATCGCGCAGGCCACCGCGCGCATCCGCCTGGGCGAGGCGGAGATCATCGTGGCGGGCGGCGTTGAGAGCATGAGCATGATCCCCATGGGCGGCAACAAGCCCTCGCCGGATCCCGCGCTCATCGGTGACATGCCGGGTGCGTACGTCAGCATGGGCAACACGGCCGAGAACGTCGCGGAGAAGTACGAGGTTTCGCGCGCCGATCAGGATGCGTTTGCACTGCGTTCGCACCAGCGCGCGGCGGCGGCCATCAAGGAAGGCCACTTCAAGGACGAGATCGTTCCGGTTACCGTGGTGCAGAAGAGCATCAACGCAAAGAACAAGCTGGAGAGCCGCGAAATCGTGTTCGACGCCGACGAAGGCGTGCGCGCCGACACGTCGGCGGAGGCGCTGGCCTCGTTGAAGCCGGCGTTTCGCATGGGCGGCAGCGTGACCGCGGGCAACTCCTCGCAGATGAGCGACGGCGCGAGCGCGGTGGTGGTGGTGTCCGAGGAGGTCATGGCGGATCTCAACGCATCGGCGCTGGGGAAGCTGGTGGCGTATGCCACCGCCGGGGTCGAGCCCGAGTTGATGGGCATCGGCCCCACGCTTGCCGTGCCGAAGGCGCTGGCGCTGGCCGACCTCGCGCTGGACGACATCGGGCTCATCGAACTGAACGAGGCATTCGCTTCGCAGGGGGTCTACGTGGCGCGGAACCTGGGCATCCCCGACGGGAAGCTCAACGTCAACGGGGGCGCCATCGCCCTGGGACACCCGCTGGGATGCACCGGCGCCAAACTCACCACATCTCTTCTTTACGAAATGGGTCGCCGTGGTGTGGAATACGGCATCGTGACGATGTGCATCGGCGGCGGCATGGGCGCCGCAGGTGTATTCCAGAAAGCGTAGACCCTTGACCCCGAAGGAGAACGAATGAAGCGGATCTCAATATTGCTTCTGATGATGATGGTGGCCGTGATGGCCTCGTGCAGTGGAGACGATGGCGCCGTGGGCCCGGCCGGACCGGCCGGCGTCCCGCAGCCAGTCAAGGTGCTGGTGCTGGGGGCCGATGCCGGAATCGTGGCCAAGTCGGTTCGCATTGCATCGGCGCTGCCGCCCGGTTCGTCGATCAATTACATCAATGTCATCGACTCGATTCCGCCGATGTCGGTGCTGAAGAGCTTCAGCGCATCGATTGTCTATCACAACAACGCGCCCGTCGACCGGGATGCGTTTGGCGACCGCCTGGCCGACTATGTCGACCAGGGGGGTAAGCTGGTGCTCCTGCAGACCTGCATGACCACCAGCTGGGGCTTCACCGGCGGCAGGATGATTGATCCCGCGTACATGCCGTACGTGACCACCGCCAGTTCCCTCGACGCGACCGCGCGCGCCATCGACCAGAGCTCGCTGACGTTCCCGCTTCACCCGATTTTTGTGGGCGTCGACGTTCCCAACTATGTGCGGTCCACGCTGACCACTCTCTCATACCCGACGCTGCAGGCAGGGGCGACATCGCTGTGCATGTTCAGCGGCGGCATCGAGGGTGTGGCCATCAATCCCAACAAACGGATCATCGGTATCAACGACTACCCGTTAGCGGACGATCAGAAGCTGTACCAACTGGCCGCCAACTGCGTCCTATACCTGACGGGCAGGATATAGCGGAATTGGCAAAGGGGATATCGATCATGAAGACAGACAGCACAAGCATTCGCAAGGGTGGGAGCTTTCTCGTCGAGGGGACCAACCCGGCGGACATTTTCACCCCCGAGGACTTCAGCGACGAACAGAAGATGTTCGTGAAGACCGCGGACGACTTCGTCAACAACGAGGTGCTCCCTAACATCGAGAAGACCGAGGCCAAGGAAGAGGGTGCCATGGTGGCGCTCTTGAAAAAGGCGGGCGAACTCGGTCTGCTCATGATCGATATCCCCGAGGCCTACGGCGGCCTGGGGCTGGACAAGGCCACCAGCATGGCCGTCATCGAGGCTATTTCGCGCGGCGGCGCCTTTGCCACCACCTACGGCGGACACGCCGGCATCGGCACCCTGCCGCTCATTCTGTTCGGCACCGACGCGCAGAAGCAGAAGTACCTGGCACCCATCGCCACCGCCGACCTCATGAGCTGCTACGCGCTCACCGAGCCGGGCAGCGGCTCGGATGCGCTGGCCGCGCGCACGCGCGCCGACCTCTCCAAGGACGGCAAGCACTACGTCTTGAACGGCGACAAGGTGTTCATTACCAACGGCGGTTTTGCCGACGTGTTCATCGTGTTCGCCAAGGTGGACGGCGACAAGTTCTCCGCGTTCATCCTGGAGCGCGGCTACGAGGGGCTCAAGACCGGCCTGGAAGAGAAGAAGATGGGTATCAAGGGCTCCAGCACCGTGCAGGTGTTCATGGAGAACGTCAAGGTGCCGGTGGAGAACCTGCTGGGCGAGATCGGCAAAGGCCACAAGATTGCGTTCAACATCTTGAACGTGGGGCGCTTCAAGCTGGGTGTGGGTTGCGTGGGTGCGGCGAAGATCGCCTTTGACGACGCCATCAAGTACGCCAACGAGCGCCACCAGTTCGGCAAGCCCATATCGAGTTTCGGCATGATCCAGGCCAAGATTGCCAACATGGCCAGCCGCATGTACGCGGTGGAGAGCATGTCGTACCGCACCGCCGGCCTCATGGACGGCATTCTCGCCAACGTGCCCAAGGACGACCCCGACTATGCGCAGAAGAGCATGGCGGGCATCGAGGAGTACGTGGCCGAGTGCTCCATCATGAAGATCAAAGGCAGCGAGATGCTGGACTACGTGGTGGACGAGACGGTGCAGATCTTCGGCGGTTACGGGTTCATTGCGGATTACCCGGCCGAGCGCCACTACCGCGACTCGCGCGTGGCGCGCATCTACGAGGGCACCAACGAGATCAACCGCATGCTGCTCACCGGCAACCTGCTGAAGCGCTCGGTGAAGGGCGAGCTGCCGCTCCTGGCGGCGGCGAAGAAGCTCTCCGAAGAGCTGCTGGAAGGGATGCCGTCGCTGGGTGACGATGAAGAGGCAACGCTCCTGTCGGTGGAGAAGGGCCTCATCGACAACGCCAAGAAGCTCTCGCTGCTCGCGCTGGGCGTGGCGGCGCAGAAGTTCGGTGCCAAGGTGGAGCAGGAACAGCAGGTGCTGGGCGACATCGCGGACATCTTCATCGAGACGTACGGCATGGAGAGTTCCTACCTGCGCACGATGAAGCTGGTGGCGGCGAGCGGCGAAGACGCGTGCAAGCCGCACATCGCCATGACGCGCCTGTACGTCAACGAGGCCATGGGCCGCCTGGACCTGTGGGCGCGCGAACTCCTTGCGGCGTGCGCCGAGGGCGACGAACTGCGCACCATGCTGGCCGCATCGCGGCGCCTGACCAAGTACACCCCCATCGACTCGATCCACCTCCGCGAAGAAATCGCGAAGGGCTTCACGGAAAAAGGCAAGTGGGAGCTGTAGGGGGCTGGACGCCAGCGCGCGATCTTCATATTCAGTCTCACTGTGAGACTGCGTTGTCGGTTTCGCGACATTCGGCCTACTTGGTGACGACCATCTTCCGCGATTGAACCGCGCCTGCGTGCGCCAGGCGCGCGAGGTATACACCCGATCCCACCGTTGCTCCAGCGTCGTTTCTGCCGTCCCACACCGCCGAGTGAGTCCCCGGTTGATACTCCGCATTTACCAGCGTGCGCACGCGCGCGCCTGAGACGTTGTATATCGTGATCGTCACCCGGCCCGCAGAGGGAATCGTGAATGGGATTGTCGTTGATGGGTTGAACGGATTGGGGACATTCGGACCCAGTTCGAGTTTGAGTGGCTGTGGCGTATTTCCCACGACCGTAACGGTCGTGGAACTGGTGGGCTCGCTCTCGTTGCCCGCGATGTCGAAGGACGTCACCCGATACTGGACATCGCCTCCGTCGTATGAAGGATCGTCCCACGTGGTCTGCGTGGTCGTTTGCACCAGCGTTACTGGTGACGGCGTGAAGCCCGGTGTTGATCCGCGGTACACCCGAAACCCCGCCCAGTCGTTCGCCGCAACCGCATCCCACACCAGGCGGTTCCCGGAGCCCGTGTTGTAGCTCACCGCGAAGCTCGTCGGCGTGGGCGGCGCGAGGTTGTCCTTGGAGTAGCCGCTGTCCACCGGGGAGTCGTAGTACCCGGTGGGCGTGAGGGCCGACACGAAGAACGCGGACCAGCATTCGCCGGCGGTGATGGTGGAGTCGCACAGCGTGGGGACGACGGCCTGGTAGACGTTGTCCCAGCGATTGGGGATGGTGGTGACGTAGTCCCAGCCTGGGAGGGCAGCAAGCTCGCGTCCGCTGGACGGGATGGCCGCGGGCGAGGCGGCGTAAGCGTCCTGCCGGCGATAGATGGCGTAGCCGTTCACTGCGCCGCCGATCGAGTCCTCGTTGGACCGGTACCAGGTCAGGCGCACCTGTCGCCCCTGATCGTTCCCGACGTCGTTGACGCCGATGATGCCGGGCTTGTCGTCGTAGCACCCAAGCCCAAAGGCACCCATGTTGCCACACGGGGCGTCCAGGCAGGGAGAAAGGGAGGAAAGCCGGAAGTCCCCGCCAGGTGCATCGCAAAAAAGCGGATCAACAGAAATATTGCCGTTCTGCCCGAGTTGCGGCGCGATGCCACCGGCCCAGGCGTCCTCGACTGGATCCCAGATGTTGGTGCACTCGATCAATAGTCCCGGCCCGCCTTCTACCACCGTTCCACATTCCACCATTGTGCCGCACGGATTACCTGCGATCGTACAATTGCTGATCGAGCCAGATGACGCCCAAATGGTTGCACCCTGAGGCGGATACAGGGGCCTCTGTGGTGCAAAATTTCCGGAAAATGTGCATTTCGTTGCGGTCAGAGTTGTTGCGAATAGCGCCCCGCCTTGCGCAGGCCCGTTAGCGCCACCAGCCTCGTTACGATCAAATACACAATCTGTCAGTGAAATTACCCCGCCGCCAATGGCACCCCCGCTGAAGTAAGCAATGTTGAATGAAAAAAGGCACTCATCGAATGTGCCTGATCCAAATACGGCCCCACCGTCACCGTCATGGGCGTAATTCCACTCGAAGACGCAGTGTTCGAAGATAGCTGCTCCGCCCATGACACCGCCGGCCCCTGGAGCGCTATTGTTGCGAATCTCACAGTCTACAAAGCGTGGGTTGGAACTGCCTTCGATGAAGACGCCGCCGCCGTTCTCAACTGCGTAGCAGCCGGATATCTTGGAACGGATAATCAACGGAGAACCGGTGATGTGGAGCCCACCCCCACTCTGATCAGTGAAGCCATCATTGAGATGTAGACCTTCGATTACGGTACTGCTGTCACCCGAGCAGGTAATTATTCCCTCACATTCAGGTATTCCGGGCTGCCCGATAATCGTCACGCAATCGTGAGTGCCAGTTTCACTCCGAAGCACAACACCTGCTGGCAATACGAGCCCCCTTTCATAGTACGTTCCGCATGCGACCTCGACTGTGTCGCCGGCGACTGCGGCGGCGAGGCCGGCCGCGATGGTCGGGTACTGGCCCGGGACATGAAGTGTGGTGGCGAAAGCCGGCGTGGATATACCAAGAACAAGCACGGCGAGAAGGGGACGACTGGGGCGAAGCATCGTTGATCCTCCAGAGGGTGGCGGCCTGGGGATTGTACCACAGGGCGCGTGGGCACGTGCCTTGCTGCCCACGAGGCATGACGACCGAACTCCTCTCGGAAATTGTTGCCGGTGAGACGGATGGCCGCTCTCTCGCAACCGGCCTCAGCCTGCTGGAAGTCCTCAAGCTCCGTGGCTTCGATCCTTCCGTCCCCGGGCGGCTCGTTCGCCACCAGCACGACCAGTACCCGGTCGACGACCTCCTGCGTCACGGGTGGCTCGATCTCTACCAGCGGTATCAAACGCGCCCGGTGTTTCACAAGTGCCGCCAGATCGTCTCTTTCTGCGGCCTATCCGGATCACGTGCGTCGTTTCATGGCGTGTATCGCGTTCACGGCGTCCATCCAGCCGCCGAGGGCGAGGTGCTCCCAGGCTGCCCATGGTCCGCGGAGTGGCGGAAGATCGCGAACCACTATTATGATCTCGAACGCGATCCGCGCTTCGATGAGTTTCGCGATCGTCTGATCATCGACTGGGGGAAGTCGACGCGCGCATGGGTCCAAAGGCTCGCCCAGCCAAAACGCGTCCTTGAGATCCTCGCACCCGGGCGCAAGCTGCCGCCATTCGAGGACTACCTTGAGTTCAGCCTCACCTACGCGCAACTCAAGGACCTCTTCGCGCATGAGGAGGCGCACCGCGAATGGCGTGCGCGCCTGTCCGCCGTGGGGGGTATCTACCTGATTCTCGCGGAGACGACGGGCGACCTCTACGTGGGGAGTGCCTCGGGCGAGAACGGGATCTGGGGCCGGTGGCGGGAGTACGCCAGGACCGGGCATGGTGGCAATGTGCTGCTCAAGGAGCTGATCGGGCGCGATTACGATTACCCCGAGCGCTTTCGCTATTCCGTACTGCAGATTCTCCCCAAGACCATCGCGCGCGATGAGATCATCAAACGCGAGGCGGTCTACAAGAACAAGCTCGGGTCCCGGGCGACGGGGCTGAACCTGAACTAGCCCTTCGGGTCGGGTCGTCTTTATATTGACTCCCGCTGTGGGAGTACGCACTGTTTTCACAAGCGTTCGTGCGTTGGTGCTATCCTCCTGCCGGCCGCACTGGGACTTCATGACAGCCCGCGCCACACGATACCCGGCACAGCTCGCGGTGCTCCTTCCCGCGACGGTCGCTGCCGTCCTTGCAACCGGCTGCGCGAGCGTTCCAACGACGGTCGATCCCGCCGACTACCGCAAGATTGGCAACAAGACCGTTCGCGTTCAAACCGTGCAGGACGAGAAGTTCGAGGCAATCGGCGTGTGGTGCAGTGATTCCACCATGATTCTCGACCGTGCGCTCTATCCCGGCTACGACAGGCACGAGTATCCCCGGACAATCCAGCTTAAGGACGTGCAGTCCGTGGCGACGCTCCAGCAAGAGAGCCTCATCTACATCGAGTCGGGTGTGGAGATGGGGGTGAACTACGGTGTGGAGTCCACGTACTTCGCGAAGACCATCATGGCCACGGAGATCGGGTATCTCTCGGGCGAGCGCCCCAGCCGGCCACGTCCGACCTTCGGGTTTGGCGCCACGTTCTACTTCATGGGCTCATTTGAAGACTTGGCACAATCACCCTTGATCTCGCCGATTTGTCCGACGATCGCACTCCTGCCGATAGCCTCGGCTACCAGATCCATTTCGTGGATGGAACCCTCCCCCAGGGACTCGAACTTCCCCAGGGAACGTACCTCATGATCACGGACTACTCCGTACGGGAAGAAAGAGGGAGGTGGAGCCGGTGAGCGACCGGCGATACGCTGGGGCCGATCTTTACATCGACTCCCACTGTGGGAGTACGCACTTTTTTCACAAGCGCTGTTTGTCCGCGCAATCCCGGGGCTGGACGGCCCGCTGCCAACGGCGTTAGCCTTCTCCTTGATGCCGACCCGCTGGCTTCGCATTCTGTTCGCGCTCGCCGTTGTGTGGGCCGTGATTCCGTTCCCGCTTGGCTTCGCCGATTGGATCGTGGAGCGCTTTGCGCCCGAAGGACATCCCCTCCACCACATTCTGGAACTCGCGCTCGGGCCCGCCATCGTGGCCGCCGCCGCCGTTCTCGTTGCCGCGCTCGTCCGGCGCTTCGCCCACAGTTTCCTGCGCCTGCCCGACAGCGTGACCCTGCGATCGCTGCTCTACCATGTCCTCGCCTTCCTGCCGGTGGCATGCATGGTCTGGTTCGTGGTGTTCAGCATCATCAGCATCATCATCGAGCCGCCCCCCTGGAAGTCCGACAACGTGCAGTACGTGCCCATCATCTTCTTCCTCGCCACCTCCGGCCCGTTGATGCTCACCCCGCTGGGCGCCGTGGTGACGGCGTGGTGGTGGTTGCGCCGCCGGGCGGTGCGTGCGTCCAATTGACCCCGCCTCCCGTTCGCGCTACCCTATAGGTCCTGTATCCAAAGAGGCTTCCAACGGAGGGTTGTCTTTGGATCGCCAGTCCAGGCTCGTGCGCTGGTACAAGAACGCCGCGCTGCTGCTGCTGAATGTTCTCGTCTTCCTCGTTGTCGCCAACGTCGCGCTCTACGTGTTGTTCCGCGTCAAGGACGCGCGGACCGAGCGCCGTGCCGCCCAGGAGATAACGCGCATCCACGAGAGCAGCTCGCTGCGCACGGTCTACCCGGGCATGGACGCCGAGGCCATCAGCCAGCTCATCCACGAGACCTGGTCGCGCCCCTACGCCTACGAACCCTTCACCCAGTTCAAGGAGCGCCCTTTCCACGGCCGCTTCGTGAACGTGAGCGAGGACGGGTTCCGCGTCTCAAAGGACCAGGGCCCTTGGCCGCCCGACCCGGACAATTACAATATCTTCCTGTTCGGCGGCTCCACCACGTTTGGTTACGGCGTCCCCGACGACCAGACCGTGGCGTCGTACCTGCAGGCGTATCTGCGCGGCGCCACATCCGCGCCGGTGTGCGTGTACAACTTCGGCCGCAGCAGCTACGTGCTGGAGCAGGAGCGTGTGCTGCTGGAAGAGCTGCTGCTGGCGGGGCACGTTCCCGACCTGGCGCTGTTCATCGACGGGCTCAACGAGTTCGCCTTTCCGTTCGGACCCGCGGAGACAAAGCGGCTGGAGGCGGTGTTCGATTCCAAACCCGATGCGCTCGACCGCTGGGGCTGGATCGAGAGCCTGCCCATGACGCGGCTCGCGCACTACAGCCGGCGCGTGGTGGTGTCCGCCGCGTCCCACCGGCGCCGCTCCGACCCGCGCAACACCGAACCCACCGCCGCCTTCGACGACGGCAAGTACCACGACCCCGAAATCATTGCCGGCGTGATCGAGCGCTATCTCGCCAACAAGAAGCTCACCGAGGCGGTGGTGCGCGAGTACGGCACCCACGCCGTGTTCGTGTGGCAGCCCATTCCGCTCTACAAGTACGACCTGCACCATCATCTGTTTGCCACCAGCGACTTCGGCTCCAACTTCTTTGCGCGCTACGGCTACCGCTACATGGCGGACCGCACCGACGATGCCGCTGCGGCCGGAAACTTCCTGTGGTGCGCGGACATGCAGGAATCGCTGGCGGAACCGCTCTACGTCGACAAGGTCCACTACACGGCGCGTATGAGTGCCCTGGTGGCGTCGACCATCAGCGGCGAGCTGGTGGCGCGCGGCCTGCTGGAGCCCCGCGGAGAAACCGCCCTCCCGGCGCGGTAACCGTCCCTTCTCAATCGACGTCTTTCTCTTGTCTCGCGTCCGGTATGCGTTCTAGAGTGGGGTCATGAGCGACGACCTGCGCCAGGTAATCGAGGAACTGCGCACGGAGCAGAAGGAGATCGTGGAGACGCTCCGGTTCCTGCGCTCGGAGGCGGAGCACGCGCATGCCATCCGCGAGGAGGCCATCGCGCTGCAGCGCACCGCCAACCAGCGGGTGCGTCGCATTGGAACCTTCGCCTTCTTCGGGATCCTGGCGTGCGTGTTTCTCATTGTGTACCTGGTGACCAAGTACCGGATTCTCTTCTGAAGCCGCAGTCGCCCATCGTGGTCCGGGGTGAGCGATGAACGTAATCCAACTCGAGCCCGACGACACCGAAACGGTGGTGGATGTGCTGTGCGATGCCTTCCACGACTATCCCGTCATGCGCTACGTGCTGGGTGACACGCCGCACTACGACCGGCACCTGAGAACACTGGTCGGCTTCTTCGCGGCGGCGCGTTCGTTGCGCAACGAGCCCATGCTGGCCGCCGAGGACGAGGGGCAGGTGGTGGGGGTTGCCATCATGACACTGCCCGGCGAGCGCCCGAGCCCCGCCGCCCTCGACGCGCGTCGCGAGGCGACGTGGGGCGAGATCGGCCCGGCGGCGCGGACACGCTACGAGGCCCACGGTGCCGCCACGCGCCCGTTCACCGTCGATCGTCCCCACCACCATCTCAACATGATCGGTGTGTGCCGCTCGCATGCCGGCAGGGGGGTGGCGCGCGTCCTCATGGACGCGGTGCACGAACTGGCCGCTGCGGATCCATCGTCATGCGGGGTCACGCTGAGCACGGAAGACGAGCAGAACGTGCGGCTCTACGAACACTTCGGCTATCAGCTGATTGGCCATGCGCGGGTGGCCGACGCGTTCGACACCTGGGTATTCTTTCGTCCGCGCCAACAGCAGAAGGGGTAACAATGAACAAGGTGGTTGCGCGATTCGTCGATGGGCAGATCCTCAAGGGGTTCACCAACGACTTCAATCCCGGGAAGGACCAGTTTCACGTCAGGCCCGAGGGCACATCGCTGGACACGGCGCCGCTGCGCATCCGGCGCGAAGACCTGAAGGCGCTCTTCTTCGTGAAGGACTTCGCCGGCAACCCGCAGCACGAGGAGAAGAAGGACTTCGACCCCGCGCAGAAGGCAACGGGCCGCAAGATTCGCGTGGTCTTCAAGGACGGCGAAGTCCTCATCGGAACCACGGTAGGCTACCAGCGCGACCGCCCCGGGTTCTTCCTCGAATCCGTGGACGACGAGTCCAACATTGCGCGCTGCTTCGTGGTGACCGGCGCCACCCGCGAAATCGCCTTCGTGTGACCCGGTCCACGCCCGCTATTTGAGTAGCACGATCTTCCGCGCGACCTCTCCGTCCGCCGTCTGCAGCCGCGCAAAGTACACACCACTCGCGCCCGTGGCGGTATAGGAAACCGAATAGCGCCCCGCCTCCCGGTGCTCACCTGCAATCAGTGTGGCGACGCGCCGCCCGCTCACGTCGAACACCTCCAGCGAAACCAGCCCGGCCCGAGCGACCTCGTACTCAATTGTGGTTACCGGGTTGAACGGATTCGGGTGCACCGAAAGTGCCGCGTTGTACCCATCCGCCGGTGTGTCGCCGACCGCGGTGAGAATCTCGTCGCAGGCCAGGCAGCCCGTTCGCTGCGCGTCGTAGCCGTACATGGGCCAGTGGTTGCGCGGGTTGGTTGTCGGCGGTTCGCCGACGTCGTACACCGACAGGAAGTCCACCCCCAGCACCACCAGCTCGTTGCGCCCGTCGTTGTCGATGTCGCCGCTCGCAAATGTCTCCTCCACCGGCCCGGGGAGGTTGCGCGGCCAGCCGTCCGGCACCATCCCGAGATTGCGCCAGCTCTGACCTGTGCCATTGACCCCGTCGGTGGTCCCGATGTTGACGTTGGAGACGAAGATGTTCACCGGAGAAAGTATGGGCGGCATGAACAGGAAGGAACTTCCCGAAGCCAGCGGGTAGCCGGACTGCTCCACGCCGGTGGAGTAGCGCACGTGCACATTGCCACCGGCCTCCGCAAACACCAGCTCCGGCTCCTGCGTGCCGAGGATGTTCCCGAACGCGGCCGAGGTCAGCGCGACTCCGGGCGATACCGTGATCGGCCAGGCCGTTGAGAAACTCGGCCCGGCCTTGTGGAACAGGTACATCTTCCCGTCGGAAGTGGGCGCGGCGATCTCCAGGATGCCGTCCAGGTCGATGTCGGCCATCGTGGGGGCGTCGCTGAACGTTACGCCCGTAAACTGTTGCCCGGAGAAGTTCGGGCTGTTGAGGCTGTGGTAGTAGACGTTCGGACCGGCGAGCGACACGATGTCGGTGACGCCGTCGTTGTCCGCGTCGCCGATGGCGGCCGGACGCGAATAGACACCGAAGGGAATCTCCGCCGGGACCCAGGCGGGCGCGACGTTGGTTCCGCTGTTGTCCAGGATGGCAACGGTCCGGTTGCTGAGCGCCACCACGTAGCGCGTGCTGGGCGGGCCGAGGGTGCCGATGCTGACGTAGACGCCGGTCCCCGTCCCCAGATCCACCGGCCAGCCGGGGAGCAGGGCGCCGGTTGCATCAAACGCGTACACCTCTCCCGAACCGTTTCCGGCCACGACGACAGGATCCCCATTGCCAACCAGATCGCCCACCGCCACCGGTGCGTCGAACGGTATCGCACCGATGTTCACCGGCCAGCCCGGAACCGCTGTGCCGTCGTGGTTGACCACGTGGACGTCGCCGGAGAGGGCGGCGAAGACGATCTCCTTTTCAGGGTCTCCATCCACCTCGGCCACCGCGGGCGGGGTTTGCCCGCCGCCCTGCACGGCAATCGGGAAGCCGATGTCGGTGTTGGGATAGCCGAAGTCGCGGCGCCACTCGGCGTCGAAGCGCAGGTACGTGTTGGTGGCATCATAGGAAAACCACACGGCCGCAATGCGGTTGCCGCGGGATGGGTCGGTGACAATCGCGGTCTCCGTCCCAAGGAAATCGGTGGTGCTGATGGACAACTCCTGCGGTGCGGCCAGCGCGGCCGGGCTCCCGGTGACCGATCGCGACAGCTTGTATCTCTCGTCCGTGAGACCACCGAATGTGTACCCGCCAATCACGAGCTCGCTGCCGGGAAACGCCACGTGGCGCCCGTGGCAATATTCGTAACCGGTCGGTACGTCGTTGGCGGGTGGCCACGTGACGCCCGCGTCCGTCGAGTAGCGGCACCAGTTTGAGCCGCCGCGGTTGAAGAGAAGCAGGACATTGTCGTTGGTGCGCGACGCTGCCACCGAGTCGAGATAATTTTCGGTGCCGTTGTCGACCGCGTCAATCGTAAGTAACGGATCCCAGGTAGTCCCGTAATCGACGGTGCGACGGTAGAACTCGCCCGCGTCGAGCGTGCCGTCGCGCGTCATGGATGCGTGAACGTAGCCGCTGTACCCGGTGGTTATCGACGCGGTCAGAAATCCCCAGCTTCCGTCCGAGGTGTCGGCAATCTTGGTTTCGGGCTCAAACGTTACACCCAGGTCGTAGGAGACTGAGAACCACACATCGCGACCGTTGCCGTCATCGGCAACCGCAACCAGGTAGATGTAGTAGTTCGAGAACCCCCAGGCATCGGTATCGAACGCCACACCGGAAGTGACATTGATGGCGGGGTCTTCGATGGCGGTCACAACGCTCCATACCGGCGTGTCGGTATTCAAGTCGGCGCGCGCCACGCGCGCGTCAGTAGTCGACCCGTTCCAGTCGAGATAGGCGATCAATGCCTGGTCCGCGTCGCCCTGGGCGACGGTGAAGTCGCGGAGTCTCGCATTGAAGCCCGGCGCGAAGGAACTCCACAGCGTCCAGGTGTCGCCACCGTCCAGACTGCGGTAGATGTCCATCTGGCCGGGGGACCAGGTCGAAAGCGCCGCGGCGAAGAGCCGCCCGTCGCTGGTGACCTGCAGCCAGATCCCCCAGGAGACCACGGGCGTCGGGAAGCTTGCGATCAGCACATCGTCGCCGCCCAGTGCGGAGGCCATCCCGGGGTGATCGTTGATGGTCTGCAGGCTGTTCGGGGTGCGCTCGCCGGGCGCCGGCGGCGTCCAGCGTTCGAGCCGGCCGGCGGGCGGTGCCGGTGGCGCGCTGACCGGCGCCGGTCGCGGCGTGCCATCGATGAGGATGGCGTTCGTCGGTGCCGTCGTCGCCGGGCGCGGCCGGGAATCGTGATGCCGCTTCTGCGCGGCTGTTTCGGCAGAGGAAAGGAGAAGCAGCGATATGGCAACTGCTGCGGCCACCCATCCACCCCGGAATGTGGCGCGGTCCATGGGGAACCTCCGTGGGAGCGGCCCGGCCAGGGCCGTGAAACTGGGTCTGGCAATTGACGGAATTATTGTACCATGGGTAATACCGCCCGGGACCGCCGAAGTTGGCGTCCCGACAGGCTGGAGAGGGGATGCAGGAAGGAAACCGCATTGCGCTCATCACCGGAGGCAACCGCGGCCTCGGCCTGGAGACCGCGCGGCAGCTTGCCCAGCGCGGGCTGCGCATAATCGTCACCAGCCGCCGGGAGGCGGAGGGGTACGCGGCGGCGCAGGAACTGATTGCCGAGGGGCTCACCTGCGAGTTCAGACCCCTGGACGTCGCTAGCGACGCAAGCGTCGGGACGCTTCGGGCCAGTCTCGAAGCGGACCGCCTCACCATCGACATTCTCGTCAACAACGCCGGTGTGGCGCTGCGCGGCTTCAACGCCGACGTCGTGCGCCGTACCCTCGCGGTAAACTACTTTGGTGCCGCGCGCGTGACCGACGCGCTGCTGCCCTTGATGCCCGATGGCGGGACCGTCGTCATGGTGTCCAGCGCGCTGGGAGAGATTTCCAACTACCGCGCCGAACTCAAGAAGCGCCTGCTCGACCCGGCGCTGGCGCGTGGTGAGATCGACGCGCTGATGCGCTCCTTAACAAATTACGTCGAGCACGGCGTGCACGCGGAGGCGGGGTGGCCCGCGTCGGCCTACAACGCCTCCAAGGCGGGCCTGAACGCGCTCACCCGCGTCTACGCCCGCGACCTGGCGCCGCGCCGCATCCGCGTGAACGCGGTGTGCCCGGGCTGGGTGCGCACCGACATGGGCGGGCGCAGCGCCACCCGCGGCGTGGAGGAGGGCGCCGCGTCTATTGTATGGGGGGCGCTGCTCGACGCCACTACCACCGGTGGCTTCTTTCGCGACGGCGAGGCGATTCCCTGGTGACGTTTTTTGAATTCCGGATCGAATTCCAGTATACTCGGGCCGTCTCTCCCCTGATGTGATGCGGGGCAGTGCTTACGCCGGAGGTCGCTTGTGCCGGTTACGTATCGCATGGACAACAACATCGCGGAGATGGCGCTCGTCGGTGAGACCGATCCAGACGACGTCATCCAGACCTTTCACCACCTGCTCAATGATCCCGCATGTGCGCCCAGGTTCGGCCTGCTGGTGGACGTGAGAGGGTCTTCCACACTCGCAACCCGCACCACCGAGGACATCATTCGTGTGGCCTCCCACCTGGGCCCGCACAGCGAGCGTGTGGCCCGTTGCGCGGTTCTTGCCACCGAGGACGTCCATTTCGGCCTCAGCCGGCTGGGTGCCGTCTACAGCGAGGCCGCGGGCGTGATGACGAATGTCTTCCGCGATCGTGACGCCGCACTGGCGTGGCTGCGCGCCGCTGCTACCCCCTGAGGATTCTGCGTCGGAGGCTCCGATGACGGATTCAAACCTCGAGGCCCAGATTCGCGCAGCGACGGTGTACGAGGAGTTCTTCGTCCCGGCGCTGTTTTCCCAGTGGACCCACCTGCTGGCGAAGGTCACCGCGGTACGCGGCGGGAGCCGGGTGCTGGACGTGGGCTGCGGAACGGGAATCTTTGCCCGCGACGCGGCCAGGCTGGTGGGCAGCACCGGTTTCGTGGCTGGCGTCGATCCCAACCCCGGCATGCTCACGGTGGCGTTGCGCGTTGCGCCCGAGCTGGAATGGCGGGAAGGTGTGGCGGCGGCGCTGCCGTACGACGATGGCGTGTTCGACGTGGTCGCGTCACAGTTCGGATTGATGTTCTTCGACGATCGCATTGCGGCACTTCGCGATATGAAGCGCGTGCTCGCGCCGGGTGGTCGCCTGGGTGTGGCGGTGTGGGATGCACTCGACAATATCCCCGCGTACTCGATACTGGTGGCGTTGATCCAGCACCTGGTGGGGAAACGGGCCGCGGATGCCCTGCGGCAACCGTTCGTACTGGGAAATCCGGAGGCGGTGCGGGACCTGTTCGAGCGTGCCGGCATGACCGACCCCACGGTGGAGACATACACGGGTGTTGCACGCTACCCGAGCATTCGTTCGTGGGTGCTCACCGACGTGAAGGGTTGGTTTCCGCTGGTCGACGTCGTGCTCGACAAGTCGGAATATGATACGCTCGCCACCGAGGCCGAGCGTGCGCTGGGTCTGTTCACAACCTCCGGCAAGATGGTGGAGTTTCCCATCTCCGTGCATATGGTGTCCGCAAGCAAGTGAGTGTGTATGAAACCTGGCTATGTGGCCGCGTGTGGCATTCTGCTCCTTCCCGCCCTGGCTGCTTTCTCAGTGTTCGCCGCCGAAACCGAGTCCCCGATTGGCGTGGAAAACGTCGCGCCGGGGGTCTACGCCGTCATCAGCCGGGATCCGCTGGGACTCGCCAATCATTCCAATGCGGTATTCATCGTGAACGACGAGGACGTCGTCGTGGTGGACACGCAATTCACACTCAAGCGCACCCGCACCGTGCTCGCCGCGTTGCGAAACATCACCGACAAGCCGGTCAGCGTGGTGATCAACACGCACTGGCACGACGACCACACCTTCGGCAACCAGGTATACCGCAATGCGTTTCCCGGCGCGGAGATCATCGCGCAAACGTTCACGCGTGAGGACATGGCCACAATCGGTGTGGAGAATCGCGAGCGGCAGGTTGAAGGCGGACCCGGGGCCATTGCGATGTTCCGCGACGCGATCAACAAGGGAACCAGCCTGGATGGTACGCCGATGAGTGACGGGGAGCGCGCGGCGTACCAGAGTACCATCGCCATCGCGGAGGAATACCTGGGCGAGATGCCCGCGTTTTCGCTGACCCTGCCGGAGAAGACCTTCGACGACGTCATCACCCTCACGCGTGGCGCACGCGTCATCGAGATCCGCCACTTCGGTTCCGGGATTACCCGTGGCGACGCGGTGGTCTTTCTTCCCAGGGAGAGCGTGCTTGTGGCGGGCGATCTGGTGGACAACCCGCTGCCGTTCGCCTACGGGTGCGACGTTTCCGGCTGGATCGATGCCCTGGCCAGAATCCGCATGATGGATGCCGATGTCATCGTGCCCGGGCACGGCGCGGTGATGCGCAACGACCTGCAGGTTGTGATGCTTGAAGAGGCGCTGACGTCGATCAGGCAGCAGGCCACGGACGCGGTGGCGCGCGGCGAGACGCTGGAGCAGGCGCGTGCCGGCGCAAAAATGGACGATTTCAGCGGGGCGATGGCCGGCGGCAGCAAGATGAAACGCTTCCTGTTCGAGGAGTACTTCCTGGGGCCCGCGATGACCAGCGCGTACAACGCGGCGTCGTCACGGTAATGCTCGACCCCCGCATTGCACCGGGCGAGGCTGGTTGCGAGATCGAGCCCACCGGATGCCGGCGGCCGCGGTCATGATTCCCTGGGCGCTTGACGACCGCGCCATCTGCGCGCTGCTCATGGCCGCCTGCGCCCTGCTCCTGGGCCGCTGGCCCCGCGCACGGGCGGCATGGACCATTCTGATCGTCGTGGGAATGGCGAATGCGCTGGTCCTCAACCTGCTGCCACAGAACGTCGTCACCATCAACTTCGCGCACCACTACCTGGGCGCGAAGTATCCCGTTCCGTACCCGGGCCTCTATCGCGCCGTGCATGCCGCGCTGGACCGGCCGCAGTTCGACATGCGCGACCTCGATCACCCTCCCGGCCGGTGGCGCGACGATCCACGCCAACAGCGCGCGTATCTCATCGATATGATGCGCGCGCGCGGCGTCGCCTTCAATACGCTGGCGCCGGCGGATTCGCTGCTGGCGCGGGCCCGCGCGTCGGGTGCCATCCACGTCGAAGCGGACAGCATCCTGCACGCATATCTGCCGGACGACCGCGTGCAGGACTTCCGGCGCGACGTTCGCGCCGTGGTGTCGCGCATTCACGGGCGCGATCTCACCGACGACTACGGGTTCAATGGTTCTCCCTTCTACGCGCTCGTAAGGCAAGCCGATCCCACGCTGCACATGCCGTTCTCGCCGGTCGCGGCCGTGCTGAACCTGCTCTGGCAGACACTCGCGGTGTTTGCGCTGGCGTGGCTCGTCGGTGGAGCGCTGGCACTGGACACCACCGGACGGATGGCCGTCGCGGCGTTGTTGCTGGCATCGTGGGATGTGGTGGGCTGGCTGCTGCCGGGGCTCGTTTTTGCGGGTGTGTGGATACCACTGGCGGTTTCTCTCCACGCAATGCGGCGTGGACGCCAGGCGCTGGCGGGTGGCGCGCTGGCCTGGGCGTCGCTCATCAAACTGTTTCCCGCGATCCTGCTGCTGCTGCCGCTGTCGCAGCGGCGCTGGCGAATGCTGGCCGCATTTGCGGGTGCGGCGGCGGCGCTCGGCGCCGCGTCCGTACTGGCGCAGCGCTCGTGGATTGAGTTCGTGCGCAAGGTGGTGATCCAATTCGAAGCCGGCGGCTACCTGCTCAACAGCGTGAGCCTGAACCAGGGGCTCTTCGCCCTGGGAATACGCCAATCGTGGTTGCCGGGCGTGATGCCGTTTGCCGTGCTGGCGGTCATCGTGGTCCTGGTGTGGCGCGACCGCGACTGCGCCATGAAAGTCTGGCCGCGGCGCTCGCTGGTGATCCTGTCCATGCTCGCGTGGGTCAGCCGCACCTGGTTCAACTACTACGCCATCGCCCCCCTGCTGCTGTTGCCGCTGGTGGGGCGTACACGCCCGCGGGGCGCGGCGCTGGCGGCGGTCGCGCTGGCGCTGTCGTTCCTGCTGCCGGAGTTCGACCACCCGCTCATCCTGGCGCACCCGGTGCTGCACCTGCTCAAGCTTGCGCCTTACATCGTCATTCCGGTGTGGCTGCTGGGCCTCGAATTCCGGGGCGCGCGCGTGCCGCGGCGCGCGGTGGCCACGGCGGCCGTTATCCTGGGCCTGCTGGTTGCGGCGGAAGCGGCCCGTGCCGCGTTCGCGAGGCACATCGCCGCGCGCGGGGAGGCGCGTCTCGACCGGGGCGACGGTGCACGCGCGTTGGTGGATTTCGACTGGCAGATCCGCCTGGCGCCGCGCGACGGCGTGGCGAGGATGAACCGTGGCATTGCGCTCGCACTGGCGGGGCGCGAAGAGGAATCGGGGGAGAGCTTTGCGCGCGCCGTGGCCCTCGATCCGGAGTCGATAGAGGCCCACCGCAACTACGCGCGCTGGCTGCGCCGCGAGGGACGCCTGGACGAGGCCGTCGCGCAGCTCGAGGCCGCCGTGGCGGCCGCGCCCTGGGACGACGGCGTGCGCGTGGACCTGGCACGCGTGCTGGTGCAGCAGGGCAGGGGTCCCGAAGCAACCGTGCAGTTCATCCGCGCGCTCGAGCTGGCGCCAGGCAACCGCGAGGCCCACGAGGGATTGATGCGGTCGGCGACGCCGGAACGCTGACCCGCAACCGCAACGCGCCGGCATCCGTAGTTCCCACCACGCCATCCCGTCGGCGCAAGGAGACACTCGTGAAAAAGGCATACCTGTGGATACTGGGTGGCGTCGTCCTGTTGTGCGCCACGTCCCCGCGCGCCGGAGAGGTTTCCGGCAAGACCTACGACATCGTGAAGCTGGCCGATGGCGTGTTCGGTTTCGTGTGGGCCGAGCCGCTGCGCGATCCCATCGAGGGCAACGCGCTCTTCATCATCAACGAGAGCGACGTGGTGGTGGTGGACACCGGCATACTCCCCGTGAGCGCACGCGCCATGGTGGCGGAGCTGGAGAAGCTCACCGACAGGCCGGTGCGTTACGTGGTCAACACGCACTGGCACGACGACCACGTCAACGGCAACCAGGTCTACCAGGACCGGTGGCCCGGGGTGGAGTTCATCGCGCACCGCAATACCCGCACGGATGTGATCGAACAGGTGATCGACGTGCGCGAATCGATCCTGGCGGACATGGGACCGGTGCTGGAGAAGTACCAGCGCTGGGCCGACACCGGCCTGGACGACGAGGGCGAACCGCTCGCGGAGAAGCGCCGCAACCGCGCGCGGGAGATCGCCGATCTGTACCGCCTCTGCATACCGGAGTTCGAGACGTTGCGCCCGGTGCCGCCCACGCTCACCTTCGACGACTCGCTGGTGATCCACCGCGGCGCGCGCAGGATCGTCATCTCGTGCCTCGGGCTCGGCAACACGCGCGGCGACGCCGTGGTCATTCTGCCCCGGGAACGCATTGCCGCCACCGGAGACCTCATGGTGTATCCCATCCCGTTCGGCATCGGTTCGTACTATAAGGAGTGGATCGAGACGCTCGCACGGGTCGACTCGCTCGGCGTGGACACGATGTTCTTCGGCCACGGGCCGCCGCAGCACGACCGTGCATTCCTGCACGAGGTGCAGGATCTGCTGCGCGCGCTGGTGCTGGCGGTGGAGGAAGCGGTGGCCGGCGGCGCGACGCTGGAGGAAACCCAGACGCGCGTGACGCTCGCCGACTGGAAGGAGCGTCTTGCCCGGGGTGACGAGGGAAGGGCGCGGGCGTTCGATGCCTTCTTTGTGCAGCCGGCGGTGGAACGGGCGTGGCGCCAGGCGCGCGGCGAGCCCGACGAAGTGGAACGGCTGGAGTAGGCGGCCGCCTGCGGGCCTTCAGGACGCAGTTGACTTGATCGCGCCCTGGCGCGGGTGTACCATGTGGCACGCACCACTGAGCGAGGTGAAGCTGTGGGCGGTGTGGGGAGGCAACTCGATCAGCAATCCGGTGGTCTACTGACCGGCTTGTCCCGGATGGCGTAGCATCCCGATGGCGCTCAGGTCCGCCTGGAACTGTTCACTCAAGCGGCCGCAGACAAGGTCGCACAGCTGGAAGATCGACGGATCCACGATCTTGTAGTAGGCGAGCAAACCCTCTTTTCGCCGCTGCACCAGACCCGCCTTCAGCAGAATCTGCAGGTGCTTGGAGACGTTGGCCTGGCTCGCGCCCGAGGCCTCGACCAGCGCTCCCACCGACATTTCGGCGTCCCCCAGCAGATGCAGGAGCTGGAGCCGGAGGGGGTCACCGAGCACCCGGAAGCGCTCGGCTATCAGTGCAAGGCTTTTATTTTCCAATGGCTTAGAATTTTTCACCGCTCACCTCGAATATCGTGGCTTGACACCTGGTGTGAATCAGTATATAACTAATCAAGCATATAAACTACCAGTCGTCAAGCAATTCATAATATGCACCGATCCCGGCGGATGACAAGGCCCGCCGCATCAATAAGGAGAAAAACATGGAAGCCCGTCCCAGTTCGAACGCCGCCCCCTGTGCCACCATCTCCTGGTCCGAGCGCATGGTTCGACGGCTCGCCGGTGTGTTCATTATCGCGTCATTGCTGCTCGCGTGGAAGGTGAGCCCGTGGTGGCTCGCGCTGAACGCGTTCGTGGGCGTCAACCTGTTCCAGTCCAGTCTCACCGGCTTCTGCCCGCCGGAGATCCTGTTCCGCCGCATGGAAGCGCGCCGCAACGCAAAGACCGCGGCCACGGCCAACTGATCGCATACATCAATCAGAACGAAAGAGAGAGTCCCTGCCATGAAGCGAATATTCCCGGGGTTCCCCATCCGACACCCCAAGCTGGTGCTCACCATCATCGGGTTGATCACGGTGGTGGCGGCGTTGCAGTTGCCCAGGATCCAGATCGACACAGATCCGGAGAACATGCTGCCGGCGGACGAGCCGGTGCGTGTGATCCACAAGAACGTCGAGGCCGCGTTCAACTTGAATGACTTCCTGGTGCTGGGCGTGGTGGTTGATGAAGGGACCGTCTTCACGCCGGCCATCCTGCAACGCGTCCAGAAGATCACCGACGCGGTGCGCGACATGGACGGCGTCATTGCCGACGACATCCTCGCCCCCAGCGAGGTCGACGATATCCTGCCCGACGAGGGCGGCGGTATTCGCGTGCAGACGCTCATGGAGAGCGTTCCCGACAACGACGAGGACGCGCGGCAGATCCTGGTTCAGATCAGAGAGAACCCCATCCTGCGCGGCAAGCTCGCCTCCGACGACGGCAAGGCCATCGCCCTGTTCATCCCGCTGGAGAGCAAGGACGTCGCCATGGAGGTGGGGGAGCAGATCCAGTCCGTCATCGAGCAGGACCGCGGTGACGAGCAGTACTACCTGGCGGGGCTGCCGGTGGCGCAGGACACCTTTGGCGCGGCGATGTTCCAGCAGATGGCGGTGTCGGCGCCCATGGCCTTCCTGCTCATCTTCCTGCTGATGCTGTTCTTCTTCCGGCGCTGGAAGGTGGTGCTGGCGCCGATGATCCTCTCCATGATCACCGTGATATGGACCATGGGGCTGCTCATCGGGATGGGCTTCACCGTGCACATCATGAGCTCGATGATTCCCATCTTCCTGATACCGATTGCGGTGCTCAACAGCATCCACATTCTCAGCTCCGTACACGCCAACTACCACCAGAAGGCCGGCATGGAGGAGACGCTGTACCACTCCATGCGCGAGCTGTTCCTGCCCATGCTGTTCACCTCGCTCACCACCGTGGTGGGGTTTGCATCGCTCATCATGACGCCCATCCCGCCGGTGCAGGTGTTCGGCGCCTTCGTGGCCTTCGGCGTGTTCGTGGCCTGGTTGCTCTCGCTGCTGTTCATCCCGGCCTACGCCATGCTGATGCCGCCCTCCGTGCTGGAGAAGTTCGGAACCACCCACGAGGGCGAGGCCGCCCCGGAGACGTACCTGCACAAGATCCGTCACTTCGCGGTGCGCCGTCGCGCGCTGGTGGTGACCACGCTGAGCATCGTCATGGTCATCGCGGGCTACGGTGTCACCCGCATCGTGGTCAACGACAACCCGGTGAACTGGTTCAAGCCCGGCAGCCCGCTGCGCGTGGCCGACCAGGTGATGAACGAGCACCTGCCGGGCACGTACATCGCCTACGTCGAGCTGGCCGGCAGCGAAGACCAGGCCTTCCTGGAACCGGAGTGGATGGGTTGGGCGGAGCGGCTGCAGAACGAGATCGGCCGGCAGGACAACGTGGGTGCCGCCAGCTCGGTGGTGGACGTGCTCAAGAAGGTGCAGTACGAACTGCTCAACCGGGAACCGGGCAGCGCCACCCTCGCGGACTCGCGCGAGAAGATCGCGCAGTACCTGTTCCTGTATGAAATGAGCGGTGGCTCGCCCGACGACCTGTTCAAGTTCATCACCCCGGGCCAGGATCGCATCAACATCTGGGTGCAGATGCGCAAGGGCGACAACCAGCAGGTGCGCGCGGTGGTGGACGGCGTCAACGCCTGGATCGCGCAGAATCCGCCGCCCGCCGGACTCGAGGTGCAGTGGGCCGGGCTGAGCTACATCAACGTCAAATGGCAGCAGCTCATGGTGAGCGGCATGGGCAAGGCGCTGGCGGGGTCGTGGGTGGTGGTGCTCATCATGATGGTCATCCTGTTCCGCAGCCTGCGCATGGGTCTCCTGGCCATGGTTCCGCTGACCGCCACCATCGTCATTACCTACGGCTGGGTGGGGCTCACCGGCCGCAACTACGACATGCCCATCGCGGTGCTCAGCAGCCTTTCGCTGGGGCTGTCGGTGGACTTCGCCATCCACTTCCTGCAGCGCACGCGCGACATCCACCGGCACCACAACGGCAACTTCAACGCCACCATGAACACGTTCTTCCACGAGCCGGCGCAGGCGCTGGCGCGCAACATCGTGGTGATCGCGCTGGGCTTCGTGCCCATGTTCTTCGCCACACTGGTGCCCTATGTGACCGTGGGCGCGTTCTTCTTCGCCATCATGCTGATCAGCGGTGGAGCCACCTTCCTGATCATGCCGGCGGTGCTCTCATATTTCCCCGCGCGCGTGATCTCGGGCTACCGGCATCACCCCGCGGGCACGGGTTCACTCAACGAGGCGGCTGCGGCCGCGAGGAGGTAATCGTCATCATGAAGAAACTCATTCTCCCGGTATTGCTCGTGGCCGCGCTGGCGGCCTGGTGGCCCGCGCCGCTGCGCGCGCAGGCTCCCGACGCCGAGGCGCTCATGAAGGAAGCGCACCTCAACATGTACTACGCGGGCGACGACGGTTCGGCGCGGGTCAAGATGACCATCACCGACAAGAACGGCAAGACGCGCGAACGCGACTTCACCATTTTGCGCAAGGACTTTGCCGAGGGCGGCGAGCAGCGCTACTACGTGTACTTCTACGAGCCCAACGACGTGCGGCGCACCACCTTCATGGCGTGGAAGAACCCCGACGGCGACGACGCGCGTTGGATTTACGTGCCCTCGCTGGATCTGGTGAAGCCGCTCTCCGCCAACGACAAGAAGAGCAGCTTCGTGGGCAGCGACTTCGCCTACGAGGACGTGTCCGGGCGCCACTGGAGCGACGACTCGCACACGTTCCTGCGCGAGGAGGAGAAGGGCGGCTACCAGACGTGGGCGATCGAGAGCACGCCGAAGAGCGGCGACTACTTTGCCAAGAAGACCACCTGGATCGACAAAGATGTCAGGCTGGTGGTGCGCGAGGAGTACTTTGACAACAAGGGTGAGCTGCTGAAGGTGTTCGAAGTGCTCAAAATCGAAACCGTCGACGGGTTTGCGACCGCCCTGGAGCGCCGCATGACCACGCCGCGCAAGAACAACAACACGCTCATCGTCTTCGACAGCATCGATTACAACCAGGGGATCTCCGCGGACATCTTCAGCGAGCGGTATCTAAAGAGCCCGCCGCGCGAGTACATCGCCCAGTAGGCGCACACATCAATCAGGAAGGCATCATCATCATGCACAGACATTGGATTCTGGTGACGGTGGCGGCGCTTCTGATCGGGGTTGCAGTGCCGGCGGCCGCCCAGTTCGAGCTGCACGGGTTCATGGAAGCTGCGGGCGGGGTGCGCCTGCAGCAGGTGGGCCCGCCGCCCGCATCGTGGGGCAGCCCCGGCGTGCTGCCGCCGGTGTGGAGCGGGGGACAGGACTACACGCTGCGCGAGGCGCGCCTGCAGCTCAAGAGCGACTTCTACGGCAGCAACGCCGAGGCGCACTTCGTGGC
>Ga0224510_10000554_pt1 | contig 28010 bp, 31 predicted proteins | sample SF_May12_sed_USG_FD_170161 | JGI IMG/M metagenome (GOLD analysis project Ga0224510, IMG submission 170161) | Sediment microbial communities from San Francisco Bay, California, United States - SF_May12_sed_USGS_4_1 | ecosystem: Environmental > Aquatic > Marine > Sediment | place: USA: California... | reverse complement strand
CGCATTACGGTCGAGGACGCGATCCGGATTTACAATCCGGAATTCGACATGTCGAAAATCCGTGACCGGGATTATCTCGTCGAGTATTGCAAGAAGCTCGGCATTGCCGTGCACGATAACTACGGCGAAGGCAAGTTGCAGATTGAGATATTCGACGCGACAGGCGAAGAACATCTGCGCGAGCCGACTTTCGTGACGCATTACCCGACCGAAGTGTCGCCGCTGTCGCGCAAGAACGACGACGATCCGTTCGTTTCCGATCGTTTTGAATTCTTCATCGCAGGCCGTGAAATCGCGAACGGATTTTCAGAGCTCAACGATCCCGAGGATCAGGCCGAACGTTTTCGTGCCCAGGTCGAGAACAAGGCTGCCGGCGACGATGAAGCCATGGCCTACGATCACGATTACATCCGTGCACTCGAATTCGGCATGCCGCCGACCGCCGGCATCGGTATCGGGATTGATCGACTGGTGATGCTGTTGACAGACTCGGCTTCCATTCGTGATGTCCTGCTGTTTCCGCACATGCGTCCCGAGGTGTTCGACTAAGCGGAATGCCTCATCGCAATGGCAGTCAGCCATAACGTATAGTTGCGTCATTCGATGTCCTACACTGATGCCATATGTTGAAAAAATACCTTGATGCTGCAATTCAGGAGGCCAGAAAGGGCTTGGGTAGCGGCGGGATCCCAATAGGCTCAATCATGGTGATCGATGACGAGATTGTCGGCCGGGGGCACAACCGAAGGGTGCAGCAGGGCAGTCCGATACTTCACGCAGAAATGGATTGCTTCGAAAATGCAGGAAGGATGAGTGCCGGCGACTACCAGCGCGCAGTTTTGTACTCGACATTGTCGCCCTGCGACATGTGCAGCGGCGCAATATTGCTTTACAAGATTCCGCACGTCGTCATCGGTGAGAACCGGACGTTTCAGGGGCCTGAAGCTTATTTACGCGCTCGTGGCGTCGAGTTGGAGATCGTCGACGATGCAGAGTGCTTCGAACTGATGCAAAAGTTTATTCGGGACAACGATTCTTTATGGAACGAAGATATTGGCGAGTGAGCAATGTTGCAACGAGCCATTGAAGCCGCCGCCGCAAGCCTGGATTCGCCAGTTTGCTAATGGTTCGAATCCGGTGTCATGTACGGCAGAGGAATAGCGGTTAACCGCGCATCGCCGATGCGCAGGGCCTCGTTCCACTTATCCGCAGGTACGACCGCCAGCAAATTGTTGCCAGCAACGTTGAGGACATCGCCAATATCGCGGCCTTCCAGCGTGACCTTGTCGCCAGCGTTGACCGGCAGGGTACTTTCAAATCTGAGCGTACGACGCTTGGTGGCGCCCTTGTAATGGGTTCGCGCAACGATTTCCTGCCCCGTGTAGCAGCCTTTGTCGAAACTGATCGCGTCGAGCAGGTCAAGATTCAGCATGTGCGGCGTAAATTGTTCAAGCTGCCCGGCACCGATGAAGGGATAGCCGTGTTCGACGAGGAAATCCGCGCCAACCGTCGTCCCTTCATCAACAATCGCGAGCTCGACTTTCGAGCGGAACCGGTAGGTCGTGAGCCGGGAAACGATGTCATTCGCGGTTTCCCTGGGCGCTGACAGGGCAAATCCACCGTCGATCGGGCGCACGGTGCCAAACCAGATGACACGGCCTTTCGCGTTACACCACGCGGCCAGGATCTCGGCTTCCGTATCCAAACGCTTGAGGTCATTGGTCAACTGTCCTTGCAGGAAAGCCTGCGCGTCGGGCCCGGTAACCTCGATAGTGCAAATTGCGTGCATAATTCTCTGCCTCGTTAGCGGTACTGCAGCCCCCCGGTGCCTCTGGCATACTCTTGCCATGAGCAGCGACGACCCCAAAAATAAGGCTGAAACGGAAGCGACCGACGCGAATAATAACCCGCCGGCCGAGAAGCTGCCGCCAAAAGAGATCGGAGGCCGAGGTGGCCTGGATCCCACCCGCTATGGCGACTGGGAAAAAGCAGGACGCTGTGTCGATTTTTGAGGATAATGCCGCCTACTTTACGGCAAGCACATACAACCAGAAGAGATTCCATGAGCAATAACGACAGGCCACTGTCGCCGCACCTTTCGATTTATCGTTGGCCCATCACCATGACGCTTTCGATCCTGCACCGGGCGACGGGTCTGGCGCTGAGCGTTGGGCTAATCGTGCTGGTTGCATGGCTGTTCAGCGCTGCGTCGGATGACGCATCCTACTCGCTGATTCTTGCTGCTCTTGATTCCGTGCCGGGCCGCGTGTGCCTGATCGGTTGGAGTTTTGCATTCTTTTTTCATTTGTCGAACGGCATACGGCACCTGGTCTGGGATGCCGGCTTTGGTTTTGAGAAGCACCAGGCGAATGCATCAGCCTGGTTTGTCCTCGTCCTCGCGCTGATACTGACAACGGCCTTCTGGGTGCTGCGACCATGAGTCTTCGTAGTCCGTTGGGCAAGGTACTCGGGCACGGCAGTGCCAAGGACGGGACAGGTCATTTTTTTGGGCAGCGTGTCTCAGGTCTGGCGCTCGCGTTGTTGGGAAGCTGTTTCATGGTGTGCCTGTTCGTCAGCACGGACTTCAGTCGGGCCGCGGTGTCGGCTGAAATTGGCCAGCCGATTAACGGTGTCATGTTGTTGTTGCTATCACTAACACTGGCCTGGCATTCCTACCTCGGCGTTCAGGTGGTCATTGAAGACTACATGCACGGCGCGGGCAGCAAACTCGCTGCATTATTAATTTCGCGCTTCGTGCACACCCTGCTCGCGGTCGCAGCGGTATACGCAATATTGAAAATTGGATTTGGCGCATGAGCGACTACGAATTTATTGATCACAGTTATGACGTGGTCGTCATCGGCGCTGGCGGCGCAGGCCTGCGTGCGACCTTCGGGCTTGCAGAGGCCGGGTTCAAGACGGCCTGCGTGACCAAGGTGTTCCCAACGCGCAGCCATACCGTTGCTGCCCAGGGCGGCATCAGCGCTGCATTGGGCAATATGGGTGAAGACGACTGGCGCTGGCACATGTACGACACGGTTAAAGGTTCCGACTGGCTCGGTGACCAGGACGCCATCGAATACATGTGCAAGGAAGCGCCTGACGCCGTCATTGAGCTGGAGCACTACGGGGTGCCTTTTTCCCGCACCGAAGAAGGCAAGATTTACCAGCGTCCGTTCGGCGGCATGACAACGCGCTACGGTGAAGGCACAGCGCAGCGCACTTGCGCGGCGGCGGATCGCACCGGACACGCGATGTTGCACACGCTGTATCAGCAGTCGCTAAAACACGATGCCGAATTCTTCATCGAATACTTTGCTGTCGACCTGATCATGGAAGACGGTGTTTGCCGCGGCGCTGTCGCGATCGATCTGGCCACGGGTCGGCTACATCGCTTCCGATCTCACCAGGTAATACTGGCAACGGGCGGTTACGGTCGTGCGTATTTCTCCTGCACCTCTGCACATACCTGCACGGGTGACGGAAGCGCCATGGTGTTACGAGCGGGTCTTCCGGTGCAGGACATGGAGTTCGTGCAATTTCACCCGACCGGAATATATGGCGCCGGATGTTTAATCACAGAGGGCGTGCGTGGCGAGGGCGGCTACCTGACCAATGCGGACGGCGAACGCTTTATGGAACGTTACGCTCCGAACGCCAAAGACCTGGCCTCGCGTGATGTCGTCAGCCGGTCAATGACCATCGAGATCAACGAAGGTCGCGGTGTGGGTCCCGACTCCGACCACATCCACCTGCACCTTGAACACCTGGGGCCGGAGGTCATCGAAGAGCGACTGCCTGGCATCGCCGAATCGGCCCGGATCTTCGCGGGCGTGGACGTCACCAAAGAACCGATTCCCGTATTGCCGACGGTGCATTACAACATGGGCGGTATCCCGGCGAACTTTAATGGCCAGGTCGTCACCAAAAAGGGCTCTGACCCCGAGGTGGTCGTGCAGGGCCTGATGGCGGTCGGCGAAGCGGCTTGTGTTTCGGTGCACGGTGCGAACCGCCTGGGATCGAACTCCTTGCTGGATCTGGTTGTTTTCGGTCGTGCTGCGGCGCATTTCTGTGCCGCGACCATGACACCCGGGGCGCGCCACAAGGCGCTGGCTGCCGATGCGGGACAGGACAGCGTCGCCAGAATCGACAAGCTCCGTAACGCGGACGGCAGTCGCCCAACGGCGGAGATCCGGCTGCAAATGCAAAAAGTCATGCAGGGTCATGCCGCCGTGTTCCGTACCGGCAAGACGCTCGACAAGGGCGTGCAGTTGTTGCGCGAAACTTTCGCAAGCTTCAGTGATGTCGGCGTGACGGATCGTTCCATGATCTGGAATACCGATCTCGTGGAAACGATGGAGCTCGAAAATTTGCTGCTGAACGCGGCAGCGACGATCGAGTCGGCAGCGAACCGGCTGGAGAGCCGCGGTGCACATGCGCGCGAGGATTATCCGGACAGAGACGACGAGAACTGGATGAAACACACACTGACCTGGGTCGACGCCAGCGGCACAGTCAGTTTTGACTATCGTCCGGTGCATCAACATACGCTGACAGACGAAGTCGACTACGTCGCACCGAAAGCACGCGTGTACTAGGGCAAAGGTAGAATATTAAAAGTGGCTGAATTCAGACTCCCAAAGAACTCGCGGATCACCCGGGGCAAGCATTTTCCGGCGGACAGTGGCGCCAGCAACATTCGAAAGTTTGCCGTGTATCGCTACGATCCCGCCAGCGGCGAGAATCCGCGTGTCGATACCTACGACGTGGACATGGATACCTGCGGACCGATGGTTCTTGACGCGCTGATCAAGATCAAGAATGAAATTGACCCGACGTTGACGTTTCGCCGTTCCTGCCGGGAAGGAATTTGCGGTTCCTGTGCGATGAATATCGACGGCGGCAATACGCTCGCCTGCACGCGCGCCAATGATGAAGTAGAGGGCGATGTGAAAATCTATCCCTTGCCGCACATGCCCGTCGTCAAGGACCTGGTTACGGACCTCACCAATTTTTACGCACAGTACGCGTCGATCAAACCCTGGTTGCAGTCGCGCACGCCGCCGCCGCCGGACCAGGAGCGGCTGCAAAGCAAGGCAGACCAGGAGCTCATCAACGAGCCGGCCGCGTGCATATTGTGCGCCTGCTGTTCAACCAGCTGCCCGAGCTACTGGTGGAACAGCGATCGCTACCTCGGCCCGGCTGCGTTGCTGGCGTCCTACCGGTGGCTGGTCGACAGCCGCGACGACGCCACCGGCGAGCGGCTCGATGAGCTGGAAGACCCGTTCCGGCTGTATCGTTGTCACACGATCATGAATTGCACGCAGACTTGTCCGAAAGGCCTGAATCCCGCGAAAGCGATCGCCGAGACCAAGAAGATGATGGTCGAGCGCAAGTTCTAGTCAAGCTTTGCCTGGCGAACGAGGGATGATTCATGAGTGAGGAATCGAGACTTCGTTGGCAGTGTCGACGCGGCATGCGAGAACTCGACGAATTACTGCTCCGCTATCTCGAAAAGCGCTATCCAGAGGCCGATGTCGATGAAAAGGCCGCATTTCGGGGAGTTTTGACGCTGTCAGATCCGGAGCTGAATGCCTATCTCTTGCAGCGGCAAAAGCCCGATTCGGAGCCATTCGCCAATGTCATCAAGCACATACTTCGCCAGCCTCACGCCTGATCCCTGGCTACGGATTGTCGTCCTGAGTTCGGGTCGCCTGCTGGTTGCCGCCGGTATCGTGATGATTCTGACCCTGGATGCAAGCGCCGCCCTGCGCGGTGCAGGTTGTCTTGCATGGCTGGGACTGGGTTGCTTCGAGCTCCGCCAGGCGGACCGGGGATTCCAGTACTGCAAGGCGCTGCGCGTCCGGCCGGACGGCGACATCGAGCTGCAAAACCCCGACCTGGAATGGGAGCCGGCAACCCTGCAAAGCGGCAGTGTCCTGATTGGGCACTATGCCTGGTTACGGGTGCGGACGGGCGGCGGCAGGCAATGCGCCGAATTCCTGCGCGGAGACGCCCGGGCCAGCCCCGACTGGCGCCGCCTCAGGGTGATCTGGCGACACATTGGTGGCTAGCCATGGAGCTGCTAACATGCTGGTGTGGTTAGAAAAACGACAATTCAGGCAGGGTAGGGCCGTTGTGGGTCGGTTGCCCATTGACGCGCTGGTTCGAGCACAGGGAACGGTGTCACAGAATTAAGATGAATAAGGCCCAAATTCGAGAACTATTCGCTCGTCCGCCGGTCTATCCCGGTGTCGCTTGCTTGTACGGAATTCAGTTGGATCGATACCCCCTGGGGCGCCCCTGACATGTCCAATCAGGCATCCGACCAGAAACTGGTCGAGCGGGTCCAGAAAGGCGACAAGGGCGCGTTCGATTTGCTGGTGCTGAAGTACCAGCACAAGATCGTCAACCTGGTGATGCGGTATGTGCGGGATCCTGAGCTGGCACTGGATATCTCTCAGGAGGCATTTATCAAGGCTTATCGGGCGTTGCCCCGGTTTCGTGGTGATAGTGCTTTTTACACATGGATGTATCGAATCGCCGTGAATACGGCGAAGAATTACCTCGCAGCGCAACGAAGGCGACCGATGGATGTAGAGATTGATTCGCAGGACCCGGAGCATTTCGACCTGCACACCAATCTCAGGGAAACGGATACGCCCGAAGGGGTGACCTTAAGCAACGAACTCAAGGAGACGGTTGAGCGGGCGATTGCGGCACTGCCGGAGGATTTGAGAACGGCAATAGTGTTGCGGGAGCTGGAAGGTATGAGTTATGAGGAGATCGCACAAACCATGGAGTGCCCGGTTGGCACTGTGCGATCAAGAATTTTCAGGGCGCGTGACGCGATCGGCAAAAAGGTCGGGTCACTGATACGTTGAGGGGGCCGCGGGCCTCGTGCAGGGTGAAGTATGAATGATGCAATAAGAATGCAACTGTCTGCGTTTGTTGATGGCGAATTGCCGGAGAATGAGGCGGAGCTGTTGTTACGCCGAATGAGCCAGGATGCGGAGCTGCGACGTGACGTTGCCGAGTACATGGCTATCGGTCGATTGATTCGAAACGAGGCCGGACTCGCAGGTGCGGATCGCTTGCACGAACGTGTCGCTGCCGAGATCGATCAACGCCCGGTCGATACCAATATCCTGAAAGGCGTCGTACGCGCATCGTGGGCGATGCGCCCGTTGGTCGGAGCCGCAATTGCGGCGACAGTTGCACTGATCGCTATCGTGGCCCTGCAGAACACCGGGCTCGACGAGTCGCCGGAAGTTCCTCCCGTACCGTTCGCGAATGAGAGCGTCCCGCAACTCGACGCACAACAGGAGCGCCAGCGGCAGTACTTCCTCAACCACGTGGAAACGTCTTCCGAACACGGCGCAAACGGATTGAGCTCACAGGTCGTAACACTGCGTTTCAGCGAGGACCTGGTGGAGCTCCCGGACCCGGATTTAGCTCTTGAGCCCGTCGATCCCGACGTCGCGGTCGAGAGCAACGACACGACGACACCCCGGCCATAATGAGCGTATCTCCCTCCGGCGTCGCAATACGCCTGCTGGCAGTTTTGTGTCTTTTTGCTGGTGCGAATCCGGCTCTTGCCGAAGTGCAACCGCAGCATTGGTTGGATCGAATGGCCGTGGCAGTGCAGTCGACCAGCTATGAAGGCACGGTAATTCGTATCAAAGACGGTTCTGCAGAAGCACTCAAAATTGTGCATACCGTCAAAGATGGCGTTATCCGCGAAAAAGTCGTGGCCCAGGAAGGCGATGGTCTCGAGATTATTCGCATCGGCAATGAAGTGCATTGCATTTTGCCGGATCGAAAATCGGTGCTGGTTGAAGAGTGGAACAATCAATCAAGTTTATTTTCGACTCTGCCGAATAGCGATATCCGCTTCGGCAACGAGTACGACCTGGTATTCATGGGTGCAGAGCGGGTTGCCGGGCGGGAGGCGATCAGGATCGCCATTCGGCCCCATGATGCTTTTCGTTATGCGCACCAAATCTGGCTCGATACTGAAACCGGTTTTCCCCTGCAGACCCAGCTGATCAGTGAAGGTATCGCGATCGAGCAGGTCAAGTTCGCCGAAATCGCACTCAACCATGAGATACACGCCAGCGCGCTTGAGCCGTCTTACAGCACGAAAGACTTTACCTGGCTGCAGCAGACCTCGGGTCACGCCGGTACCAATATTGAGACGACTTGGGTCAGTGATGAGCTGCCAGCCGGTTTTAAGGCCGTGTCGACGCATGAAGAAATCATGTCGGGAACCGATGAAGTCGTAACGCATATCCTGTTCAGCGACGGTCTCGCGAATGTATCCGTGTTCATTGCGGCCAACAGCGGCGAGCTGGCGTCCGGACCTGCGCGCGTCGGTGGTTCGAACTCTTTCAGTGTTGAGCGGGGCGAGTTTGAAATTACGGCGATCGGAGAAGTACCCGCGATAACGGTGAAGCAAATCGCGACAACGATGCGGCCGCTCTGAGACAATGCCCGCGCTTCCATAAGGGCACTTTGTATCTGCACCTTCCTGTAAACTCCCACTATGCAAAATCCTGAAGGCAAGGTTGTGTCCGTTTCCGACGATGCGCTGGGCACAGTTGCGATCGTCGAAGTGACCGCAGAGATCGCCTGTGAGCGGTGCAGGTCCGGGAAGGGCTGTGGTGCCGGGTTACTCGGCAGGCAGGCGGCGGAGAAGCAGGTAAAGGCGAGGGTCGCATTTGACCTCGACATTCATCGCGGCGATCGAGTCACCGTGTCCCTGGAACCGCAGCACCTGTTACGGGCGGCTGGCATTGTTTACGGTTACCCTTTGCTGGGGGGGCTGCTGGCCGCTGTCATCGCGTTGTTCCTTGGCCTCGGCGACGTCATGGCGGCCCTTGTTGCATTAACCGGGCTGCTTGCAGGTATAGGGTTTGCCCGGATTCACGTTCAAAACAACCGCTGCCTGAAGCAGTTCACGCCGGTCGTAGTTTCACGGTTGTCCCGGGTAAGCGACTAAAATGTACGTCGTTCAATATTATTCGCGCCCGGGTTGCCACTTGTGCGAAGTCATGCTCGAAGAGCTGCTGCCCCTGATTCGCGGCCGCGCCAATATCGAGATTTGCGACATCGATTCGCGGCAGGAATGGCGCGAAAAATACGGCACCCGGATTCCGGTTATCGAATACGCCGACCAGCTGGTCAGTGGGTATCCACTGGACTACGGTGCGGTCCGCAGGTTCCTGGCCCGTTTGCCCGAAAATCTCGAATAACATGCGAGACTTGCGGGGCGAAATCGGTATACTTCGCCGCTGCGTTGGGCTGGCCAACGCACAGGCCGCGGCCAATTACTCCCAATTATGAAGCACATTCGCAACTTTTCGATCATCGCCCATATTGACCATGGCAAGTCGACCCTGGCTGACCGTTTCATCCAGCATTGCGGGGGATTAGCCGATCGCGAAATGGCGGAGCAGGTGCTTGACTCAATGGATATCGAGCGCGAGCGCGGCATAACGATCAAAGCACAGAGCGTGTCTTTGAAGTACCTCAGCAAGTCCGGCGAGGAATACGAGCTGAACTTCATCGATACCCCAGGACATGTCGATTTCTCCTACGAAGTGTCACGCTCGCTTGCCGCTTGTGAAGGGGCACTCCTCGTTGTGGATGCTGCACAGGGCGTCGAAGCGCAAAGCGTCGCCAACTGCATGACGGCCATCGATCAGGGACTGGAGGTCATGCCGGTCCTCAACAAGATCGATTTGCCAGCGGCTGAACCCGCTAAAGTCGTCGCCGAGATTGAAGACATCATCGGAATTGATGCGCAGAATGCAATTCATGTGAGTGCGAAGACGGGTCAGGGAGTACCGGAGCTTCTGGAACAGATCGTTGAGTTGATTCCGCCACCCGGCGGCGATCCTGACGGCCCACTACAAGCATTGATTATCGATTCCTGGTTCGATAATTACGTCGGTGTCGTATCCCTCGTGCGAGTGATGAACGGCAGTCTGGCCAAACGCAGCAAGTTCACGGTGATGTCGACGGGCATCAGTTATGCAGCCGACAGGGTCGGTGTATTTACACCAAAGATGGAGGACCGTGACTGTCTGCACACAGGAGAAGTAGGCTACGTCATCGCTGCCATCAAGGACATTTTCGGTGCACCGGTTGGCGACACGCTGACTTCGACGCATCGTCCTTGCGAGAAACCACTGCCCGGGTTCAAGCAAGTGCAGCCACGGGTCTTCGCGGGTCTGTTTCCAATCAGCTCGGACGATTACGAAGGCTTTCGTGAAGCTTTACAGAAGCTGCGCCTCAACGATGCGGCTTTGCATTTCGAGCCCGAGTCTTCAGCAGCGCTGGGGTTCGGTTTTCGCTGTGGATTCCTGGGCATGCTGCACATGGAGATCGTGCAGGAACGTATAGAACGCGAATATGACATCGATCTGATCACGACGGCACCAACGGTCGTATTCGAGGTCGTAAAGAAAAACGGCGAGGTTCTGCATGTTGATAACCCGTCAAAGTTGCCACCGCCAAACGACATTCTTGAACTCCGCGAACCGATCATTGCGGCCAATATCCTGGTACCCGAAAAATATCTCGGCGCGGTAATCAAGCTGTGCATCGACAAGCGTGGTGTGCAGAAGCAGATGCGTTACCTTGGTGGGCAGGTTTCGCTGGTGTATGAAATGCCACTGGCAGAGGTCGTACTGGATTTCTTTGACCGTCTGAAATCTGTCAGCCGTGGCTTTGCATCCTTTGATTACCACTTTGAGCGCTTCCAGGAGGCGCAGCTCGTAAGGCTTGATGTCCTGATTAACAAAGACCGCGTCGATGAGCTGTCGATCATCGTGCACCATGAAAACGTTAAGACGCGTGGTCGTGATCTCGTCGAAAAGATGCGTGAATTGATTCCCAGGCAGATGTTTGATGTAGCCATTCAAGCTGCCATTGGCAGCCAGATTATCGCTCGCAGCACAGTCAAGGCATTGCGCAAAAACGTTACGGCGAAGTGTTACGGCGGCGACGTTTCCCGGAAGCGCAAGCTGCTCGAAAAGCAAAAAGCTGGTAAGAAACGAATGAAACAGATAGGTTCGGTCGAAATTCCGCAGGAAGCGTTTCTTGCTGTTTTGCGGGTTGAAAAGTGAGGACGCATTTTGAGTCTTAATCTAGCCCTTATTCTTGTTGTCCTGACGCTAGTATCCGGAGTGGTGGTCGCGTTAGACAAGCTGGTGTGGAAAACAGCGGATCAGGACAGCCGAACTGCGCCGAGCGGCATTCGAACACTGGTCGAATACTCGCGGTCGTTCTTCCCAGTGTTGGTTTTCGTGTTGGTTATCCGCTCATTTGTTTTCGAGCCATTCAGAATTCCGTCCGGCTCTATGAAACCGACGCTGGTTGAGGGCGATTTTATTTTCGTCAAAAAATACAGTTACGGCTTGCGCCTGCCTGTGACCGAGACGAAGATTCTGGAGACCGGCCAGCCGAAGCGCGGTGATGTGATCGTCTTTCGATTACCTTCAGATCCAAGTATTAATTACATCAAGAGAGTCATTGGCCTCCCTGGCGACGAAGTTTCGCTGGAGCGCCAGCGCCTCACGATTAATGGCGTGACGATGGATCTTGATGCCAACGGCGAGACTTTTGATAACGCGCCGGTCTATGAAGAGAATCTCGACGGCAGGGTTCACCAAACCCTGATACACGACCCGGGTCACTCAAAACGTGATGGCTTGTACGTCATTCCCGAAGGCCAGTACTTCGTCATGGGCGACAACCGCGATCAAAGCAAGGACAGCCGCTACATCGGCGCCATACCCGAAACATACCTCGTTGGGCAGGCGGTACGTGTCTGGATGCACTTTGTCCCGGGCGAGATGCCGGCCTGGGGCAGGATTGGCATGAAAATCGAATAATGTGGTGCCAGTCACTGATTTCGTCGCTAGAATCGAGCTACGCTGCCACGATATTGTTAAATACTGCGCGTTAAGTCGGAGATATCAGCATGTACGCCGAACGGTACACACATTCCCCTGCAAGGCTGTGTTCAAAACACCGCCAGGGCGGTATGACAACTCTTGGGTTGATTATCCTTGTTAGTTTTCTTGGTATTTTCGCCTTTGCCGGAATTCGACTGACGCCGGTCTACCTGAATTATTTCAAGGTGAACGGAGTTATAACCGGCGTGCACAAGGAATTTGATGGTAACAACGCGACGAGTTCGGCAGTGCGCATGTCTATAGCGCGGCGATTTGACATCGAAAGTGTTGATCAAATCACGGCCCGGGACGTCAAGGTCACCAAGGTCGATGGCGGCCTCGAAGTCGTCGCGGCCTATTCGCACAAGGCGCCATTTATCGCGAATATCAATTTTCTTGTGGATTTCGACAAGCGGGTAGTGATTCGCCGATAATCCACCGGGGTGAGCGATCCCGGTAACAAAAGAGCGATTTCATTGAACAAAGCCGAGAGCTGGCTGGAAAAAGCGCTGAACTATCGGTTTCAGAATGCTGAGCTGTTTCAGCAAGCGCTAAGCCATCGAAGTGCGACCCGTCGCAATAATGAACGACTTGAGTTCCTCGGCGACGCGGTACTTGATTTCGTCGTGTCCGGCGCTGTTTACCAGGCCTGTCCGGGTGCGGCTGAGGGCGACCTGAGTAAGCTTCGCGCGCTACTGGTCAGAGATACCAGCCTTGCGGAGCTCGCAAACGAAATCGGTTTGGGTGAGCACCTGATACTCGGCAGTGGCGAGCAAAAAACCGGTGGCCATCGGCGCGAGTCGATACTGGCAGACGCTCTCGAGGCAATCTTCGGAGCCATATTCCTGGACAGTGGCTACGATGCCGCAAAAAAAGTGATCGACCGACTCTACGGCCAGCGCTATAGCAATCTCCCCGACATTACGGAGCTCAGGGATCCAAAGACACGTCTGCAGGAATGGCTACAAGGACGAAAGATGGAATTGCCCGGTTACGAACTGGTCGAGGTATCCGGCGAAGACCACAAGCAGCGCTTCGCCGTGACTTGTACTGTGGCTGAGATATCGGCCATCACGAGTGGGGAATCGACCACGCGCCGCAAGGCCGAACAAAAGGCCGCCAGGAAAATGCTTGAGATACTTGCGGAGAAAGGGCGATGAATCCGGGCTATCGCTGCGGGCTGGTTGCCGTTATCGGTCGCCCGAATGTTGGCAAGTCGACATTGATAAACTCGCTCATGGGCCGCAAGGTCAGTATCGTCACGGCAAAGCCGCAAACCACACGACATCGAATACTGGCGGTCCATACCGCCGAAACACAGCAGATCATCTTTGTCGACACACCGGGACTGCATCGAAAATCCGGCAAGGCAATGAATCGCCTCATGAATCGCACGGCGGCCAATGCCCTGGCTGACGCCGACCTCGTTTTGTTCGTCAGCGACGCCACGCGCTGGACGGAGGAAGACGACGACGTACTCGAACGATTGGCGTCAGTACGATCGCCTGTCATCGCGTTGCTCAACAAGGTCGACAAGGTACATCCGAAAGAGAAATTGCTTGAGACCCTAGGCTCGTTATCGTCCCGTTTCAAGTTCGCAGAAGTCGTACCGATATCTGCGATCAAGCACGACAACCTGGCGCTCCTGATGGATATGATCCCGAACTATCTGCCGGAGTCACCGCCCTTATTTCCTGAAGACATGTACACGGATCGGAACGAGCAGTTTCATGTCGCGGAGATTATTCGCGAAAAGCTGACTCTGCAGTTGCACCAGGAAATGCCTTACGGGCTGACCGTTCAGGTAGAACGCCTCGTGAGGGAAGAGAGAGGGATCGCCATTAGCGCCATCATCTGGGTAGAGCGAGACAGCCAGAAGGGAATCGCGATCGGCAAGAATGGCAGCGTCCTGAAGAAAGTCGGCCGGGCGGCGCGTCTCGATATCGCGAAACTGCTGGGCCAGCCCGTACACCTGGAATTGTTCGTCAAGGTTAAATCGAACTGGGCGGACAACGAAAAAGACCTGATTAACCTGGGCTATGAAGCTCCCTAGACCCGCCCGGCAGTCATGAGTTCCGAGCGGCGCGTACAGCAGCAACCGGGCTACATCCTGCATCATCGCCCGTTTCGCGACTCGAGCCAGATTCTCGATATTGTCACGCGCGACTACGGAAAAGTCGCGCTGGTGGCCAGAGGCAGTCGTGGCGCCAGGTCCAGGCTGGCCGGCATATTGCGTCCCTTCCTGCCGCTGCGGCTGTCCTGGGTTGCGAAGTCGGATCTGGGTACCTTGACCGGTGCCGAGGCTTCCGGGCCGCCGGCCGGCATGGTCGGTGACGCCATGTTGTCCGCCTATTACGTTAATGAGCTGCTGCTGCACTTCCTGCATCGCTACGACCCGCAACCCGAGATCTTCAGACTGTACGAGGAGGTGCTGCACGGCCTTGTTGGTTCGCCCAGTGTTGCGGCCAGTCTGCGCTCGTTTGAACTCGAGTTCCTCAGCCTGCTCGGCTATGCGGTTAATCTGAATCACGAATTCGCCAGTCACGATCCGCTGGTCGATGAGCAAAACTACGAATACCGCATGGAGCAGGGCCCTGTCCGTGTTGATCGAGCGGAAGGCGCACTGGTATTCCCGGGCAGTGTATTGTCGGGTGTCAATGAGCAGCGCTTTGAAGACCCGGATGTACTGCGCGCGGCGAGCCGGCTGCTGAGGGAAATCATCGGTTTTCACCTCGGCGGCAAGGAACTGAAGAGCCGCAAGGTGCTGATGGAAGTGCATCGGGGTAGAATCGCCGCTCGCAAAGAGAAGGAATCCGGGCAGTGAAGACGAACAAGCCGCTGGCATCGTTGTTATTGGGCGTGAACATAGACCATGTCGCCACCTTGCGGCAGGTGAGGGGTACGAGTTATCCGCGCCCCGCGGACGCGGTATCCATGGCGGAGCGGGCGGGTGCCGATAGCATTACCGTGCATCTGCGCGAGGATCGTCGCCACATCCAGGATGCGGATCTTTTTGCGATCAACAAGGTCATGCGCACCCATATGAATCTCGAAATCGCGGTTAGTGACGAAATGCTCGAGATCGCGTTTCAGGTCAAACCCCGGGATGTTTGCCTGGTGCCGGAAAAACGTGCCGAGCTGACGACGGAAGGTGGTCTGGATGTCAAAGCGCAGCTGGACAAAGTGCGGTCGGCTTGTCGACGTTTGACGAAGAACAAAATTCGCGCGTCGTTGTTCATTGATCCGGACTTCGAGCAACTGGACGCAGCGGTGGCCGCCGGTGCTCCCGTCGTTGAGTTACATACCGGCGCTTATGCGGAGGCCAGCGGAGATGCAGAGGCCGCGGAGTTACAGCGCATCGTCGCCGCGGCAAAGTACGGCGAAAGTCTCGGGCTTGTAGTCAATGCGGGTCACGGACTTCATTACCGCAATGTTTCAGCCATTGCGGCGATACCGGAAATCGTCGAACTCAATATTGGACATGCCATTATCGCGCGAGCCGTATTTGACGGACTGTTCGATGCGGTCAGTGAAATGAAGCGCCTGATGGATGCGGCGCGCCAGGGACAGCAAACGGCCTTGCACTCATGATTTACGGAATCGGGACCGACATAGTCGAAATGTCGCGCATGGAAGCGACGTGGGCGCGATTTGGTGAACACTTTGCACGCCGCATATTGATGGATGAGGAAATGGAACTGTTTCTTCGCACCCGGCAACCCGCCCGTTTCCTCGCGATGCGATTTGCCGGTAAGGAAGCGACTGTCAAAGCAATGGGTACGGGATTTGCGCATGGCGTCTGGCTGCGCGACGTCGGTATAACAAACAGTCCGTGGGGCAGGCCGCTGGTCATCTGGTCCGAGCGCGGACAAAAGGTGTGTGATGAGCTCGGGATCGGCAAGGGCCACGTCAGCCTGACCGACGACGCGGGGCTGGTCATGGCGTTTGCAGTCGTCGAGACCGCGGACAACAACTAATCGTCGGGGATACGAAAGTGCATTGTTTTTCATTTGATATAGAAACCGTACCCGACGTCGAATTCGGTCGACGTTACTGGGATCTTGAGGGACTGTCCGATGCGGACGTTGCCACGGCAATGATGTTTCAGCGCCAGCAGCAGACCGGATCCGAATTTCTCCCCCTGCATCTGCAGCGTGTTGTGGCGATCTCTGTCACGTTTCGAACGGCTGACACCTTCAAGGTCTGGACGCTGGGTGACGAGGACGCGGACGAAGCGGAAATCGTGCGGCGCTTCTTCGACGGCATCGAAAAATACACGCCGGACCTGGTGTCATGGAATGGCAGCGGTTTTGATCTGCCAGTACTTCACTATCGGGCGATGAAACACAACATCCAGGCACCGCGCTACTGGGAAATGGGTGATCACGACCGGGACTTCAAGTGGAACAACTATATGAGTCGTTACCACTGGCGACACATTGATCTCATGGATGTACTGGCCGCATTTCAGCCGCGTGGACGAGTCAGTCTCGACCAGATGGCCGTCCTGCTGGGATATCCCGGCAAGCTGGGGATGAGCGGCGATAAAGTCTGGAATACCTTTCAGGCTGGTGGCATTCACGAAATTCGCAACTACTGCGAAACGGATGTGCTCAACACCTGGCTCTGCTTTCTGCGTTTTGAATTCATGCGTGGCAACCTTGATCAAGTGGGCCTTGATCGCGAATACGAACTCGTGCGAACCACATTGAAGAGTATGGATCAACCTCACCTGAATGAGTTTCTTGCGGCTTGGGCCGAGTAGCGCTTTCCTATGGGTAGAAAAAAACAACGAGCGCCGGAGACGGCGACGATAGAATCGGCCGCTCACGACGGCCGTGGCATCACAACCATCAATGGCAAGAAGGTGTTTGTCGCCGGCGCATTGCCGGGTGAAACGGTGGAGTTCATGCGCCGTAAAACCCACCGCAATTATGACGAAGCAGAGCTGCTGCAGGTTGAGGTTGCGTCGCAGGATCGTATCGACGCCCGATGCGCGGCCTTTGGACGCTGTGGCGGGTGTTCCCTGCAACATGTCGACGATGAGTATCAGCGCGCGATCAAGGAACAGGCGCTTAAGGATAATTTGCAGCGTATCGCCAAGGCAGAGCCCGAAACCTGGCTGGATGCGATGACCGGGCCAGTATGGTCGTATCGGCGACGAGCAAGGCTCGCGGTTAAAGATGTTCCGGGCAAAGGACGGGTACTGGTTGGATTTCGCGAGCGCCATGCGCCGTTCATCACCGACATGCATCGTTGCGAAGTGCTGGCCGAGCCGCTCGCGGGCTGGATGGACCCGCTTAGCGATTTGATCGCGACATTGTCCATTCGGGCGCGGCTGCCACAGATCGAACTGGCGGTTGCCGAAAACGCCACAGCGTTGGTGTTTCGAGTCCTCGATGCACCAAGTGACGCGGATCGGGAACGACTGATCGATTTCGGCGTGACAAACGATTGTCGGATTTACCTCCAGACGGGCGGCCTGGATACCGTAACGATGATCCACCCGGCGACTGCCGGTGAGTCGCTCTACTACACCTTGCCGGAATTCGACATCCGGATCGACTTTGAACCCGTCGATTTTGTGCAGGTTAACAGCGACATCAACCAGCGCATGGTGCATTTCGCGATTGAACAATTGCGACCGGGTCCGGATCACCGTGTGCTCGATCTTTTTTGCGGCATCGGCAACTTTTCCCTGCCACTGGCGCAACGATCGGGAACGGTTCTCGGCATTGAGGGTGACAAGAGCCTCGTGACGAGGGCAGCGGAAAACGCCAAAAAGAATGCACTCGACAATGTTGAATTTCGAGTCGCCGATCTCAGCCGGATTGAGGGCAGTGAATCCTGGCTGAGAGAAAGCTGGGATCGCGTACTGCTCGATCCCGCGCGCAGCGGCGCGGCAGAGGTTGTGGCGCTCATGAAGCGACTCAATCCCGAACGCATCGTCTACGTGTCCTGTCATCCGGGTACCCTGGCCCGCGACGCCGGAGTTCTGGTTCACGAGCACGGCTATATTCTCGAGTCTGCGGGAATCATCGATATGTTCCCGCACACGGCCCATGTAGAATCGATCGCCGTATTCCGACGAAAGTAAGCAGCAAAAGCGAGGCGCGACGGATGTCACTTGGACCCGTGATGCTTGATATAGAGGGACTCGCACTGAGTCCGGCGGACCGCGATCTATTGCGGGAACCGGCCGTGGGCGGCGTCATCCTGTTTTCGCGCAACTTCGAGTCGGTCGAACAGCTTACTGACCTGGTAGGCGATATCAGGGCCTTGCGCAGCCCGCCGTTAATAATCGCGGTAGACCACGAAGGTGGCAGGGTGCAGCGCTTTCGCAAGGGATTTACGGTTATGCCTCCGATGCGCGATATCGGCAGGGCGTTCGACAGGGATCGCGAATCGGGCCTCGGCCTTGCGCGTCAGGCGGGTTGGCTCATTGCTGCAGAACTTCGGGCCGTCGGCATCGACCTTTGCTTCGCGCCTTGCGTTGACCTGGACTGGGGTGTCAGCGAGATCATTGGCAATCGCTCCTTTCATCGCAAGCCGGACGCGGTTGCCGAACTGGCGGAGGCGTTTTCGAGAGGCTTGCGGAGCGCCGGAATGGCGGCTGTCGCGAAGCACTTCCCGGGACACGGTGCTGTACTTGCGGACTCACACCTGCGCCTGCCCGTCGACCGGCGGGAGTACGGACTGATCCTCGACGATATGCGACCCTACGAACGCATGATGAATACGGGTGTGGTCGCCGGCGTAATGCTGGCACACATCGTGTACCAGGAAGTTGACACGATGCCGGCAGGATTTTCGGAGTACTGGATTCAGCGGGAATTGCGCTCACGACTCGGTTTCGGTGGCGCCGTTTTTTGCGATGACCTGAGTATGAAGGCGACCAGCGACTATGGATCGATGCCGGAACGAGCGCGCCTCTCGTTGCGGGCGGGCTGCGACATGATTCTCGTGTGCAATGATCGCGACAAGGCGCATCGTGCCGTTAATGCATTGAACGACTACAGTAATCCCTTGTCACTTGTGCGACTCGCACGACTGCATGGCACAGGTCAGGTATTGCGCGAATCCTTGTTGCTGAGCGATGAATGGCGGCAAGCGAACCATGCATTCGAGAGTTGGAGCGAACGACCGGAGCTGCATCTGGATGCCTGACTTGGAACCCATAGACCGCGAGATTCTTGAACTGGTCATCGCGGCTACGACTGAAGCTCTGCTGCTGGTTCGCATCGATCAGCCGAACTGGCCTGTGGTGCTGGTGAACCGGGCATTTTCGACAATCACCGATGGCGAGGTGCTGCAGAAACCGTTCGCGGACGTAATCGAAGATATCGTGGGCCGCGAGCTCGCGATCGAAATCAGCGAGACGGTACGGGCCAGGGAGGAGGCCAGTTTTCCGGTAGAGTCGAATAGCCGTGAATACCTGCTGACCTTGCGGCCCCTGAGCTTGGCGAAGGACGACATGGCTCGCTACTGCGTCGCACACTGGCGCAGCGGAGCGTCGGCTGGAACGGTTGCAGGCGCGGACATGCACCATGCCTTGCTAAAGGCGAAGCGCCGGATACGTGATTTGTCGAGAGACGATCCTGTGACGGGCTTGCTGAACGGTCCGGCATTCACAGACATATTTGCTCACGACTGGGCGGTAGCGGAACGTGAGCAGGGGAAACTGTCGCTGGTGACTTTTACGCTGGACGACTTCGAGGCCTATCTTGAAGTCTTTGGCAGGCATGCTACGGATTCGTGTTTGCGTCGGGTAGGGCAGGCGATCCGGCGTTGCCTGCGCCGCGCGAGTGATGTCGTTGCACGCCCTGACGGCAAACGCTTTGTCGTGCTTTCTCATGCCTCGGACGAGGACGGTGTCCGCGAATTTGCAAGTCGAATATCCACGGCGGTACGCGAACTCGGCCTGCATCATCCGCGCTCAAGCGGGTCAAAATTCGTGACTGTATCCTACGTGGTCGCCGTGGCCGACGTGAGCAATGAAAAGCGCGACGCGAACAAATTCCTGAAAGACCTACTCGCCATCACCCAGTAGCTCAGTCTCACTGTAGGGACGGGCTTCGCTATCAGTCGCATCCTCCGCACGCGTGATTTTCGCGAGCACGCCAAACTTTGGATGATCGAAGTAGCGTAGATCGCCACTGCGAAAAATGCGATCTTCCACGATTCGGTAACGAACCGGGTAGCTTACGACCTGCGTGTCGTAGTACCCAACATCGTTGTCCGGCTTGCCAGGCGTTTCGGCAACGGGAGCATCCAGCTGAAGATTTAGCGCGAGGTGCAGGTAACGACTCAGATACAACGTGAGATCGCCTTCAAGGCCGGCGGGAGGCGTGACAAAGAAGCTCAACGGACGCGCCTCGGTTTCCTCTTCGGGGTAGGTCGATTGAGTCCAGCCAAAATGCAGCAATGGCCTGTAAGCGTCGAGTCGCTCGAGGCGATCTACGATGTTCTGCATCGTTAAATCCTCCTCGGCCAACATCGTGAGTTCGAATTTCTTCGTGGTGTCTTCGGCGATCACCTCCGGTTGCGGAACGAATTCCGGTGTGGATTCCAGGGTGACTGTGCTCTCGAGGCTTTCCTCGTCCAGCACTTCGACCGGTGGCGGCACATCGGGGAGGAATATCTCGGTTCCTGCCGATACATTTTGGTCATAGGAAAAGATAATCATTTCAACGGTATAGCGAGGAATTTCAGCGGCTTCCCCGGGTTCCAGGCCGTCCTGGGCGTAAGCGACTGCCGTCAGTAGCAGTAAGGCCCAAAGTGAAACGTGCTTTTTCATTCGGTGATTCGTCCTGTCAACTGTTTTGGCATGCAAGCTCGGAGAGCAGATTCTCGACCATCCGGAATCGTTGCTCGGTATCGCCAAGGTCGGCCGTAAACTGCAGACGATGCGAGCCCTGTAATCGGTATCGACGGCTGTCATTTTGCACTAATTGCACAAGCGCGACAGGATCAATATGGCTTTCGCCGGCAAAAACCAGGTAGCCGCCCTTGTCTGACGCGTCGATTTTCTCCACGCCGAGGCGTCGTGCCGATTTCTTGATGGCCGCAATGCGCAGGAAGTTCCTGGCTGCATCCGGCAACAGTCCGAAACGATCGATCAGCTCGACCTGCAGGTCGCGCAGCTCCTCGGCATTTTCGGTTGCCGAGATTTTTTTGTACAGCATCAACCGCAAGTGCACGTCGGGAACGTAATCGTCGGGCAGGAGGGCGGCTACGTGAAGATTGATATCGACCCCGGTATCGAATGGGGCCTCGAGATCGGGTTCCTCGCCGGCTTTCAGGGACGCCACGGCACGTCCGAGTAATTCCGTATACAGGGAAAAACCGATTTCCTGGATCTGACCGCTCTGTGTGTCGCCGAGCAGCTCCCCGGCGCCGCGGATCTCGAGATCATGCGTCGCGAGCGTGAAACCGGAGCCAAGGTCTTCGAGTGAGTCGATCGCTTCGAGTCGCTTCACGGCGTCCGCGGTCATGGTGGCCTTCGGCGGCGCGACAAGGTACGCGTAAGCACGGTGATGGGAGCGTCCAACCCGGCCACGCAGTTGGTGCAGCTGGGCCAGCCCGAATCGGTCTGCGCGATTGATGATGATGGTATTTGCTGTTGGCACGTCGAGCCCGCTTTCGACTATGGTCGTGCACAGCAACACATTGAAGCGACGATGATAGAAGTCGAGCATGACCTGCTCGAGATCCCGCTCAGGCATTTGTCCATGTCCGATGCGAATTTTTGCCTCCGGCACAAGCTTCTGCAATTGCTGCTCGATACGATTGATATCTTCGACCCGGTTGTGAATGAAATACACCTGGCCACCGCGTTTGATCTCGCGCAGGCAGGCTTCGCGTATAACGACGTCGTTCCATTCCGACACGAAGGTCTTCACCGCGAGTCTCTCAGCCGGTGGCGTCGTTATCAGGGACATTTCACGTATGCCGCCGAAAGCCATGTTCAACGTTCGCGGAATCGGCGTGGCCGTCAGCGTCAGGACATCGATATCGGTGCGTAGTGACTTGATCGCCTCCTTGTGGCGCACGCCGAAGCGGTGCTCCTCGTCGACGATGATGAGTCCGATGTCATGGAAGTCCTTAGTGTGGCCCAACAGGCGATGGGTGCCGATGACGACATCAACCGATCCGGACTGCATGCCCTTGACGATGTCCTTGACCTCTTTGGCGCTCTGGAACCTCGACAACACCTCGACCCGTACCGGCCAGTCTGCAAATCGATCGCGGAATGTCTGCCCGTGTTGCTGCGCAAGCAGTGTGGTTGGTACGAGTACGGCAACCTGCTTGCCGCCGTGAATCGCGGCGAACGTCGCACGCAATGCGACCTCGGTCTTGCCGAAACCGACGTCGCCACAAACGACGCGATCCATGGGGCGATCAGATGCAAGGTCTGCAAGTACATCGTCGATGGTATGCGCCTGGTCTTCGGTAAGTTCGAACGGAAATCCCGATTCGAATGAACGATATTCACTTTCGGGCCAGTGGAATCGATACCCCGGGCGCGCGGCACGACGCGCGTAAATATCGAGCAATTCCGCGGCGACATCGCGAATCTTCCTGATCGCTCGTTTGCGTGCCTTTTCCCACTGGTCGCTGCCCAGCCGGTGCAGTGGTGCATTTTCAGGCGACGCGCCGGTATATCTCGAAATCAGCTCCAGCGCGTGCACGGGAACGTACAGCTTGTCGCCATCGGCGTATTGCAGGTGCAGGAACTCTGCCTTGATGCCGCCGACTTCAAGGGTAATCAGTCCGAGATAGCGTCCAACGCCGTATTCCGCATGAACCACCGGCGAACCTTCGTCGAGATCGTTGAGCTGCCGAATGATGGATTCAGGGTCGCGGTCACTACGACGTTTGCGCCGCCGAGTCCGCGTGCGCTCACCGAAGAGCTGTTGCTCGCTGATGATCGCGATCCCGGCGGCGGGCAGCAGTACCCCGTTGTCGATGGGCGCGATCGTGACGCCGATGCGATGACCGTCCTCACGGAACTGGCGCCAGCCATCAACACGAGCCAGGTCAAGGCCGCGCCCCGACAGCAGGTCATGCAATTGCTCGCGGCGGCCGGGTGAATCGGCGCTGAATAGCACACGGCCCTCGAAGGTCTGCAGGAACTGTATGAGTGCTGCTGCCGCATCTTCGTAGCGGGCTTCGATCTTCATCGCCGGCGGCAGGCGTGTGTCGTAGTCAATGGCTTTGTCGCCCAGCGATTGTGCGGAATATCGAATGCACGAAAACGCTCCGAGTCGCGATGCAACTTTTTCCGGGCCGATGAAGGTTTCTTCAGGGCTCAGGACCGGACGCTCCGGGTCGAGACTGCATAGCGCGTATCGCTCGCGTGCTTCCGACCAGAATTGCTGCAAAACTGAATCCAGTGAATCCGGCGCGAGGACAACGCAGTTTGCCGGTAGATAATCCGCAAAAGACGCGGTGGTGTCGAAGAACAGCGGCAGGAAATACTCGATACCGCCATGCGCGATGCCGTCCGAAATCTCACGATAGACGCGCGAGGCGCCAGGCTGGCCCTCGAAGCGTTCGCGGTAACTGTGGCGAAAGCGCGCGATGGCGTCGACATCCAGCGGAACTTCTCGCGCCGGGAGAACGCGGATGCTGTCGACTTTTTCACCTGACAGCTGGGACTCCGGCGAGAAATAGCGCAGGGATTCGATTTCATCGTCAAAAAAATCGATGCGTATGGGTTCATCGCTGCCCATGGCAAAGATGTCGATCAGGGAACCCCTGACAGCGAATTCGCCATGTTCCGAGACTTGCGGGACACGCAAGTAACCCGCCTCAACCAGGGATCCCGTAAAAGCCTCCCGCGGCAGTTGTTGCCCGGTGTTGAGCGACAGGGAACGGGCGGCAACATAGTCGAGTGGCGGCAGGCGCTGCTGCAGGATACCGACGGTCGCGATGATGATGCTGCCAGTTGCCTGCGGCAGGGCGGAGAGTACGCGCAAGCGCTCCGAAATAATGTCCTGGTGGGGCGAAAAACTGTCCCACGGCAGGGTTTCCCATTCGACGAAATGCTCGACCGGAATCGCATTGCCGGTGAAAAAACGAATTTCGGCCTCAAGCTGGTCCGCGTGCCGCGGGTCTTCAGCCAGCAGCAGTAACGGGCGTCGGCTTTCGGCAACAAGTTGCTGTGCAAGTTCGGCGGCTGCCAGTGATGCACTGGCGCCGATCAGCCGACCCCAGGCGGAATCGTGGCCGGGCTGCGGTAGCGTCAGTTTACGGGATATGAGCAGAGGGTCGATCAAGGCGGAATTCGGTCGTTTCGGTTTTCGGGGACGCGATTATTACACAGTCAAAAAAAAACCCGGGTCGTTTCCGACCCGGGCCTTGTTATTGGAGCTGATCTTGAGGCTAGCGCTTCAGGACCGCGTGGATCACCCGGTCGTACTCGAAGAATACAACGAAATCGGCATACTCCCAGCGCGTGATCGGTGGATCGCCTACAGCGGCCTCGACTGCAACCGGGCTGCCATAACGGGACTCGACGCTCGCCTGGGTCATGCCGCGAGTCGGGCGACCGTTATCCGACCCTGCCGTCGCGCCACCCATATTGACGGTCTCAGCACTTGCCATCGCGCCGAAGGCGAAGAGCAATGCGATTGCGGAGACGATTCGCAGTTTGGTCATTGGTACTACTCCCATGTGTGGTTGCAGAACTATACCATCGCCGCCGCCGTTACCCTATGCGAACTGCGTCACAAGTCGTTGAATGTGGTTTAATGCGAGCCGATGCTAAATCCTGTCGAACTCTTCATCGGGCTGCGCTATTTGAGGGCCAAACGGCGTACCCGGTTCGTATCCTTTATCACGTTGATTTCCCTGCTTGGGATTTCGCTTGGTGTTGCGGCTTTGATCGTCATTTTGTCGGTCATGAACGGGTTTGAAGGCGAATTGCGCAGCCGGCTACTCAGCATGTCCGCGCACGGTTCGGTATCGGCCGCCGACGGCACTGTGGAAGACTGGGCGACGCTGGTCGGGCAGGTCGGGTCCGAGCCGGGTGTTGCCGCCGCGGCGCCATTTATCCAGATGGAAGGCATGATTCAGTCGGGCAGGGACCTGGTCGGAGTCGTCGTACACGGCGTCGAGCCGGCCTACGAGAAGGCCTTGTCGGGTGACATGATCAATATGGTTGAAGGCAGCCTGGACGTTTTGCGGCCGGGGGAGAGGAGCATCGTACTGGGCCGGATGCTTGCCTACGACCTGGGGGCGAGAATTGGCGATGCGGTCGTGTTGCTGGTGCCGAAGCCGGTTGGTGACGGCACCCTGCAGCCGGTATTGCAGCGTTTCATCACGCGCGGCATTTTCGAGGCGGGCCTGCAGGATCACGATGCAGTTCTCGCGCTGGTGAATATTAACGATGTTGCCGATATTCTCGATCTTGGTACGGCGGTCAACTCCGTCCGTTTTCGCGCCAACGACGTTATGGCGGCACCCGCAATCGCCGCGTCGCTGCGAGCGGCACTTGGCGAGGACTACCGGAGTAGCGACTGGACCATCGAAAACGGCAGCTACTTTCGGGCAATCCGGCTCGAAAAAATGATGATGTCCCTGATTCTGTCGCTGATCATCGGTGTTGCGGCATTCAATATCGTCGCAAGCCTGGTGATGGTCGTTACGGATAAAACGAACGACATAGCCGTGTTGCGAACACTGGGTATGCGCCCGGCGGGCGTAGTGAAAGTTTTCTTTGTTCAAGGTGCGGTGATCGGCTGGGCCGGCGTCGCTCTGGGCGTTCTTCTAGGTGTGCTCGTTGCGATTGATGTGCCGACAATCGTTCCGGCGCTTGAGCAGTTTTTCGGATTCCAGATCATGCCGGGCGATGTTTACTACGTTACCGAGATCCCGTCAGAGCTCGAAGTACGCGACGTGCTGGTCATCTCGGTGGCGGCGTTCATCCTGACCTCGCTGGCGACACTGTATCCTGCGCGCCGCGCCGCGCTGGTCAATCCCGCCGCCGCGTTGCGTTACGAGTAGTCGGCGGTGAGCAAAGGATTCGAATACTGGGTCGGCAATCGCTATGTGCGCTCGCGCAGCAACAACAGTTTCGTGTCGCTGATCTCCGCGATTTCGATGCTGGGTATTGCGATCGCCGTCATGGTCCTCATCGTCGTAATGTCCGTCGTCAATGGTTTCGAGCGTGAACTGAAGGACCGGCTGCTGGCGATGACGGCACACGCGGTCATCGAAGGCAGCGACGGTCGACTGACAAATAGTTCAGAACTAATAGATATTGCAGGAAAAAATTCGCGCGTCGCGGCGGTGGCTCCGTACGTCGATGGTCAGGCCCTGCTGGTGTTTGAAATGCAGCTGAGCGGTACCGAACTGCGCGGTATTGATCCGTCCCTGGAGAGCACCGTATCCGGCGTCGGCGGCGTGATGCAGACCGGCAGCCTTGATGAGCTGACCCCGGGCGACTTTAATGTCGTCCTGGGAGTGGAGTTGGCCGAAGCCCTGAAAGTAGGTGTTGGCGACAAGGTCACGGTCATACTCGCCGAAGGAATCGTGACGCCCGCAGGTGTTGTGCCGAGAACGAAGCGATTCACGGTCAGCGGCCTGTACCGCGTCGGTATGTATGAGTTCGACCGGCGGCTCGCGTTCATCAATATCAGCGACGCGCAAAAATTGTATCGACTGCGTGATGCGATCAGTGGTTTGCGGCTCAAGGTAAACGAAATCTACGAGGCACCCACGATCGTTCGCGAGGTCGCGATGCAGAGTAGCGAACTTGTACTGGTCAGCGACTGGACGCGGCGCCATGTCAACTTTTTCCGATCCATACAGATCACGAAGTCCATACTGTTCGTAATTCTGTTAATGGTCGTCGCCGTGGCCGCGTTCAATATCGTCTCGACGCTGGTTATGGTCGTCAAAGATAAACAATCGGATATCGCGATACTGCGCACGATTGGCGCACGCCCCATGAGCATCCTGAAAATTTTCGTTACCCAGGGCAGCATCGTTGGCGTAGTGGGTACCTTTGTGGGTGTTGTGTGTGGCGTGCTGCTTGCACTCAATCTCGAATCCATCATCGGTGGGCTCGAGTCCGTATTGGGAATCAAGTTTCTGGCAGCCGACGTCTACTTTATTAGTGACTTGCCGTCGGAACTGAAATCGAGTGATGTGGTATTGATTGCAGCCATTGCGCTCGTCCTTGCATTAATTTCTACTCTTTACCCCGCCTGGGTGGCTGCAAAGACAGCGCCGGCTGAGGCTTTACGATATGACTAATCCTGTTCTCGATTGTCGCGGCGTTGTCAGGCGATTCAATGAAGGCGAGTCGACGCTGGTCGTCCTGCACGGTGTTGATCTCGTGGTGCAGCCGGCTGAACGTGTTGCCATCATCGGTGCGTCCGGCTCCGGCAAAACAACCCTGTTGCAGATCATGGGTGGGCTTGACGAACCGAATGAAGGCCAGGTGTTCATCGATGGCGAGGCGATGCATGGCAATGATGAGTCGGCGAAAGGTGACCTGCGCAATAGAACCATCGGTTTCGTTTACCAGTTTCATCATCTGCTGCATGAGTTCACGGCTGAAGAGAACGTCGCTATGCCCTTAATGATTCGTCGCGAATCGAAATCCGAGGCGATCCTGAAGGCTCGCGAACTGCTGGGTCGGGTGGGATTGGGCGAACGACTGCACCACAAACCCGGCGAGCTGTCCGGCGGTGAGCGTCAACGTGCTGCGGTGGCGCGCGCATTGATAACGCGGCCACGGTTGGTATTGGCCGACGAGCCAACCGGTAACCTCGACTCCGGAAACAGCGCCCATGTCCTCAACCTGATGCTGGAACTCAACCAGGAAATGAAAACGAGCCTGGTCATTGTGACCCATGACCATTCAATCGCCGCCAGGATGGATCGGGTGCTCGTGCTCACCGATGGAACGCTGAAGCCGTTTAGCCAGGATGCCGGCTAGGGAGACTCTGAACAAGTGGCATCGCACACGTTAAAGTCAAATCGCCTGTCGCGCGACGCGGGCCGCAGCGCGTATCGGGAATACGGGCAAGGCAC
>Ga0224510_10000553_pt1 | contig 28013 bp, 28 predicted proteins | sample SF_May12_sed_USG_FD_170161 | JGI IMG/M metagenome (GOLD analysis project Ga0224510, IMG submission 170161) | Sediment microbial communities from San Francisco Bay, California, United States - SF_May12_sed_USGS_4_1 | ecosystem: Environmental > Aquatic > Marine > Sediment | place: USA: California... | reverse complement strand
ACTAGAGAAAACACGAGCGCGGCTTGATCAGTGCCCGGGGCTTGAACAGAACCCACGCAACTGCACAGAACAACGTTGCGGACAATGGAGCTGTGCCACTTGACTGGAGCCTTCTAATGGGTGACCCTGATAGTCTTAAAGATCAGGGTCCGCGATCTCCGCGCGCTCCATCAGCATAATACTCTCACCCACCATCCGTCCCATCTCCAACATCACCGCGTCCAACGCCCGTTTCCCGGAGTGAATGACGCGGACCAGGGTCCCCAGCATTCGGTCCTCACCCGCTATCGCTCGCAACCCCACCAACACCTGTTTCCGTTGTCTCGTCTCCCGTCTCATCGGTGGCTCCTTTCCCGTGTGCCCGTAGCGTAATCCACGGCAGGAGCCCCTCATTCAAAATTCAACGGACTTGAATATAACTCCGTTAATTTGCACTCTTACGTACTTAGATGTTTCTTTAGGACGGGCGACTCCGTGATCTTGGTATTCTCCGGAGCGAGATCGGCAGCCTTTTTAAAGGCGGCCTTCGCATCGTCATGCTTTCCCAGTTTGTCCAACATCACACCAAGGTTGAACTGCGCCTCGGCAAGCTTCGGGTCGGCTTGAAGCGCGCTTCGGAAGTGGCCTTCCGCGACATCCCAGTGGCCTTCCTTGGCATGGGTCACGCCTTCTTCATTATGGGCTCGCCCCACTGATCCTTCTGGGGCCGTTAAGACGGCGGCCGTTTCCGTCGTCGCCATCTCCGACTTGGGCGATTCGGGAGATGCTGCCTCAACCTTGGGCACAGGCGATTCTTGCTTTGCCTCCATAGGAGGCTTCCGCTCACACCCGATCACTCCTGCCGTGACAAGCAGGCCAACCAAAGCAAGACCGAATGTGGTACTGACCATTGACTGCGTCTTTTTCATTGATCTCCTCCTTTGTTCTTGTTGTACAAACTGGTGTTGTTCCCATTGCACACTGTTGAGCAGCCCGTAGGCGAGTACTCTGCTGCGACGTTCCTCCGGTTCACTACACCATGAACAATGCTGAATCACCCTTCCCCCTGCCCAATGGCTATCGAACCAGGAAACAAGCCGCTCCCGTAATCTATCGATACCGGCGTGGCTCTGTGCCCTCGTGGCATCCGACTCCGTACATCACCACCACTCAGTGGGAGCTCGTTGCTACTCCAGCGTTATTGCTTGGTGCTTGGGTGGTTGCGCTGCATAGGCGGCTTCGCCTCACTATTGAGGAGCCCCCCAACGTCTCTCTGTGTGTAGCCTGTCCAGCGCTCCTGTTCCTGGGCCATTGAAACCTTCTCTCCTCTCATGGCCGCCTCCGCCCTCTCACGGATCAGCTTCTGAATGGGCTTGATGTCCGGCCGGCTGTAATACCCCCGTAGGACACCGAGCTCAAACATCCCGATCGTCTGATCGACATAGGATTGTGCCAGCGGCTTGTTCCCGGTCTGCAAGGCTTGGGCAGCGTGATTGAGGTAGCGCACCACCGCCGGATGCGGCGGCTCGGCGAGCGCACTTGCCAAGACATCACGATAGGGTTCCTGTTCCAATTGCACCGCAATGTCCTTCACCCATGGCGCGGTCACCTTCTGACCTGAAGCCGGTGCCAGCCAGTTAGCAGCCAGGGCGAATCCGGGGGCCACGAAGACCATGACGACGATTGCAAGGCCTGCGCGACTCCATCTTGTCCTCCAATTTGGGTCCGCTGTCGGTTGGTGCCGATTGAATCGAATCACGACGCACCTCCTTGTGCAGGGATAGCCCGAAGAACAGCCAACTTGAATCCGCGACATTCATCATCATGCATCATGATGCTGGGTCTGTCAGGACGCTACTGGGAATCCGCCCTGCTTGGGTGCCGGAATGTCCCAGGTGCAGCATCAGGCACCGTCGTCCTCTCGGCCACGCCGGTTTAGACCGACTGCCAGCGTCCTCTCATGGAGGACCCTTCACGCACCATTCTCGCTTCGCTTACCCCCTGGCACTGGGAACATTTGCCGAGCGTGCTAGCATGTGGACATTGGCTCACACACGAATGGTCGTTGGGTGTTCCCTCTTTGTGTTGATGATCGCCGCCTGCGATCAGGATGTACTGTACGCCACTTCATTCACCGAGGTGGCTACCGAACGGACAAAGTTGATCGATGGAATTGCAAGCTGCCAAAGCACGGAAGAAGCGAAGCGCCAATTCCAGAGATGGGACGTGATCGAAAGTAGCAGTCTCGCTCCAGGAGATAAGCGATCTCCGTTTAGTATCCACGTGGTAGCTATCACCAACTATTCACCGTTAGGGCACTCAGGAACATTGCGCCTCACATTCTTCAATAACCGGCTGGCTGAGGCGGGATTCTATTCGAGCAGTTTCGAGCAATATGTTGAGCGGTTACAAGCAGCAGACAAACACACGTTCAGAGTCATGGAAACCAGTGCTGGCTTACCTGAGGCATTCGCTTCGCCGCATACTCACGTCTGGATCTATAACCAACCCCAACTCGATCCAAGTGGATAAGAGAAATATGTGGGATGGAGAGACACGTGGCTAGAGAAAGAGGAAGTGTTGTGGATCAAGTACAATTCGTAGAGACTTGTCTTCCGGTCACGACTCCGCTTGCTGGAGCATCGTCGCCAGTATCTCACTGACGAACTTCTGCTTGGCCTTGGGCAAGCGGCTGGGGCGTTCGAGTTGCCGTTGCAACTTGGGCGTCGGTCCGCGCTTGGTGGCCTCGTTCGTCTGTCCCAAGAGCGCTTCCACCGTCACGCGGTACGCCACTGGCAGGCTTACTGACTCCGTCGGATACGAATGGCTCCGCGGTCGATGATGACGAGCGCCCGCGCAAGTTCCGTATCGGGAACTTCCGCGAGCAGTCGTTCAAGAGCGTTTTGGGTTTCTTCGATGGTGGTGGGCCAGACTCGAAGTCGAATGATTCCCGCGTGGGAGCCTGGCCTCTGCCCCTTACGTTGGGTCGTGATGAGTCCTATTGTACTCAAACCCAATGAAAATCGCACGATCTATTGCAGCCTCACTCACCGTCATCTATCTCCGGGATTTTCAGCGCCGATTGAAATGATGGGCGATCGTCCGACAGCCCGCTTCCGGCATCAAGGCCTTGAGCCGGAGGACCTCGTCCCGTAGTAGGGGCCGGATACTTCTATATGACGTCTAGTTTACCCACAGGCAGTGGGCGGGAGACGGGACGTATTGTCTGCGTTGGGTCTGGGAGAATGTGGATCGCATTTCCCCCCGCTGCGAGCGGAGAAGTCCGTAGCCATGTCTGATCCCAGTTGTACCTGAGGTGCTGTGTCTCCTGATTGTCGAGAGGGGTGGCGGTCGGAAAACTGTGCGAAGAAGAAGTCCGGAAGACTTGCTGTTAGAAAACTCAACTGGGAAGTGATTGGCTTGCTATGGCAGCAATTCCGCGACGGTGACGGTGGCCCCAGGAGCAGCGAGGGGAGCGAGGCTGTCGGAGGGACTGGGCTTCTGGGAGGAACGGTACGAACTCACGGGCTCGGGAGAAGCGACGGGATCTCGGTAGACCTCCAGGCAACGCTCGGCGAGGTTGACGATCCAGTACTCTTGGATGCCAGCGCGGGCGTAGATAGCGCACTTGTGGTCTCGGTCCAGTGCAATGGTGGGATCGGATACTTCGACGACAAGCAACGCTGACCGTGGGTGTTCTCGCACATAATCTCTGGGAGATCCGGGTACGACCGCCAGGTCTGGCTTCGGTGCTGAATCAGGGTCAACGATGAGCGGCATTAGCACACGAACCCACACGTTTGCTCCGAAAAGACGCTCGAGAACCCGCTGGGTTGTTCCGATGGCTGCAGCAAGTGGGCTATCTTGAGGAGTCGTTGTGACAATGTCTCCGTCAATCAACTGGACGCGGTCGTCCTCTCCGAACATTCCCACTTCAGCCATGCGGTAGTATTCGCGGCGGGTCCAGCGCTTTCTACACACAGCGGGGGCGTCCATTCATTGCCTTGTATTGGCTTTAGCTGAGCCTGCCAAACCACTTGTCTGACCACAAGCGATCGACTCAGCCTGTGCTCCGAATCCGGAGCAGCCTTCATGGCCGTGGACGGCGAGGATTGCAAAATGGCAGGCCTTAGAGATACAAGGTATGCCTGGATGCATTGTGAAGGTAGGTGCACGTTGTGTCATCGTTAATCTGATTGAGGACTATGGACATCGAAATCGGCTCCAATCTCTACAAGAATTTCAACGGGACGATCGAGATCGAGGGGGTTCCGCAAATCCAGGTGACTCGTCATCCTTCGACTGGTACGGTGCTGGTCAATTTTGCGCTCTTTGATTCCAATGGCCGGATGCTCGCCAAGATGGTGGACAGTACTCTGATGTTTAACGAGCGACGCGCCTATGAGGTCGCGAAGACGGACAAGCGCCTACTGATGAAGGAAGTAGATTCCGGAAAAGTGGTCCTCCAGCTTGATGTGAAGAACGCTCAGGTTATCTCGCTTGGGCAGGGCGAGTTTCATACGATGAAGGGCCATCTCCTGCAAGTGACCGCGACGGAGTGGAAGATCGAGAAACTACACAAGAGCGGGTTGACACACGACGCCCAAGGAGGGGTGGTGTCTATCGGCTAGGAACCGGTGTCGGCTCTCCCTCGACTAGTGGTGTCACCTGCAAGACCCCGTCTTTCATATCCACTGCCGCAGTGTATCCATCTCGCAACTCTCCCTTGACCAACAGCTTAGCGATTGGCGTTTCCAGCTCTTGCTGAATCAGCCGTTTGAGTGGCCGTGCTCCGTAGACTGGATCGTAGCCGCGTTCACCCAAATGTTTCAGCGCGGGCGGCGTGATGGCCAGCGTGATCCGACGTTCCGCGAGTCTGTTGCGGAGCCGCTCCAGCTGGATTTCCACAATCTTGATCAAGTGATCGGTCCCGAGCGGATGGAACACAACGAGTTCATCGACCCGGTTCAAGAATTCCGGCCGAAAATGTTGACGAAGCTCACCCATGACCACCGTTCGGACTTGCTCATAGGAGGCGCCGCGTTGTTGAGCTTCAAGAATATGGGGGCTGCCGATATTGGAGGTCATGATCAGTACGCTGTTCTTGAAATCGACCGTACGGCCTTGTGAATCAGTCAGTCGCCCATCATCGAGCACTTGCAGCAACACGTTGAACACATCGTGATGCGCCTTCTCGATCTCGTCGAAGAGGATCACGGAAAAGGGGCGTCGTCTGACGGCTTCGGTGAGTTGCCCACCTTCTTCGTACCCAATGTATCCAGGGGGAGCTCCAATCAGTCTGGCCACGGTATGCTTTTCCATGTACTCGGACATGTCGATGCGTACCAGATTCCCTTCATCGTCGAAGAGGATGGCGGCGAGCGCTCTGGCCAATTCAGTTTTCCCCACTCCGGTTGGCCCAAGAAATAGGAAGGATCCAATCGGCCGGTTGGGATCTTTGATGCCGGATCGTGCGCGGAGGACGGCATCCGCAATGGCGCGAACCCCTTCATCTTGTCCCACCACCCGTTGATGGAGGAGCTCTTCAAGTTTCAAGAGCTTGTCGGTTTCACCTTCGAGTAACCGCGAGACCGGCACACCGGTCCAGCGGCTGACCACGGCGGCAATCTCGTCTTCGTCGACTTCCTCCTTGAGCAACCGGGTCTCGTCCTGTTTCTTTCCCAGGTACTGCTGTTCCAACTCCAGCTCTCGCTCCAACCGCGGTAGTTCTCCATAGCGGAGCTCCGCCACGCGATTGAGGTCATAGGCTCGCTCGGCCTGCTCAATCTTGAGCTTCAGCTCCTCGATGGCTTCGCGGGTCTTGCGAAGTCGAGATACAGATGTCTTCTCCGACTCCCATCTGGTTTTGAGCGCCTGCATGTCACGCTGCTTTTCGTTCAGCTCTGTCTCGAGTGTGGTGAGTCGGGAGGCGCTGGCGGCGTCCTTTTCCTTCTTCAACGCCTCGCGCTCAATTTCCAGTTGGAGCACCTTGCGAGACACTTCATCCAGCTCAGCCGGCAGGCTATCGATCTCGGTTCTGAGCCGTGCGGCGGCTTCGTCGACGAGGTCGATAGCTTTGTCCGGAAGAAACCGATCGGCAATATAGCGGTGGGACAGTTTGGCTGCGGCGACCAGCGCACCATCCTTGATTCGCACGCCATGGTGGACTTCGTAGCGCTCCTTCAGGCCGCGCAAGATCGAAATGGTGTTCTCCACAGAGGGCTGGTCGACCAACACCGTCTGGAAGCGACGCTCCAAGGCGGCGTCTTTTTCGATGTGCTTTCGGTATTCATCCAGCGTTGTGGCGCCGATTAGGTGCAACTCGCCACGTGCCAGCATGGGTTTGAGGAGATTGGCCGCATCCATGGCCCCTTCGGCCGCTCCGGCTCCAACCACCGTGTGCAACTCGTCGATGAAGAGCAGAATCTGGCCGTGAGACGATTGGATTTCTTTCAGGACGGCTTTTAAGCGTTCCTCAAATTCACCGCGAAACTTGGCACCGGCCACGAGCGAGCCCATGTCCAATGCGAAGAGTTTCTTGTGTTTCAGGCTTTCCGGAACATCACCTTTCACAATGCGAATGGCCAGCCCTTCGACAATCGCGGTTTTCCCGACTCCTGGTTCACCGATGAGTACCGGGTTATTCTTTGTCCGGCGTGACAGGATCTGGATCACACGCCTGATTTCATCATCACGTCCGATGACGGGATCGAGCTTGCCCTGTTCAGCCAATTGGGTCAGATCCCGACCATATTTCACCAGTGACTGGTAGGTGCTCTCAGGATCTTGGCTGGTCACACGTTGATTCCCACGCACCTGTTGTAAGCCCGCCAGGAGACGCTCCCGTGTAATACCCAGTTTCTTGAATACTCCCCCTTCCTGAACCATGGCGAGGAGGACATGCTCGACGCTCAAAAAATCGTCCTTCAGCGACTTCTGTTCTTCCTCCGCACGATTCAGCACGTGGGTGAGACGGTTGGCAATATGGACCTGACCAGGAGCCGCCCCGGAGCCTTGCACTTGAGGCAATTTTGCCAATACGTGTTCGACGGCTTGTCGTACGGCAGGGAGCGCAAGGCCGGCACCTTCCAGTAAGGCCGGAGTGGTTCCTCCGTCCTGTTCGAGGAGCGCCAAGAGGACATGTTCGACATCGATCCCTTGGTGACTTCTCCGTTGGGCGTGCCCCGAGGCGGACTGCAGGGCCTCTTGCAACTTGATCGTCATGCGATTCATGTCCATGGTGATCTACCTCAGATAATGGTAATAATGCTGCCGATAAAATCACTGATAATCATTGAGCCGGACAAGTCAACCTGGTACCCCTGTTCTGCTCGAACACGATGGGTGCTTGACCTCCTGGGGCAATCCCGACTAGGGTACGCATCGGCATGAGCAATCTCACTTCGGCCACGGTACAACTCTACCGGCAGGTGCTTCACGCGACCTGGCGTTCACTGGTGAAAAGTTGGGTATCCATGGTGGCGCTCATCGTCTTTGGGCTGCTATTTCTGGGCATCGCACGGATCGCTGCTCCGTTGGGAATGGCCGGCGGTTTTTTGCTCGGCATGCTGAACGCGCTTCTTGTGGGCGCCACCCTCCGGTTGATTGAACAGTCGCTGAGCGCGTCGAGAACCCTTGGGTTCAAGGACGTGACAGAAAGCTTCGGGCATTACTTTTGGGATGTGATTGGGGTGGGATTCATATTGTGGCTGCCGACGCTCTTACTCGATATGGGGTTACAAGCCAACCCAGCCTACGGTCAATTTCTGCTCTCAGCATTTTTGCTCTTGGTGTTTATCCTGTTGAACCCAGCACCGGAAGTGATCTATCAAGTACGACACGACTCAACGCTTGAGGTGTTCAAGACATCCTATGAATTCGTCTTGGAGCATTGGATCGAATGGTTCCTCCCATTCGTCGTGCTGATCTTGCCGGTAGTCCTTTCTCCGAGTGGGCTGCAAGAATTCTTTTCGCTGTCTGGTCGTGCTGGTCGAGGAGCGGGGCTCGACTTCCTTCAGATTCTCATGTTGCCACTGACTGCAATCGGAGGTTGGCTATCTTACCTGGGGCTCGATTCAGAGGGGCAGGAGATCGTGCTTCTCCTCCTCACTCCACCAGTTGCGATGGCCATCTTGTTATTCCGTGGCCATCTGTTTGCGTCACTTCACGGGTCCTCCAGACGACAACGGCTCTTTTCTCACCAGTTCGGTGCCAGACAGTGACAGTCCGGGATGGGTCTACCCAGAAGAGTCAGGTTGGTCAGGGATCATATTGTCTCCAAACAGGTATCTGCTCTTGTGGTCGAAAGCTGAAATAGTGTATGGATTATCCTACATCTGAGTTCTGCCCACCTATGGCCTAAGTCCGAGCGAGGCACGGACTCATGCGACTTTCAATATTTTGGCGGCTAGTCTTGACTTCCCTGGTCATCATTACTGTGATGGGGGGAGTGAATTTCTACGCACTCTTTCAACTTCGTCAGTTAACGGCGATGAGTACCCAAATGGCGTCGTACCATTATCCAGCCGTTGAATCTGCCAAAAGGCTATTAGGGTCTCTCTATGCCCAACTGAATAGTGAAAAGAAGTTTCTTGCCACGAAAGATCGTACGTTTCTGACGAACTTAACTGAAGAAGTTGAAGAGTTTCAGCGTGTCCTGCAGGTATTGCGAGGGCAGGAAAGTTCCACTCGTGGGCTGACCCTCTTGCAGGAGACGGGCGAGTTGCTGAAAGAACGAGTGCACCTGTTTGACACGGCTGTGCAAGCCACGATGGGGTCGGTCCATCGTGCGATTCCAGATTATGTGAGCAAGCGTGACAGCCTCATGGACCGTATGTCCTTCACGTTGCAGAATTATATCGATCTTCATGAGGCGCGGGTCAGTGTGGGGGTCACCGAATCGCGTGCCAGTGCCGCTCAGGCCGAGGCGGTGACGGAGCAACTCGTTCTTGTGGCATTGATGTTTGGGCTAGGGTTGGCTGGAGTGGCAAGCTATACGATTCTGAGCCCACTTCGAGAGTTGCAGGGGCACATCAAGCAGATTGGACAGGGGAATTTTGGGGCTTCACTCCAAATCAAGGCTCCGGCCGAGCTCCGTGAGTTGGTGGATTCCGTGAACTGGATGGGGCGCAAGCTTCAAGAAATTGACGATATGAAAACGGAATTTCTCGCGCATGTGTCCCATGAGTTGCGAACACCCATGGCATCAATTCAGGAGGGCACGAACCTCTTGCTTGACGAGATTCCTGGGCCGTTGGTGCCGGAGCAACGCATGACGCTTCGGATTATGGCCGACAGCAGCAAACGGCTGATGCATCTCATCGCCACCATCCTGGATTTGTCGAAAATGGAAGCCGGGATGATGGAGTATCGATTTGTCCCTGTTGATTTCCTGAGGATTGCGAACATCTCGATCAATAAGATTCGTCTTCTTGCCGACTCTAAACATGTCCAGTTGGTCTTGGAGCCTGCTGGACCCCAGGCTTGGATCAAAGCGGATGCCTCTCGGCTCGAACAGGTCTTGGATAATTTACTATCCAATGCGCTGAAGTTCAGTCCCGAAGGAGGAGTCGTGAAAGTCCATATGAGGTCGGACCAGCAGGCTGGTGTCCTTGAGGTCTCAGTTTCCGATGCAGGACCTGGTATTGCCTCAGAAGATCTCCCGCATATTTTTGAACGCTTTTACCAGGGTCGTACCAAGAAACAGGCCGCCGGAAGTGGCTTGGGGTTGGCATTGGCTAAGAAAGTCGTTGAGGCTCATAGCGGAAGAATCTGGATCGAGAGTGAGAGGGGGAAAGGGGCAACTGTACGGTTTACCCTACGGTTGACGAAGCCGGAGGCGAAAGGAGAACCGTGAAAACGAAGACTTTTCATATGGCGATCAGGTTCGGAGTCCTGTCCCTCTTTCTGGCTGGATGTGCCGCGTGGACGACGTCCATCCCGGTTTCTCGCTCTTATTTTGCGATTGATCCAAAGGAAGTTGCAATTTTTCAATCGCTTGTGAAGAAACAGGAAGGGTTAGCCTCTCGATGTGTCCAATCACACTCCTGTGATCAAGTGTACTTTACACTCGGGCTGCTTGGCCTCTATGAAAGTCGCGAAATTGCGGCGAAATATTTTCAAAAAGTTCTGACTGTTGCTCCAACGGGACCGGTAACAGGGACGAGTAAAGCCTGGCTTCAAGTCCTGCAGGAACCCATTTCCCCAGGGCAGAAGGGATGGTCGGAATCCGTGTTGACTGCCCCTGCGATTGCGGAAGCTCACTCATCGTTGGCGATGGCAACCGACCGCCTGGTTCGAAACTTGCTTGATGAACAGGTACTGCTACAACAATTCCATGCCTCCAAGGATGGTGAGTCAGAGGCGATTGAGGCGTTGCAGCGGGAGTTGGCGGAGCGAGATCGCAGAATAGAGACACTGCTCTCTAAGAAAGATTCGACAAAGGTGTCGGCTGATCCAGTCGCGATGCAAAAACAGCTTGCGGAACGAGACAAGAAGATTGAAGAGTTGTCTTCTCAGCTTGACGCGTTGAAACGAATCGATCAGGAGATGCGTGAAAAGGTTCGGCCGATCCGTCCTCCCCTGACGACGGTTCCTACTCCCAATCCGGAAACAACACCCTAAATAAAGACCAGAAAGAAATGGTGATCATGGAGTCAAAAGGCGTGGAACGAGAGAACATTCTTGTGATCGATGACGATGAAGGATTGCTGCATTTGTTGAAAATGCGGCTATCTGCCATGGGATTTTCCGTCACCTCCTGCACGACGGGACAGGAGGCGGTTGAGGCCACGAAAAATACGACGTTTAATCTGGCCATCACTGATCTTCGTCTCCGAAATGAAAACGGTTTGGACGTGACCGAATCATTGCTGCGAAATCAGCCTGGATTACCGGTCATCATCTTGACGGCCCATGGCAGTATTCCCAACGCCGTGGAAGCGATGCAACGTGGCGCGTTTGGGTATCTGACGAAACCATTTGATGATAAAGAGCTCAAGGAGACAATCGATAAAGCGCTCTCGCAGCAGCGGATGAGTCGTGAGATCGATCGACTGAAATCGTTAGTGAAGGAGTTGTACGGGCTAGAGAATGTCGTGGCGAGAAGTTCGGCTATGCAACGGCTCTTCCAACAAATCGGTCAGGTCGCCGAGTCAGACGCGACCATTCTGTTGTTTGGAGAAACCGGTACCGGTAAAGAGGTCATGGCTCGCGTCATTCATGCGAACAGTCGACGGAATAAAGGTGCGTTTGTGGCGCTCAACTGTGCCGCCATTCCGGAAACGCTGTTCGAGAGCGAGTTGTTCGGGCATGTGAAGGGCGCCTTCACCAGCGCTCATGGGGCGAAGCGGGGACTGTTTCAGATGGCCCATGGTGGGACGCTCTTTCTTGATGAAATCGGCGAAATGCCGATTTCAATGCAGGTGAAATTGTTGCGTGCCGTCCAGGAACGGGAGATCAGAGAGGTCGGATCCGAGACATCGGTCAAGGTCGATGTGCGCATTATTGCGGCGACGAACAAAGATCTGGGCGAAGCGGTGAAAAATGGGACATTCCGCAATGATCTCTATTATAGGATTTCGGTCGTTCCTCTGTTCATTCCGCCATTGCGTGAGCGGCGAGATGATATCCCGTTGCTCGCTCAGCATTTCCTTACGCAGAGCGTGAAGCGATCCAATAAGGATATCAAAGGATTTACGCCCGCCTCACTGCATCGCCTGATGATCAACCCATGGCCAGGGAATGTACGCGAATTGGAAAATGCGGTGGAGAAGGCGGTTGTCATGTCGCAGCAAGAAATGTTGACGCCGGATTTGTTTCCGGCCGTCAGCGCGTCAGCTGAGTCGCCGCTGAAACCGCTTACAGAGGCGAAAGAGGAATTTGAACGCACCTATCTGAAAAATGTGCTGCATTTGACCGGGGGCAATATCTCACGTGCCGCCCAGTTTGCCGGGCGCTACAGGGCTGACTTCTATAAAATGTTGAGAAAGTATGGGCTCCATCCCTCGGTCACAAAGGGGAAACCTGACATAGAGGTCGAGGGGTTCGAAGACGAAGAGCATTTGACGGAAGCAGAACGATAAGAAGACGAAAGCTGAGTGCGGTCCAATGACTTCGGATGTCTGCACTGAAGCCAATTAATGGCAGGTGTCATCCCTATGCCATGCGGAGTCCCTCCCCATTGCGATGGTCTTTGTTGGTGCTTTCTGAGCGAGAAGGCCTTCGCCGAGATCGATGTCTCCCGCTTCTATTGGTGAAGATCGCCCGGTACGATGTTCCCTGTCAAGATTAGTAGATGCTTTTACTCACCTCATTTGAATATCCACTTTCATTTCCCGCCATATCAAAGGCCGTCACGACAAAGTAATACGTTGTCTTGGGTTGAAGACCTGTGACTTGGTACGTCGTCACATTTTTTTGAAGCAGAGCGATTGCGTTTTCAGGTCCATATTTTCCTCGGATGGTTGATCGGTAGACCTTGTATCCCGCCAGATCTGTTTCGCTATTCGGTTTCCACGTCAATGTTGCGAACGGCCCGTCGACGGTTAGCCTGATCGTTACGGTCTTGATGATGGCTCCACTGGCTACTGTAAGTGTAGTTTGGTTTTCCCCCGGTTGTGCTTTTGAGGTATCCACACTGGCGGTGATCGTTCCGTTGTTAGACCCAGAGGTCTGACTGAGCGAAAGCCAGGAAGCGTTCTTGGTGGCCGTCCAAGATCCATTGGATTGCACCGTGATGTCCTTGCTCGATGGGTTCGAACCTTGGGTTGCCGTAAAGGCAAGGTCACTTGATGAGAGGGTCAAGGAGCCAGTTGCGAGCGTCAGCGTTACGCCGACAGTTTTTGTCATGTTTCCGGCAGTCACGGTAATGGTACCAGTATGGGGCGTACCTACCAGACCTCCGAGATTCACACCTGCGATAATTGTGCCGCTACCAGAACCGGAGGTCGTGCTTAATTTGATCCATGCCGCGTTGGCGCTGGCCGTCCAGGTACCATTTGAGGTGACAGTTACAGGCTGATTGGCTGGATTAGAGCCGCCTGATACGCCGGTATAGGTCAATGATGACGGGCTTAGTGTGATTGAGGTGAGCGGCGGTGTCACGGTGAAGGTGACGGGGATCGACACCGGTTGTGCACCGGGGGCACGGAGGGTGATGCTGCCGGTGTGGGTGCCGGGGCCGAGGGAGCCCAGGATGGGGGTTACGGACACGGTGCCATTGCCGGTGCCGGTTGTCGACGAGAGGGTGAGCCAAGCGACATTGTCACTGGCGGTCCAGGTGAGCGTGCCTCCACCGGTGTTGCGGATGTTCAGCGCTTGGGGGGGCGGGTTGCTACTGTTCTGTTGCGCGGTAAACGACAAACTGGGGGCGCTGACTCCAATGGCCGGTGGGACTGGCGGCGGTGTCACGGTGAAGGTGACGGGGATCGACACCGGTTGTGCACCGGGGGCACGGAGGGTGATGCTGCCGGTGTGGGTGCCGGGGCCGAGGGAGCCCAGGATGGGGGTTACGGACACGGTGCCATTGCCGGTGCCGGTTGTCGACGAGAGGGTGAGCCAAGCGACATTGTCACTGGCGGTCCAGGTGAGCGTGCCTCCACCGGTGTTGCGGATGTTCAGCGCTTGGGGGGGCGGGTTGCTACTGTTCTGTTGCGCGGTAAACGACAAACTGGGGGCGCTGACTCCAATGGCCGGTGGGACTGGCGGCGGTGTCACGGTGAAGGTGACGGGGATCGACACCGGTTGTGCACCGGGGGCACGGAGGGTGATGCTGCCGGTGTGGGTGCCGGGGCCGAGGGAGCCGTTCATAGGACTGATGCTCACAATGCCACTACCGGTGCCTGATGCAGGGCTTAGGGTCAACCACGCTGCGCTTGTTGTAGCATTCCAGTTTAATATTCCTCCACCGTGGTTGCTGACGGTCAGGAGTCGAGGAGGAGGTGCTGAGGTACCTTGCTGAGCACTAAACGAGAAGCCTGAGGAGTTCAGTGCTATGACAGGCGCTGGATCGGATGGTGCGACAAGTTGTCTCAATGTCGGCATTCCGGACAGCAGTCTCGATTTGGGTGTCGGCGATACTGTGGAGGGAGGGGTAGCCTCGGCTGCCGCGAAGGCAACAGGGATTGATACAATTGTCGGCTCAAATAGGCTGGAAGCAACGCAGAATCCAATGGGGAACAACAGCAATTGCCGAATATTCTGGCGCATTGATGGGATCCTCCTTGCGAGTCCATCGTGAAGCGAAGGATTCACGATGAGGCCGGATGTGGAGCAAGTCGAGTGCCGTGCTTCATGGGGAGATACGCTCGGAGGGGTTGCTACGTGGATTTAGAGTATTTTCATGCAGTTGAATGAAGAATGGCGCCTATGGCGAGTACGGCGATGTCAGGTAGTCCTACGGAGTGAAGAGAAAGATGCGGCTCTCATAATTGTACAGGCAAGAAAATGGTTTAGATATGCTGCGTAACCATATGAAAGAATTTTGAATTATCGACTGTCGGGTGGTCGAGATTATTCAGATGGCATTGATATATCTAAGGGAGGTTTGATGAATTTTGAGTTTCCGGCAGCGATCAGACCAATTCCCGGCGGTTGGTTTTCTAACTTATCGGAATCGAGCAGTATCACGGACCGTGCAGTTGCGAGAGTAAGGTAGTCGACATACGGCGAGAGGAATGCATCTATATCATCTTAATTGAAGAAGTTAATTGAGAAAGCGAGTTTTCCCAGGTTTACCTGCCGTGCAGTTCAATGCTGATAACTCAAGACGTCGACCATCAAAATCTGTTTCATAACTGGTTTTGGACGGTTCCGTGAGGACTATGGAATCCTGGTTCATTTATCCCTGCACTGCAGGCCGTTTTTCATCATTACCTATTGGATTACAAACTGGGAGTATGTCATGTAAGAGAACGGAGACTGTGGGCATAACGAGAGGATGTCCGTAAGAAAGTCCATCCAGTTCTTGACGATCCAGAGCCCTTCTGCCATTGTTAGATGCATTTCCACCGTGACTCATGTCTGGGAGGGTGTGAGAAGGATATGAATAAGCCTCAAAAAACGCGATCTCTTGCAGTTGTCGGATTGGGCTATGTTGGTCTTCCGATCGCTGTGGCATTTGGAAAAATTGGCCCGGTGATTGGTTTTGATATCAACAAGAAGAAAATCGATGAATTGCAGAAGGGGATTGATCGGACTGGAGAAGTGTCGAAAAAGGATCTTGGTGCCACCCAGGTACGGTACACCTCAGAGCCAGCCGATCTGAAATCCGCGAACTTCATTATTGTTGCAGTGCCCACACCTATCAACGACGCGCTGCAGCCAGATCTGACCGCGTTGCAGAAGGCCTCTGAACTGATAGGGCGAAACTTGTCCTCGGGGTCTATCGTGGTGTACGAGTCAACCGTCTATCCTGGTGCAACCGAGGAAGTCTGCTTGCCTATTTTGGAGAACACATCGGGCATGAGGGCTGGAGTTGATTTTAAGTTAGGATATTCGCCGGAGCGAATCAATCCAGGAGATAAAGAACATACGCTTGAAAAGATTATCAAGGTTGTCTCGGCGCAAGATCAAGACTCTCTGGACATTGTGGCGGACACGTACGCGCTCGTCGTCAAAGCGGGCATTCATCGAGCCTCAAGTATCAAAGTGGCCGAAGCGGCCAAGGTGATTGAAAACACCCAGCGAGATTTGAATATCGCATTGATGAACGAGCTGTCGTTGATCTTTCATCGACTGGGTATCGATACCAAGTCGGTTCTTGAGGCTGCGGGGACAAAGTGGAATTTTCTTAGGTTTTCGCCAGGCCTTGTTGGTGGGCATTGTATCGGTGTGGATCCATATTATTTGACCTCAAAGGCCGAATCGGTGGGATACCATCCCGAAGTCATTCTTGCCGGCCGTCGTATCAATAACGGGATGGGAAAGTTCGTCGCTGAGCAAACGATGAAATTGCTCAGCCAGCTATCACGCCCGGCGAATGAATTGCGGGTAGGCGTGCTTGGTTTGACGTTCAAGGAAAATGTGCCGGACCTCCGTAATAGCAAGGTGCCCGATATCATCCGTGAGCTTCATGAATATGGCGTACAGGTGCTGGTCCATGACCCCATTGCCGAGGAAGAAGAGGCGATGGCCGAGTACGGTATTCATTTGGTCGGGTGGGACGCGATGAAAGACCTTGATGGGCTGATCGTTGCCGTCGCACATACGCGGTTTTCTGATTTAGGTCTCCAGGCCTTATTGACGCCGCTCCGGAGCCGGAATCAAGGCGTGCTGATCGATGTTAAGAGTGTCTTTAATCCCGCTCAAATCCCTACCACTCTAAAATATTGGCGATTATAAGAACTGGCCTGACAGATCTGCGATAAGGCAATCCAGTAAGTATCCACAGAATCTTCTGCTTGCATTGCATTGAATGAGGAGGGATAGGTCCTCCGGTCTCGCCTTCTTCAATTTCCGGTCTTTTCCTTTGAGCCCATTTTGATCCGTAGTATAAGAAATTGATGGGATGAGGGCCCTCCCTCGGCCCACTACAATTCATTCCGTATGAGTGAGGTGTTGTGACTCGTCATCGGAACGCGTGTCTATATCCTTGCCGTATATGCATTGTGCTGGGTGTGGGCGCCTTGTGGATCACAGGTTGTTCACTGTTTGTCTCGCCTGATGTGAAGCGTGGAGATCAGCATCTGGCCGCAGAGCGATGGGAAGAGGCGAGTCTTGCCTTTAAGCAGGCACTAAAAGACGATCCGTTCAATGCTTCCCTGCAGGGCAAATATGCGTTAGCTCGCGGACGTGTTGCTGCAGGGCATGCGGAGCGAGGCCGCACGCTCCTCAAAGAAAAGCAGGTTGATCTTGCGCTGGAAGAATTCGAGCGCGCGCTTGCGATCGAACCCTCAAGAGCCGACTATCAGGCAGGATTTCAAGAGGCGATTCGTGTGAAAGAGTCCCGGTCTCAGTTCCGCGAAGCTGAGCGATTGGCACAGCTTGGGCGAACGGAAGAAGCCCTGAGTAGATTGTCTCGATCGGTGGAGCTCGACCCCACATACCAAGAGCCGTTAGAGAGTATCAGCCGTCTTGCTGAGGCACAACAAGCCCGTACGCGGGCCGAGCGTTCGAGGCAGCCCGTCACGCTGAAGTTTAAGAATGCCGGCATCAGAGAAGTCTTGGAAGGTGTGGCGAAGGCTGGTGGGTTCACCCTGGTGTTCGATAAGGACGTCCGGAACGACCCGATATCAATCTCCGTTCAGGAGACACCGTTCGAAGATGCCCTGCAACTGATTCTCAATAGTAATGGCTTATTTTCCAGGCAGGTCTCGCCGACCGTGTTGGTGGTCAGCCCTGATACCAAGCAGAAGCAGGAACAGTATCAGGATCTGATGATCAGAACATTCTATCTGTCGACGGCCAAAGCGAAGGATATGGTGCTCTTGCTCAAGAGTATGCTGGATTCAAAACGGATGCACGCGAACGAACAGCTGAATACCATCGTCATCCGTGATCAACCAGAGAAATTGGAACTTGCCGAAAAGATTATTTTAGCCAACGACCGATCCGAACCGGAGGTGCTCTTTGATCTGGAGGTGCTGGAAGTCAACCGGACAAAAGAGCAGAAGTATGGACTCAACTATCCCAAACAAGCCGGCGCTGGGTTAGTGGCGACTGGGTTCGGAGGACCATTGGTGGCCGAGGCTGTGCACATGACGTATCGGCAACTGACCGACCTCGGACCGAGCAACTATCTTTTTAAGCTACCGACCACGGTGTTGCTGGACTTCTTTAAGCAACAATCTGACGCCAAGACGCTCGCGTCACCGAAGGTCCGCGTTATGAACAACAAGAAGGCGGAGATCAATATCGGGGATAAGCAACCGATTTTGCTTTCGACCACCAATGTGTTGCCAGGACAAGCTACAACCGGAGCCGTTCCGACGACGTCGACGGTTACATCGATAGAGTTTCGAGATACGGGCGTCAAGCTGACGGTTGAGCCTTCGATCCGACTCGGGAATGAATTGTCGCTCAAGATGAAAGTCGAAGTGGTGCGAGTTGGAGAGAAGGAGATCCTCCAAGATGCGCCCCGCATTCAGCAATTCAAATTTGGTAACCGCTCGGCAGAAACGACGCTGAGCATGCGTGATGGGGAGACGATTGTTCTCGGCGGGCTTCTGCAAGAAGAAGACAAACGAACAAGAGTCACCATGCCATGGATCGGAGATTTGCCGCTCATCGGAAAGCTGCTGAGCTCATTTGAGACCAAACGTGTCACGACCGAAGTGATCTTGACTATTACTCCGCATATTGCTCAACCGGCGCTTCCCTCAGGGGGCAGCAATCACGCGTTTTGGTCTGGCACCGAATTCAATTATGCGACTCACCCCATCTTTCCTGGTTCCTCTAGACGACTTTCGACGCTGGTGGGAAGTGACAGTGGAGCAGGATTCTCTCGCGATGGGATTGTGGATAGGGGGAATGGACAGCCGAGTACGGGGCGCGCACTCGCTCAGTTGGCGACGCCTGGCCCTCAGCTCGTTATCAAGCCGGAAGACTCCATTGTCCAATTGGGTAAGGAAGTCACGCTCTCCATCCTAGATGGGCAAGTCCGCCCATCAGACGAAAGCTCGTTTAGGCTGGAATACGACCAGAATGTGTTGCAATTCACGCGATTGAACGATGCAGAGTTGGTAAGGAACGGCGAAGCTGTCGAGGACGGCAGTGAAAGTGAAGTAGGCGCCATCATGTTCCGCCTGGCTCGTCCAGCTGGACGAGTCCCGCGAACCGTGGGGGTCACCTTCTATGCAAAGGCGCCAGGAGTCTCTCCAGTTCGTGTGGAGCTGTTGGATTCCAGTACCCCAGCGCAGTCGTCACATGGAGTTGTGGGGGCAGGTGTGGTGCGAGTCCGGTGAGAGACGCTGGTCTCACATTGGTTGAGATCCTCATTACGATGACGATCATGGCGATTCTGGCGTCGGTTGCGATGCCACTGAGCAAGGTCTCGACGAAACGAATGCAGGAGATTGAATTGCGTCAACAGCTTCGAACAATTCGAAGCGCCATTGATTTGTTTAAGTTGGAATGGAACCGTGATGGGGATGTGTTGCTGGGACCTGCCTGTGTGAAAAATAGATTGGTGTGTAAGGAAGTTTCAGGTCAGTACGGTTATCCCAAGTCTCTTGAGACGTTGTTGGGAGTCAAACTGACGGGAGAAGAGGCCACTGTTCGGGGTACGACGATGAGACGGTACTTACGGAACCTGCCGATTGATCCATTGACCGGGAAGGCCGACTGGTTGTTGCGGTGTTACAAAGACCAGCCGAAGCCGATGAGCTGGTGTGGTGAAGATGTCTACGATGTCCTGACGCAAAGCGAGGCGGTCGCAATTGATGGCACCAAATATCAGGATTGGTAGAGCAACCGGATGGCATGCAAACGGTTTTACGCTTGTCGAACTCATGATTGTCGTATCCATCATCGGCATTCTCGCGACCATCGCGGCGCCGTCTTACCAATCTTCATTGATCAAGGCGAGAGAAACCGTATTGCGGCAGGATCTGTTCACACTGCGTGAAGTGTTGGACCATCATCGGGCTGACCAGGGGAAGTATCCACCATCGTTGGATGGGTTGGTGGCGACGGGATACCTTCGAGCCCTTCCCATAGATCCATTTACGAACTCCTCGAGTTCCTGGCAGGCGATGAGCGATCCGACCGAGGGGGGTATCGTTGATGTGTACTCAGGATCAGATCGTATTGGGACCAACGGGATTCCCTATAACAAGTGGTAGTCCACAGATGAACTTCGATAGGGGGACATTCCAATGGAGCAACGCATGGAGGAGCCTTGGCATTGGGCTCATTCTGCTCAATGGCGTAGCCTGTAGTGCGTTTGTACCTCGTGGTGATCTGAAGGTGTCGGATCTTCAGCTCACGGTCGATGTGCTCAATGCATCGCTCGAAGATGCGCAGCATGGAATGGCAGACTTGCGTGCAGAGGTCGAGGTACAGACTCGGGAGTTGGCCGAGACTCAGGTGATTCGGGCGCAGCTCGAAGGGCGAGTCCGAGAAGCGGAGCACCGATTGAGCGAGGCTCGCCAGGTGATTGGTTTGCAACGGGAGGAGTTAGCTCAGTCACGGGCTGAGCGAGACCGAATGACACGGACAGGAGTTGTCCTCCAGAGTCAGCTCAAGCAGCTGCGGAAACAACTGTCAAGGATCGAGCGACAGACATCTGGCGGTGTTTCTCCAACGATCATGGATCTTCCTGCAGGGCAACCGGTGAGTTTAGTGCCGGTAGGTTTGAAAGAGGCAGTATTGTTCGACGATGCTCCAGAGGGTCGTCGAGCCCTTCCGCAATCGGACGAGGCAATGTCTGATGCAACTTCAGTCGACCGAGGGGGAATTCTCGCACATCGGTTAGTCCCGGCGACGCACACACGAATCATGATCAAGCATGGAGACACGCTCTGGAGCCTTGCCCAACGGCATCGTACTTCTGTGCATCAGCTCATGGCCCTTAACGCGCTTGCCACTGATTATATTCAAGCGGGTCAGAGTCTCTGGTTGCCGGAGTCGGTCGCCGATGAATCCGAATACGAGCGAAGGTAGTCATCTGGGGGAAGGATTCGCCCATTGGCGTTAGAGGGTCGGAGCTATGGCAGTCTTTGCATACCGAGTGGCACGATCTGACGGATCCATGATCCAAGGCTACCTGGAAGGGGAGGGAGAAGCGGCCGTTCGTGCCAAATTGGAATCACAAGGGCTCCTGGTTTTCACGCTCCACCGCCGTGGGGCAACCTCCACGCAAGCCGGACGATCGTGGTCATTCCGTGGGCTTCCTCTCGGGCAATTCATGATCTTTAATCAAGAGCTGTTGGCGCTCATCAAGTCCGGGTTGCCGATCTTGCGAGTTTGGGAGTTGTTGATCGATCGCGCAGGGCATCCAGGGTTTAGGCAGGTGCTACGCGATGTGAAGGAAGACATCCGAAGTGGGGCATCTGCATCCGACGCCTTGGCCAAACACGCCTCATATTTCACGAACCTGTATGTGTCGACCATCAAGGCTGGGGAGCAGTCGGGCAATCTTGCGGAGGTGCTGCAGCGGTACGTTGCCTATCTGAAGCAAATGATCGAGCTTCGTCAAAAAATGACGAAGGCGATTTCTTATCCGATCTTTCTCATCGTGATCGGCGTGGCCGTGATCGGTTTCTTGGTGGCCTATGTCATGCCGACGTTCGTTTCCGTATACGGAGAAACAGGGAAGACTTTGCCATGGGCGACACAACTCTTGTTGCAGTTGGTTGCACAGGCAGAGGTGTGGGGCGTAGCCACGATAATTGGCTTGGGTGGGTCGATGCTTGGAATTCGCACCTATTATGCCACGTCTGCAGGGCAGCTGATGATCGATCAGTTCATCCTGAAGTTGCCACTGGTGGGATCAATAGCAGTCAAACATCACACCGTGCAGTTCACGCGGACATTGGGAACCATTCTTGCCGGAGGAACCCCCCTGGTGGAGGCCTTACAAGGTGCACGGGCAGCGGTCTCAAATCGTTTCATATCCTCTATTTTGGCTGGGGCGGTTGAAGAAATTCGACAGGGGGCAACATTAGCCGATGCGTTGGAGCGTTGTCAGGTGTTTCCCAAGCTTGTGATTGAAATGTTGTCGGTCGGTGAGGAGACGGGGTCACTGGAAGCCATGCTCAGGGATGTGGCGGAGTTTTACGAAGCTGATCTGGATACCAGACTGGGCCAGCTTACGATATGGATGGAACCGGCTTTGTTGCTTGTGATGGGCGTTGTGGTAGGAGGGATTGTGATCGTGATGTACCTTCCGGTGTTTCAAATGGCGGGAGCCGTGGGCGGATAGAGTGAGGGACCGTCAAGGACGGAGTGGGAACCTATGATGTTTCGGGAGCTTGCGCATGTCACGTAGTCTTGCTCGGCCCTCTCTGACGGAGGTGTTGGTCAGTCAGGGCATGCTTCCCAGGCACAAGGTGGAAGAGACGCTCTCCCGTGTCAAGGGAGTCCCGGCTGCCTTAGGGAAGGCATTGATCGATGACGGACTCCTGTCAGAGGACCAGCTCGCCCATGCGCTGGCCAGTCAATATGGGCTGGTGTATGAGCCGCTGACGAACTTTCGGGTCGATCCTCAGTACTATGAGTCCATCTCGATCAAATGGATGCAGCGTGTTCCTTTTGTGCCTCTGCATGAGCAGGCCGGGGTAGTGACGATTGCTGTGGCGGAACCCCACAACCTGCTTGGATTGGACGAATTGGAACTGTTGATTGGAAAACCGTTGGAGATTGTGATCAGCTCCAAAAGTGCCATCATGGCGGCACTGGAACGCAGTGAAGGATCAAGTCAAATCCTTCGCGAGTTCGAAGCGGAATATCGATCGGTCTTGGTCAAGGAAGATGAGCGAGGGGAAGAGGTACTCGCCCTTGATCATGTGGGGGAAGACCAAAGTCCGACGGTCAAACTGCTGGACTCAATCCTCCTCAACGCCATGCAGCGCCGAGCGAGCGACATTCACATCGAGGCGGCGAATCGTGTGACCAACGTCAAATTGCGCGTCGATGGGATTCTTGTTCCGGCCATGGAGCCGTTGGATATTCGCTTGCATGCCTCACTGGTCTCTCGCCTCAAAGTCATGTCGGAACTCGACATCGCGGAGCGTCGTATTCCTCAAGACGGAAGCTTCCGTATGAGGCTGGATCGAAAAACGGTGGATTTTCGCGTGTCCATCTTGCCGAGCGTCTTCGGAGAGTCCGTGGTGATCAGAATATTGGATCGGGATTCCATTGCGACCGGTGTCTCCGACTTGAAACTTGACCGGCTTGGTTTCAATCCGGACGATCTGAAGCGATTTCGCAAATCGGTCACACGCCCCCATGGCATGGTGCTGGTGACCGGGCCGACTGGGAGCGGAAAGACGACGACGCTGTATGCCGCTATTTCTGAAATGAATACGGTGGAAGACAAGCTGATCACGATCGAAGATCCGGTCGAATACCAGCTGTCGGGCGTGGTGCAGATTCCGGTGAATGAAAAGAAGGGGCTGACGTTTGCCCGAGGTCTTCGGTCCATTCTCCGTCATGACCCGGATAAGATTATGGTCGGCGAGATTCGGGACGCCGAGACCGCGCAGATCGCCATTCAGTCTGCCCTGACAGGGCACCTGGTCCTGACGACGGTGCATGCCAATAATGTCTTTGATGTCATCGGGCGGTTCGCGTCGATGGGGATCGATGCCTATAATTTTCTGGCCGCGCTCAATTGCGTGCTGGCTCAACGACTGGTTCGAATCCTGTGCCCGTCATGCCGGGCTCCTGCGAAAGCACAACAGAGCCTGATTGAAGAGTCAGGGCTGGATTATACACAGTATAAGGACACGCTGTTTTACGAAGGAGCCGGCTGTCCGCAATGCCATGGGACTGGATACCGAGGGCGCAAGTGCATCACGGAGTTTCTGGATTTGACAGATGAGATCAAGGAAATGATTCATGCGGAACGGCCACTCTCGGAGATTCGATATCGAGCGGTCACCGATGGAATGATTACGCTTCGGCAGTCGGCTCTCAAAAAAGTGTTGAATGGCGAGACCTCGCTTCGAGAGATCAATCGTGTCACGTTCAGCGAGGAAGGTTAGCGAGATGTGGAATTGGATCAGATACCGACCTCAAGGCTGCTTGAAATTCGGTGCCGACTCGCTCGGATGGGCCGAGCGTGAGAGAAATTGGTGCGGACGCCTTTGCCAGAGATACGTACTGTCCCCTCTCCCAGCAGGAGCGGTGAAGCCTTCACCGCTGACGGACAATGTGCCGCAACCGTCGACATTGGCTCCACAGGTTCGCGCCTTAACGGAACCCGAAGCGAAGCATCGTATCGGGCGAGGAGCCTTGTTGTCCGAGGTTCCTCGGCGCATTGCGGTCTTACTTCCTGACACGACGGTGCGTACGACAGTGCTGTCCCTTGATCAGGTTCCGAGCCGACGTGAAGAGCGCGAGGCATTGATTCGGTGGCGGTTGGGACAAGAACAGATCTTCCCGCTGAATAACGCGAGGGTCGTGTCGCAGGTATTCGGCAATCATGGGGAAGGGGTCGAGCGGCGGTATACAGTCCTGGCGGTGGCCATTCAAGAATCTGTCCTCCGGCAATATGAGTCACTCTGTGAATCTGTTGGTTTAATTCCCTCGGAGGTGGGGATCACCAGCTTGCGGCTGGTGGATCTTTGGAAGAGGGTGTCACCGGGAGCAGGCTGGTTAGGTCGTGATCTGTTGTGGATCACGTTATCCGATCGATCGTTGACAATCATGGTCTTTCAACAAGGGCAGGTCGTCTTCTACCGCTGCAAACTGCTGGGGGAGAACGCGGTAGAGGGACTGGCCACGGCCGGTTTGCTGAACAGGGTGCTTGACGAATGCCGTACTTCTCTCGATGTCTGTCAACAACAGCACCCGTCTCTCGATATTCATGACGCGGTATTCTGCGGTGATGGAGAGATCACCTCGTTACAAGCAGAGCTTCAGGAGCAACTTCAGCTTGCTGTCCAACAATTCGGGTGGAACTCGATCAAGACGCTGGGGTGGGAGACGAGAGGGAGTCAGCAAGGCATGGCCTCACTGGCGGCAATAGCGGGGGTCTCCTAGCATGGCCGTGAGCAGGTTGTGGAACAGAAGGCTTATTGAATCCCTTGCGCAGGTGCGATCACTGAGCCGTGCCGGTCGGCAGTTCGAGATCAACGTAGCCAGTCGGTATCGGGTAGGTATGGCATCCTATCGGACCTGGTTGGTCGGCGGTTGTATTGCGCTGCTCTTGAGCATTGCCTGGAACATTTGGCAAGGGGTCTTGGTCTATGAGGAGGGGCAGACCATTGAAGCTGAACTGGAACGAGTTCGCCAACTGGATCATACGGTGATGGCCGAGGCCAGGAAGGAGGGGATTGACCTGTCCGACGGCGCGTTGAAGCGATTGTCCTCCGAGGTCGATTTGGCGAATCAGCTGCTCATGAAAAGGACCTTTTCCTGGACCACGTTTTTGTCGGAATTAGAGCAGGTGATCCCTCCTCGCCTTGCGCTCACAAGCGTTCGTCTGGATCAGTCTGCCAAGACGGTTCAGCTCACCGGGACTGCGGTGAGTCTGGAGGATATTACAGCCTTTACCGTTGGCCTGCAAAATCATGCGACCTTCAAGGATCCAGTGTTGGCTCAGCATCGAGTGGGGTCAAGCGGGCTGGTAGAATTTGATGTGACGGTGCAATACCGGCAAACCGGAGTCTGAAGCATGCGAGAGCGTCTCATCGCTGTGTGGCAGCATCCCTATGCTCCGTTAGTACCGTGGGGCGGTATGGCGCTGGGCCTGTTTCTGGTGCTGATCGTCGTGCAACAAGCGTGGTTGGCGGATCTCCAAATCAAGCGGCAAGAGTTGGAAGCAGAACGAGTCACGGCGCGGCAGTCGCTGCTGCAGCACCGAGAAGCAAGGAGGGCCACGAAAGACTTGACTCACGTCTGGGCATTGCTTCCTGGTGAGCGAGACTTTGGTTCATTGGCGTTGGGGATTTCGGATGAGGCCAAGCGTGAAGGGGTGGTGTTACCGGCGTTGTCCTACAAGACCGAACCGACCACTGTTGCTCGAACGACCAAAGGGTTGTTACAGGGAGCGATGACCGGACGATACGAGGATCTCCGACGATTCATTCATGATCTGGAGACCGCAGATGAGTTGTTGCTCATTGAAGATCTGGAGTTACGTAGGACCGGAAGCACACAGGACGACGCTTTGACCTTTACGATCAAAATAGCCACCTATCTGAGAGCGGATCACGAAAAACAAGCTGTACCAGGGGCGATCAACTAGCCATGAATGGGAAGCAGAAAGCGATGGTGGCCGGTTCGTTGATACTGGTATGGGCAGGATTGGTGGTTTCGCAGTGGAACCTGCTCGAAGAGCCGGCGCGTGTTCCGCTGACGAATATCACAGGCCCTGCGACAGAAGATCATCATATGGAAGGAAGAGGGGGAGGGCTGCACGTCAATCTGAGTGTGCTGAAGGCCATAGCGCTGCAACGTGACGCCACCGACATGGTGCCTCGAAATATTTTCACCATGGCAGTCGTCGAGGAGACACCTCCGGTGAGCCCTAATGGAGCCATAGCTAATTCGGAACAGGCGCCGTCACCGGACATCCTCACGGAACAGGGGGGCGTTGTCGCGTCGCGGCAGTTCAGGTATCTGGGGTTCCTGCGCATAGGCGATGGGCCACAGAGTAGTAAATCGGTGGCGGTGCTTCACAAGGATGACGATGTTCTGGTACTCAAGACAGGTGATCGCATTGACGATCACCTCGTGCTCAAAAGGATCACCCCTGAGAGTGTGATGGTGCAGGATTCTGGTACGCAGAGAGAACAAACGGTCGTGTTGTCGGAAGGGGAAGAGGCGGAGGTTCAGGAGTGAGACAAAGATGCGGCGTCTTGCATCATGGTTGAGGGGGAGTGAGACCGGGTTTTCCTACCTGATGGTCATGATGGCTGTGACCCTTATGGGGCTTCTCATGACTGTTGCCGCGAAGCAGTGGAAGACGATGGTTCAGCGGGAACTCGAGATGGATTTACTGGTCAAGGGCATGGAGATTCAAGCTGCATTGGCCCTGTACTCAGCGACGGCGAAGGCAGGAAGGGGCATGCCAGGGGAGATCTATCCACACACGTTGGCTGAGCTGACACGGCCTCCTAAGCCGTTTCTCAGGAAAGTGTATCTCGATCCGGTAGGACACGGCGAATGGGAACTGGTTCGAGCCCCGACGGGCGGAATCATGGGAGTTCGGAGCAAGAGCAAGCTCAAACCCATCAAACAGAGCAACTTTCCATTGGCGGTTCGTCATTTCCAGGGCAAACCCACCCACTATGATTGGGTTTTTCAACATCCCAGTCCATCTCAGGGAGGGGGATTGGCAGCGACCACACCTCCGGGATCGGGTCCGGTACCCACAGTGAACTAGGTTCTCGATGTAGGACAATCAGAATATTCACGCACTGGAGAGTTTAGATATCTCCAGATCAACGAATATGGCCTTTCAGCTGCGTTGAAATTAACGAGTGACCATGCTGGTGTCAGGACTCAGTGTTTGCTACATTGGCGCAGGCCTAGGTACAATCATCAGCTGTCGAGCGGGGAAGCGTGGAGAGGTGCTCGTGCGTTTAGGAGAGTAGTCACACCGTAGGAGGATTCTGAGACATGCGTATCTTGATCACAGGCGGGGCAGGATTTTTGGGAAGCCATTTGGCCGAGTCTCTTGTTGGCCAGGGGCATCATGTCATCAGCATGGATAACCTGAGTACCGGAAAAGTAGAGAACATCGCGCATTTGATGGGAAATGAGTTATTTTCATTCGTGAAGTACAACGTCTGTGATTATGTTCATGTTGAGGGACATCTTGATGCGGTGATGCACTTTGCCTCTCCCGCGAGTCCTCAAGATTATCTTGATATGCCGATTGCGACGATGAAGGTCGGCGGGCTGGGAACTCATAAGGCATTGGGGTTGGCGAAGGCAAAAGGCGCGCGGTTTCTCCTAGCCAGCACCTCGGAAGTCTATGGGGATCCTCTGGTCAATCCGCAACCGGAGGGCTACTGGGGAAACGTCAATCCTATTAGCCCGCGCGGGGTCTATGATGAAGCCAAGCGTTTCGCCGAGGCCATGACCATGGCCTATCATCGCTATCATGGCCTCGATACAAGGATCGTCCGTATTTTTAATACATTCGGTCCCAGGATGAGACCGAATGATGGCCGCGTGGTTTCAAATTTCATTGTGCAAGCTATCCAGGGGAAGCCGCTCACCGTGTATGGCGATGGCAAGCAGACCAGAAGTTTCTGTTATGTCGATGACCTCGTGCGTGGCATCATTGCTCTGCTCTTTGTAGATTCCGACAAAACGGTTGAGCAGCGAACCGACCGGAAATCGTTTTTTACCAAGCAGGAGTCCGAACAAGCCAGCAGTGTTCACGATCCCGTCAATATCGGGAACCCGAGGGAACTGAC